>Ga0214917_10003446_pt1 | contig 18244 bp, 19 predicted proteins | sample LL_1208_BB_MetaG_FD_177983 | JGI IMG/M metagenome (GOLD analysis project Ga0214917, IMG submission 177983) | Freshwater microbial communities from Lake Lanier, Atlanta, Georgia, United States - LL_1208_BB | ecosystem: Environmental > Aquatic > Freshwater > Lake | place: USA: Georgia | collected...
TACTCCGCCTTTCCAGATGGGCCAACAAAAGAAAATTTGAAAAAAGTATTACTCAATCCCAAAAATAAAAATTCGAAGCATACTAAATCTAATGAAAACTACATAATCAAAATTGATTGAATATTAAGGAATCTCTGAACAACGAAGTTCAAGGAGGGCGCCTGGCCTCGATTTGTCCCTGATGAACAGTTCGAACATCGATCAGGACTCAATCCGCCTGATTTCCCCTCTTTGGAAGCCGATGCCTCGGCTCAGCGGCCGGGGTGATGGTGGCATCGACGATCGTGCCCTGCTTCATCGCCATTCCGTTTGCTTTGAGGTGCGCCTTCACGACTTCGAAAATCTGCTCACCCAGCTCCGTCTGCTCCAGCAGATACGGATGGGATGTCTCCCCCCTGGCGGCCATGCACAACCAACACCATGGCCGAGCGCTGCAGGCGCCGCTGCACCCGGGCGGCCACCGTGGGGTCGAGCTGCAGGGCGGCCAACTGCCGCAACTGCCGCTGGCCATCGGGCAACCGGGCCAACAGGTCCACGGCGCCGGCCGCCATGGCGGGATCGAGGTCTTGGGCCAAACGCAACAGTGCCGGCCTCAGCAGGGGCAGGGGCCAGGCGGAGAGCCCCAGGGCCACCCCCTCCAGGGCCGCCTGGCGCCAGGCCAGGGGGCCTGGATCCAGGCAGCACTGCAGCAACACCACCGCATCGCGGTGTTGGCGTTGGCGGCCCAACAGGGGGAGCAACGGCAGCAGGCCCGTCCAAGTGTCGGGGGTCCAGGGGCCGCGGCTGGCCTCCAGCACCACTGCCCGCAGCCGTTGGGCCACCCGGGGGTCTTGAAAATGGGCCAGCACCTCAAGCCAGCCCAGCTGCTGGGGGTTTGCCAAGGTGGCCTGGTGCTCAAGCAGGGGCTCCAACCAGGCCTGCACCACGCTGCATTCCGCAGCGATTAGGGGCAGCTCGCGACGGGCCGCCTCCATCCAAGGGGTGGGATCCGAACCCACCGCAGCGGCGAGCAGCCGCTCGACGCTGGAGCAATCCAACCTTCCCCAGAGCGCCGCCAACAGATCCGGGGCCGGCTCTAGCTCGCCCTGCAGCAGGCCCTCCAGCCAGGCCGCCACAGGCTCCTGGCCGCGGCGCAGCCGCTGCATCTGCTGCCACCGCTGGGGGTCGCCCTCCACGTTGCACGGATCGGCGGAAGACTTCAGCCTGACAGGCAACGGTGCAACCCCCACCTCAGGCGATGGGGCTGCGACGGCGGGCACCGAAGCGCTCCACCAGCAGGTTTTCGAGCACCGGCACCAACTGCACCAGGGGCACCCCCTTGTCGTGCAGCTCCGCCAGCTTGGGGTCGGCCCCCATGTCGCCGCCCAGATACAGCTTCACCGCCTCCACCATCTGGCCGTCGTGGCGCGCCTTGGCGCCCATCAGGCCGATCTCCCCCATGTAGGGCTGGCCGCAAGCGTTGGGGCAACCGGTCCAGTGGGTGCGCACGGCGTGGGGCAGCTCCAGGCGCCGCTCCAACTCCTCCACCACCGCCTGGGCGGTGGTTTTGGTGGGGATCAGGGCAAAGCTGCAGTAGCGGTTGCCCGTGCAGCTCACGGCCTCCGCCATGAGGGGGCCTGGGGTGGGGCTGAAGCGCTGCAGCAGCGGCTCCGCCAGCAGGGCCTCAACCCCCTGCTGCGGCACCCCGGTGATCAACACGTTTTGGGCTTCGGTGAAGCGCAGCTCACCGCTGCCATGGCGCCGGGCGATGGCCGCCAGATCCGCCATGGAGGCCGCATCGAGGCGACCCACCGGAACGCTCAAGCCCACCCACACCAGGCCCTCCTGCTTCTGGGGTTGCACCCCCAGGCCGGAGCGGGGGGCGCGCTGCACCAGATGGCTGCCGTCGTGGGGTTGGGCCTGCCCGCCGAGGTCCGCAAAGGCCGCCAGCACCGCCTCGCGGTAAGCCTCCAGCCCCAGCTCATCCACCAGGTACATCAGGCGGCTCTTGTTGCGGGCCTGACGGTTGCCGCAACGCTCGAAATGGCGCAGCACCGCCAGGCTGAAGGCAGGCAGCTGCTCGCCCGTGAGCCACACCCCCAACGGGATGGCCAGCTCATTGCGCTGGGCTGAGAAAAAGCCCCCCACCATCACAGTGAAGCCCAACTGGCCGTTGTGCTCCGCCGGCAGGAAGGCCAGATCGTTGTGCAGCAAAAAGCTGTCGGGGGCGCCGCCAACGGCGATGTTGAACTTACGGGGGAGGTTGGTGGGGGCGTCGTCCGCCAGCAGGCGCCGCTGGATCGCGTCCACCAGGGGACGGGTGTCCACCAACTCCTCGGGATCGAGGCCAGCGAAGGGGTTGCCGGTAATGTTGCGGGGGTTGTCGTGGCCCGATTGGCGGCTGGTGAGGCCCATCGCCTGCATGGCGCTTAACACCGGCGCCATGTCCTCCAGCAACAACCCCCGCAACTGAATGTTCTGGCGGGTGGTGATGTCGGCCGAACCCAAATCACCGCAACGGTCCACCGCATCCGCCAACACCTCCAGCTGCTCCGCCTGGATCACGCCATTCGGTAGCCGCAGGCGCACCATGAACCGCCCGGGGGTCACGGGGCGGAAAAAAATGCCCAACCACTTGAGCCGGATCGTGAGCGTGGCCTCGTCAAGGTTTTCCCAACCCGTGGAGGCCAGTTGGGCCAGCTGAGGCTCCAGCTCGAGGCCGCACAGATCGGCTTTGGCCTGCTCGATTTTGCTAAGGGCAGCTGCCATCGCCAAAGGGCCATCAACCCAACTAAGATGCGCAATTAACCCACCCCTAAGGTGTGGCTTTTGATACAAAACCGAGGTGCGCGGCAAACCCGGCCCCTATCGAGGGGCCGGAACGGCCTCCTGCGGACCGTGGGTGAGAATCAAAAGTCCCGCCCCGCTTCCGAGTCGATGGTTGCGCAGGCTCCCGCAGCCCCACCCCAACCAGAGCCGGTCCCGGCATCGGGCCGCTACCGCTTTCGCACCTACCTGGGCAAGGTGGGCAGCGGGGAGCACACCAGCAGCGGACTCACCCGAGAGGAGGCCGCCGATGCCCTGGAGCTGATGCTCAACGGCGAGGCCAGCCCTGCCCAGATCGGCGCCTTTCTAATCGCCCACCGCATCCGCCGGCCCGAGCCCCAGGAGCTCACCGGCATGTTGGATGTGTATCGCCGCCAGGGCCCCCAGCTCCACAGCCCAGAGCCGGCCCTGTGCTTTGGCATCCCATTCGACGGCCGCAGCCGCACCGCGCCCATCTATCCGCTCACCGCCCTGGTGCTTGCCAGCGCCGGCATCCCGGTGGTGCTGCAGGGGGGCCGGCGCATGCCGGTGAAATACGGGGTAACCGCCCTGGAGCTGTTTGCCGCCCTGGGGTTGGCGCTGCAGGGCCGCAGCCTCGCATGGGTGCAACAGGGCCTGGAGCGCTGGAAGCTGGCCCTTGTGCACCAGCCCGACCACTTCCCAGACGCGGAGGTGCTGATTCCCATCCGCGAGGACATCGGCAAACGCCCGCCCCTGGCCAGCCTGGAACTGCTATGGACTCCGCACCAGGGGCCCCATCTGCTGGTCAGCGGCTTTGTGCACCCCCCCACCGAAGCGCGGGCCTGGCAGGCCTTGAAGCTAGCCGGCGAAACCAACGTGCTCACCATCAAGGGCCTGGAGGGCAGCACCGATCTGCCCATCAGCCGGGCCTGCGTCACCGGCCGGCCGGATGGCGATAGCGATGGCCGCCAGATCCTGCACCCCCGCGACCACGGCTGCTACGGCGAGGATCCCCGCTGGGAGAGCCTGGAGCTGTGGGCGGGCCAGGCCTTCGCCGCCCTTGGGGGGCAAGGGCCCCTCGCCACCTCCCTGATCTGGAACGCCGGCACCTACCTCTGGCAGGCGGGCCACAACGCCAGCCAGGAGGCTGGGCTGGCCCAGTGCCGTGAGCTGCTCCACGACGGCGCCGCCCTGCGGCTGCTGGACGCGATCCGGCAGCAAACGCCCTAAATCGATCCCGGCCATGGCCGCCACCCAGCACCCCGCGCACCACTGCTTCGGCTTTGAAAGCGATTTCGTTGGCAGCTGGCGCTGCATCCCCCTGTGTGTGCGGCTCAAGCTCGACTTGATCGGCCTCAAGCTCAAACTCAGCCATTGGCTGGAGCTCAGCCAGGCCCAGCGCCAACAGCTTGTGGATTGGAACGACCAACCCGAGGCCCTGGCTCAACTCCACGCCCACCTGCTGGCGCTGACCGCCCCGCTGACCGAAGGCGTCGCCAAACCGCTTCCCCCCGCAGCAGGTGAGCCCTGGCAAACCCTGGAGACGGTGCCCCAGGCGGTGGCCCATGCCGCCCGGGCGCGCCAAGTGCCCCTCAGCCTGGAGCAATGGCAAGGACTGGGGGAACTGGGGCGCTTCGCCCTGTGCAAGCTGGCCCGCCCCGGCCACGACCATCACAACCTCGGCGCCGCCTTTGAGGAGCTGCTGGCACTAAGGCCTGATTGTTAGGTACGAACCGGCACCAAACGGCCGTTGAACCGAAAAACCGTATCAACCGCCACGGGAGGGGGTACCCGCGCCGTGGTCTATTGGCTTCCGTTGGTCAGCTTGTGCGCCAACCCCTGCACTTGCTCTGACGGCGGCCCGTTGTTGTGAGGCCGGTAGAGCCCCCCTGATCGCACGGTCCCCACGTGGGCCGATAACCCATGACATCCATCACTCGACGCAAAGCGCTGCTGTCCGGCCTGGCCGCCACCACCGGTGCCGTCATCCAATTCGGCGGCGTAGCCAGCCTGCTCAGCCCCATGGCCGCCCAGGCCGCCCCCGGCAAACCGGAAACCACCGAGGTGGAGCTGGGCTTCATCGCCCTCACCGACGCCGCACCGCTGATCGTGGCCAAGGAAAAGGGCTTCTTCGCCAAAGAGGGCATGACGGGAGTTGAGCTCAAGAAGCAGACCTCCTGGGCCGTCACCCGCGACAACCTGGAGCTGGGCGGTGCCCGCGGCGGCATCGACGGGGCTCACATCCTGACGCCGATGACCTACCTGCTGACCACCGGTGCCATTAGCAAGAGCAAAAAGCCCGTGCCGATGTTCGTACTGGCACGTCTCAATGTTAATGGACAGGGCATTTCTTTATCGGAGCAATTCCTGAAGGACAAGTTCGGCCTCAAAGCGCCCGGCCTAGCCAAGGCAGTGGCAGCGAAGAACAAGACCGGAGACATGTTCAAAGCAGCCGTGACCTTCCCTGGCGGCACCCACGATCTGTGGATGCGCTATTGGCTGGCCGCCAATGATGTTGACCCCAACAAGCAAGCCGACTTGGTGGTGATTCCGCCGCCGCAAATGGTGGCCAACATGCAGTCCGGAACCATGGACACATTCTGCGTGGGTGAACCGTGGAACGAGCGACTGGTGAACAAGAAATTGGGTTACACCGCCCTTATCACCGGCCAGCTTTGGAAGGACCACCCCGAGAAGGCCTTCGCCATGCGGGCTGAGTGGGTGAAGAAGAACCCCAATGCCACCCTGCGCCTGCTAATGGCGGTGCAACAGGCCCAGAAGTGGGCCGACAACCCAGCCAACACGGTGGAGCTCTCCAAGATGCTCGCCGAGGATAAATACGTGAAGGCCGACGCCGATGACCTGCTGCCACGCCTTCAGGGCACTATCGACTTTGGCACCGGCAAGGTGGCCAACATGAAGAACATCTCGATGAAGTTCTGGGCCGACAACGCCTCCTTCCCCTACAAGAGCCACGACACCTGGTTCATCACCGAGAACATCCGCTGGGGCTACCTGCCTAAGGAAACGAACATCAAGGCTCTGGTGAACAATGTGAACCGCAGCGATCTGTGGCGAGCCGCCGCCAAGGCCAATGGCTATGGCAACGGCCCCAGCGGCGATTCCCGCGGTGTTGAGGTCTTCTTCGACGGCGTCAAGTTCGACCCCAACAATCCGAAGGCCTACCTCAACGGGCTGAAGATCAAGGCGCTCAAGTGAGCCCATGGGCTCACTTGAGCGCCTTCAACCAACAACGCGGCAGCCCCGACATGACCAGCCTTTTCGCCAACCCCCGCAATCCGCGCGCCAACAAGGCGAACTGGATGCGCTCACCCCTGGTGAGCCAGATCAAGGCCCCCGTGGTGTGCATTGGGCTCACCCTGGCCCTCTGGCAATTCCTCTCCCAGTTCAGTTCGGAGGGATTTCCCGGCCCGATCCAGGTGATTACCCAAACCTGGGACCCCTACATCATCAATCCCTTCTTTGATGATGGCGGCACCTCCAAAGGCCTGGGTCTGCAGCTGCTGATCTCATTGCAACGGGTGGCCGTGGGCTACACCCTTGCCGCGGTGGTGGGCATCGCCGCGGGCCTAGCCATCGGCCTAAACCGCTTCCTGCGCCGCGGCTTCGATCCGCTGATCCAGGTGCTGCGCACCGTGCCGCCGTTGGCCTGGTTACCGATCTCGCTGTTGCTGTTTCAGCAGGCGGACACGGCGGCCATCTTCGTGATCTTCATCACCGCCATCTGGCCGATCATCATCAACACGGCCGTTGGCATCAACGAAATCCCGCAGGATTATACCAACGTGGCGCGGGTGCTGCGGCTGCGGAAGCGCAGCTACCTGCGCGACATCCTGATGCCGGCCACAGCCCCCTACGTGTTCACGGGCCTGCGCATCGCCATTGGCCTGGCCTGGCTGGCGATTGTGGCGGCCGAAATGCTCAAGGCCGACGGTGGCATCGGCTTCTTCATCTGGGACGCCTACAACGCCGGCGGCGACAGCAGCACCAGCCAGATCATCCTGGCCATCATGGTGATCGGCCTGGTGGGCCTTGCCCTCGACCGTCTGGTGGCGGCTGTCGGCACCGTGGTGGCCAAGGGAGGTCAGTGATGTCTCAAGCCTTCCTCACCGTTGACGACGTCACCCGCAGCTTTGCCCTGCCCAAGGGCGGGCAGTACGTGGCCCTCAAAGACATCGATCTGCAGATCGCAGAAGGGGAGTTCATCTCCCTGATCGGCCACTCCGGCTGCGGCAAATCCACCCTGCTCAACCTGATGGCGGGCCTGGATCAGGCCAACACCGGCGGCATCCTGATGGACGGCCGCCAAGTTATCGATCCCGGCCCGGATCGGATGGTGGTGTTCCAGAACTACTCGTTGTTGCCGTGGCAAACCGTTCGCCAGAACATCGCCCTGGCGGTGAACAACGTGATGCGCCAGGCCGGTGAAGCCGAACGCCAGGAGCGCATCGACGCCAGCATCGAGCTGGTGGGCCTGGGCCACGCAGCCCAGAAGCTGCCCGGCGAACTCTCCGGCGGCATGAAACAGCGGGTGGCGATCGCCCGCGCCCTGGCGATCCGCCCCAAGCTGCTGCTGCTGGATGAGCCGTTCGGCGCCCTGGATGCCCTCACCCGGGGCAACCTGCAACAGCAGCTGATGCAGATCTGCCAGCAGGCCGGGGTGACCACCGTGATGGTGACCCACTCAGTGGATGAAGCCCTGCTGCTCTCCGATCGGGTGGTATGCCTCACCAACGGCCCGGCCGCTGGCATCGGCCAGATCGTGACGGTGAACCTGCCGCGGCCGCGCCAGCGGCTGGAGGTGATGGAGCACCCCAACTACTACAGGCTGCGCACGGAACTGATCAACTTCCTGCAACAGCAGCGGCGCCTCAAGCAACCGCGCCAGAGCCTCACCAGCGCCGCACCGGCCGAGCCCACACCAACCGCAGCGGGCAGCATCCCACGCAAAGTGCGCATCGGCTACCTGCCGGGCCTCGATGTGGCGCCCTTGGCGGTGGCACTGGAGCGGGGATTCTTCAGTGAACGTCAGGTGCAGGTGATCCCGGTGGTGTTCCACCGCTGGCAGCAGATGGAGGAGCAGCTGCGGGCCGGCGAGCTCGACCTGGCCATCACCTCCGCCAGTGCGCCGCTGGCCATGGCCATGGGGCTGCACGGCCAGCCCGCCTGGCCAGCGATCACCCCAATGACGGTGACCCGCAACGGCAACGCCATCTGCCTGGCCCGCCGCTTCCGGGATCTGAACATCGACTCGCTGGCGACCTTGGCGGAGCGGCTCAAGGGCCGGGAATGGCCCCTGCGCCTGGCCATCGGCCAACGGGGGAGCATGCAGGATCTGCTGCTGCGCCATTGGCTGGCCAGCGGTGGCATCGACCCCGATCGAGAGGTGGAGTTCCTCACCCTCTCCCCTCTGGCCATGCAGGCCGCCCTGCTCGCGGGTGAGATCGATGGCTTCATCGCCGGCCGCTACCGCGTGGCCAAGGCAGTCGACTCCGGCCTGGCGGACGTGCTGGCCACCGACCTCGACATCTGGAGCAACCACCCCGAGAAGGTGCTCACCTGCCATGAGGGCTGGGCTGCGGACCACGAATCGCTGCTGCTCGATGTGTGCAGCGGCATTATCCGCGCTGGCCAGATCTGCGAGGACGGCGGCCAACACGACTACCTGGTGGGGTTGTTGAGCAGGCCCCAATGGCTGGGCACCGATTCGGCCCTGGCGCTGCAACGCCAGTTCGACCTGGGCAGCGGCCCGGCCTCCGGTCGGCGTTTGCCCTTAAACCGCTACCACAGCGACAGGGCCCACGTGGCCAACGGCGCTGAGGGGGCCTGGATCCTCACCCAATGCAGCCGCTGGGGCTGGACACCCTTCCCCAGCAACCGGCTCGAGCTGTTGGGGCAGGTGTACCGCAACGACCTCTGCAACACCGCCCTCGAGCGGGCCGGCCTGCCGGCCCTACGGCCCGAACGGCAACCGATCCCCCTGGCCTGCGGCCTCGCTTTCGACCAGGACGATCCGATCGCCTACCTGCAACAACTCCCCTTCAACCGCAGCACCGCCGAAGCGGTTGTGCCCGTGCCCAACGGCCAGACCAACCGCCCCCTCGTCGTTCATTGAGATGATCAGCACCATGACCAGCCCTCCTGTGCCAGCCGGTCGCTTTGAACGCGACCTCAGCCGCAACCCCGACTACCTGCGCTTTGAGTGCGTTAGCCAGGTGTTCCACACCAAAAGTGGCCCCTTTGAAGCCCTGCGGGACATCAACCTCACGGTGGCGCAGGGGGAATTCATTTGCGTGGTCGGTCACTCCGGCTGCGGCAAGAGCACCCTGCTCAACATGGTGTCTGGGTTCCTCAGCCCCAGCAGTGGCCGGGTGAGCCTGCAGGACCAAGCCATCGAAGGCCCCGGGCCCGATCGCATGGTGGTGTTCCAGAACTATTCGCTGCTGCCCTGGAAAACGGTGGAGCAGAACGTGGCCCTGGCGGTGAGGGCGGCACGCCCCCAATTGGACGCGGCCACCCGGGCCTCGGTGGTGGACCATCACCTCGAGATGGTGGGTCTGCTGGAGGCTCGCCACAAACGGCCGGGGGAAATCTCCGGCGGCATGCGCCAGCGGGTGGCCATCGCCCGCGCCCTGGCGGTGCAACCCGAGGTGCTCGTGCTCGATGAACCCTTCGGCGCCCTCGACGCCATCACCAAGGAGGAGCTCCAGGAGGAGCTGCTGGCCATCTGGCGGGAGCACAAACCCACGGTGCTGATGATCACCCACGACATCGACGAGGCCCTGTTCCTCGCCGACCGCATCGTGATGATGACCAACGGCCCCTCCGCCACCATCGGCGAAATCGTGGAGGTGCCCTTCGAGCGGCCCCGCGATTTCGAGCGGATTCAGCAGGACCCTCGCTACGGCCAGCTGCGCAACCACGCCCTCGACTTCCTCTACCGCCGCTACGCCCATGACGTCGACTGAGACCCCGATGCAGCTGCTGGTGGAAGCCTAGGGGCCCGACGGCTCCAGCCGCACCGCCGCCGCCTTAAGCTCCGGCTGCTTGGAGAGCGCATCCGCGTGTTCATGCATGAGCCGGTTGGCTTCGCAGGGCTGCGGTTGGCTCGCCCCCCAGTGCATCGGCAGAAACACGGTGCCAGGCCGGATGCGCGGGCTCACCTGCACCCGCACCGTGAGCTTGCCCCGCCGGGACTGCACGGCCGCGAGGGCGCCATCCTCAAGCCCATGGCGCTGGGCATCGACGGGGTGCACCTCGAGCAACGCCTCCGGGAACTGCTTCCCCACCCGAGCCACATGCACCGTGCGGGTCATCGTGTGCCAGTGGCCCAGATACCGGCCCACGGTGAGCACCAACGGGTATTGATCGCAGGGGGGTTCCGCCAACCCCAGGGGCGGATCCGCCAGCAGCCGCGCCCTGCCTGATGGCGTGGGGTAGTGGTGGTCGCCATAGAGGCGGGCCTGGCCATCGCCCGGGGCGGTGCCTGCGGGGAAGGGCCAGTGCTGAGGACCATGCTCCGCCAACAGCCCATGGGTCAAGCCGCTGAGGTCGCAGACACGGCCGGCCGTGAGCGCCACGAACTCGTCATGCACCTCGGCGGCAGAGCCGTAGCTGAACTGATCGACGAACCCCAGGCGCCGACCCAGCTCCGCAAAAATCGCCCAATCGGCTCGGGCCTCACCCGGCGGTTCGCGGAAGGCTGGGCAGAGGGTGACCCGTCGCTCAGAATTGGTCATCGCCCCGGCCTTCTCGCTCCACTGGGCCGCCGGCAGCACCAAGTGCGCCACCGCCGCCGTTTCCGTATCGGCGTAGGCCTCCGTGAGCACCACCATCGGGCAGCGCAGGGCCGCAGCCCGCACCCGATCCAGCCAGGGCATGCTCACCAGCGGGTTGGTGGCAGCCACCCACCAGAGGTCGAGCTCGCCGCGCTCCATCGCCTCCACCTGCTCCCACACCGCCAGTCCTGGCTGGGGGTAGATCGAACCCGGCGCAAAGCCCCAATAGCGCTCCACCTCGGCCCGGTGCTCGGCATTGGCCACAAAGCGGTAGCCCGGCAACAGTTGGGCGAGGCCGCCCACCTCACGGCCCCCCATGGCGTTCGGCTGGCCGGTGAGGGAAAAGGGGCCCGCCCCGGGGCGGCCGATCTGGCCGGTGACCAGATGCAGATTGATGATGCCGCTCACGGTGGCGGTGCCTTCGCGGCTCTGGTTCACCCCCATCGACCAGAGGCTGAGCACCGCAGATGCCTCCGCCCACCATTGGGCCAGCTGGCGCAGATCCGCTTCAGTGATGCCGCAGAGATCACAGACCCGCTGCGGTCTCCATTGCCGCCACAGCGCCTCCAGCTCGGCATAGCCCTCGGTGTGGGCGGCGATGAAGGGCTGGTCCAGGGCCCGCTGCTCCAGCAACAGATGGCCAATGCCATGCAGCAGCACCAGATCCGTGCCCGGCTGAATCGCCAGGTGCAGATCGGCTGCGTCAGCGGTCGCGGTGGCCCGCGGATCGGCAACCACCAGCCTCAGCCCCTCGGGTTGCTTGCGCTTGCGCTTGATCAGGCGCTGGAACAGCACCGGGTGGCAATCGGCCGTGTTGGTGCCGATCAGCAGCACCAGATCCGCCAGATCGAGATCGTCGTAGCAGCAGGGAGGGCCGTCGGAACCCAAGCTGCGGGCATAGCCAGCCACCGCCGAACTCATGCACAGGCGGGAGTTGGCGTCGAAGTTGTTGCTGCCTAGGGCACCCTTCAGCAGCTTGTTGGCCACGTAGTAGTCCTCGCTGAGGAACTGCCCGGAGCCGTAGATCGCTAGCCCCGAAGGTCCGCGCTGCGCCAGGGTGTCGCGGATGCGTGCCACCAGGAGATCAAAGGCCCGCTCCCAGCTAATGGCCACAAAAGGCTCGTGGGTGTGCTCGCGCCAGAGGGGGGTAGTGAGCCGGTTGTGGTGCAGGGTTTCACCTACGGTGGCCCCTTTGATGCAGACCTGGCCGAGGGATGAAGGATGTTCGCGGTCGCCACGAGCGGACCACTGGGGACTGGAGGAATCCGCCGGAGGCTTCAGCTCCAGCCCACACCCCACACCGCAATAGGGACATTGGGCCTTGGCACCATCAACAGCTGCGGCAGCCAGGGACGTTTTAGATTCAGAACGCAATTCTACGTAGCGGCGGCAGCCGTGGCCGTGGCCTGGCCATGGATCAAGCTGGCGCCACACACCTCATCAGCCCCCAGGCGAGAGCCCAACGCCTCAAAGCTGAGCCCCAGGCAGCGTTTGGCTGCCAGCAGCCAGTGCCTGAAGAACAGCCCATCGCCCCCCTGCGTTGCTGCCTGCTCAGCGGTGGAGCCAGCCGCCGCATGGGATCCGACAAGGCGCTGTTGCCCCACCCCGAGGGGAGCACTTGGTTGGAGCGAACCCTGCGGCTGCTGGCGACACAACAGCGACCGATCACCGTGCTCAGCCGCTGGCCGGAGCACCTGGCCCTGGCCGAGGCGATGCAACTGCCCTCGCTGGAGACGGTGGCCGAACCCTCCCCCTGGGAAGGACCATTGCTGGCGCTGCATCGACTGATGCAGCGCCATCCCCAGCAGCGGCTGCTGCTTTGTCCGGTGGACATGCCGCAGCTTCAGTCCAGCGGGCTCGACCAACTTGTGGCCGCGGCCGCTGGGGAGCCCCAACGGGTGCATGTGGCCCATGACGGCCAGCGCCGCCAACCCCTGCTGGGGCTCTACCCCAGCCATGCCGCCCTGGCGGCCTCCCTGACCCGCAGCATCGAGCAGGGGGAGCGGCGTCTTCAAACCTGGCTGGAGAGCCTGCCCTGTATTGATGTGCCCTTGGAGGCGGCTCTGCTGCGCAACCTCAACCGACCCGACGAGCTCTGAACCCACGCCGGGGTTGAATCAGCAGACTGGGGGCTGCTGCCACGCCGGCCATCGCCCAACCCCGCGACCAGCTTCAGCGACCCCTCGGCGTGCTGCGGCTCTCGCTCACGGCCCGCTGCAACTTGGCGTGCCCCTACTGCCTGCCGGATGGTCGGGAGCCCGCAGATCTGCTGAGCCTGAGCCAACGGCTGCAGGTGGTGGCAGCGGCGGTTCAACTCGGTGCCAGCAGCCTGCGGCTCACGGGCGGCGAACCCTTGCTCCACCCCGAGCTCGAAGCGCTGGTTAAGGCTGTACAGCCCCTGCGGCAGATGGGTCTTCGGGACATCGCCCTAACCAGCAATGGCACCCTGCTCACCGCGGCCCGTGCCCAAGCCCTGCGCGAAGCCGGTCTCGATCGGATCACCCTCAGCCTCGACGGCGCCGATGGCCCCAGCGTGGCCCGCATGGCCGGGCTACCCGATGCCGCTGCCGGGAAGCGGGCCCTGGCCGCGGTGCTCGCGGCCATCGACCATGCCCGCAACGCCGGCTTCGAGCCGGCGGCGGGGCAGCTGAAACTCAATGCAGTGATCCAACGGGGCAGCAACGACGGGCAACTCCTGCCACTGGCCCGACTGGCCCGGGAACAGGCCCTGGAGCTGCGGCTGATCGAATACATGGATGTGGGCAACCGCAACGGCTGGCGGCCGGACGCCGTGGTGTCGGCAGCGGAAATGGTGCATCGCATCGGCAGCCACTGGCCTCTGGAGCCCCTAGGCCGCGACGCGGGCGGCACCGCCAGCCGCTGGCACTACCGCGATGGCGGCGGCGTGCTGGCGGTGGTTGCATCCGTGAGCAAACCGTTCTGCGGTGATTGCAACCGCCTGCGGGTCACCGCCGATGGAATCGCCTACACCTGCCTGTTTGCCATCTCCACCAGTGGCCTCGACCTGAAGCCCTGGATGACTGGAGCCGACAGCCAGAGCCGTCTCACGGGTGCCCTGGCAGCGCTTTGGCAGCGGCGCGACGACCGGTACAGCGAGGACAGGGACCAGACCCGGCAGCAACGGCACAAGCCCACCCACGCGGAGATGGCCTACTTGGGGGGCTGAGGGGCGACCAGGATCAGCGCAACGGCGCCAGCCCCAGCAACTTCCCTCCAGCCAGAAACAACACCAGCGCCAGGACACGGCGAATCCAGACCACCGGCCAATGGCGACTCCCCAACCGCGATCCCAGGGCGCCGGCCACCACAACCGCAGGCGCAATCGCGAGCAACCGCGGCTGGGTCAACAACGGATCCAACGCCACGGGCTTGGCCCAAAGCAGACCAGCCAGCCCAGCGATGGAATTGAGCAGGATGAACAGGACAGACACCGTGGCCGCCTGACGCGTGGTGCACCAGCGCACCATCAACAGCCAAGGCGTCAGAAACACACCGCCGCCCGTGCCGGTGAGGCCAGCGAGGAGACCCAAGCCACCGCCCACGCTCAGCAGGGCCGGCACCGAAGCGGGACGGAGCTCGGGAGGATCCTGAGGGGTCCAGCCCAAGTAAAAAGCTGATCCCAACAACACCAGGCCCACAAGCCTTTCCAACCAGAGGCCCGGAAGCTGCAGCCAACCTCCGGCAAACGCCATGGGTAAGGCCAGGGCATAAACCGCCGCAAACCGCCGGGCGGGGAAATGCCCAGCCCGCAGAAAATTCCAACAGCCCAGGCAAGCCACCAAGGCATTCAGCAGCAATGCCGCGGGCTTGATCAGGGCGGGCGACCAACCCGCCAACGCCAACACCGCGATGTAACCCGAAGCCCCGGCGTGGCCCACCGAGGCATAGAGAAAGGCCACAAGGGCCATGGCCCAGGGCAGGAGAACCATCACAACCAATGGCGTGGATAGGTGGCCGCACCCGCCACCCAACGGCTGAAGCCCCAGGCCCCGATGCTGGTTACGGCAATTTGAGAAAGCGCAAACCGCGGCTGGTAGCGGCGGCCGCGGCGCCGTTGACGCCGAGCCATGAGTTGAAGGCGCCGCACCAGACTCATTCCGCAGGCTCCGTGAGCCGGGGCAGCAACTGCACAAGGTTGCAGGGCCGTGTGGCGACATCCAACTGGGCCGCAATCAGACGATCCCAGGCCGTTTCCACCGCATCGAGGGAACCCGGCAACACAAAAATCACCGTGCCGTTGGCCACCCCCGCCAGGCAGCGGCTCTGCAGGCTGCTGGTGCCGATGGTCTCAAAGGAGAGCACCCGAAACAGCTCACCAAAACCGTCGATGGTTTTGTCGAGCAGTGGCGCCACCGCCTCCGGGGTGCCGTCGCGCCCAGTGAGACCGGTGCCACCACTGCTGATCACCACCTGCACGGTGGGATCGGCGATCCATCGGCTCAACTCGGCCCGAATCAAATAACGGTTGTCGGGCACCAGGCGCCGCTCCACCAGGCGGTGGCCGGCACCCTGGAGCCTTTGATGCAGGGCGTCGCCGGAGCGATCCTCCGCCAGGGTGCGGGTGTCGGAAACCGTGAGCAGGGCAATGGCCAGCGCCAAGGGAATGGGGCGTGTGGATTGCATGCTCTCAAAGCATCTCCTGAGCGCTTGTTAGCGTTGCTGCCATGGACGGTTGCGCTGACAGCCCAGCGATCCGGGTTCGCCTGTTCGCAAGCCTGCGGGAGCAGGTCGGCTGGTCGGAGCGGGAGTGCAAGCCGCTGCAAGCCCCCGCCAACCCGGCGGCGATCTGGGCCCAACTGCAGCTGCCCGGCGACCCCAGCCACGTGCGCGTGGCCATCAACCACCGGTTCGCGGCCCTCGACAGTCCCCTGGAGGCTGGCGATGAGCTGGCGTTTCTGCCCCCAATCAGCGGCGGCTGATGCAAACACCCCTGCAGCTGCAGATCAGCCTTCACGGGCAGCCCTTTGAGCCGCTGAAGGTGCTACAACGTTGGCACGCGCAGGGGCAGGGGCCAGGCCAGCCGGCCTGCTGCGCCGAAAGCCAGTTCATCGGCCGAGTGCGCCCCACCGCCGCCGATGGATCAACCCTCGAAGCCCTGGAGCTGGAGCACTACCCCGGCATGACCGAGCGCCAGTTGGAGGCCTTGGCCCAAGAGTGCTGCCACCGCCATGGGGTGTTGCGCTGCCTGGTGGTGCACCGCATCGGCCGGGTGCTGCCGGGGGAAGCCATCGTGCTGGTGGCCATCGGCGCCGACCGGCGCGGGGCGGCCCAACGCTGCGGCCAGGACTTGCTCGAAGCGCTCAAACACGACGCCCCGTTCTGGAAGCGGGAGTGGCGCGCCGATGGCCGCGGCACCTGGATCACCGGCAACACGCCGCTGTAGGCGTTGGCCCCTAGAACATTGGCAACCGCAGCAGCTGCGCCCACAGCGCCGTGCCCGCCTCCAGATCCCCCAGCTCGGCGGGGATCTCCAACAGCAAATCGGCCCCCTGCAGCGAGCCGATGCGCGAGGAGGCCTGCGATCCTCCCAACCGCGCCCACAACTCACCATCGGCGGCCACCACCAGCTGTGCCCGGGCCAACTCCGGCCGGCCGGCACCACGGCGGAGTGCAGCCTCCAAGCGCACCTTCAACCGTGGCCAAACCTGAATCTCCGCCCCCTCCAGCCGCTGCAACGCCGGCCACAGTAATTGCAGCGCCGTGATCGCCGCCGCCACCGGATTGCCCGGCAAACCAAAGAACGGCACCCCCGCCACCTGGCCCCAGGCAAAGGGGCGACCGGGTTTGAGGAACAACTTCCAAAACCGCACCTCCCCCAGCTCCGCCACCAAGGGCCGGATCCAATCGCTGTCCCCGGACGACACACCACCGGTGCTCACCACCACATCGCTGCCGGCCGCCAGCTCCAGCAGGGCCTGGCGCAACGGCTCCGGTTGGTCGGCGACCACCCGCTGACCAGCAACCCCATGGCCCAGCTGCTCCAGCAACGCCGTGAGCAGGGTGGAATTGCTCTCCCAGATCTGCCCTGCGCCGCGATCCACCCCCGGCGGCAGCAGCTCATTTCCGCTGATCAGCAAACCGATCCGCGGCTGGCGGGTCAACGCCACCTGCTGCACGCCGCAGCTGGCGAGGCGCCCAAGCTCCGCCACCCCCAGCCGTTGACCAGCTGCCGCCAACTCCTGGCCTGGCTCCGCCTCCTCGGTGGGCTGACGGATCCAAGGATTGGCTCCGCAGGGGCGCACCAACGCCAGCCGATCCCCCTCCAAGCTCATCAATTCCTGGGGCAGGACCCACCCGCTGCCCTCCGGCAGCACGGCTCCCGTCAAGATGCGCACGGCTTCGCCGGCCGCCAAGACCGCGCCGTGGGGGGCCCCTGCGGCGGAGGTGCCCACCAGGCGCCAGTGCTCGCCAGGTTGGGGTTGGACGTCGCCGGCGATGGCATAGCCATCCATGATCGACGCCCGAAAACCCGGCACCGCCGCCGCTGCATGCACCGCGGCAGCCAGCGTACGGCCCAAGGCCAGGCGCAATGGCTGCTGCTCCGATGCCCCTAGCGGCTGCAGCGCCCCAAGGATCTGGGCGCGGGCCTCCTCCAGGGGCAACCCCTCGCGGCCGTAGGGCTCAGCCATCGCCGGAGGTCGTATCGAGCCGCCACTCGCCATGGCGGCCGCCGCTCTTGTGCAACAGGCGCACGGGCCCGATGGTCATCGCGGGATCGGCGGCCTTGAGCATGTCGTAGAGGGTGAGCAGCCCCACCTGCACGGCGGTAAGTGCCTCCATCTCCACGCCGGTGCTGCCGGTGGTGCGGGCGGTGGCCTCGAGCCGCAACCCCGACCCATCGGCGCTGGGGGTGAGCTCCACGCTCACACCACTGAGGGCAATCGGATGACACAGGGGAATCAACTCCCAGGTGCGCTTGGCCGCCTGGATGGCCGCCACCCTGGCCACCGCCAGCACATCGCCTTTAGGGGCACGGCCCGCCAGCACCAGGGCCAAGACATCGGGGCGCAAGGTAATGAAACCCTCTGCGCAGGCTTCCCGGCGGCTGGCGGGGCGATCCCCCACCTCCACCATGTGCACCTCACCCCGGGCATTGAGATGGGTTAGGGGCGAAGGCTCAGGGGCCATGGCCGGCGGCGGCACAGTGCCCCCATCCTGGCCCCTAAGGATCCGTGACCCCAGTGGCGGGCTTGACGACATGGCCTGGGCCACCCCTCCACCTCCCCCTGCGCCTTCGTCACCCTGCTGCCCTACCTGCTGGGCGAGTGCAGCCCCTTCTGGCTTGGGATCGTGGCGATCAGTGGCGTGGTGGTGTTGCTGGCCGGTGGACTGCAAGCTGACATCCAGAACACCAAATCTGCCCCGATCTGACAATTATCTTGCCCTTCAAAGGGATGGCATGGCATAGAGGAAATGGTTATTGCTTCTGATCACCACATCAACCGGGAGCGCGCCTGCTTTGGTTTGCCAATGGCGGCGACGCCGAAATCTATATAGGCAGCGCCGATTGGATGGGCCGCAACCTGGAACAATGCCCCCGGATTGCTCCGGGGGCTCTCGCCGGGTTCGCTATGGCGCGAAACCGTTTGATCAGGAAGCGAATGCCTTTATCAGGCGGCCTTCTCCGCGATCAGCAAACCCTGCATTTTGGAACTCTG
>Ga0214917_10003448_pt1 | contig 18236 bp, 14 predicted proteins | sample LL_1208_BB_MetaG_FD_177983 | JGI IMG/M metagenome (GOLD analysis project Ga0214917, IMG submission 177983) | Freshwater microbial communities from Lake Lanier, Atlanta, Georgia, United States - LL_1208_BB | ecosystem: Environmental > Aquatic > Freshwater > Lake | place: USA: Georgia | collected...
TGCCCCACCTGAACGCCGGGCCGCTCTCCCTGCGGGAGATGTCTGCCCTGGGGCGTCTGAACCCTTCCATGGGCCTGATGCTGGAGGGTTTGGGCCCCGCCTACGACGTTCTGCACCGCCATGCCCCCAGCAAGCGCCTGGAGGTGCGCCTGGGCCAGCTGCAGCAGGCGGGTCGCCTGGGTATCCCCTTCACCACCGGCCTGCTGCTGGGGGTGGGGGAATGCCGGGCCGATCGCCAGCGGGCCCTGGAGCTGCTGGCGGATCTGCAACGGCGGTGGGGCCATCTCCAGGAGGTGATCCTGCAGCCCTGGCGCCCGGATGGAGCCCGGGCCACACCGCTGACGCCAGCGGAGCAGAGCGATCTGCTGGGGGTGATCGCCATGGCCCGGCAGCTGCTGCCCGTGGAGGTGCACCTCCAAACACCCCCCAATCTCTGGCCCTTGCAGGCCTTGCCCGCAGCGCTCGAAGCAGGTATCGACGATCTCGGCGGCATCGACTGCACCGATGTGATCAACCCCGCCTATCCCCAGCCCACCCCCGCAGAGCTGGCGGAGCGGCTGGCCCGCCATGGCTGGCAGCTGAGGTCGCGCACTTGCGTGCACCCGGAATGGTGGCCCTGGTTGCCCCCCGGCTTGCACAGGCGGGTGCGGCGGGTGGCGGCGGAACTCGCCGCCTGGGATGGGGCTCCGGCTGCGGCGGCTGGTTGTTAGCGTCCAGCCTCGAACAGCAGCCTCGCCGTGAGCCAAATCGCCCCGGGGCAACAGCGGGTGCTGCTGGTGCGCCTGCCCTGCAACCCGATTTTCCCGATCGGCCCGGTGTACCTGGCCGATCACATCCACAAGCAGTTTCCCGCCATCCCCCAGCGGATCCTGGATCTGGCGGCCTTGCCCCTGCTGGATGTGGAGCGGGTGCTGCTGGCCACGGTGGAGCAGTTCCGCCCCACCCTGCTGGTGTTCTCCTGGCGCGATATTCAGATCTATGCGCCGGTGGACGGGCGCGGCGGCAACCCGCTGCAGAACTCCTTTGAGGTGTTCTACGCCCGCAATCCCCTGCGGCGCCTGCGCGGTGCTTTGGGTGGGCTGCAGTTGATGGCGTCGTTCTACGGCGAGCTCTGGCGCAACCTGCGGCTGGTGCGCCGGGGGCTGCGCCGGGCCCGCCGTTTCGAGCCGGCCGCCCGGGCGGTGCTGGGGGGCGGTGCGGTGAGCGTGTTCTATGAGCAGCTCGGTCGCCAGCTGCCCCAGGGCACGGTGGTGTCGGTGGGGGAGGGGGAGCCGCTGCTGGAGAAGTTGATCCGCGGCGACTCCCTGGCGGGCGAGCGCTGCTTCCTGGCGGGCGAGGCGCCGCGACCGGGCCTGATCCACGAGCAGCCGGCGGGCATGGAGAAAACCGCCTGCAATTACGCCTACATCGCCGAGATCTGGCCCCAGCTGGATTGGTACCTCGATGGCGGCGACTTCTACGTGGGCGTGCAGACCAAGCGCGGCTGCCCCCACAACTGCTGCTACTGCGTGTACACCGTGGTGGAGGGCAAGGCGGTGCGCGTGAACCCCGTGCAGGAGGTGATCGCCGAGATGCGCCAGCTCTACGCCAAGGGCGTGCGCGGTTTCTGGTTCACCGATGCCCAGTTCATCCCCGCCCGCCGCTACATCGAGAATGCCAAGCAGCTGTTGCGGGCGATCCAGGCCCAGGGCTGGAGCGACATCCGCTGGGCCGCCTACATCCGCGCCGACAACCTCGATGCCGAGCTGGCCGAGCTGATGGTGGCCACCGGCATGGACTATTTCGAGATCGGCATCACCTCCGGCAGTCAGGAGCTCGTGCGCAAGATGCGCATGGGCTACAACCTGCGCACGGTGCTGGAGAACTGCCGCCTGTTGGCGCGGGCCGGTTTCCGGGAGCACGTGTCAGTGAACTACTCGTTCAACGTGATCGACGAGCGACCGGAGACGATCCGCCAGACCGTGGCCTACCACCGCGAGCTGGAGCGCATCTTCGGCGCCGACAAGGTGGAGCCGGCGATCTTCTTCATCGGCCTGCAGCCCCACACCCACCTGGAGCAGTACGGCTTCGATCAGGGCCTGATCCAGCCGGGTTACAACCCGATGAGCATGCTGCCCTGGACCGCCCGCCAGCTGCTCTGGAATCCCGAACCAATGGGGAGCACCTTCGGGCGCATCTGCCTGGAGGCCTTCGAGCGCAACCCGTCGGATTTCGGTCGCACGGTGATGGATTTGCTGGAGCGCGACTACGGCGTGGCGCCCCTGGAGCAGGCCCTGCATGCGCCCGTGGAGGGCCGGCGCGCTTTGGCCACGGCGACGCGCTGACTGCTCAGGCTGCCGGCCACCAGCGGCGTCGCACCCACAGCAGCGCCCCCAGCCCCAGCCAGCCCAGCAGTGCACCGATCGGGTTCGGGCTGGGGCTGCCGGCACCCACCAGCCAGGCGGGTGCCCCCGTCGCGATCTGCAGCGGTCCGGCCAGCAGGGCGAACCAGCCGCCCACCAGGCCGCCGTGCAGGCCCACGGCTCCCCACAGCGCGCCGCCATCCGCGCGGCGCTGCAGCGCCAGCACCAGCCCCAGCAACACCAGGCCTGCGAGCAGGGCCAGGGCCTCCGGCGCCGGCAGGCGCCTCCAGGGGTGCACCAGCGCAAACACCGCAGCCTGCAGGCCGATGGCCCGCTGAGGGCCGGCCAGGAGGTCCAGTTCGCCCCAGAGCCAGCCGCGGAACAGCAGCTCCTCGGCGAAGCCAACCCCCAGCAGCAGGGCCAGGGCATTCAGCCCCTCGGCGGCGGTGAGGGTGCCGCCCCAGTGGGCCTGACCGCTCAGCAGCAGCACCGCGCAGACTCCCGCCAGCAGCAACATCGCCTTGATCAGGCCCCGCCCGAAGGCCCGCCCGCCTGCGGCGGCTGTCACCGCCACGCCGAGGCGGCGCCAGGGAGTTGGGCTGTTCCAGGCCCGCCGCAGGCGCCAGGGCAGGGTGGCCAGCAGCAGCACCAGGGCGATCACCGCCCCCGCCAGATCCAGCTGGTCGGGCCGCCAACCCGGGAACAGCAGGCCGAGCGGCCGTGCACTCAGCCAGCCGAGGCCGTAGAGCACCGGCACGTAGAGCAGGGTGCCCCACCAGTGGGGGCGGGGGCTGCCGGGGGCGGCGCCCATCAGGATTCCGGCTCGATCGTGCTGGTGAGGCCCTTGGCCTTCAGGGTTTCGCAATAGAACTCCGCCGGTTCCAGGTCGCACACGATCACCAGCCCCACGCCGGTGTTGTGGGCCTCGAGCATCACGGCGATCGCGTCCTGTTCGCTCAGGCTCGGCACCACCTGCCGCAGGGTGGTCACCACGTATTCCATGGTGTTGACCGGGTCGTTGTGCAGCAGCACCTTGTAGCGGGGGGAGGGCTTGCGCACCCGCTCCGGCGCCTTCTCCATCACGGCCGCCCCGCCACTCTCGCGCGAAGGGGTCGCGGTGGCGCTCACCTGGGTGGACAGTCCGGCAACAACCGAGTGAGGCATCAAAGCTGAATCGGTCCACTGGGGGGCCAGTTTACGGAGCTCCCCGGCTGGGCATGGGATGGGCGCCAACGGACCGCTCTGTTCTGCGTTCAGCCCGCCAACGCCGCCTGGATGCGCCGCATCGCTTCGAGCACGTTCTCGCGGCTGTTGAAGGCCGAGAGGCGGAAATAGCCCTCACCGGCGGCGCCGAAGCCGCTGCCGGGGGTGCCCACCACGTGGGCTTTGCTCAGCAGCAGATCGAAGAAGCCCCAGGAATCCACGCCCTCGGGGGTTTTGATCCACACGTAGGGAGCCTGCTCACCGCCATACACCGCCAGGCCGGCAGCGCTGAGCTCGCGGCGGATGATCGCGGCGTTCTCCATGTAGAAGGCGATCAGGGCCTTCACCTGGGCCTGGCCCTCGGGTGAATACACGGCTTCAGCGCCGCGCTGCACGATGTAGCTCACGCCGTTGAACTTGGTGCACTGGCGGCGGTTCCACAGGCCCCACAGCTCCACCTGTTCGCCATTGGCGGCGGTGCCCATCAGGCCGCGGGGCACCACGGTGAGGGCGCAGCGGGTGCCGGTGAAGCCGGCGTTCTTGGAGAAGGAGCGGAACTCGATCGCACACTCCCGTGCGCCCTCGATCTCGTAGATCGAGTGGGGCAGGGAGGGGTCCTGGATGAATGCCTCGTAGGCGGCGTCGAACAGGATCAGGGCGCCGTTGGCGCGGGCGTAATCCACCCAGGCCTTGAGCTGCTCCTTGGTGGCCACCGCACCGGTGGGGTTGTTGGGGAAGCAGAGGTAGATCAGATCCACCTTTTCCGTGGGGATCTGGGCGGTGAAGCCGTTGCCTGCGTTGATGGGCAGGTAGGTGAGGCCGCCGTACTGGCCGGCGTCATCGGCATCGCCGGTGCGGCCCGCCATCACGTTGCTGTCCACATACACCGGATACACCGGATCGGTGACCGCGATGCGGTTGCCCTCGCCGAGGATGTCGAGGATGTTGGCGCTGTCGCACTTGGAGCCGTCGGAGACGAAGATCTCCTCGGCCGAGATCTGGCAGCCGCGGGCCTGGAAATCGGTGGCGGCGATCTTCTCGCGCAGCCACAGGTAGCCCTGCTCGGGGCCGTAGCCATGGAAGCCCTCGCGGGTGCCCATCTCGTCGATGGCGGCCTTCATGGCGTTGCGGCAGGCCTCGGGCAGGGGCTCGGTGACATCGCCGATGCCCAGGCGGATGATCGGCGCCTGGGGGTTGGCCTCACTGAAGGCCTTGACGCGCCGGGCGATCTCGGGAAACAGATAGCCGGCCTTGAGCTTGAGGTAGTTGCCGTTGACCTGGGCCATGGGAGACGGGCGCCGCGCGCGGATGGGTTGCGTTCGCCGGATTGTCCTATGGCGCCGGGCTGGCGAGGCTCCGGTCCGGGGTGCTGGACTCGTGCGGTGGCCGTACCCAGATGCCGGGTCTGGCTTCAAAGGCCTGATCCACCGGGGCGATCAGCTCGGCCCGTTCCGGTTGCAGCTGCCCCACCAGTTCATGGAAGCCCCGCGACACCCGCGGCGCCTTGGACAGCTTGATCTCATAGACCCGCCTCCGTTGCCCCCGCTCCAGCACCAGATCGAGTTCGGCGCCGTTGCTGGTGCGTAGGAAGTGAGGCCGCCAGCGCGGGTGAGCGGCGATCAGCTGCTCGATCACGAAGCCCTCCCAGCTCTCGCCCGCCTGCGGGTGGGCCAGCAGGTCGTCGTAGGACTCGATTCCCAGCAGGCTGTGCAGCAAGCCGCTGTCGCGCAGGTAGAGCTTGGGGGATCGCACCAACCGCTTGCTGAGGTTGGCCTCCAGGGGCGGCAGCCGCCGCAGCATGAAGGTCTGCTCCAGCACAGCCAGTAGGTGTTGCAGCCGGCTGCTGCGCAGATCGAGCAGCCCCGCCAGCCGACTGGTATTCAGGGTCTGTCCCTGGCTGTGGGCCAGCAGCCGCCACAGTCGCTCCATCAGGGGCAGTGGCAGTCCCAGCTGCAGGCCGGCGATGTCGCGTCCCAGGAACGTGCGGATGAAGTCCTCGCGCCAGGCGACGCTGTCGTCCTCTGCCGCGCTCAACAGGCTCTCTGGGAAGCCACCGCGCAGCCACAGCTGTTGCCAGCTGGCGGCGTGGGCCACCTCCTGGAGCAGGAAGGGGGTGAGTTCAACCTCCGCGATGCGCCCGGCGAGGCTCTCGTGGCTCTGGCGCAGCAGGGGGCCGGAGGCCGAGCCCAGCAGCAGGAAGCGGCTCGGCCGTCGATCCCGGTCGATTTCGGCGCGTAGCAGGCTGAAAAACTCCGGCAGCAGCTGGATCTCATCGAGACAGATCAGCTCGTGGCGGTGGGCTTCAAAGAACAGTTCCGGCTCCTGCAGGCGGGCGCGGTCAGCCCGATCCTGCAGGTCGAGCAGAACGGCATCGCTGCGCTGGGCCAGCAGCTGCCGCGCCAGGGTGGATTTGCCGCACTGACGGGGCCCCAGCAGCAGGGCCGCCGGCGCCCGCGCCAACGCCCGCTCCAAGGCTCCGGCCGCCGCCCTCGGGAAATAGCCATGCATTTCTGCATCCTAGGCGTAAAATTGCATGGTTCAACGGCGCGTTCCTGGACTCGGAGCCTCGGCCTGTCTGCGTGCACTGCAATGGCCGTGGCTGCATACGATCAGATCAGCCCTGAAGCCGGCATCAAGCCCTCCGTCTCCGTGACTGTTGCCGCTGCCCCTGGTGCTGCCGGGGCGTCGATCGATTTCGATGCCCTGATCGATCTGGCGATCAGCCGGCCCGGCCGCTACCTGGGCAATGAGCTGGGGGTGCAGCCCCGCGACTGGGATCAGGCCTGGGACGCCGCCGGCGTGCGCTGGGCCCTCACCTACCCCGAGATCTACGAGGTGGGCTCCAGCAACACCGGTCACATCATTCTCTATTCGATCCTCAACGCCGTTCCGGGGCAGCTGTGCGATCGCAGTTATCTGCCGGCCCCCGACCTGGCGACGCGGCTCAGGGAGCGCAGTGTGCTCCTGTTCGCGGTGGAGAGCCGCCGGCCCCTCCGTGCCTTCGACATCCTCGGCTTCTCGCTCAGCTACGAGCTGGGCGGCACCAACATCCTGGAGATGTTCGATTTGGCGGGCATCCCCCTGCGCGCCGACCAGCGAGGCGACCAGCCACTGGATCACCCCGAGGCGCCGCCCCTGATCTTTGCCGGCGGGCCCACTGCCACCAGCAACCCGGAGCCCTTTGCCGCCTTTTTCGATTTCGTGGTGCTGGGCGATGGCGAGGAGGTGCTGCCCGAGATCGGCCTGGTGGTGGCCGCCGGACGCGCCGCCGGTCTCAGCCGCCGGGAGCTGTTGATCGATCTGGCCCAGGTGCCGGGCGTCTACGTGCCGGCCCTCTATGGCCCCGGGCCCGATGGCGTGACCCAGGTGCCATTGCTGCCTGGTGTTCCTGCCCGGGTGCAGCGGCGCACCGCCACGCCGATGCCCCATTACGCCATGGGCCTGGTGCCCCACATCGAAACGGTGCACGACCGGCTCACAGTGGAGATCCGCCGCGGCTGCACCCGCGGCTGCCGCTTCTGTCAGCCGGGGATGCTCACCCGCCCGGCCCGGGATGTGGAGCCCGAGGCGGTGATCGAGGCGATCGAAACCGGCATGGAGCGCACCGGCTACTCCGATTTCTCGCTGCTCTCGCTCAGCTGCTCCGACTACCTGGCCCTGCCGGCGGTGGGGGTGGAGCTGCGCAACCGCCTGGCCGACAAGAACGTGACCCTCACCCTGCCCAGCCAGCGGGTGGATCGCTTCGACGAGAACATCGCCCACATCCTGGGCGGCACCCGCAAGGCGGGCCTCACCTTCGCGCCGGAGGCCGGCACCCAGCGCCTGCGCGACATCGTGAACAAGGGCCTCACCGATGCCGAGCTGCTGCGGGGCATCCGCACGGCGATGCAGAGCGGTTATCGCAAGATCAAGCTCTATTTCATGATCGGCCTGCCGGGGGAAACCGATGCCGATGTGCTGGGCATCGCCGACACCTGCCGCAGCCTGCAGCGCCACTGCACCGACCTGGGCCGCCTGGAGCTGAACCTCACCATCAGCAACTTCACGCCCAAGCCCCACACACCCTTCCAGTGGCACAGCGTGAGCACGGCGGAGTTCCAGCGGCGCCAGCAGCTGCTGCGCGAGGCCCTGCGCCCCCTCCGTGGCATCAAGACCAACCTCACCGATGTGCGCCTCTCGGCCATGGAGGACTTCGTGGGCCGCGGCGACCGGCGCCTGGCGCCGGTGATCGAGGCCGCCTGGCGGGCCGGTGCCGGCCTGGATGCCTGGTTCGAGGCGGCCGATCGCACCTACGCCGCCTGGACCGAGGCCATTGGGGCCGCTGGGCTGGGCGGCCGCTACCGCGCCCTGGAGCTGGGGGAGTGGAGCGCCGCCGAGGGCATGGAGGCCGGTGATCTGGCGGCCTTCTGCGCCCAGCCCCTGCCCTGGGACCACATTGATTCCGGCATCGACAAGCGCTGGCTGGCCGACGACCTGCAGCGGGCCCTGGCCGCCGCGGTGGTGGCCGACTGTTCCTTCGAGGGGTGCAGCAGCTGCGGCGTGTGCGGCCCCGAGCTGGGCCACAACGTGGTGATCCCGCCGCCGCCGATCCCCGTGCAGCAGCCCCAGCGGGCGCCGGCCAGCGAGCGGGTGCAGCGGCTGCGCTTCCGCTTCAGCAAGCGCGGTTCGCTGGCCCTGCTCAGCCACCTGGATCTGGTGCGCCTGGTCGAGCGGGCCCTGCGCCGCAGCGGGCTGCCCGTGAGTTTCAGCGGCGGGTTTCATCCGCTGCCGCGGGTGCAGTTCGCCCTGGCTCTGCCCCTGGGGGCGGAGGCCGATGGGGAGTGGCTGGATCTGGAGCTGGCCGAATGGCAGAGCCCCGCCTGGGTGCAGCAGCGGCTGCAGGCCCAGCTGCCGGAGGAGTTCGCGTTGCTGGATGTGGTGGAGGTGCCCGTGGCGGGGCCGAGCCTCTCGCAGGAGCTGGCGGCGGCGCGGTGGAGCTTGGTGCTGCGGCCCCAGCCGGCCGCCGCGCCGGTGAGCCCGGAGCGCTGGCAGGCCGCCGCCGAGGCCCTGATCAGTGCGCCGGAATGGATCTGGGAGGACACCGACAAGAAGGGCCGGCCGCGAAGCCGTGATTGCCGCCCCTACCTCCAGAGCCTCGAGCTGCAGCCGGTCCCGGCGCCCGAATTGGAGGCGATGGTGCTCCGTTACGCCGCAGTGATTGATCCAGCGGGTCGCAGCCTGCGGCCGGAACAGCTGCAGCAGTGGTTCAGCCAGCAGCTGGATACCGCCCTGGAGCTGTTGACCTTGCGGCGCGAATCCCTGCAACTGCGCCTGAGCTGAGCTGCCGCAAAACACCCGTGCTAGCGTGCAAGCACGACGGCAGATCCCTAGGACCACCCTTGGTTCGGTGATCTTCTCCCTCTTGATGAGAGAGACAACCGCAGCAGCTTTCTCGAACCTCTCTTCCTGAAAGTCGCGACAGGCGGCGCCGTTCAGACGGGTTCCGATCAGATCTGGAACTTGCTTCCCTTCGCCGGATGAGCCGTCCAAGGGCCGCGGCTAGCAGCTGGTTCCCCCTCGGTGACTGGCCCTGTGTCGCTGGACTTGAGACAGGCCTCCTGCCTGTTGACCTGAGGCGTCCCCCTAGCGGATGTCGTTCTGAAGTTTTCAATCCCCACCCACCATTTCTGCCCTCCTCCATCGGCGATGGAGGAGCAGTAGTTGATGTGGCTGGGGGTACGGCCTGAGCCGTTCGTCTTCTCTTCCCCTCTGGTCCGCCTTGGGCGGGCCGATTCCTGATCCTCCATGCCCCAGCAGATCGTCATCGCCGAGCAGCTGCGCATCGCCGCGGTTCTCACCGATGAGCGTGTGGATGAACTGGTGGTGGCCCAGGGCCGCTACCAGATCGGTGACGTCTACCTCGGCACCGTTGAAAATGTTCTTCCCGGCATTGATGCCGCCTTCGTCAACATCGGCGAAGGCGAGAAAAATGGCTTCATCCACGTCACCGATCTCGGCCCGCTGCGGTTGAGGAAGGGCGCTGCGGGGATCACTGAGCTGCTGGAGCCGCGCCAGAAGGTGCTGGTGCAGGTGATGAAGGAGCCCACCGGCACCAAGGGGCCACGCCTCACCGGCAACCTGGCCCTGCCCGGTCGCTTCCTGGTGCTCCAGCCCCACGGCCAGGGGGTGAACATCTCCCGGCGCATCAATGGCGAGAGCGAGCGCAACCGCCTGAGGGCCCTGGGTGTGCTGATCAAGCCCCCCGGCGCCGGCCTGTTGATCCGCACCGAGGCCGAAGCTGTCAGCGAGGAGCTGCTGATCGACGACCTGGAGGCCCTGCTGCGCCAATGGGAGGCGATCCAGAGCGCTGCGGAAACCGCCAGCCCGCCGGTGCTGCTCAACCGCGACGAGGACTTCATCCACCGCATTCTCCGCGATCACTACACCCCTGAGGTGGCGCGGGTGGTGGTGGATGGTGCCGATGGGGTGGCCCGCGTGAATGCCTTCCTCGGTGTCGACCACGCCAATGTGCAGGTGGAGGCCTACAACGAGCCCGCCGAGATCCTTGAGCATTTCAAGGTGAATGCGGCCATTCGCGATGCCCTCAAGCCGCGGGTGGATCTGCCCTCCGGTGGCTACGTGATCATCGAGCCCACGGAGGCACTCACGGTGATCGATGTGAACTCCGGCTCCTTCACCCGTTCCGCCAATGCACGCGAAACGGTGCTGTGGACCAACTACGAGGCCGCCAGCGAGATCGCCCGCCAACTCAAGCTCCGCAACATCGGCGGCGTGGTGATCATCGACTTCATCGACATGGAGTCGCGCCGCGACCAGCTCCAATTGCTGGAGCACTTCACCGCCGAGGTGCGGCACGATTCCGCCCGTCCTCAGATCGCCCAGATCACTGAGCTGGGCCTGGTGGAACTCACCCGCAAGCGCCAGGGCCAGAACATCTACGAACTGTTCGGCCGCGCCTGCCCGAGCTGCGGTGGCTTGGGCCATGTGGCTGTGCTCCCCGGCAAAGACTCACTGCAACCGTTGGCCACGGCCGGTGGCCTGGTGCGCTCCGCCGCTTCGGCCCGGGCCGAGGTGCTCAGCCCGTCGGCTGGCGAGGGATCTGGTGGCCGCCGCCGCCGTGGCGGCCGTGGCGGTCGGGGTGGCGGAGAGGTGGCCGAACTGGCCAGCTTCGACGACACCACGGCGGCGGCGCCTGGCCTCTCCCTGGAGGCGGCCACCACGGCAGCGGCCGAACCCCCCAGTCGTCGCCCCGAGCCCGAGCTGGTGGCGGTGCCGATGGATGCCGATCAGGAGCTGGTGTACGGCTGGTTGGGGTTGAACCCCGCCTTGCTGCTGGAAGCGGCCCCTGAGGCCGACAATCTCGTTGTGCGGGTGGTGCGGCCTGGGGAAGACGCCGATGCTGTTCTGGAGCAGGCGCGTCAACAACTGGCGGCCTCCGGTCCTCGCCGCCGCCGCCGCGGCCGCGGCGGCAGCGCTGAGGCCGCTGCGGGCGCCGCAACGCCGCTGGTGGCGGAGTCGCCATTGCCCCTCGCGGTGGACATCACCCCTCTGCCCAGCGAGGACTTCACCGCCATTCCTGTGCTGGCTGACGCCACGATCGAGGTGGTGACCACCCCCAAGCCCGAAGCCCAGGCCAGCCCCTCCCGCACCGGCCGCAGCCGCAGCCGTGCAACCACGGCCCCCGTTGCTTCCGCCGCCGTTGATCCAGCCCCCGAGCCCGACGACAACGGTGAGCCCCGCCGCCGCCGGCGCCGCTCCTCCGCAGCCGAGTGAGTTGACCATCGCCGGCGTCGACGAAGTGGGGCGCGGCTGCTGGTTCGGCCCCGTCTTCGCCGCCGCCGTGATCCTGCCTGAGCAGGCCCGAACGCCCCTGGCTACCGCCGGCCTCACCGATAGCAAGGCCCTCTCAGCCCGGCGCCGGGCCCAGCTGGTGCCCCTGATCACCGCCCACACCAGCCAATGGGCCCTGGGGCAGGCCTCTGCGGCCGAGATCGATCGCCATGGCATCCGCACCGCCACGGAGTGGGCCATGGTGCGGGCCCTGCAGCGCCTGGTGGTGCCTCCGGATCTGGTGCTCGTGGATGGCGTGTTGCCCCTGCGCTGTTGGCCTGGCGAGCAGCGGACGGTGGTTCGTGGCGATAGCCAGCATTTGGAGATCGCCGCCGCCAGTGTGCTGGCCAAGCAGGCCCGCGATGCGCTGATCAGCCGCCTGGCCCGGCACCATCCCGGTTACGGGCTCGAGCGTCATGCCGGATACGGCACGGCCCTGCATCGGCAGGCGTTGTTGCAGCTGGGCCCCACGCCCCTGCACCGGCGCTCGTTTCTCACCAAGGTGCTGGTGGCCTAGGGCTGCTCGCACCAGCTCTCGAAGTCGTTCAACAGCTGCTGGCCCACCCGGGTCTTGATGCCCAGCAGGATCCCCGCCAGCAGGGAACGCCCCGTGGCTTCCAGCACCTTGGGCGGAATCAGCCGCAGCAGGCTGGGTTGGCTCACGCTCACCGCCAGGGCGGCCTCCCCCACCAGACCCGCGGGATTGGCCTCGAGCCAGGAGTGCAGCGTGAGGCGGAAGTCGTCCACCAGCCCCAGACCCTCCAGCTCGCAATCCACGGCCTCCAGTTCGAGGCGATTGGGGCTGCGGCGGGCCACCAGGTCGACCACCGGCTGGATCTGCAGTTGGAACACCTGCAGTTTGGTGACGGTGTAGCGGTAGCGGCCCCCGTTGAGGGGGCTCAGCTGACGGGGATCCAGCAGGGCGCTGATCACCCGTTGCTCGTCGTCGAGATAGGGGCCCAGGCGCTCGCCGTGGCGCTGTACGGGCAGCTGCAGCGCTTGGCTGGCACTGAAGGCCAGGGGCATCAGAGAGCTGCCGGGGCGGCATGATCCTATCCAGCACGGTCGTTTCAGCTCCCATGCGCATCGCCTTCCTTGGCCCCGCCGGCACCTACGGGGAGCAGGCCGCGATGGGGTTGGCCGCCCTTGAGCAGATCGAGCAGCCCCGCTTCCTGCCGCAGGTGGGGATCCGCGCCGTGGTGAAGGCCCTGGCGGATGGCAACTGCGAGGCGGCGGTGGTGCCGGTGGAAAATTCCGTGGAGGGTGGCGTCACGGCCTGCCTGGATGCCCTGTGGGAACACCCCGAGTTGCGGGTGGCTCGGGCCCTGGTGTTGCCGATCCGCCATGCCCTGCTGGGCAGCGGCCCCCTGGAGGGGGTGAGCGAGGTGCTCTCCCATCCGCAGGCCCTGGCCCAGTGCAGCCAATGGCTGGCGGATCAGCTGCCCACGGCCCTGCAGCTGCCCACCAGTTCCACCGCGGAGGCCGCCCGCATGGTGGCCGGCAGCCGTTTCCGGGCGGCGATCGCCTCCCTGAAGGCTGCCCGGGAGCACGGATTGGAGGTGCTGGCCTATCCGATCAATGATGTGCCGGGCAACTGCACCCGCTTTCTGCTGCTGGAGCGGGGCGAGCGCAGCCTCGAGGGCCCCCTGGCCAGCCTCGCCTTCTCGCTCCAGGCCAACCAGCCAGGCGCTCTGCTGCAGGCCCTGGCCTGCTTCGCGCACCGCGGCCTCAACATGAGCCGGATCGAATCGCGCCCCTCCAAGCGGGAGATGGGCGAATACATCTTTTTCGTCGACCTCGACTTGCCCCAGGGTGCAGCTCCGCTGCAGCAGGCCCTTGAGGAGCTGCGTCCCCTCTGTGAGCATCTGGTTGTGTTTGGGGCCTACCCGCTCACCCAGATCGCCGAGCAGGACGCCTGATCCTCAGGCCGGTTTGCGGGCGCGGAACACGCCGAACTGCATCATTCCGGTGGCGAAGCCCCAGTGCATCAGCAGGATCGTGGGTGTTTCCCGCAGGCCCATCAGCACCGCCTTGGGCCCCAGGCCAAGAACGGCGCCTGGCCGGCGTACGCCCTCGAGGATCGAGTCGAACCAGGAGGGCAGGGTTTCGCGGCTCCAGTCGGCTGTTTCCACCAGCAGGGGCGCTTGTGCTTGCCCCTCGCCCGGCTGGTGGCTTCCGGCCTGGCCAAATCGGCTCTGCTGGAGGTTGCGGCGGAAACCGGGGATGCTGGCGAATTCCGGGTGGGCCCACTGCACCAGCAGTTGGTGCATCACCCAGCGCTCCAGGCGGTTTAAGGGCTGGATGGCCGCATCGCGGCGGTTCCAGTCGGCCACGGCCAGCAGACCGCCGGGTTTGAGCACCCGCAGCAGCTCATCGGCGTAGCGCTGTTTGTCGGGCATGTGGGGCCCGGCCTCCACGCTCCACACCGCATCGAAACTGGCATCCGGCAGCTGCAGGGCCAGGGCATCCATCACCGCAAACCCACAGCTCAGGCCAGATGGGGTGAGCTCCCGGGCCCGGCGGATCTGCCCCGGGCTGATGCTGATCCCCAGCACGTCCAAACCGTAGTGGGAGGCCAGGATGCGGGCGCTGCCGCCGATGCCGCAGCCCACATCCAGCACCCGGCTGCCCCTGGGCAGTTGATCCAGGCCACTCCAGCGCACCAGTTCGTGCACAAAGGCTTCCTTGGCCCGGCGAAAGTCCTGCGGGCGCGGCGGATTGCCGTAGTGCCCCAGGTGCACGTGCTCGCCCCAGAGCCGTTCCAGCAACTGGTCGTCGGTCCAGCGGTCGTAGGCCTCCGCCACGCTGGCTGTGCTCTCAAACTGACGATCCTTCCAACTCCAGAGCAACAGGGCCAGCACCAGCAGGCCGGCCACCAGGAGAATTGCCAGCAGCGGCACCTCAGCCCTCCTCGGGGTCGGTGGAGCTGTCGAGGTCGCGGAAGGTGTCCTGCAGCACGGTCCGGGCTGCCAACTGGCGGCGGGTTTCATCGAGCAGTTCGAACTCCTGGCGCAACCGCTCCTCGGTGTCGGTGATCTCCAGCAGCGCCTGCTGCTGCTCCGCCACTGGTCCCCCCAGGTGCGAACCGATCCAGAAGGAGAGCTCCCGTGGCAGGTCGGGCACATCGTTGGGGAGGGTTGTGGCTTTGCCCATCAACTTGCCGGTGAGCTCCACCACATCCTTCAGGGCGCGGCTCACTTCGGAGGAAAGATTGCTCAAGGCCGCGTGATTCTGTGGCTGCTCATCCTCGATCCAGCTCACCAGCCCCACCTTGAACGGGGCTTCGCGCACCACTTCGAGCACGCGAAAGCGCTGTTGGCCCAGGGTCACGATGTTGCTGCGGTCGTCGGCCTGGGTTTGGCATTGGAGGATTTCGGCGCAGCAGCCCACCTCGGCCATCCGCCCTTCCTGTGGATCCCAGCGCACCACCCCGAAGCGACGATCGCTGTCCAGCACGGTGCGCAGCATCATCCGGTAGCGGGGCTCGAAGATGTGCAGGGGCAGCACCTCCTGCGGGAAGAGCACCACATCCGGCAGCGGGAAGAGCGGCAGTTCCCTCACGGCCAGTTGTGTCACGTTGAAATCCCTTGAGCAGCGGTGGAGTGGCCAGGCACCGCCGCGGGGCAGAACCGTGTGCTGGACTCAATCCTAGGCAGCGGGCCGGCCAGCCGCGGCCGGAGACCCCACCACAGAAAAGCCCGCCGAATGGCGGGCTGAGCGCAGGGTTGGCGAGCGGGCCCCAGGCCCCCAAGCCAAGGGCGGCAAGGATCAGAGCTTCACTTCGATGTCGACGCCACTGGGGAGATCGAGTTTCATCAGGGCGTCGATGGTCTTGGCCGAGGGGCTGTAGATATCGATGATGCGGCGATGGGTGCGGGTCTCGAAGTGCTCACGGGAATCCTTGTCCACGTGGGGCGAGCGCAGCACGCAATAGATCTTGCGCTTGGTGGGCAGGGGAATCGGGCCGATCGCCGTTGCAGCGGTGTGGTCGGCCGTTTCGATGATTTTTTCGCAGGAGAGATCCAGCATGCGGCGATCAAACGCCTTCAGGCGAATGCGGATCTTCTGCTGGGCAATGGCAGTGGACATGGAGGGGTACGGGCGCAGGCCCTTGCAGATGGGTAACGCCCTGAAGGGCGCATTGGATTGTCAAGGTGCGGAAGGGGTGAGGTCGCCATGACCCCACCCCACAACCCTAGATCAGAACAGGATCCGACCCGGGATCACTCGAGGATCTTGGACACCACGCCGGCACCGATGGTGCGGCCGCCTTCGCGGATGGCGAAGCGCATGCCCTGCTCGATGGCCACCGGGCAGATCAGCTCGCCGGTCATCTTGATGCGGTCGCCGGGCATCACCATTTCGACGTTGGAGCCGTCGTCAGAGGTGAAGGCGGTGATCTGACCGGTCACATCCGTGGTGCGGATGTAGAACTGCGGGCGGTAGCCGGCGAAGAAGGGGGTGTGACGACCACCTTCTTCTTTCTTCAGCACATACACCTCACCCTCGAACTTGGTGTGGGGCTTGATCGAGCCAGGCTTCACCAGCACCATGCCGCGCTCGATGTCCTCCTTCTGGATGCCGCGCAGCAGCAGGCCCACGTTGTCGCCGGCCATGCCCTCGTCGAGCAGCTTGCGGAACATCTCCACACCGGTAACGGTGCACTTCCGGGTGTCCTTGATGCCGACGATCTCGATTTCCTCGCCCACCTTCACCTTTCCGCGCTCGATACGGCCGGTGGCCACGGTGCCACGACCGGTGATCGAGAACACGTCTTCGACGGCCATCAGGAAGGGCTTGTCGATTTCGCGCTCGGGCTCGGGGATGGCGGTATCAACCGCGTTCATCAGCTCGTCGATGCGGCCTTCCCACTCGGCGTCACCCTCGAGGGCCTTGAGGCCAGACACCTTCACCACGGGGATGTCGTCGCCGGGGAAGTCGTAGCTGCTCAGCAGTTCACGCACTTCCAGTTCGACCAGCTCGAGGATCTCCTCGTCGTCGACCATGTCGCACTTGTTGAGGGCCACCACCAGGGCGGGCACGCCCACCTGCTTGGCCAGCAGGATGTGCTCCTTGGTCTGGGCCATGGGGCCGTCGGTGGCGGCCACCACCAGGATGGCGCCGTCCATCTGGGCGGCACCGGTGATCATGTTCTTCACGTAGTCCGCGTGGCCGGGGCAGTCCACGTGGGCGTAGTGGCGACCGTCGGTCTCGTACTCAACGTGGGCGGTGTTGATGGTGATGCCGCGCTCACGCTCCTCAGGAGCACCGTCGATCTGGTCGTAGGCCTGAGCCTTGGCTTGACCCTTCTTGGCCAGCACGTTGGTGATGGCGGCGGTGAGGGTGGTTTTGCCGTGGTCAACGTGGCCGATGGTGCCAATGTTGACGTGGGGCTTATTCCTTTCGAACTTCTCGCGAGCCATGATGAAAAAGAATCGGGGGGTAAACGGGTAAGGAAAAGATCAGGAATTACCCTGATTCTTAGCAATGATGGCCTCGGCCACATTACGAGGAACTTCCTCATAATGGCTGAATTCCATCGAGAAGATACCCCGACCCTGGGTCATGGATCGGAGCTGGGTGGCGTAGCCGAACATCTCGGCCAGAGGCACCTTGGCCTGGACCTTGGACTGTCCGTCTTCGACGGACTGACCTTCGACCTGGCCGCGGCGGGAGGAGAGGTCGCCGATGACGGAACCGAGGAAATCCTCAGGCACTTCGACCTCGACCTTCATCATCGGCTCAAGCAGCACAGGATTGCACTTCTTGACGCCGTCCTTGAAGGCCATGGAGCCGGCGATTTTGAACGCCATTTCCGATGAGTCGACGTCATGATACGACCCGTCGACCATGGTGACCTTGACGTCGATCATCGGGAAACCAGCAATCACGCCGGAATTGCAGGTCTCCTTCATGCCGGCTTCAGCCGGGCCGACGTATTCCTTGGGCACCACGCCGCCAACGATTTTGTTGACGAATTCGAAACCGGAGCCCGGTTCACCAGGCTCCATTTCGATCACCACATGGCCGTATTGGCCCTTGCCGCCGGTCTGACGGGCAAACTTGCCCTCGCCCTTGGCACTGCCGCGAATGGTTTCGCGGTACGACACCTGGGGTGCGCCGATGTTGGCTTCCACCTTGAATTCGCGCAGCATGCGATCCACAAGGATTTCCAGGTGGAGTTCGCCCATGCCGGCGATCACCGTCTGGTTGGTTTCCGGATCCGTGCGAACCCGGAAGGTGGGATCTTCGTCGGAGAGTGACTGCAGAGCCTTGGAGAGTTTCTCCATGTCGCCCTTGGTCTTGGGTTCCACAGCCACCGAGATCACCGGCTCGGGGATGTACAGCGATTCCAGGATGATCGGGTCGCTGTCCAAACAGAGGGTGTCACCGGTGGTGGTGTCCTTGAGGCCCAGCACGGCACCGAGGTCGCCGGCCCGCAGTTCATCCACTTCTTCGCGATCATCGGCCTTGAGCACGATCAGGCGCGAGATGCGCTCCTTCTTGTCTTTGGTGGAGTTCAGCACGTAGCTGCCCTTCTGCAGCACGCCCGAGTAGATGCGCACGAAGGTGAGCTTGCCGAAGGGGTCGGCCATCACCTTGAAGGCCAGCGCGCTGAAGGGGGCGCTGTCGTCGGCGGGACGAGCGGCTTCCGTACCGTCGGGCAGCACACCCTGGATCGGGGGCACATCCACCGGAGCAGGCAGGTAGTCCACCACGGCATCCAGCAGCAGCTGCACGCCCTTGTTCTTGAAGGCAGAACCGCAGAGCATCGGCACCAGGCCATGCTTGAGCACGCCCTCGCGGATGCCCTTGCGCAGCTGCTCTTCGCTGAGTTCGCCGGTTTCGAGGTACACCTCC
>Ga0214917_10003450_pt1 | contig 18227 bp, 15 predicted proteins | sample LL_1208_BB_MetaG_FD_177983 | JGI IMG/M metagenome (GOLD analysis project Ga0214917, IMG submission 177983) | Freshwater microbial communities from Lake Lanier, Atlanta, Georgia, United States - LL_1208_BB | ecosystem: Environmental > Aquatic > Freshwater > Lake | place: USA: Georgia | collected...
GATTAATTATTTTCAAATTTCCTTAAATACTCCCTGTCTTTTTCAGTCACTAGAGAATATATTTTTTCCTTAACGACAATCGGCAATTCACCTTTGGCAATGGCCATAATACCTTCAATTAAAATCTCTTTGTGTAATCGCTCTGTATAACTGGCAACTCGTAATCGGTCCGCTAATGGCAAAAAGATTAAATTAGATGCCCCTACCCCATAAAAGGTTGCCACCAAGGCAGTCGCCATATTGGGTCCAACTGATTTTGGATCGTCCAAATTAGAAAGTAATTGCACAAGTCCAAGTAAAGTCCCTACCAAGGCTAACCCTGGTGCATACTTTGCAATTTGTTCAAAATAGTGAATTCCCATTTCATGACGCTTTTCAGAGCTATCCACCATTTCTCGCAACATTACCCGAATATGAACAGGATCCGTTTTTTGCTGAATTTGAATCAAGGCATAGCGTAAAAAGTTATCCTTGGTATTAGAAATATTTTGTTCAAGCGACGGCAATCCTTGTCGGTGAATTTGATAGGACATTTTAATTAAAAATAAAATATCTGCCCGATGATTACGTGTTTTAGGAAAAAACAACACCCGAAACCACACACCAATCATTTTCATTTGCGAAAATGGGAAATTAATCAATGTAACAGCTAAAATACCCCCAACAACAACAATAAAGGCATGGGAGCTATAAAATAATCCCGCATTACCAGTGGTAATAATCGTCTCATAAAAAATGCCGGCAATAACTAAAAAGCCTAAAAATATTGAAAAATCCATGATTGTCCTCTAACAAGAATTTGCGATTACTTTACTATACCCCTATTTAAACACAAAATAACAACAAAACAAATCGATGCTTTACAGAGCCTTCACAGTTTCTTCACAGCGATATTGAAGTAATTTGGCTGCCTCCCTAATAGCATCTTCATCTTCTAGTTTGTCGACAGCTACAGGGGGCGCAAATTCAAGGCTAACATGCCCAGGAGACGCCAAAGACCGATGTTTAGGTAAAATCTCAAATGCCCCTTTAATGGCACATGGCACCACAGTGGCACCTGTTCGCACAGCCAATTGAAAGGCCCCCCTCTTAAAAGGATAAATTTGCCCATCCGGCGTCCGAGTCCCTTCAGCAAAAAACACCATCATTAACCCCTTAGATAATGGCGCTTCAAGGGCTTTTAAGGCCTCAATCGCCGTTTTACGATTTTGGCGATCAACAGGAATATGGTTTTGGATTTTCATGGCATGCCCCAATAAAGGCACTTTAAATAATTCTCGCTTAAAAATAAAAGTAATTTGCCGTGAATTGGTAATTTGATGAAGTAAAATATCAAGTGCGCTTTGATGATTAGAGACGACTATAACGGGGCCAGATTTGGGGATATTTTCAAGACCTTTCACTGTAAGTTGTAATCCACATAATTGGAAAGCCCATTTTAAAAACAAAGCTCCTAACCAATAATTATCTGCACACCGTGTTTTACGAAATCTTAAAATCGTCATATCAATGACATAGTGCGCACAAAACGCAATAACAATTAAAAAAGCGACAAAAACTGTAAACAAAAATCTAAAAATAACAGACATCTCAAACCCTCAACTTAAATAATATTTACCGACTGATCTGAAAAGAGTACCATGACGCCATCTAAAAAAAGAGGGACTCTATAATGAATTCTTTAATTCACTCTATTTCAGGCACACGTGGCATTATCGGAGATAATCTTCACCCCAATATCGCTCTAAATATAGGTATCGCTTTTGGGACAACCCTAGGCAAAGGCCCCGTCATCATTGGCGGAGACACCCGCACATCTCACACAATGCTTAAAAATGCTGTCATCGCAGGGTTAACAGCAGTAGGTACCGATGTCATCGATATTGGCAAAGTACCAACACCAACCGTACAACAAGCCATTAAACGACATCATGCCAAAGGTGGCATCGTTGTCACTGCATCTCACAACCCCGTTATTTGGAATGGCATTAAATTAATGAATGAAACAGGGTCATTTTTAACAGAGTCTCAATTTGAGGCATTTAATAGCATTCTTAATTCTAACCACGCACAGCTAAAACCTTGGGATCAGATCGGGCAAGTAACTGTGGTAGAAGACGCTATTGAGTATCATATTGACCTTATTCTCTCAAAAATTGATGCCCAATCGATCAGACAAGCCAATTTAAAAGTACTTGTTGACCCCAATAATGGGGCAGGCGCCATGGCCAACCAATTATTATTAGATAAACTCAATGTCCAATACACCATTTTAAATGCCGCACCTACAGGACACTTTGCTCATGACCCTGAGCCTTTAAAACAAAATCTCTCTGAAATCATCAGCACCTTAAACACGGGTAATTTTGACATTGGGTTTGTGCAAGACGCAGACGCAGACCGCCTCGTTATTTTAGACGAAACTGGCCGCTTTATCGGCGAAGATTATTCTCTAGCCTTTTGTATCGATTATATTTTATCCGAAATTAATGACAGAGATAAAAAAGTAGTAGTTAACCTCTCCACATCTGGAGTCATTGACTGGATTGCCCAAAAGCATGGCGCAAAGGTAACTCAAACAAAAATTGGAGAAGCCAATGTCACTGAAGGCATTAAGCAATTAGGAGCCCAAGTGGGCGGTGAAGGAAATGGCGGTATTATTTACCCAGCAATAGGATGGGGAAGAGACAGCTTAGTCGGCATTGTTATTGCACTCAAACATTTGGCAGAAAAAAAACAAAAAGTATCTCAAATCGTGGCCAATTATCCTCAATTCATCATGCTACGAGAAAAACAAGCCCTCCAAAAACGCGACGATGTAGCTCCGTTTTTGCAGAAAGTAAAATCAGCATTTCCAAATGCCTCATTCAACACATTAGATGGCGTTAAAGCAACACTCAGTGACGGATGGGTACATGTTAGACCATCAAATACCGAGCCTATTGTCCGTATATTTATTGAGGCCCCAACTTATGAAAGAGCTAAAGAGTATCTTTCAATGGTGATGACAGATAAGGGGTAACAAGGGCAGCTGCGGCCTTTACCCATTCATCCGAATCATTTAAACAAGGGATATATACCAAGTCTTCACCGCCTGCTGCGATAAAGTCTTCTTTGGAGCGTATCGAAATTTCCTCTAATGTTTCTAGACAATCTGCCACAAAAGCGGGACAGGCAACATGCAGACGCTTCACACCACGCTGTGCTAGCATCTCCAATACTTCATCCGTATAGGGCTTTACCCAAGGGTCACGTCCTAATCGAGATTGAAAAGACACCATAAACTTATCATCACCCAACCCAAGCTTTTCACACACTAGCCGTGTGGTTTCATAACATTGGTGGCGATAACAAGTTGAATGAGCATTATTGGGAACACGACAACAATCTGGCCGACTAAAACACCATTGACCAGACGCATCCATCTTTTTAATCTGGCGCTCAGGCAAGCCATGGTAACTAAATAATAAAAACTCAATGTCGTTTAAATTGGGCTGTATCGAATGAACCAAAGCATCAATATAGCCAGCATCTTTATAGAAGGGTTTAATCGTCACCACCTCTACGTTAGGAAGGACTGTAGACATCACTTCCTCAACTTTTTTTTCTACGGTTAATGTCGATGACATGGCATATTGTGGATACAACGGAATCGTCACCAAACGCTGGATGTCGGGATGGTCTTGTTTAATTTGGCTGATAACCGAGAAAATCGAAGGATTTGCATACCGCATCGCCAAGTACGAAGGCGCATCAAGCAAGGGGCTTACTTTAGCGAGAAAATGACGCGAGTTGACGATTAAGGGAGCCCCCTCCTCTGTCCAAACCTGCTGATACGCATGAGCCGACTTTGCAGGGCGAGTGGGTAAAATTGCCAAATACACAATCATCACCCTAAGCAAAAACGGAATATCCAACACATACGGATCCATCAAAAACTCGGCCAAATAACGCCGCACATCACTTACTTCGGGAGAATCAGGAGAGCCTAAATTTAACCATAATACAACTTGTTTATTTTTCATCATTTTTCAAAACCTATATTTACTTCTAACGGGATCATTATCAATTGCAGAGTCGTACGCCGCCATAAAGGATGCTCTAGGACGGTCATTTTTTGGCTGTAGAGAGACTTTTTGAGAAAACTGGTCTAGTAGTCGCCCCTCTGTTAAAAAACGGCTTGGCTCGGACATAGGCATTCCTCCAAAGCGATGGTAGTTAGCGCCCTGCATATCTACCTTGGGTTTTAAAATGTAAAGCTCGTCCTTGGCACGTGTTAACGCAACATACATTAGGCGACGCTCCTCCTCCATTTGACCAAAATCTCCGATCGACTTTGCAGAAGGCAAGTAGCCATCTACAGCTGAAATTAAAAACACCACACGCCATTCAAGCCCCTTAGCGGAGTGAATCGTTGATACCGTTAAAAATTCAGAATCAAGCGAAGGTGATGATTCTAATGACAAAGTCGAATCAGGCGGATCAAGTGTGATTTCAGCCAAAAAGTCAGCGAGAGAATCATAACGTCCCGCAATATCAGCCAAAGATTCCAAATCTTGGAGCCGTTTTGGATAGTCATCATAACGCGCCGTAAATATCGGGCGATAATACACAAGTACTCGCTCCAAAAGCTCAGAAACTGTAATCCCCTTCGAGTGAAATACCAATGCAAACAACATCGACAAGTCCGAATAGTAGGCTTTTTTCATCACCTTAGCCAAAATCGCTTGGGGATCTTTAGCCTTACTTGCTAGTAAATCAGCAATAACATCACCTGCCGCTTTTGGGCCAAGGCCATCAAGAGATAAAAGACACCTATTCCAACTCACGGTATCTAGAGGGTTATGAATAATTCGCATGTAAGCAATCACATCTTTAATATGTGATGATTCCATAAACTTAAATCCACCAAATTTAACAAATGGAATGGATGACGCAGCCAATTGCACTTCCAAATCATTAGAATGCCATCCAGACCGTATCAAAACAGCCATATCAGATAATGGCATTCCAGCCTGACGATACTCATCAATTTTCTGAGTCACATAGCGGGATTGCTCAAATTCGCTTCTGGTTTCCACATAAATCGGCATGGCCCCCTCTTCCCTCTCTGTGTAAAGTTTTTTTGCATACTTTTCTTTGGCCTTTTCAATTAATGCATTCGTCAAATCCAAAATAGGTTGAGAACTACGATAATTTTGTTCAAGCTTAACAAGGTGAGTCCCCTCAAATAACTCGGGAAACATCATAATATTTTTAAAATCTGCCCCTCTAAATGAATAAATACTTTGGGCATCATCCCCAACGGCCATAATATTAGCGGGCTCACTGCACAAATACCGTAAAATCTCAGCCTGCACACGGTTAGTATCCTGATACTCATCTACCATGATATACCGATACTTTTCCTGTAATTCATCACAAATATCAGGCGCTGATTTAAGCAAGGTTAATAGCTGCACCAATAAATCATCATAATCCATCACTTGCATTGTCCGTTTTTGATCATGGTAAGCAGTGGCAATTTGTATAATTTCCTGTGTAAATTCAATAAATTGAGAATAATCTTTGGCAATAACATCCTTAATCGGTTTACTGGTATTGACCGCTTTTCCAATAATTGAAACCAAAGTCGATTTTTGAGGAAATTTTTTCTCAGTTTTATGAAACCCCAACTCTTTTCGAATCATACCTACCAAATCTTCCGAATCAGATCGATCAAGAATGGTAAATGAATGACTATACCCTAAATAATGGGCATACTGATGCAAAATAATATTGGCAAATCCATGAAAAGTACCACCAGACACACGCTTACAGCGCTCATCCAATAGATCTGCTGCACGTTTTAGCATTTCCTGAGACGATTTACGGGTAAATGTTAAAAGTAAAATAGACTCAGGGCGAACACCTTCTGAAATTAATCGTGCAACACGACACACTAAGGTTTTTGTTTTACCTGATCCTGCTCCTGCAATCACCAAAATTGGCCCATCATTATGATAAACAGCCTCTCGTTGCGCCGAGTTTAATTCGGCAATCATGGCGGACAAAGATAGAGATGGAGAACTTACTGACATCCCTCCATCATATCAAGGCTATTTATTTTTTGACAAAGACTCCATTGAAAGAGCAAAAAGTACCGACTGAAATGCCCCCGGAAATAAGCGTGGACCCAAGCCCCATAAAAGACATCTAGGTCCATGATCTTTAATAAAAGTCCATACAGCTGCTAACGGCAACCCCCTATCAGTCATCGCCTGAACTTTTAATACCCGAAGAGGGTTCATAAAAATATCTGTCATAACGGATGGGACAACGCCAACCGCAAGATGCTCAGGAAGGGTACGAGATCCATCGTTTGGAAATAGAGTATTCATGGCAAGATAGGTAGACCACCAAGGAAAAAAACCAAATCCGGTTAATGAATTAAATATGGCACCCTTAAAAACAGATTCAATTCCTTTATGTCGATAATCATTAACCATCCCTTTAAAAATTTCTCTGACAGACCGATCAGTAGTCACACATTGATTTTTAAACAATTCCATAGGCGTTGAAACAAATCGAAACAAAATAGAAAATGGAGTAACAATAGCGGTTTTAGAAAAGACAGAGCAGTCAGGATACACCTGGCCAATCGATGCTGCCAAAGCGGCTTCCACACCTCGAACAATTGCCACATCACCTGCACATACAAATGCCCTAGACGGCAAATGACCCGCCTTAATAAACCTACGAGCTGCATGATGCAAAGAAAGGGCTCTAACAGATTGCTGATCTGCAATCCCTCTTGGAAAAAAAGTAATACCGGCAACACCAAAGCCTGCTACTGCCGCCGCTGTGGCCTTATCAGCAACAGCTTCAAGATCCATTTCACGATGATTTGCAGCATTCCTCCGGGTCATCTCCATAGAAGCACCAAGAACAAAAACTGTACCCCCTATACGGACAGCAGCAACACGAGCAGCAATAATAATCACTCCTAATAAATCATTTATAACTTATCGATGACCATTCAAAAAAATTTCATCACCAAACTAGACCAAACTAGACCGTGGACTCAAGATCACTACGGAGGGTCATTAATTGGTCGCGCAAAACAGCTGCCAATTCAAATTCAAGGTTTTGAGCTGCTTTTTTCATGTCTTTTTCCAGTTTGGCAATAAGCTGAGGCAAGGCTTCAGCTGGGGTATCCTCTACGGCCTTAGCCAAGGCTTTAATCTGCTGCCTGTCTTCATCACGAATATCAGATACTTTTTTATTAACCGATTGAGGCACAATGCCATGTTTTTCATTGTACGCACGCTGTAGTCGACGACGCCGATTGGTTTCTTCAATCGCCGCACACATCGAATCCGTCATTTTATCGGCATAAAGCACTACACGGCCATTCACATTACGGGCTGCCCTACCCATGGTTTGAATCAACGAGCGTTGATTTCTTAAAAACCCCTCTTTATCTGCATCTAAAATCACAACAAGTGAGACCTCGGGCAAATCTAAGCCCTCTCGCAGCAAATTAACCCCCACCAAGACATCATATTTCCCAATTCGCAAATCATGCAGAATATCGATACGATCTAGTGCGGTAATTTCAGAATGTAAATATTGCACTTTAATATTTTTTTTAGCCAGATAGTCTGTAATATCTTCGGACATTTTTTTAGTAAGGGCTGTCACCAAAACACGCTCTTTACGGGTAATTACTGCATCAACTTCCGTCATTAAGTCATCCATTTGATACAGTGTTGGTTTTACAACGACTTGAGGGTCAATTAACCCCGTTGGCCTAATAATTTGCTCAACCACATGATAGTCAGACCATATTGAGTCTTTTTCAGTAGAAGATAAAGTGGCCAAATCAGAGGCACTTCGGCGACATTTTTCCAATTCATAAGGCCCTGGTGTGGCTGATACACAAATACAATTCTTAACCTTGGCCTCAAATTCATTAAATCTTAATGGCCGATTATCCATCGCCGATGGCAATCTAAACCCAAAATCCACCAAAGACTGTTTTCGAGCCTGGTCGCCATTAAACATGCCCTTTATCTGAGGTAATGTGACATGGGATTCATCAATCACTGTAATAAAGTCCTCAGGAAAAAAATCCAATAACACACCCGGCGGTTCGCCAGGTGCTCGTCCCGCCAAGTGACGACTATAATTTTCAATACCTTTGCAATATCCCACTTCAGCCATCATTTCCATGTCATATTTAGTACGTTGCTCCAATCGATGCGCTTCAAATTCCTTGCCCATGGCTTTTAATTCGCTTAAACGGTCACTCAGTTCGGCTTTAATGGCAATTGTCGCAGGATGTAAGGACTCATTAACCACATAATGAGTGGCCGGAAAAATCCCCATCTCCTCTAACTCCTCAATCACATTTCCATTAATCGGGTCACGCATCGTCAACCGCTCTAACTCATCACCAAAAAACTCAAGGCGCAAGACATGCTCTTCCCAGGACGGAAAAATATCAATCACATCACCCTTAATACGATATCGCCCCCGAAGCAATTCCACATCATTACGTTCGTATTGAATTTTAGTTAACTGACGTAAAAACTCGCCCCGATTTATACATTGCCCTTTTTTTATTGGGATAACCCCTCGGATATACTCATCAGGCAAACCCAAGCCATAAATACAAGAGACCGACGCAACAATAATAACATCTCGCCGAATTAAAAGTGATCGCGTCGCCCGATGCCGCAGTCTTTCAATTTCCTGATTAATATCCGCTTCTTTTTCGATATACACATCTCTGGCGGCCACATAGGCTTCTGGCTGATAATAGTCATAATAGGACACAAAATACTCTACAGCATTATTCGGAAAAAACTCCCTAAACTCTGCACACAGCTGTGCAGCAAGAGTTTTATTATGGGCTAAAACCAAAGTAGGCCGATTAAGCTTGGCAATCACATTAGCCATGGTAAATGTTTTACCCGACCCAGTAACTCCCAATAAAATTTGATACGGGTCATTACGATTAATCCCCTCAACCAAAGCATCAATTGCCCTAGGCTGATCCCCTGCAGGAAGATAATCCGAAACCAAGTCAAAACGACCATTAAACATGCCTTTACAATAACTCCAAAGGCTACCTATAATCAAATACCTTAATGCGCCTGTAGCTCAATTGGATAGAGCATCAGACTTCGGATCTGAGGGTTGGGGGTTCAAGTCCCTCCGGGCGCGCCATCATCATTAATTCAAAAAACAAAGATAACAGCGCCCTGCTAAGAATCTTTTCTAGTCACTTGAGCTAGATCTAGAAGAACCACCTTCGCTTGAGGTAGGGCTTGCTGTCAACTCTGATGTCAGTAACGAAAAGGTAACTTCAAATGGGGCCTTATCAGTAGAATGCTGTCTTGAAAGGCGTGTTAAATGCTCTGTTAACACATCAAAGTACAACTGAGTTTGCACAGATAAGGATATGACACGAGATCCACAATTATTGGTAATAAATTCATTAGGAAATTGGTCTCTTGCAACAAAAATATAACTTTTCTTGTCACCATCTTGACGAGAAATTGCCTCCGATAAATCAAAAGGATTTACTGTGTAAGGTATAATTTTAAATTGCGCTTCAAGTTTCTCAAGTCCTAAAATCCCTAGCTTGAATTCTTTAGTAACTTTTGAATCTAGGGTGATATCACCTGGCAATGCAACTGCAACAATCGTGTCTTTAGTATATTTCCCTTTTTTTTCAGCTCTAAAAACCAACATTTTGCATTCATTATGCTCAGGAGCCCCAATTTTACGCTCAGTCATATTAAATCGCTGCGCACTAGCCTCCTTACATCCAACCGTTTCAGGTTTAACATGCATGACGATTTTAGCGTCAATTAATGGACAACCCACCCCCTTACCATCAGGCATATAAAAATGAATTTTGCCTAAATGCACTTCAAATGGCATTAACGAATCCCAAAACCGATAGACTTTGATTTGATCAACTATAGCTTGCTCGCTAAGTGAGGCACGAAAACAATTCAGCATCATCGCCATCGACTCTCCATTACGAGAAACAAATTCAGTAACATTTTCAGAAAGCGTACTAAGATGAGGTTTTAAAAAGTCAATTGCAGTTTGTGAAGTGAATTCTGGGAGAAAAGCAGTAAGCGAAATAATCTTTTTCATAAAACACATCCTATTGCGACAAAATAATTACCCCTCTATTTAAGTTTTCGGTCGAAATTCAGTTTTGTTGCAACATCACCTATATATTTGCTATTTTTAAACATATGACACCTTGTTTTGGACTTAAAATAATCACTACCGATGTAAATCCAATCGTCTTTGGAACAGACACTCTTCCTATTGTTGAAAGTGACGATTTATCTCAACTGATATCCTACTATTACAACTTTATATTTAACCCAATAACAGCCAAGTGTGATCAAGACCATACCCCTGTGCTTCTCAAAAAAAATGGCACTAGCACTCCCATAGGGGTCTTAGGGGGCATGGGGCCAGAAGCAAGTATTAAAATGATGACCTTAATTTCACAAAAATACCCCGATGCCAGCATTTACACTCTCATGGTGCCCAAAACGCCAGATCGCACTCAAGCCATTTTAACTAAGCCAGACTTGCAAGAAATAATTCATTATATTTTTAACCATGCATCTCAATTTTTAAGCGATTTAGGTTGCACACAAATTGTATTACCCTGTAATACCGCCCATTATTTTTCAGCATCAGTCCTCAATATTAAAAGCATGATAGACGCAACCACAGAACTCCTTAAAAAAAGAGAGCTCAACTCCATTGTTATTTTGTCCACTAAAGGCACAAGAGATGCGCAGATTTATACCCATTTACCCGTAAAAAAAGTGATTAGCATAAATGACGACGAGCAAGCAAAAATTACGTCAACGATTTATGACGAAGTCAAAGCCAAAGGCATCACAGACAAAGCCATCGACTTATTACTAGAAGTCGTCACACCCTACTACACCCAAGGCTTTACTACCTTTGGCCTATGCTGCACTGAGTTACCTCTGATTACTCAAGATCCTCGTACAGCACAAAAGCTAGCCCCTCTCACGCCAACATGGATTGATCCCATGGAAGCAGTAGTTACTCTGCTTTAGAGAGTTGAAAAAGATCATTTGCGCGTTTTAGCGACGCAAATGTACCGGCATCAGTCCACCAGCCTTTAAGGATATCAAATTGGCATTTACCTGACTGAACATAGAGATTATTAACATCCGTAATTTCCATTTCACCACGGGCCGAAGGTATACATTGATCAACAAAATCAAATGCAGCACTGTCATACATATAAATACCCGTCACAGCAAGTTTAGATTTAGGATTTTTTGGCTTTTCTTCGATACTCACAATATGCTGACCATGAAGCTCTGCCACCCCAAAACGATGCGGATCCTCAACTTCAATAAGCAATAATCGACATCCGCCATCCTGGTGTTTAAATGCTTGAATATAAGGTACTAATGAGTCTTCAAAAATATTATCCCCTAAAATCACGACAAACTTTTCATCACGACAAAAATCTCGGGCTAAATCCAAGGCTTGGGCAATACCACCTGCTTGATCTTGCACACGATAGGTAAATTTACAGCCAAAGTCCTTTCCAGACCCCAAACTACTGACAATATCCCCCATATGGTCAACACCAGTCACAATTAAAATATCCAAAATCCCAGCTTCAATCAGTTTATCAACCGAGTGAAATAACATTGGCTTATTACCAACAGGCAATAAATGTTTATTAGTCACCTTTGTTAAAGGATATAATCTGGATCCTGTGCCACCAGCTAAAATTACACCTCTCATCTCTGACCTCCATAGTGCTTGTCATAATAATGGCGATATTCACCTGATGTAATCGAATCAAGCCACTCTTGCTGAGATAAATACCATTCCACTGTTTCTTTTAAGCCATTTTCAAATGTATATTTAGGTTCAAACCCTAATTCTCTGCGGGCTTTATCAATACCCATGGCATATCTAAAATCATGACCTGGTCGATCCTGAACATATGTGATTAAAGAGTCCGGTTTATTCATGATTTTTAAAATTTGGGTCACAATATCAATATTACGACGCTCTGATTCTCCACCCAAGTTATAAACTTCTCCTGGCTTACCATAAAGCATGGCCAATTCCACACCATGACAATGGTCACTGACATGAATCCAATCCCGCACATTTAAGCCATTTCCATACACTGGAAGAGGCAAATTTTGACTTGCCTTACTGATCATTAAAGGAATTAATTTTTCAGGAAACTGATAAGGTCCATAATTATTAGAACAGCGAGTAATAACACATGGCATATGAAAGGTTTCATAATAAGACCTAACCACTAAATCAGAGCCCGCTTTTGACGCAGAATATGGGCTATTTGGAGTTAATGGCGTCTCCTCGGTAAACACGCCCTCTTCACCCAATGTGCCGTATACTTCATCTGTAGACACATGTACAAATTTACTCACACCATGCGCCTTGGCACAGTCAAGTAAAGTTTGAGTCCCTAATACATTGGATATGATAAAAGGTCGGCCATCGCTAATACTGCGATCCACATGAGACTCCGCAGCAAAATGCACAACAACATCTGGCTTAACCTCATTAAAAATGGCCTGCATACCCTCTAAGTTTTCAATAGAGGCATTACGAAAGCTGTATCGAGTATCTTGTTCAATAGACTTTAAATTTTCAAGGTTACCCGCATAAGTTAATGCATCAACATTAGTAATACGAATGGACGGATACTTTGCGAGTAAGTGCAAAATAAAATTAGTCCCTATAAACCCACATCCGCCTGTAATTAAAATATGACTACCCATTTCAAAATTCTACAATAAAACGATTTATTTTAAAATTGCTCAACAAAATCCATATCCTTTCCATAAGTTTCTTTTAAAAAAAATAAAGATACAAAAGCAATAACAATGCACGCCACACCCAATACAGCAGCAGACTGCACAATACCCAACAGTGGCTTAAATCTCTGAAAAAGCAAAGTTAAAGGGACAACAGATCCTCTCACAAAATTAGGGACTGTAATAGCAACCGTAGCCCGCAAATTAGTCCCAAATTGCTCTGCCCCAACTGTCACAAACACGGCCCAATACCCGCTGGAAAATCCAAGTGCTGCACATAATGCATAATAAGCGGACGCTGTAATACCTGTGGCCAAAAAATTACACATGACACATACCAAAGTGAAACTCAAAAAGACAAAGACAGCCCGCTTTCTGGATTTCCAAATCTGGCTTAGCCACCCACTGGCAAAATCACCAAATACCAATCCCAAATAACAAAATAAAACCGCTTTACCTGCAGATACAGACTCCACCACACCCAATGCCTGAGAAATTTCGGGTGAAAAGGTAATTAAAATTCCAACGACATACCAAAGTGGTACGCCAATTAAAATACATATTAAATATCTCCAAAATCGAGACATAGTTGTAAATAACCTAAAAAAATTACCACGAGACCCTTTTTGGCTAGAAACCTTTTCAAATAATCCAGATTCGACAACACTTACCCTTAAAGCAAGCAATAAAAGTCCCAATACGCCACCAATTAAAAAATTAGTCCGCCAGCTAAAAAACTCAGCAATGATCCCAGCAAATACCGCACCTGACACCCCCACAGTGGCAATCCACATTGTGGCATATCCACGCTTTTCCTTAGACAAGGTCTCTGCAACCAAGGTAATCCCTGCACCCAATTCGCCAGCCAACCCAATCCCTGCAATAAAACGCCACAGGGCATAACTATCTACACTTTGAACAAATGCATTGGCAATATTTGCAACTGAATACAATAAAATAGACCCAAAAAGTACGGACAATCGGCCTTTTTTATCACCCAAAACACCCCAAAAAATCCCCCCAATTAACATCCCAATCATTTGCATATTTAAAAGCAGGACACCCTTACTGAGTAACTCAGGGCCAGTAATGCCCAAGCTCATTAAGCTTTCGATACGGACAATACTAAATAAAACCAAATCATAAATATCGACAAAATACCCTAATGCAGCAACAACGACTAATGCATTAACAACTTGGAATATACCTTTTTTTTGTGCCACTGGGGGACTCCTTTTGAAGAGGTGCCAGGCTACTAAGTGCTCGGAGTATCCAGGCTTCGGATAGATCGTAGCAAATAACACACAAAATAATGAAGGCTAGTTGAAAAAAAGCAACTTCTTAGGTACGATTCCACAAATTTTTTAATTTCACAATTCTGACCGGCATTACCACTAAGGAGCCAAGTATGACGATAGCGACCAAAGAGTTTAAAAGAGCCTACGGATTAGACGAAATCGCATTAGTCCCTTCCGACCAGACGATTGACTTTGAATTAGTTGATATTTCAACAACAATTGCAGGCATTAAAATGGAAATCCCAATTTTCGGATCTGCCATGGACTCTGTCGTCAGTCCAAAAACCGCTGGACTCATTGGTAAATATGGCGCAGTCGGTATCCTTAATTTAGAAGGTGTTCAAACCCGATACGAAAATGCGGATGAAATTTTGGCTCAAATTTCTGCAGTCCCTAAAAGCGATTATGTTGCCCTTATGCAAAAAATTTATCAGGGAAGTCCAATTAAGGACGAGCTAGTGATCAAAAGAATTAAAGAAATTAAAAGCCAAGGCGTACCGGCCGTAGTGTCATCGACACCACAACGTGCCGAGCACTTAGGTAAATTAGCAGTTGAAGCAGGGGCAGATGCCTTTTTAATTCAATCCACCGTTGTCTCTACAAAATTTAAGGCTAAAACTGAAAGTCAGGTTTTAAACTTAGAGGCCTTTTGTAAAAAAATGCCTATCCCAGTAATGGTGGGCAACTCAACAACTACAGATGTCACGCTAGAATTAATGAGAACTGGAGTCCAAGCAATTTTTGTTGGCATCGGACCTGGCGCTGCATGTACAACACGTGGGGTTTTAGGTATTGGCGTCCCAATGGCAACGTCCATCGTTGAAGCCGCCGCCGCTCGCGAGGCCTATCAAAAAGAATCTGGACGTTATGTCCCCATTATTGCGGATGGCGGAATTGTGACATCAGGCGACATTTGTAAAGCACTTGCATGTGGAGCTGACGGTGTGATGATTGGTAGCCCACTGGCAAAAGCCCAAGAAGCCCCAGGCAATGGCTTCCATTGGGGAATGGCAACCCCTAATGCAATCCTACCTCGCGGAGCACGGATTGAAGTCGGAACAATTGCAAGCATGCAACAAATTTTAGTAGGCCCTTCCAACTCTGATGACGGATCTCAAAATTTAAGCGGAGCCATTAAAACATGTTTGGCCACATTAGGTGCTGAAACCTTAAGAGACATGCACAAAATCGATGTCATCGTTGCCCCATCATTATTAACAGAAGGCAAAATTTATCAAAAAGCACAAAGCTTGGGGATGTATAAAAAATGATACTCATTTTAGATTTCGGATCTCAATATAGCGAACTCATTGCCCGACGTATCCGAGAGGCCAATGTGTATTCCGAAGTCATCGCCCACAATACCACTGCCGAAAAAATCAAATCTATACCAAATATTAAAGGAATTATTTTATCCGGCGGCCCATCATCCGTATACGACAAAGATGCCCCCCAATGTGACCCCGCTATTTTCAATTTAGGGCTACCGGTTTTAGGCATTTGTTATGGAATGCAGCTTATGGCGCACATGTTAGGTGGCGAAGTAAAACAATCAAAAAGCCGCGAATATGGCAAAGCCACCCTATTTATCGACAATAATTTTGATTTATTTGAAGGCTTGTGGATGGAAGTCCAGATTTGGATGAGCCATGGAGATAGCGTCACATTATTACCTAAAGGATTTCAAACTTTAGGCCATACAGATACATGCAAAATTGCGGCCATGGGTAATAAATCAAGCAAATTATATGGCATTCAATTTCACCCTGAAGTTGTCCATACACCTCGTGGCGCCGAAATTATCCGCAACTTTTTATTTCAGGTATGCAAAGTCGAAGGCGACTGGAATCCTGCATCGGTCATCGAAACCTCCATTAAAGAAATACAAGATGAAGTCGGCAATCAAAAAGTATTATGCGCGCTTTCGGGCGGAGTAGACTCAAGCGTCGTGGCGGCCCTACTTCGTAAAGCCATTGGCGACAATTTAACCTGTGTCTTTATCGACCAAGGCTTTATGAGAAAAGGCGAATCTGAACGTATTAAAACACTATTTGGTGGCTCATTTAAAATCGATATGATTCATATCGATGCCTCCAAACGCTTTTACGCACGTTTAAAAGGGATTACTGACCCCGAAGAAAAACGAAAAATAATGGGCGAAGAATTTATCAGAGTATTTGAAGAAAAAGCCAAAGAGCTAGAGTCCGATTACCCATTTTTAGCCCAAGGCACTTTATACCCAGATATCATCGAATCCGCAACAGTTGGCGTATCTAGCACAGCAGTAAAAATTAAAACTCACCACAATGTGGGTGGCCTTCCTGAAAAAATGAATTTTAAAGTGATTGAGCCCCTTAAAAAGTTATTTAAAGATGAAGTCCGAAAAGTGGGATTAGAATTAGGTCTTCCAGAAGAAATTGTATTTAGACAACCCTTCCCTGGACCCGGTTTAGCGATACGTATTATCGGAGAACCCACAGAAGACCGCGTCAAAGTACTACAAGAAGCAGACTACATCGTCATCGACGAAATTAAAGCATCGGGATATTATCGAAAATTATGGCAAGCATTTGCTGTCCTTTTACCAACCGTTAAAACCGTCGGTGTACAAGGCGACTCACGGACATATCAGTACACCCTAGCTCTTCGCGCTGTGACATCAGAAGATGCCATGACAGCTCAATGGGCACATCTTCCCTATGAATTACTCGAAAAGATTTCATCTCGAATCATGAATGAAATTTCTCAAATTAACAGAGTCGTTTACGACATTTCATCAAAACCACCAGCAACGATTGAATGGGAATAGGTGGTGAACAAAGCCACAGTCAAGATCAATGGCATTATCCTACACGCCTATCCCATTTTCGAGAAAGATCGTCTCATCGAAGTATTGACAGCAGAAGATGGTAAATTAAAGTTATTAGTAAAATCAGGTCAAAAAAAATGGGCTGGGCATATTCAAATTGGCCATTTTATTGAAGCATCCGTATATCAACGAAGTAACATCCCCTTAATTACAGAATGTCATGTTAAAGACGCATTTGCAGGCATTCGCACCCATTTTAATCGTCTCAGCATGATGGGATACACCCTATCTATGGCAAGATTGGCAACAGCCTTTCACCAACCCAATGCATCATTATTTTATTTGGTAAAAGACACATTAGCACAATTAGCATGCCCAACAACGCCGATTTCAAAATCACAAGAGGCCCTGCAATTTCAAAATAAACTCGAAACATATTTTTTAAAATGTGAAGGCATTATGGAAAACGACAAGCCATTTCATACTCAATTTTACGAATACGCGGGCAGAAGTCTGGCAGCCCCCATTGTTATCGAGTAAAATCAAATATTATGAATTTAATTTCCCCTCTTTATTTATCAACTGCAATTGCACTTGGGTTTACCCTATGTGGCATTGGACTAATTTACAAAATTACATTACATCCTACCGAAAAAGACAAAAGCATCGAGCTATCCACTCAAGTATCAAAAGGGATTAGCACCTTTAATAAACGCATGTTATCTGCAGTCATCCAAATTATTATTTATGTCACAGTATTGCTGTATGGCATTTCTACTCTCGTTGGCAAACCAGTATTGTGGACACAAGTAGGTGCATTTGCTGTTGGTAGTTTAACGTTAGCCTTAAGCACACTTTTAAGTACCCAATATGGGCCAAAATTATCCCCAAAATTATTAGACCTATGCAAAACACGTATCCAAAAAGGGATGGCGTCACTATTTAGTATTAGCAGCGGCATCGGTTTTATTATTTCTGGCAGCCTATTATCTGGATTATTAATTACGATGAGTTGCCTCGGTGTAGACTCGGTAATTGGATATGGACTAGGAGTAACATTGTCAGCCTTTTTTTTACGAATTGGCGGAGGATTGTTTAAAACTGCAACCGATATTAGTGCAGATATCACCCCAAAACTCGAAAAGTCGATGCCAGAATCAGATAGCCGTAATCCATCCAATATTTTAGACATCGTTGGGGATTATGTTGGGGATATTATTGGGTTTTCTTCTGATATTTTAGGATCTTTTG
>Ga0214917_10003451_pt1 | contig 18224 bp, 14 predicted proteins | sample LL_1208_BB_MetaG_FD_177983 | JGI IMG/M metagenome (GOLD analysis project Ga0214917, IMG submission 177983) | Freshwater microbial communities from Lake Lanier, Atlanta, Georgia, United States - LL_1208_BB | ecosystem: Environmental > Aquatic > Freshwater > Lake | place: USA: Georgia | collected...
GCGACGTGCACGGCATCGCCGCGCCGCGCGTTGGATTGCTCAACATCGGCGTCGAGGAGACCAAAGGTCACGAGCTCGTGCAGGAAGCGCATCTGATGCTGCGCGCGCTCGCGAACGACACTGATCCCGAGCGCCGCATCGATTACTTAGGCTTCGTCGAAGGCCACGATATCTTCACCGGTGAAGTGGACGTGGTTGTCACCGATGGTTTCACCGGCAACGTCGCACTCAAAACGATGGAAGGCGTCGCAGCGTTGATCGGTGCGCGCTTGCGCGCGGAATTCCACGCCACGGTGCCGAGTCGGCTCGCGGGACTCGTCGCGCGACCGGTGTTGCGGCGCGTGTCCGACACGCTCGATCCGCGGCGCTATAACGGCGCCGTAATGGTCGGTCTCGGTGGCGTCGTGGTAAAAAGTCACGGCAGTGCCGATCAAATGTCGCTCGCGCGAGCAATCGCGATCGCGGCGACCGCAGTGCGCGGCGAACTGGTTGAGCACGTCGGCCAGGCGCTCGGCACCGCTACATGAAGCACGACGCACGGAAGGACGACGCATGTTGAAATACTCGCGCATCGCCGGCACCGGCAGTCATCTGCCGGAAAAAGTTTTGACCAACGCCGATCTCGAGCAGATGGTCGAGACCAACGATCAGTGGATCCAAGAGCGCACCGGTATCCGCGAGCGTCACATCGCGGCGCAGGGTGAAACCACCGTCGATTTGGCCGTGCCGGCGGCGCGGCGCGCCTTGCAAGCGGCGGGCGTCACGCCCGACGACGTCGATCTGATCGTCTTCGGCACCACGACCCCCGACCAAGTTTTTCCGAATTGCGGCGCGTTGCTGCAAGACCGCCTCGGTATTCGTAATTGTCCGGCGATGGCGCTCGAAGCGGCCTGCAGCAGTTTCATTTACGCGCTGTCGGTCGCCGATAAATTCGTACGCTTGGGTGAATCCAAATGTGCGCTCGTGGTCGGTGCGGAAACTTTGAGCCGCATCGTCGACTGGACCGATCGCAGCACGGCGATTTTGTTCGGTGATGGAGCGGGTGCTGTGGTGTTGAAACCCGCAGACGAGGCGGGCGTGATCTCCACGCACCTACACACCGACGGCTTTTACAAAGATTTGCTCTATTGCCCGGTCGGCCCCTCGAAGGGCTTCCACATCGACGAAACCGGTCGCACGCCCATGTTCATCCACATGGCCGGCAACGAGGTGTTCAAAGTTGCGGTGAAATCGTTGGGCTCGATCGTCGACGAAACGCTGGCCGCCAACGGTCTCGACAAGTCTGCGATCGACTGGCTGGTGCCGCACCAGGCCAACATTCGCATCATCCAAGCGACGGCCAAAAAACTCGACATGCCCATGGAGCGCGTGATCGTCACCGTCCAAGAGCACGGCAACACGTCAGCGGCGTCGGTGCCGCTCGCACTCGATACCGGTGTGCGCGATGGGCGCATCAAGCGCGGCGATCTGATTTTGCTCGAAGCGTTCGGCGGTGGGCTCACCTGGGGTTCGGCGCTGATTCGTTTTTGAGTGCCACTTAAGGGCGCTTCGAGCGCGCCAAAAAAAACGCCGCGCAGATGCGCGGCGTTCTTTTTTCGCCGTAGCGAAACGGACGATTACTTGGAGATCGAACGCTTGAACATGCGGTCGATCTTCTCGTTCGTCGCATCGCAGCACGACTGGCTGGCCTGAGCGGCCGACAGCGCCTGGTTGGCGGTGTTCTGCGCAGCGCCCGCGGCGGTGCCGGCCTTGGCGGCAGCGGCGCCGGCGGCATCGGCCGACGACTTCGCAGCAGCGACCTGCGACTGCAGGCTCGCGACTTGCGACTTCAGCGAATCGACTTGCGCCTGCAACGGCTTGAGGTCGGTGCAACCGGCGAGCGCAGCGACAGCGGCGACGGCGGCGAGCTTGACGATGATCGGGGTCTTCATTGGATGTTCTTCCTCGGTCAGGTTGTCGAAAAGTGTCAAAAAAGCTCGGAAGGGGTTTCCGTGCCGGATATTGCAACAAATTCGGCCGAAACATTCAACACGGAAACGCACGCAAGTAAGTGTTTCCCGCAGGATTTTTGTCCGCGCGGTATCCTTACGGGCATGGAGCAGAGCGTGCTGTTCGTGCCGGTGAGTGGACCCTCGGGCATGGGCGAGTTCGCCCGTACCCGCGCCGTGGCCGATGCGCTGGTGGCCGCGTGGCCCGCCGTGCGGCCACATTTTTTGCTGCATCGCGAAGCGCCGTACGCGCAAGGGTTGCGCTACCCGGTCATCCGCTTACCGAAATCGCCGACGCTGTGCTCGAACGAAGTGATCGCCGCGATTCAAGCGCTGCGTCCCAAAGTCGTGTGGTTCGACAACGCCGGTCGCACCGATCAACTGCGGGCGGCGCGCGCCGTGGAAGCGCGCGTGATCTACGTGAGTTCGCGGGCCCGCCAGCGATATAAAGCGTTTCGTCTGCGTTGGCTGTCACTGCTCGATCGTCACTTCATTTCCTATCCCGAAGCGCTCGCCGGCGAACTCGGCTTTTTCGAGCGCTGGAAATTGCGCTACGCGCGCGGTGCGCAGGTGCGCTTTCTCGACGCCATGCTCGCACCGTTCGACTTTGAAACTATCGATCGTGCGCTGGCGGGGTTCGCGCCCGAGCTGGTCGTGGTGCCGGGTGGGGGCAGCGGCTTTCACGATTCGACGATGACGCCCGAGCGGTTTGCGCATTGGGCGCAGGCGCTCGCGATCGCCGGTCGCCGAGTGGTGTTCGTCGCCGGCCCGTCGTTCAAGATGCCGCTCGCAGAAACGGCGAATTTTCGCGTGCTGCGCAATCTCGGCGGCGGCGCGCTGATGGCGCTCTTGCAGCGGGCGCGGCTCGTGCTCGTCAACGGCGGCGATACGCTGGTGCAGGCGATCGTGCTCGGCAAGGCGTGCGTCGCGGTACCGATCGCCGGCGATCAACCGGCGCGCATCGCGCGCTGCGTGGCGTTGGGGGCTGCGCTCGCGCCACGGCCCGACGACGTTGAGGCCACCTGTGCGGGCTTGCTCGCCGATGCGACCCGCATCGCCGTGCTCGAAGCTTCGATCGCGACGCTCGGTTGGCACGATGCGATGCCGCACGTGATCGGGCTTTTGGAGGATTACCTCGGCTACGCTTGGGTGCGCGCTATGCGCAGCGCTTCGTAGGCCGCCAGCGTTTCGCGGGCGACGTTGTCGAGGTGCCAAGGCGTCAGGTCCACCGCGCATCGCAGGCGCGGCGCGCACTGTGCCGCCGACAGGGCGGCGGCCATCGCCGCGACGTCGTCGATCGGCACCAAGGTGCCGGGTAAGCGCGCGAGAATTTCCGTCGGTCCTTGTGTGCGCGTGGCGAGCACGGGCGTACCGGCATCGAGCGCCTCGAACAACACCCGCCCTAGCGGTTCGCTGCGCGAGGGGCTCACGAACAGATCGAAGGCTTGATAAAAATCTTTGGCGTCATCACGAAAGCCGAGCAGTTTCACCGGCGCATCGCCGATCAGTTTCTCGAGCGACGCGCGCTCGCGACCAGCGCCGACGATGGCGAGCTTCGCGTGCGGTGAGCCGGCCTCGCGAAACGCACGGATCAACACGTCGAAACCTTTAGAGTGTGCAAGTCGGCCGACGCCGCCGATCAAAAAATCGGTGTCGCTCGCACCGCACTCGGCGCGCAGTGCCGCGCGCCGCGTCGCAGCGATGCGCGGCTGCGGAATCAAAGATTCGTTGATGTCGAAGATGCGACCGCGATAGTGCGCGAGATCGCGTTTCTGCCAGGCGGCGATGACGATGAGTCCGTCCATCTGCAAAAAATGCCGGCCGTTCACCCACATGTGCAGCGTTGCGATCGTCGGGCAGGGCGGGCGCCGGCGCCACGGTGGCCGCATGCGAGCAACGAGCCGCGTCGCTTTGCGCAGATGGGTGTGGATCACTTCGGGCTGTAATTCGCGTACGGCGCGCGCGAGGCCGAAGCCCGGAAACCACGGATGCACCTCGCGCACCGTGACGCGCGGGTCGAGATGGTCGCGGATCGACGCGCCGCCCGCGCCACGATGATCGCGACGGATCACCAACGAAACTTCGTGTTCGGCGGCGTGGGCGTTGCACATTTCGGCGGTGGCGCGTTCGGTGCCGGCAAAACCGCGTGACAGGACGACGTGCAGGATGCGCATGCGCGAAATTCTCTCAGAGTGCGCGACGGATCGCGCGCGCAGCGTTACGGCCCGGCAAGCCCGTGACGCCGCCACCCGGATGCGCGCCGGAGCCACAAAGAAATAGACCGGCCACGGGTGTGCGGTAGTCGCCGTAACCGAGCGCAGGACGTGCCGCCCACAATTGGTCGAGACCGAGTGCGCCGTGAAAGATGTCGCCGCCGGCGAGCCCGAAGCGGCGTTCGAGATCGTAGGGTGAGAGTACCGAATGCCCGAGTAGCGAGGCACGAAATCCCGGCGCGCGTCGCTCGATGGTGTCAAAGATGCGTTCGATCGCTTGCGCGCGCAGCGTCGCGTCGTCCCAATTGCGCTGCGGTGCGTCCTCGCGGGCGAGTACGTAATCGAAGTGTTGGCAAAAAAGACTCGCAACGTGTCGGCCTTGCGGTGCGAGCGTGTCGTCGAGGGTCGAGGGAATCAGCATCTCGACGATCGGCTCGCGCGACATCCCTTCGAGTCGCGCGCTCGCATGGGCGCGGTCCATGTAAGCGAGCGAGGGCGCGAGAATGATGCCGGCCCCGAGATGCGCAGCGTCGGTGCGCGAGCGGCGGGCGACGAAACGCGGTAACTCAGCCAGTGCGACGTTCATGCGGAACGTGGCCGAATTGGCGCGCGAGCGCTCGATGTGCGCGCGGAAATCGGCGGGCAAATCTTCGGCATCGAGCAGGTTCAAAAATAGTGGTTTCGGGCCGACGTTGGCGGCGATCGCGCGGGCGCGCATCACGCGGCCGTCCTCAAGTTCGACGCCGAGTGCGCGACCCTGTTCGGTGACGATGCGTCTGACCGGTGCGTCGCATTCGATTCGCACGCCGAGTCGGCGCGCCTCGGTGGCCATCGCCTGCGTGATCGCGCCCATACCGCCGACCGCATGGCCCCACACGCCGGGCTTGCCGTTGGTTTCACCGAAGGCGTGGTGCAGCAGCACGTAGCCGCTGCCCGGCGTATACGGGCTCGCATACGAACCGACCACCGAGTCGAAGCCGAGTACGGCTTTGAGGCCTTCGCCCTCGAACCAATGATCGAGCAGTTCGCCCGCACTGCGCGTGAAGAACTCGTGCAGTGCGCGTTGTTCGGCGAGCGGCAGTGCGCGAAATCTTTGACCGACGCGCAGCACTTCGAAGATATCGGACCAGCGGGCGAGATCGGTCGGTGGCGTGCGATGCAGCAAGTCGCGCAGCAGCGCGACCGCCTGGTCGAGCAGCGCATGAAAGGCGGGCAAACGTTCGGCATCGCGACGGCTGAAGCGCGCGGCCTCGGTGCGCGTTGCGGCAGCGTCCGGACCGGCGGTGAAACTATCGCCGTCGGCGAGCGGCAAAAAATTCTGCACGGGCCGCTCGAGGATGCGCAGCCCGTGTTCGGCGAGGCGCAGTTCGCGACTCACCATCGGGTCGAGCAGGCTCACGGTGTAACTGGCGCTCGAGTTGCGAAAGCCGGGGACGAATTCTTCGGTGACCGCAGCGCCGCCGACGAGGTTGCGCCGCTCGAGCAGCCGCACGCGTAGCCCGGCGCGCGCGAGGTAGCAGGCACAAACCAGGCCGTTGTGGCCGGCACCGACCACGATCACGTCGGCATCCGGGGAGGGGGGCTTGAAACTGGATGTAACCACAGGTACTGTACGAATCAACAGAGGTGCCACATGTCCGACTTAACTCCCCGCCAAACCGAAGTCCTGCGTCTCATCCAGCGCGCCATCGCCGAAACCGGCATGCCGCCGACGCGCGCCGAAATCGCCGAGGAACTCGGCTTCAAATCCGCTAACGCCGCCGAAGAACACCTGCGGGCGCTCGCGCGCAAGGGCGTCATCGCGTTGGTGCCGGGCACGTCGCGTGGCATCCAACTCAAAGACATCCTGCGCGAGCAGCTCGGCCTGCCGCTCATCGGCCGCGTCGCCGCGGGTAAGCCCATTCTCGCAGAAGAGAACATCGAAGCGCGCTTCAACATCGACCCCGACATTTTTTCGCCGAAGCCGCACTACCTGCTCAAGGTCAAAGGTATGTCGATGAAAGACGCCGGCATCCTCGATGGCGATCTCGTGGCCGTGCACCGCACGCCCGAAGTGCGTAACCGCCAAATCATCGTCGCGCGTCTCGAAAACGAAGTCACCGTCAAACGCTACAAGCAGGAAGGTCCGACGGTTTGGCTGCTGCCCGAGAACGACGACTTCGAACCCATCCGCGTCAATCTGCGCGAAGAGCCGCTCATCATCGAAGGGGTGGTGGTCGGTGTGCTGCGGCGCGGCGCCGGCACGCCGGGCAAGTCTGCGTTCGGTCTCACCTGACGCACGGCTCGCACGATCGTTTCGCGCCTACGCCACTCGCGTTTCGCGAGCGTGTCCTCATGGGTCATCACCGTCGCCTCAAATCTTTGATCACGCCCTGTCATCGGCCCTCCGTCCATGCGCAAGCCCGGTCTCGAACCACTGCTCGCACACCCGGCCATCTGGCGCGGTCGCAGCGTTGCACGCACCGCTACGCACAGCACGGGTTTTCCAACGCTCGATGACGCTTTGCCCGGGGGTGGTTGGCCGCTCGCCGCGCTCACCGAAATTCTCACGCCCCATCCCGGCGCGGGTGAACTGCGTTTGCTGATTCCTTTGCTGCGTGCGGTCGGTGCGGCGGTGCCGCCACGTTGGGTCGCCTGGATCGCGCCGCCGTTCGAACCTTACGCGCCCGCACTCGCGGCGGCCGCCGTACCACCCGAGCGGCAACTCGTGGTGCGCACCACGCAGCCGTTGTGGGCGCTCGAGCAAACGCTGGACTCCGGTGCCTGTGCCGTCGCGCTCGCTTGGCTCGAGCGCGTGCAGGCTGCCACCCGTGAATTGCGTCGTCTACAACTGGCCACGCAACGCCAGGGCACACCGGCTTTCGTGTTTCGTGCCGCGCGTGCCGCGACCCAAGCGTCGCCCGCCGAATTGCGGATCGCCTTCGAGCCGCAGGCGGGCGGTGCGCGTCTGCAACTAATCAAAAGTCGCGGCGGCGCGCGCGCGCCGTTCGAATTACGTTGGGAGGTCGATCATGGCACGCCGTGAGCGAGTCGCTTCCGGTCGGCGCGCGTTCGCGCAGCTCGTACGCCCGCAGCCCAAAGATTTCGATGCCGCGTCGTCGGGCGGCGCGCAGGGGCGGGCGCAGGAGGCCCAGGCATCGCAAGCGCAGGTTTCGCTGCGCTTCGAATCGTCCGCCGATGCGGCTGAACTTTGGATCGCCTTGCAGCCGGTGGCGGCGCGATCTGCGAGCGATGCATCGCATACATCACCGGCGCAAATGCTGGCGCAAATCGCGCTCGCGTTCACCTCGCGCGTGAGTCTCGAAGCCGATGCCGTGCTGCTCGAAGTGCGCGGCAGTCGACGTCTCTTCGGCGGGCTCGTGCCGCTGCGCGACGCGTTGCTCGCGCGCGTCCGCGAGCGCGGCTTCGACGTGCGCTGGGCGCTCGCGCCGACACCGCGTGCAGCACTTGCCCTCGCACGCGCCGGGCGTGCGGTGATGGTCTCGTCTACGCGACTCGTGAGCGCGCTCGAGAATCTACCGCTGGCAGTGCTGCGCTGGGACGAACGCACGCTCGCTCGACTCGAGGCCGCCGGCGTGCGCGAGATCGGTGCCGCTTTGCGTTTGCCACGGGCCGGATTCACGCAGCGTTTCGGACGTGACGCGCTCGCCGATCTCGATCGACTCGTCGGGCGCCAGTGCGAACCGCGACGGGCGTTCGTGCCGCGCGAGCGTTTTCGTGCACAGCACGATCTCGACTGCGAATTGCTACATCACGAGTCGCTGTTGCGCGCCATCGCTCCCATGCTCGCGGCGCTCGAAGAATTTCTGCGCACGCGGCAGTGCGGCATCGAAGTGTTGGTGTTGCGTCTTGTGCATCGCGCGCGCTGCGCGCCGGACGGTGCACCACACACGCAGCTCGTGCTGCGACTCGCGGCAGCCGATTTCCTCGCCACGCGATTCGCGCCGTTGCTCGCCGAGCATCTCGCGCGCCTCGTGTTGCCGGCGCCGGTGTTGCGTTGCGAGTTGCGCTCGGGTGCGCTGCGACCGCTCGTCACTGCGAGCGACGGTTTGTGGCGGCCCGGCGAACACGGTGGCATGTCGATGCGCGAATCACCGGCGCTCGTCGAGCGCTTGCGGGCGCGGCTCGGTGCCGAATCCGTTTACGGCCTCGACGTCGTCGCCGAACACCGACCCGAGATCGCTTGGTGCGTGGCCGAACCTGCGCTGCCCGCACCGACGACGCGCTGCGTTGCGGCAGCGCGTGCGGCGCCGCGCGAATCCGGGTGCTTGCGGCGTCCGTTGTGGTTGTTGCGCGCACCCGAGCCGCTCACCCACGGACTCGACGGCCTACAACTGCTCGACGGCCCCGAGCGCATCGAGAGTGGTTGGTGGGACGGCCGCGACGTCGCGCGCGATTACTACGTCGCACGCGACCCTGCAGGCGCAGAACTTTGGGTCTATCGCGAACGACTTGCGCCGCACGCTTGGTATTTGCACGGCAGGTTCGGCTGAGTCGCGCGGCGCATCCGACTTGCCAATCTAGCCTGCCCGGTCGATATACTGTATGAATAAACAGTATGTCGAAACGAGTTCCGAATCTCGCCGGTTCGCCCGGTTATGCCGAGCTGCATTGCCTCAGCAGCTTCAGTTTTCTGCGCGGCGCGTCGCAGCCGGCCGAACTCGCCGAGCGGGCGCAGGCGCTCGGTTATGCGGCACTCGCGATCACCGACGAATGCTCGGTCGCCGGAGTGGTGCGGGCGCATACCGCGCTCGCGGCGACACTCAAAAGTTCTGCGTCGTCGAGCGACGAGGCGACGCGACTCATCGTCGGTGCGGAATTTCGTCTCGCCTGCGGCACGCCGCTCGTGGTGCTGGCACGCGATCGACGCGGTTACGCTGATCTCTGTCGGTTCATCACGCGCGGTCGGCGTGCCGCACCCAAAGGTTCCTACCACCTCACGCGTGACGATTGCGTCGCGCTGCTAGAACCGGCGCACGTCTTCGTGCTGTGGACCCCGCGTCCGGCGGATCGCACGGACGACGTCGCAGCGCGCGCCACGGCCGATTGGTTGCGCACGCACTTCGCGACGGCTGCGTGGATCGCGGTCGAATTGCTGCGCGACGGCACCGAGCGCGCGCACCTCGCGGCGCTCACGAAGTTGGCGCGCGACAGTGAGTTGCCGCTGGTCGCCGCGGGCGCGGTCTGTATGCACGAGCGTGCGCGGCGCCGTCTGCACGATGCACTCACTGCGGTGCGCCTCGGCGTGCCGATCGCTGCGGCAGGTTTGGAACTTTTGCCGAGCGGTGAACGTCATCTGCGCGAGCGCGCCCGGCTCGCCAAGTTATATCCACGACCCTTGCTGGAGGCGACGCTCACGATCGCCGCGCAATGCCGCTTCTCGCTCGACGAACTGCGCTACGAATATCCGCGCGAACTCGTGCCCGCAGGCCGCACCGCCGCCGAATGGCTGCGCGAACTCGTCGAGCGTGGCGCCGCACGGCGCTGGTCGGTACTAGGGCAGGTGGCACCGCACGGTCAGCGCGATGCGATGCCCGCATACGTGCGCACGCTGGTCGAACACGAACTCGCGTTGATCGCCGAACTCGGCTACGAGCCGTATTTCCTCACGGTGCACGATCTGGTCGAGTTCGCGCGGCGTCGCGGAATTCTTTGTCAAGGCCGCGGTTCGGCGGCGAACTCCGCGGTGTGCTATTGCCTCGGTATCACCGAAGTCGATCCGTCGCGCATGTCGATGTTGTTCGAGCGTTTCATCTCGCGCGAGCGTAACGAACCGCCCGACATCGACGTCGACTTCGAGCACGAGCGTCGCGAAGAGGTGATTCAATACGTCTATCAAAAATACGGTCGCGAGCGTGCGGCACTCGCGGCGACGGTGATCAGTTACCGACCGCGCAGCGCGCTGCGCGATCTCGGTAAAGCATTCGGACTCGAAGCCGACGCCGTCGAGCGACTCGCGAAGGCGGTCTCGCATTGGGACCGCGACATCGATCCGCTCAGGCTGCGCGAAGCGGGCTTCGATCCGGATGCGCCACGGCTGCGCACCTTGCTGGAACTTGCGCGTCAATTGCAGGGTTTTCCACGCCATTTGTCGCAGCACGTCGGTGGCTTCGTGATCGCCCGTGACTCGCTCGAAGAACTCGTGCCGGTCGAGAACGCCTCGATGGCCGAGCGCACGGTGATCCAATGGGATAAAGACGATCTCGATGCGCTCGGACTTTTGAAGGTCGACCTGCTCGCGCTCGGTATGTTGACGGCGATTCGGCGCGCGCTCGCACTGGTGTCGCAGTGGCGTGTCGCGCGCGGCGGCGCGCCGCTCACGCTCGCCGACGTGCCACCCGAAGATCCGCGTGTCTACGACATGCTGTGTCGCGCCGATTCGGTCGGCGTGTTCCAAATCGAATCGCGGGCACAGATGGCGATGTTGCCGCGCTTGCGGCCGCGTAATTTTTACGACCTCGTGATCGAAGTGGCGATCGTGCGGCCGGGACCCATCCAAGGCGACATGGTGCATCCGTATCTGCGTCGACGTCGTGGTGAAGAGCCGGTCACGTATCCGAGTGACGCCGTAAAAGGCGTGTTGCAGCGCACACTGGGCGTACCGATTTTCCAAGAGCAAGTGATGCAACTCGCGATCGTCGCAGCGGGCTTCACGCCGGGTGAGGCCGATCAACTGCGTCGCGCGATGGCCGCCTGGAAACGCCACGGCGGACTCGGGCACTTTGGCGAGCGGCTGATCTCGGGGATGGCGGCGCGTGGCTACGACGCCGAGTTCGCCGCGCGCATCTTCGAGCAGATCAAAGGTTTCGGTGAATACGGTTTCCCAGAATCACATGCGGCGAGCTTCGCGCTGCTCGTGTACGTGTCCGCTTGGCTCAAATGTCACGAACCGGCGGCTTTTTGTTGTGCGTTGCTCAATTCGCAGCCGATGGGCTTTTATTCTCCGTCGCAATTGGTGCGCGATGCACGCGAACACGGCGTCGAAGTGCGGCCGGTCGACGTGCTGGTGAGTGACGTCGATTGCACGCTCGAAGCGACGCGCGACGGTCGTGCGGCGTTGCGCCTCGGCTTGCGCATGGTGCGTTCGTTGTCGGCCGCAGCGGCGCAGCGCATCGTCGCCGCGCGTGCGAGCGCCTTCGAATCGGTGCAGCAGCTCGCGGCGGTGGCGGCGCTCGATCGTGGTGATCTCGAAGCGCTGGCCGCGGCGGGTGCGTGCGCTGCGCTGATCGGCAATCGGCACCGAGCGTTTTGGGAGGTCGCCGGCACCGAGATTTCTTTGCCGCTCGCACCGCCGGCGCCCGAGACGGCGGTGCCGTTGTTGTCGCGACCGACCGAGGGCGAAGATCTCGTCGCCGACTATCGCAGCGTCGGCCTCACGTTGGGGCGACATCCGCTCGCGCTGCTCTGGCCGGCGCTGGCGCGATCGAGCGACGAGCTGTCGAGTGCTCGCGAACTTGCGACGCACGCCGACGGCGCGCCGGTACGCGTCGCCGGCATCGTCGTCACGCGTCAAAAACCCTCGACCGCCAGCGGCGTCACCTTCGTGACGCTCGAAGATCACACCGGTAACGTCAACCTCATCGTGTGGAAAAAAATCGGCGAGGCACAGCGTCGTACTTTGTTCGGCGCGCGACTCATGGAGGTCGAAGGACGATTGCAGCGCGAGCAGGGCGTGACCCACGTGATCGTCACGCGCCTGCACGATCGCACGCCGCTACTCGGGCGGCTGCTCACGCGCTCGCGGGATTTCCGCTAGCGTTTGCGGCCGCGTCCAGCGCGCATCGGTTCGGGGCCGAGATCGTAATCGTCGAAGTCGCTGGTGAGTTCTGCGGTGCGCTTGTCTTCACGCAAGCGCTCGAGGCGCCGCCACGCCGGATCGACGCCTTTTTGTCCGCCGCGACGTCGCACGGAGTCGATGTCGCGCATCGCGCGATCGACATCCTCACCGCGATCGAGATCGTCGTCTTCGTCCTCGAAATCTTCTTCAGGTCTTTCGTTCATGGCAACCCCGGGATACGCGGGTCACGACGCGCGAAATTTAGGACGACGCCACGATTCTTGCAACGGGGGCGGCCAGGCCGCTCATCGGACGAGGGTGTTCATCTCGAAGATGGGCATGAGCATGGCGAACACGATGGCGAGCACGAACACCCCCATCACCACGATCAGGAGCGGTCCAAGTAGCCCGACGAGCCCCTGCAGCATCGCGTCGAGTTCGCGCTCCTGGTTCGCTGCCGCGCGTTCGAGCATCGATTCCAGTTCGCCGCTGGCTTCGCCGCTGCCGATCAGGTGTACGGTCATCGGCGGGAAAAGCCGACTTTCGGCGAGCGCCCGGCCGATGGGTGAGCCCTCGCGAACCCGCTCGGCGGCGGCTGCGACCGCCTCGCGCATCGGCACGTTCTCGATCACCGCGCCGGCGATCCGTAAGGCCTCGAGCACGGGTACCGCGCTGCCGGTCAAAATTGCGAAGGTGCGCGTGAAGCGTGCGGTCTCGACACTGCGCACGAGTCGACCGGCGAGCGGCAACCGCAACACGGCGCGATCGTGGCGACGACGCGCCTCGAGGGCACGCAGCCAGCGGCGATAGCCCGCGACGGCGGCGACGATGACCACCAAGAGCAGTACACCGTAATCGCGCAAGCCCGCGCTCGTCGCCAGCATCACGCGGGTCATCAGTGGTAACACGGTTTTGCCCGACTCGAACACTTCGACGACTTTCGGTACGACGTAGGTCATGAGACCGGTGACGATCAACAGACACATCACGCTCAACAAAACCGGATAGAGCAGCGCACCGCGCACGCGTTGCCGCAGTGCATCGCGACTCTCCGTGTAATCGGCGAGCCGCTCGAGCACCACGTCGAGCCGGCCCGATTGTTCGCCGGCGGCGACCGTGGCGCGATAGATCTCGGGAAACACTTGCGGGAAGGCACCGAGCGCGGCTGCGAGCGTGCGACCCTCGACGACCCCGGCGCGCACGGCGGCGAGCACGCGTTGCACGGCCGGATTTTCCGATTGTTGGGAGACGGCGAGCAGCGCTTCTTCGAGCGGCAAGGCCGCACGCACCAAGGTCGCCAGTTGTCGCGTCAGCAGTGCGACGTCACCGGCACCGATGCGCGCACGCCAGCGGGCGAGCGCGCTCGTGTCGTTCGATTCGCGCGCGGCGACCGCCGCGACGCGCACCGGCAGCAAGCCGCGTTCGCGCAGCGTGGCGCGCACTTGGCGCGGACCGTCGCCTTCGAGCACGCCGCGGCGTTCGCGACCATCGGCATCGAGTGCGGAATATTCGAACGCGCCCACGCTCAATCCTCACGCGTGACGCGCAGCACTTCCTCGAGCGTGGTTTCGCCCGCGAGCACGCGGCGACGACCGTCGTCACGAATCGACGGCGTCTGCGTGCGCGCATGCCGCTCGAGTTCCGCTTCGGCGGCGCCGTCGTGGATCAACGTTCGCATCGTGTCGTCGATCGTGACGAGTTCGTAGATGCCGGTGCGACCCCGATAACCCACGCCGCCGCGGCTCGCGCGGCGCAGCTGCAAGGGCGGGGCGTCGGGCGCGACGCCGAGTTGTCGCCGCTCGAGCTCGCTCGCGACGTAAGACTCGGCCGTGTTCGGATCGATCGTGCGCACGAGCCGCTGCGCGAGCACGCCGATGAGACTCGAGGCAAGCAAAAACGGTTCGATACCCATGTCGCGCAGGCGCGTGACCGCGCCGACGGCGGTGTTGGTGTGCAGCGTCGAGAGCACGAGGTGGCCGGTGAGCGATGCTTGCACGGCGATTTGTGCGGTTTCGAGATCACGAATTTCACCGACCATCACCACGTCCGGGTCCTGGCGCAGAATCGCGCGCAAGCCACGTGCGAAACTCATGTCGACCCGCGTGTTCACTTGGGTCTGACCGATGCCGTCGATGAAATATTCGATCGGATCTTCGACCGTCAAAATATTGCGCGTCGCATCGTTCAGGCGCGACAAGGCGGCATACAACGTCGTGGTTTTGCCCGAGCCGGTGGGACCGGTGACCAACAAAATGCCGTTCGGCTTGTGGATCAAGGCATCGACGAGCGCCGTGGTCGTATCGTCCATACCGAGTTGCCCGAGATCGAGCCGCCCGGCTTGTTTATCGAGCAGACGAAGCACGACCCGCTCACCGTGACCCGAGGGAATCGTCGAGACGCGCACGTCGACCGCGCGACCGGCGACCTTCAAAGAAATCCGCCCGTCTTGCGGCAGTCGTTTTTCGGCGATGTCGAGCTTCGACATCACCTTGATGCGCGAGACCATCGACGCGGCGATCGCGCGACGCGTCTGCAACACCTCCTGCATCACCCCGTCGATGCGAAAGCGAACCACCAAGCGATTCTCGAACGGTTCGACGTGGATGTCCGACGCATTGTTGCGAATCGCCTGCGTGAGCAGCGCGTTGATGAGGCGGATGATGGGTGCGTCGTCTTCGCTGTCGAGCAGATCCGCTTGTTCGGGGAGATCTTGCGCGAGCCCGGCGAGATCGGTTTCGCTGTCGATATCGTCGGCGGCGAGACGGGCGTCGCTGCCTTCCTCGTAGGCCGTGCGCAGCAACTCGTCGAATTGCTCGGCGCTGACCGTCGCGAGCCGCAGCGGTACGCGCAAGTGCCGACGCGCTTCGGCGAGCGCTTCGGCGGTGGTGTCCGCGCGCATCACGCCCTCGGCCGCGCCGCTCGCCACCTTGCGCACGAGCACGCCGTGACGGCGCGCGAAAGCGAGCGGTAGCGCGACCGTGCTCACTTCGGCGGGCCGGGCGGACGTTCGGGCAGCGCGGGCGCCGGGCCGGGCACGGTGGTCGGGCCGGGCGCACTCGGCGGTGCGCTCGGCGTCGGCGCGGGTGCGGCCGGTTGCAACTCGGGCAGCACAGCGCGTTTCTCGCCCGGCAACAGCGGCATGACTTCGTAGCGCGGCCCGAGCTTCAATTGTTGATCGCGGATGTAATTATATTTTTGATTGGTCTCGAGCGCCGCATCGAGGCCATCGCGCAAGATGCGCGGCTGGATGAACACCATCAAATTCGTTTTGGTTTTCTTCGCGCTGCGCGTGCGAAAGGCCTCACCGAGCAGCGGAATGCGGCCGAGGTAGGGTACGCGCTGCTCGCCACCGGTCTGCGTGTCTTGAATCAGTCCGCCGAGCACCACGGTGCCACCGTCCTCAATCAGCACGTTGGTGGTGATGGTGCGCTTATTGGTGATGAGATCGACGGCGCCCGCGCTCGTGCTCGCGATGCTGGAGCTTTCCTGATCGATTTTGAGCATCACCGCATTGCCTTCGTTGATCTGCGGGGTGATTTTCAAAATCGTGCCGACTTCTTGGCGCTGGATGGTCTGGAACGGGTTGAGCGTCGAGCCGGTGTTCGCGCCGGTGCTGCTGTAACGACCGGTCAAAAACGGCACCTCCTGCGCGACTTTGATCTCGGCTTGATGATTGTCCATGGTGACGATGGACGGTGTGGCGATGATGTTGGTGTTGGCATCGCCGCGCAACGCGCGGATCACCGCTGCGAAATTCACGCCGGTATCGCGCAGTCGCCCGATGCCGATGGTCGTGCCGTTCGGCACGCTGCTGAGCGTCGACGGGTCGTTCGCGGCACGCGCCAGATCGACGATGCTGATACCGCCGACCGGTTGGATGAAACCGCCGACGAGTTCATCGCGTTTGCTGCCGTCGACCGCCCAATTCACGCCGAGCTCGGCGGATTTGTCGGCTGTCACCTCGACGATGATCGCTTCGACCAAAACTTGGGCGCGCCGAATGTCGAGTTTGTCGACCACGGCCATTAATGCGTTCATCGCTTTGGCGGGCGCGGTGACCACGAGCGCGTTGGTCGCGGGGTCGGCCCAGATGACGGTGTTGCGCTCGGCGGTGGCGGCCGCGCCCGCGGCACCTGCCGCGGCGGTCGTGCCACCGGTGACGGCGATTTGTTCTTTGAGTTTGGCGGCGATTTTTTCCGCGTCGGCGTAGCGCAAGTAGCGCACGCGCGTATCGCCGCCGTTCGCGAGCGGCGTGTCGAGATAGGCGATCAGGGTGCGCGCGCGCAGGCGCTGCGTTTTTTCACCGGCGAGCAGGATGCTGTTCGAGCGCTCGTCGGCGACCACGCGCAGCGGTGCGACGCCGCTGTCCGGTGCGGCTTGGCCTTGGTTAAGCGCTGTCATGGTCCGCACGACTTCGGCCGCCGATGCGTTTTGCATCGGTACGACTTCGATGTCGGTGTCGGTCTCCTGATCGATGCGATGGATGATGCGCACCATCCGGTTCACGTTGTTGGCGCGATCGGCGAGGATCAAAATATTCGACGCAGGGTAGGCGGCCAGATGCGCCTGCTGCGGCATTAGCGGCCGCAAGATCGCCACCAACTGCGCCGCGCTCACGTTCTTGACGCCGACCACCTGCGTCACGATCTCGTCCGAGGTGGCACTGACCCGATCCGGCAGATCGTTGCCCGGCAGCGTGCGAGCGTTCGCATCGGGAATGACTTTGACGGTGTTGCCCGACGGTACGGCGACGAAGCCGTGCACCTGTAGTAACGCCAAAAATGCTTCGTAGAACGCATCCGGCGTCATCGGCGTCGCCGACAGCATCGTCACCTGCGCGCGCACGCGCGGATCGACGATCATGTTGCGACCGGTGGCGGCGGCGACCGCTTCGATCACCTGCGTGATGTCCGCATCTTTGAAGTTCGGCGTGATGCGCTGGCCGCTCGCACTCTCCGCCGGTCGCGCGGGCTGTGCTGGCTGTGTGCGAGCCGCCGCGCTGCCGAGCGCGAGCAAACTCGCAGTGCAAAGAACGATGGCGACACGCTGGATCATGCAAGCTCCGATGACAATGCTATGGCGTGCTGCGCTCGACGCTGCGCATCGCCTGCTCAAGATCGAGCGTGAGGGTTTGTTCGCGGCCTTCGCGACTGATCGTGACGGCGGCGCGACCGCTGCTCGCGAGCGTCGTCATGATCTCTTCGCCGCGCGCCGGGCCGTCGAGCGGCACTTGATTGATCGCGGTGAGTAAATCGCCGGGCTTGAGGCCCAAGGCGCGAAAAACTTTTTCATTGGCACCGGGATACACGCGAAAGCCGCGCGTCGCACCATCGGCGAGCACTTGCTGCCAACGCAGCACCTGCGCAATGGCGTTCGGATCGCGAGCGACGAGCTCGCGCGCACGATCGGTCACGGTCGGTGCGGCCGCCGGCGCGTTGGTCGCCGGGCTAGCCCAAGCGGCGAGGTTGCGCGGTAGCGCGAGCGATTCGAAGCCGCCGCCGCGCTCGAGCAGAATCCGATCCGGATAGACGGCATGCAACGTCGCCCCGCCGGGTAGGGTCGCGCCGACGGCGTGCAGCCGTGCGTTCGTCGCCGATTCACCGACGATCGCGTAACCGGCCGCGGGATCGGTGCGCGCGAAGACGCCGGCGAGCACGAGCGGCAGCGAGGTCGCGGGCGCGGCATCGGGGTCGGTGCTGCCCACCGTTTGCCGCGCCGCAGGCTCGGCGAGCGTGCCGAATAGATGCGCCGCAGCGATCGCTGCGAGATCGACCGGAGCGGCACGCGCCACTGCGGGCGCCGAACCGTGGATATCCGGTGCGCGGGCGGGGGCGGTCACCCAACGGGCGATCTGCAAACCGGTGAGGAACAACAGCGCCGCCGTCAGTACGTGCGGTGCGCGTTGACCGAGCTTCAGGGTTGCGGTCATGACGCAACATGATACCCGCCCGAGACCACGCGCGCCGCAGGCTTGAGTTGGTGCCCTCGCGACCCTATAAAGGGACAATGTCCGGCGAATCTTCCCGTCCCGATTTCGGCACCTCCGTTGCGGAGGCGGCGCCCGAGGTCAAGCGGCCACCGCTCTACCAAGTCGTACTGCTGAACGACGACTACACGCCCATGGAATTCGTGGTCGACGTGCTCGAACGGTTCTTCGGACTCAACCGCACGCAGGCGACGCAGGTGATGCTCGAAGTGCACACCCGCGGCAAGGGCGTCTGCGGCGTCTACACCCACGAAATCGCC
>Ga0214917_10003452_pt1 | contig 18218 bp, 17 predicted proteins | sample LL_1208_BB_MetaG_FD_177983 | JGI IMG/M metagenome (GOLD analysis project Ga0214917, IMG submission 177983) | Freshwater microbial communities from Lake Lanier, Atlanta, Georgia, United States - LL_1208_BB | ecosystem: Environmental > Aquatic > Freshwater > Lake | place: USA: Georgia | collected...
AAGGCCCGGTAGCGCAGTTGGTTAGCGCGCCGCCCTGTCACGGCGGAGGTCGCGGGTTCAAGTCCCGTCCGGGTCGCAAAGGTTTTGGTGTCGTACTTGTTTAAGGCCGATATCAGAACCTTGTTTGGCTTGGTAGCTCAGTTGGTACGAGCGAACGACTGAAAATCGTTAGGTCGCCGGTTCGATCCCGGCCCAAGCCACAGTAGGAATTTAAATCACCCAAATGTGACTGATGAAATACATTGCGTCACCAATCACATTCAATAAGATGCAATCATGAAAAAAGCATTAATTCTTGGAGCAGGTGGCTTCATTGGAAGCCATATGGTGAAGCGCTTAAAAAGCGAGGGTTACTGGGTTAGAGGAATAGATCTAAAGGAGCCGGAATTTTCTCCGACTGAGGCTGATGAGTTCTTTATTCGTGACTTGCGTCATCAGCAAGCCGTTAAGGACTCGCTTACACTCTCTTCACCAGATTTTGCTTTTGATGAAATTTACCAATTTGCCGCAGACATGGGCGGTGCCGGTTTTGTATTCACCGGTGACCACGATGCAGACATTATGCATAACTCGGCAACAATCAATTTAAATGTTTTAGATGCGCAACGTGAAATTAATGAAACAAATGATATAAATAAGACAAAACTCTTTTACTCTGGTAGTGCCTGTATGTATCCAGAGCATAATCAACTTGATCCTGACAACCCAAACTGCGAAGAATCAAGTGCGTACCCAGCAAATCCAGATAGCGAATACGGTTGGGAAAAACTTTTCTCAGAGAGACTATTTCTTTCCTATCACCGTAATTACAAACTTCCAGTAGCGATTGCTAGGTACCACAACATTTATGGACCAGAAGGAACATGGGATGGCGGACGCGAAAAAGCCCCTGCGGCAATTTGCCGAAAAATCGCCAAGCTCGCATCCGATGGCGGAGAGATTGAGGTCTGGGGAGATGGCCTACAGACTCGTTCATTCCTTTTCATTGATGAGTGCATCGAGGCCACTCGCCGTTTAATGCAATCAAATTTCACTGAACCAATCAACATTGGATCTGAAGAAATAGTTACCATTAATCAGCTAATCGAGATTGTTTCGGAAATATCTGGGAAACCAGTAACGCGTAAGCACAAACTTGACGCACCTACTGGGGTTCGTGGACGCAACTCTTCAAATGAACTAATTCGCCGCGTACTTGGGTGGGACTATCAAATGTCTCTTAAGCAAGGTCTCGAAAAAACCTACGCCTGGATCAACGACCAAGCTAACCAAAAAGTCTCTTAACGTTATGTCAGAACAGTACAAACAGATACTGGTCCAAAACGTAGAATCGGTTGTCCCTAATTCACCTTCTCTAATTCTGAACAACGTCAGCATTGAACACACAGGGTGGTACACGTTTGCTGAGATTGAAACCAAATTCTTCATTTCGAAGATCCTGGATGAGGATTCTGTGTGTATTGACATTGGGGCAAATATTGGAATGTATTCACTGCTTTTTCTACAGCTTGCCCCATCATCGAAAGTTATTGCCTTTGAACCTTCATCCAACTTTAGATTCTTAAAGGAAAATATTCCTTCTAATCTTGAGAGGCGTTTCGAGGCGTTTCAAATAGCGCTAGGGGACACAGATGGGGTTGTGGAAGAAGAAATTTGGGAGTCTTTTGGCCATAAAAAAGTACGAGAGAAATTTCATTTCTCAAAGTTAGATACATTCTTGGAGAGTAAACCTCTTCATAAAATTGATGTAATAAAGATAGATACAGATGGATTTGAAATCCAAATCCTTCGCGGAGCCAACAATTCTTTATTGAAGTACCGACCTTTGGTCATTATTGAATCTGGCCCAGATCGTGGAAGTGGCCAGAGTAGTGAAGCAATTAAAGAAATATTCAAGGGTTTGCGCTACGAAAGATTAGGTACACTTGACGGCAACAACGATATTTATATACATAAAACTCAAGATAAAAAGAAAATAAAAAGAAGAATGATCTCGCGAGGAATCATAGTCCAAAAGAGTTTCTTAGGTGGTCTTGCCTCCAAATCATCAGTCTTTGACTCAAATAGAATTTCACAAAGGCTACGATTCGCTTCAGCTCTCAAAAATAAATTTTTCTTTGAAGGACTTTTCTTTACTAATGGCAAGCCCTGGAATTACGCTGCAACGTCATCAATACTCGATAAGGATGCCCAATATATTGAGCTATCTGGATTAGTAATAGGTACAGACTCAAATTTGATCTGCATATCAGAAAATATCCCGACACTTTTCTCTCTGCCTTTGCCTATCGGTTTGTATTCAAGAGTTTTGATTCCAATTAAGAACTCTAAGGGTGCAAAAAACATTCGAGTCATCGTGCGTAGTGGTGGCCGTCAAGGCAAAGCTTTGTTTTTAGGATTGAAAATAGTTTCACTTTCCTAAACTAGGCTAAACACTTAGCGCTCATTCCAGCGTGAGGTCATTGGCAGACGACGATCTTTTCCAAAGGCACGGCCCGAGACCTTGGTGCCAGGTGGATATTGACGACGCTTGTATTCTGCTTTGTCGACCAATGAGATCACTCGGCGCACAAGGTCAGCATCAAAACCCTCGGCAAGCAGGGCTTCGTACCCATGGTCTTCATCAACATATGCGCGAAGCACTTGATCCAATAGCGGATAGTCCGGCAAGGAATCAGAGTCCTTTTGATCTGGACGAAGTTCAGCGCTTGGCTCTTTAGTAATTGAACGTTCTGGAATTGGTGGCACTTCCCCGCGCTCTAGCGCCAAGGCGTTTCGATATCGCGATAAGGCCCATACATCGGTCTTGTAAACATCTTTAATCGGAGCAAAGCCACCGACCGCATCGCCATACAAAGTTGAGTACCCAACTGCAAGCTCGCTCTTATTGCCAGTTGCCAAAACCAGGTGGCCCTCTTGATTAGAAATTCCCATCAAGGTTGTTCCACGCACACGGGCTTGCAGGTTTTCTTCTGCCAAACCCTTTAAAACAACATTGTCCATAAAGGCATCGACCATCGGTGCGATGGGTCTGATTCTGAAGTGAATGCCTGTGCCATCTGCCAGCGCTTGGGCATCTTCTACTGAATGGTCAGATGAGTACTTGCTGGGCATCGCAACGCCATTTACTCGCTTTGCGCCCAGAGCATCAATTGCAATTGCAGCAACCAGTGCTGAATCGATGCCACCAGATAATCCAAGGACCACTGATCTAAATCCATTTTTGCCAACGTAATCACGAAGCCCCATGACAAGTGCCTGCCACATTTCAGCTTCATTAGAAAGGCGTGTAGCAATTGTTGAATCAGCTGGAGTTGAGTGCGAGGTTGGTTCTTCTGAAATCACAACATCAGGTCGTGAACTACCTTCGGCGCAATCAATATCTATAACGATTAATTGATCATCAAACTGCGGAGTGCGAGCCAGCACTGATCCCTCTTTAGAAACCACAATGGTGTCGCCATCAAAGACAAGATCATCCTGGCCGCCGGTCATATTGACGTATGCAACGGGAGCGCCGATTTCCTTGACCCGCTTTTGGACTAACGCCAATCGCACATCATCTTTGTTGCGTTCAAATGGTGAACCATTTGGAACAACCAACAACCCCGGTGTGCGAGATGCAATGGAATCCAACGAGTGCCAAATATCTTCACAGATAGCAACTGCGACATCGACCCCATGGATGCGCACGACAAGGCTTTGATCCCCCGGCACAAAGTTTCGGAACTCATCAAAGACACCGTAATTAGGTAAGTGGCGCTTTACATATGTGGCTCTAACTTTTCCATCATAAATAACTGCAACCGCGTTTTTTGGTCCTTGGTCTAAGTAGCCAACAACGGCAACGATGTCACCGGTAATGGTTGCTGCGATCTCTTGAACTGCGCGGATGCTGGCGGCTTGAAATGATGGGCGCAGAGCTAGATCTTCAACGGGATATCCCGTCACAATCATTTCGGGAAAAACAATCAGATTGGCACCTTGTGCCTGCGCGTTTTTCACTGAATCTGCAATCAGCGCAGCGTTGCCCGCAAGGTCTCCAACCGTTGGGTTGATTTGGGCTAGCGCCACGCGCAACTTCATTTTTCAAGTGTAACGGGGGTAGAAGGTTTCTTAACAAATGGAAGTTTTTCCAAATAACTTCTAAATACGGCAACGAAGAAAGCTCTGTAAAAGAATGGTAACCACAACCACCAAAGAATAGGTGACACTTTGCGAAGGTAGTAAGTACTCTCTCGCCAATGGGGACCCTTAGGGTCCATCAAAATTTCTTTAACAAGAACAGGCAAGGTCCCACGTTTTGAAGAGGTTTCTTCATAGTAGTTATGTACCTCTTCCGTAAATGCGACTACCTGAGGTGCTAATAAAACACGAATTCCCGAACGTTTAGCTCTTAGAGAAAACTCAAGATCGATGAATCTATAGGGAAGGTTCCTATCAAAGCCTCCTAACCTCCGATATATCGACATCGGGATATACATAATGTGCCCTGGCAGTAAATCGCAATCTTGAATCTTCCCATTAGCGATTTTAATCTTAGGTTTCGGCTTGCAAATTAGACCTAAAGAACTACCTGACGACTCAATCTCTCCAGAGTATGTGACAACAGTTCCGCCAATCAGCGCGTCATGCTTCTCGGCAATCTCTATCATCGAAGATATCGATTCGTCAGCTAATACAACATCGTCATTTATAAGAAGGATGCCGCGGAAATCGTTTAGTTTCCTAGAAAGATGGTCAATCGCCAGGCGCACACCACCAGCCCAGTACAGCTGGCCCGTACCATGCAGCAATACTACTTTAGGAAATTCTTTCGAAACCATCTGGGCTGTGCCATCACTTGAAGCATCATCAACTAGCACGACTGTGGCAGATGTCCTGAACTGTTGTAGTTGCAGCATTAGAGATTCTAAAAATCGGCGCGTTGTATCTCGCCGATTAAAGGTTGTCACAATTATACAAATAGATAAGTTTTCTGATTGCTCTATAGGGTTATTTAAATAAACCCTAGATTCTCTGCCCATTTCAATTTTTCTTAAAACTGACGCCAAAGATCAATGAATGGTTTATTGCTATCTTTGATCTGAGAAGCAAAGGTCAAAGGATTATTAAGCGGACGGGTTACAACAACAAAGTCCGATTTTGAAATTAAATCCTCTGCTGAATGACAGATAAGATACGAATTTGTTGTTGAATCACTACTTGGCAAAGCGCCTTCGTCATCCCATACCGCAACCCTAAAACTGCGATTTGATAACGCGCTTGCCATCGCTAAACCTGGACTTTCCTCTGTGACAGTTGTGCCTGTTTTATATGACAATCCCGCAATGCCAACTGTCATTCCTTCACTTATCTGTGTAGAAATTTGATCAGAAATGAATTCTGAGTGGGACTCGTTAACTACTTGTGTAGCATGTGAAAGTGAGTCAGGTAGACCTAGATCTGAGAATAGAGCTGAAAGGGCACGTGTATCCCTAGGGAAGCATGGACCTCCATATGCAGCTGCGGCTTTAAGGTACTTACGTCCAATTCTTGAATCCAAACCAATAGCGTCTGTTACTACATCGATATCTATACCACCTAAAAGTGTCGAGCCCTGCATCAGCATATTTGCATAAGAAATTTTCATAGTCACATAGTTGTTTACGGCAATTTTTACTAGTTCAGCCTCTTTCAAATTCATACGTCTGGAGGGAACTTGTACCTTAACGATGGACTTGAGGGCACTCTCAACAATCTCACCTGCCCACTCAGATGACTGGCCGATTAAATGCATATCAGGTTTTTCCATGTCATGGATGACTGACCCAAGGGCAATAAACTCCGGGTTATAGCAAAGACCTAAATCTTCTCCGATGTTGCGTCCTGAACTTTTTTCAAGAGCAGATTTAATTGGGCCGTCACAAGAACCAGGCATGACCGTACTCACCACATCAATTACAATCTTTTGTGATGGTGTAATGACTTGCCCAATTTTGTTGATTGCATCCAAGAGATACTCGTTTGTGAAATGACCAGATGGAAGGCTTGGTGTTGGCACGATTATGAAAACAGCTTCAACTCCATTTACTGACTCAGCAATCGAGTCAACAATTTCCAATTGAATGCCGTCCTTATTTAACAAATCAATAAGACCGGGCTCGTTTGTCTCAACTTTTCTCTGACGAATACTTGTACGAACTGACTCCAAGGCATCAAACGCCTTTACTTGATTCCCGCTAGAGGCAAGCAAAGCTGCTAAGGGTAAACCGAGTTTTCCAAGACCAATTACCGCTACATTCATATTCTCGGCTCCCTAGCCACTACGCTTAATCTCCTACCTACTAGCCGAGTGAAAGGTTACCAACAATGATCTCAATTGTCGTTGTCGGACGCAATGACAATCACGGTTATAACTTGTCAAAACGAGTTTCCAGTAGCCTTAATTCAATGGCTCAGATGCTTTCTGAGGGTGATGAGATTGTCTTTGTAGATTGGAATACTCCAATCGGATACCCAGTAATGCCGGTCAGTATCAAGGACGATTTGCTTCCAAAAACCAAGTCAATGTTACGAATTATTCGAGTTCCGCAAACGGTACATAATCTTGTTTCTGAAGGCTCAAATAGAGCCTTGATCGAACCCCTTGCAAGAAATGTTGGCATCAGGCGTGCTTCCGCAAATTCTAAATGGATTCTTTCATCAAATACAGACATTCTTTTTGCAAGTCCGAGCGGAAAGAATTTTCGAGAAATTTTTCAAAACTTAGAGGAATCTCTATGGTTAACATATAGATTCGAAATTCCTGAATTTGTTTGGGACGATCTTGATAGACGTAATCCTGAATCTACTTCGGATCGCCTTCTGCAGTGGTACCGCGATGGGAGCATTTTGAATCGAATCCGTGTGGATTCGGCGAGTGGCGCGGATTTCCCAATTCCGGATGGCGTAGGGGACTTTCAGTTGGCAACTAAATCCTTGTGGGATAAATCAACCGGATTCCCAGAAGAAATGAAAAAGGGATGGCATGTTGATACACGATTGTCATTGCAAATGGGGCGAATAAGCTTCAATAGACCCCAATTGATAAGTGAGTCTGACTTGGTGATATTTCACCAAAATCACTTACGTAATTCCACTGCGTACCATGGCGCTTCTGAGACTAATGCCCTTTCAGAGGTCGTAAAGCCATACATTAATTCAAGTTCATGGGGCCTTTTTGAAAATGTTCTAGAAGAGATTGACCTTAACACCCAACATAAAGATATTTTTAAATCTACCTCGGGTACTCAAAGAGATAATTTACGAGCGACTTTAAAGACTTCCGACCTAGGTGATATGTCGAAAAATTTAGACTACGACCTAGCTCGAACAAGAATTTTCTTGGCAGATGAAATTTCCTTACTAGCCAAAGGCTCTCTTGTACATTGCTATTCCGCAAACGAGAAAACAAGGTCGGTTTTGTCCGAAATATGTGACACTTTTGAAGTGAAAATAATTTTCCCAGAATCAAAATTACTAAAGAATAAACGTAGTGATTCAGAGACTTCTAACGTCTCACTGTTAATATTGGATTATGGTGTTGAGTCAACCCAGCCAATTAAGAGTAATTTTTATGGTGGGGGGAAAAACCAAAAAGTTCTGCGCGCTGGTTGGATTGCTTTAAGCACTGGGCAAATTGCAAGTAACTACGCAAATCCACATGTACGCGTTGCAGTAATCCGTGCACAGAATTGGGCAACTTTGCAACTAGCAAGGAAATTCTTCAGCCTGCCTCTCTTTAATAATTACACCTCAGTTTTGACAGGCTCAATAATTCTTGAACCTAAGTTAAGCCTCATGGACGAAGTAATACTTAGCGGTGGTGTCTTAGCTGACTACGGTCTAAAATTAGATTCATCCCAAGACCGGTCAATCTCACTCGCTCGCAAGTGTCAACTAAAAACAAGCCGTCTTTTGATTCAAATTGCTAAGCGTCTCCCGAATTTTGTTCGAATCCCTATAAAAGGTGTGTTGAAATGGGCCGTTAAACTCTAAGTTTTCTATAGACTGCTGGCATGTCCAACGATGAACCATCTCTCAAAGAAGTCCAGGATTTTTGGAACGCGAGACCTTGCAATTTGCAGCATTCAAATGCACCTGTGGGAACTAAACAATATTTTGATGAAGTGGAAGAAAGAAAGTACTTTGTAGAGCCACACATCCCAGCATTTGCTGACTTTACAAGTTGGACCGGTAAGCGCGTTTTGGAGATTGGTTGTGGCATGGGAACTGATGCTACGAACTTTGCTCGCAATGGTGCAATTTACACAGGTGTAGAGCTTTCTTCAGAATCATTAAATCTCGCGAAAAAACGCTTTGATATCTTTGGTTTGACTGGAAGGTTCATTGAGGGAAATGCTGAAAAGATTGATCAAATTCTAAGAGGTGAGACTTTTGACCTTGTTTATTCATTCGGGGTTCTCCACCACACACCAAATTTAAACAACGCTCTTAAAGGCATCCGATCTCTTATGCACTCTAGCTCAGTTTTCAAAATGATGGTTTATGCCGAAAATTCTTGGAAGAGCGCCATGATCGCAGCTGGTTTGGATCAACCTGAGGCGCAATACGGTTGTCCAATAGCTAATACATACTCTTCGACACAGATTACAACAATTCTAAATTCATTAGGATTTGAAGTGAATTCTATTTACCAAGATCATGTATTTCCCTACGTTGTAGAAGAATACAAAAATTACAATTATGTTCGAGAGTCTTGGTTTCAGGCTATGCCGCAAGAAGTATTTACGGCGATCGAAAAACAATTGGGCTGGCACATGATGGTTTCATCTAGACTGGCATGAGTCTAAGTAGGCATTTACTTTGGCAAAACTTTTGCAACAGCATATGGAACTTGGACAGTCTCGTGATGCCTATCCTTTTCAATTAATGCGAAACCTTCTACTTTAGCGCCACAAGGTTTTAGATAAATATCAAAACCCTCACTCGTAATATTTTTGCTTGAAAAGCTCATAATCTTAGCGTTACCTTTTTGCAAAGCCCAATTCACTTGACTGCAGTCTGCAACACCGGGACTAAAACTAATTAAGCTGTATGCATACAGTTGAGAGCTTACCAAGGACGGAATCTCATCTGGCGTTAACCAAACTCTGTTGTCAGTGTAGCCAGATTTTGATTCGTCAAGGATCGTCGATCTCATGTCTGAAAGTTTTTCATAGAAAGCATTTGCCTGTGAGTAGGATCGAAAAGTCGGATTTTCACCTGTGTACAACTGCAAGAGTGATTGTGGGACAGATGCGAAGAGGAATGCAAACAGGGCGATGGTTGTCAAAACAGCCGCGAATTGACGGCGAAACTTCAATAAATCATTGCTCTTGAATTGCATGTAAAGGAAAACGGCCAGAGTAGCGCTTATAAACACTGTTATCCAGATTAAATCCTTGAATGAGTTGAGATCATTTGATTTTGTGTGCATCCAAAAAAGTTGAAAAACAATCTTACCGAATAGAAGACAAATCAAAATTCTTTGAATTATACTTTCGCTACAATGTTTTTGTAACTCTTTGATTCCAGTACTTATCGAAAGGAAATACACAGGGACGAGGACGCAGGCAGTGAAGGTGTGCCAAGTAGGGCTTGAATAGCCCAAGGTTGTACCAGCCATCGAAACTAAAATGCCTAGCGAAACAATTTGCACACGTGTATCTAAAGTTACCTTTCTATTTAGTCCAAAATTAATTATCAAAATCACTATAACCAGTAACACCCACGGCATGCTATTAAACTGCCAGACTCCTGCTGTCCAATAACTCGCAAATCCAAGTCCGTTCCATAGATTTTCCTCGGATAAAAGTCCTGAGCCGAGGCGTACCTGTTGAAATAGAATTGGTGCGGTTGCGTTGCTCACAGCTTGATGAATCAATTCAAATATTACTGATGCAAAAGTAAATCCTGCCGCTAAAATGACAATTTTCTTTACAAAATTAGGAAAGCGGGTTTGATTTTCTTCCCGATGGACGGGCGTCTGTTGAAGGTCTTTCTTGATGAATTCAAAAAGTAAAATTCCAAAAATTGGCAAGAAAAGATAAACAGCGATAATAAGATATGTATTAGCAATCGCCGCATAAGTAACTCCAATTAATAGCAAATTAATTTTGGTAGTTTTTTTATTAGTAATCTGATCGCGCTTCAAAAGTAAGAAAAATAAGCAAAATGTTAAACTGATAGTCGGGGCGTGATGTAAGTTTGAACCAAAACTTACTAAAAGACCTCTAGACGTAAAAATGCCAAGTATTAATAAAATTGTTAGCTTCTCTGATATGAAAAGTCGGGATATTTTTGATGCGAAATATGTTGAAAGAAGAATCCAAAACAGGGCAGTAATCATTTGAGAATAGAAGGGACCAAAAATTCCATGAGAAATTATTTGGGGTAAAAGTACAAGGTACCTTTGAAGATAATACAAATCTCCAAAATTGTTTAGGTAGGATAGTGTGGGATTATCACCGGCGCCCCAATATATCCATTCATCGATACTATTTACATTCTGCGTGAACCAGACTGGAAACATAAGCAGACTTAAGCCAAACATAATCGTGACAAGGCAAAGATGTTTGACCGATGTATTGATGACATTAAATTTTTTTAACGCTTTTAATGTCACGGCAGCACCTCTATTCGCATTTTGACCTCTGAGCATGGTTTTTAATTAAATTTAAGATTTGCAATATATCGAGCACTCTGACAAGTATAGAAACAAAATTAAGGTACAAAATCTCTGGATGGCTAATTTGTATATAGTATCTACTCATAGAATTCATCCAATTGATCAAGAGTGCTTTGTTACATCAATACAAATATGATCGTGTGGGATTCTTAGGAGCCCTGAATAGATTTTTGAGTTTAATGAGTTTGTAAAAACTTTTTTAATCGGCTGAATATAGTCATCAACCGAACGGACCCATATTCCCCTATCTCGAGAAACCACCCACCTGGATAGTTTGGTCTGATCTGCATGAAAAACTGGGTCAAAAGTTGTAAGTCGACCACCAGGTTTTAAGATTCGATACGTTTCTTCAATGAATTGAGAGAAGACTCTATTATCAATATGATGCAAGACACCAATAGCAATTACCAGTTCAAAACTTGAATCGGGGATTGATTTAAGAGTTTCATGATCGCCTACGATGAAACTTCTATTCGATTTCTTATACATTTTATTGGCTACATCCACGCATCCAGAAAGTGGCTCTATTCCAAGATACTCGGAATCTCTAAAATCTTCGGAGTGGTAACCGATGCCGCAACCAAAATCGAGAACCGATTTTACCCCGACAGGCTTTAAAACTTCATCGCAAATCCTAGCTTTATTTGCATTACTAATCACTGCAAATTGAAATAATTTGTATAGCCATTCGTTATCAAAAATATTTGCCAACTTCATTACTTGGATCCCAGCTCTACTTTACTTAACGATGATGTTGTTGCCTCAGCAATTAGATCTATTATATCGTGCTTCATGCCAAACCAAACTGGAAGCCTTACTAAAGTTTTTGCAATATTGTTAGTCACATGAGTGTTTCTCTGGGGCATTAAGAACATTTCTGCGAATTGGGATTGACTCAAAGGTTCGTAATGCGAGTTGGCAGAAACTTGTTCCGCCCTCATATTTGCTTTGAAAGAGAGAGCCTCCTTTTCAGTAGAAAATTGAATGTAGAACATGTGGGCAACATTATTAGCCTCGTCTGAATTTGAAAGCAGTTCAAAAGGTTTCACTGTGTTGGCAAATTGCTTGCAGATCATTTTTCTCGATTCCTGAATTTCTAGGAATGACTCGAACTGCCCAAGTAAAACTGCTGCTAAAGATTCTGCAAGAAGATAGCTACTCCCATGATCAACCCATTGATATTTTTGAACTTCACCTCGAACAAACTTAGATCTATCGGTTCCTTTTTCTCTAATGATTTCTGCCCTTCCGATAAACTTAGGATTATTCACGACGAGTGCTCCACCTTCACCACATTGAATATTCTTAGTAGCGTGGAAACTTTGTGTCGCGAAATCACCAAAGCTGCCAAGTGGTTTCCCCTGGTACGTTCCACCTAAGCCATGTGCATTATCTTCGATGAGTAATAAATCAAATTCATTAGCAATGCTTCGGAGATTTACAATGTCGGGAGCAACGCCCGCGTAGTTAACCCATGAAATTGCTTTAGTCCTAGGGGTGATCGCTTCTCTCACCTGATCTACGTCAATGCCTTTCGATTTCATTGCAACGTCAACAAAAACCGGCCTCGCCCCAAATTTGGTGACAGCGGTTGCAGCAGAGGTGAAAGTAAAAGAAGGAAGTATTACCTCATCGCCAGGCCCAATATTGGCCAACATGCTCGCCATTTCTAAGGCATGTGTGCAGGAAGGAGTTAAAAGAACATACCCCCCACCGACTAACTCCGACAGCATTTTTGAAGCTTTGGCCGTAAATGGACCATCACCTTGTTGATGACTAGCTTCCAATGCCTCTAAAACATATCGCTTTGAGATTTCTGGTACGTGAGGAGAATTAAAAGGAATCAATTTATCCATCCTCGTAGTTCTGCGATTTCGAGTGGGTCCCCCACTCGTTCGCCTGTTCGCTCTTGCATTAACTTTACATAGGTACCAGCCTCATGGAGATCGTCAAAGGTCCCCGAATCAAACCAGGCTGTCCCGCGGGGAAGCATCTCTAGGCTGAGTGATGAATCCGATAAATATGAATTCAATAAATCTAAAATCTCAAGTTCTCCTCTTGCGCTTGGCTTTAGCCCGCTAGCACGATGAGATGCTGTTTCATCAAAAAAATAAAGTCCGGGAATTGCAATTTTTGACTCGGAGTTCTTCGGCTTTTCATGCAAAGCTGTGACAAGCCCAGTTTCGTCAATGGTTGCGACACCATAGGGGCTGGGATCCTGAACGTGATATCCAAATATTTGAGCTCCATTGACATTATTAAAGTCTTGCAACCTGCGGCCCAGTCCCGAGCCGTGAAACAAGTTATCCCCAAGGATTAATGCAGATTTTGAGCTCTCTAGGAATTCTTCTGCCAATACCAAACTCTCTGCAATACCGGCTGGCTTCTCTTGAATTTTGTAGGCAATTTTAAGTCCAAATTCTTTCCCTTCACCTAACAATTCCTTAAATCTTTCAATCTGAGAAGGGGCTGCAATTATCAAAATCTCTTTAATATTTGCCAGCATTAGAGTGGAAAGGGGGTAAAAAATTAAGGGCTTGTCATAAACCGGGAGTAACTGCTTGCTAGCAACTTTCGTAAGCGGGCTAAGCCTTGTACCAAGTCCACCAGCAAGAACAATGCCCTTCATAAAGCCCTCCAAGGGAACTCTGGGGTAAATGAATAGCAAGCCATGAACAAAGCCTACTCTGAACCTTAGAAAACCTGCACTAGGCTTTCAGAATGCGATACTTCGTAACAGGTGGAGCCGGCTTTATTGGTTCAAACTACGTTGAGCACCTTTTCAAAAAAGTTGCAAGCGTGACCGCTGTGACTATTTACGACAAATTCACATATGCAGCAAACCCGAAAAACTACCAAGAATTTATCAATGACCCCCGATTAACTGTTATCAAGGGTGATATTTGCGATCCAAGGGCTCTTGAAAATGCTATGGCGGATCATGATTTTGTAGTTCATTTTGCTGCCGAATCACATGTAGATCGATCAATTGACGACGCATCGACTTTTGTTCAAACTAATGTCCTTGGCACATTTAATGTCCTTGAAGCAAGCCGTAAATCTGGGGTCAAAACCATGATTCATGTGTCAACAGATGAAGTGTATGGCTCACTAACCGTAGGTTCTGCTGATGAAAATTATCCATTAGAACCTAATTCACCCTATGCGGCAAGTAAAGCCGCCTCGGATTTGCTAGCCCGAAGTTATTTCGTTACTCATGGACTAGATGTTCGCACAACCAGATGTTGCAATAACTATGGAAAATATCAGTTTCCCGAGAAAGTTATACCGGTCTTTGTTGATAAACTAAATTCTGGAGAGAGGTTACCAATCTACGGCGACGGCAAGAATGTTCGAGAATGGATCCATGTTTCAGATCATGCTCGTGGAATTCAGATAGCCCTGGAAAAAGGTAAGGCTGGTGAGATCTACAATATTGGGACCGGGTCCCATTTATCAAACAATGACCTCGCAACAAAAATAATCAGTCTCATGGGCTTGGATGACAGCATGAAGTCATATGTTGACGATAGACAAGGACACGATTTCAGATATTCAGTCGACTCACGAAAAATAGAGTCCTTGGGTTTTCAAAGAAAAATCGATTTTAAGAATGGACTACAGGCAACAATTGATTGGTATTCCAGTAACCCTGGTTGGTGGAAAACGCAGAGAGAAGTGAACTAGAAATGATTATTTTAGAGTCTGCAGAAGAGACCATGGCTAGACGAGCTAAGATAGTTGAAGGTTTCATACTTTCGGAACGACCAGAACTAATTAGTCTATTTTTTACCTACCAAAATGAAGCCATAGCGGCGCGTAAACTCCTCGATAGTAGCCTAAAGGAATTGAATTCTGGGGCTCGAATCCTAGAAGTCGGTGGAGGGATCCTTGCGCTAGCAGTTCAGTTAGCAAGTGAAGGCTTTACGGTCACAACCGTCGAACCTGTAGGCGAAGGATTCGCTTGTATTTCTTTCATAATGGATGTCTTTATGGAAATTGCCAAAGATGAGAATTTGGTTTTCAATGTAATTCAATCGCCCATTGAGGATTGCGAATTTGATCATAAGTTCGATTATATATTCTCAATAAATGTGATGGAACATCTGAAGAATCCCTATCCTGTTTTGCTTCAAATGGTATCGACTTTAGAAAACGGTGGAAAATACCGTTTCTTTTGCCCCAATTACGATTTTCCGTATGAGCCGCATTTTGGAAAGTGGTTATTTCTTCGAAAAAATAAAGCTTTCTACTTGCAAGGAGGGCGAGCGAAATCAAACTCCATGCCGCTAGAAGAGACATTAGGACTGCACAGATCTCTAAATTATATAACGCTGAATAAAATTTCTAAGTATTGTGAACTAAAACGAATTAAAATTATACCTAGAAGAAAAGCATTTTACGGTTTGCTTGAAAGAGCCATTTATGACGAGGGTCTTAGCGCGCGACATGGCGTGCTGACATCAATTGTAAAATTGATTTACTTCTTTAAATTTCATCATTTAGCCAAAATAGTGCCAGTCAGATATCAACCTGTGATGGATGTCGAAGCGTATTCTTTCGATACGTAATTACTAATTTCATTTTTACCCTGACCAATTAATCCGGCGATGCTTTTAGAGATTTTATCGTGAATGGTTTGCTATAAGGTAGATAATTGAGACCAAAAGAAATCATTGACAAATTCCGGTAATGGTGAGACGGCCCGAGAGTGGTGTACGACCAAATCTTCAACTAGGTCTGAATTACTATCTTTCATAACAACACCACTTTCATTTTGGTCTCTCAAGATCGACCACATTTGCAAACATCCAATCCTAAAACTTGCTTTTACTGATAATTCGAGATTATTTGGGTTTTGAAAATGTGACTGCATGATAATGGGGCCGGCATCAAGTTCCGACGTTACTTTATGCGTCGTGACACCCAACAATGTATCTCGATTAGCAGTAGCGCTTTGGACCCCCTTCATCCCAATCACCCCTGCATGAAGGGGCAACAACGAGTAGTGTAAATTCACCATTTGCTGACCGTACGTGTTGAGGACATCCGTGGAAATGATCTTGTGAATGGTTGTGAAAATGATCTCCGGTTTGAACTCATCTAAGGAGTTTGAAAGATCGTATTGTTCATTGTTTCTAACATCAATTATTTTATGAGTGATTCCATTTGTCTGAGCAAATGAAGTTGTTCCGCACTCTCGATCAGCAATAACACTAAAGTTAAAATCTGTTGATTGCATTTTGCTTTGCATTAAATGAAGAAATTTCAAATTTCCCCCATTTCCCGAAGAAAGAAATGTTATGTTCCGCATTTTATTCTATTTTTCTTCAGGGTAAATATTTGCAACTATTGCTCTTGGTCTAGCTTTAACTTCGTCAAGAATTGAGGCTACATAAATTGCAACCATACCTATAGATAAAATTTGAATGCCTCCAACAAAAATTATAACCGTCATAAGAGATAGCCACCCTTGGGATGCGTCTTCTACGATAAAATGCCGTATGGTTAGCACAAACAACATAAGTGATGCAAGCAAGACAATCGATGCCCCAGATACGGCAATCAACCGGAGCGGCCTCCCAGAAAACGAAATTAAAGACGTTAGAGCCAAGTCTAATCTCTTGCCGAACGTGTAGTTAGTCGTTCCTTTGTATACCTTGTTGACTTCAATTGGTTTTTGGATAAATCCGGTAACTTCCCAAAGCCCAGCCAAAAAAACATTTACTTCTTTATGAAGGAGGAGAGAATTTACATATTTTTGATTCATCATGCGTATAGTGCATATCCCTTTAGGAATTTTTAACTTCGTGTATTTTCTAAACAATCTCCAAAATATCTTGCTTAGAATTTGGTCAGACTTTCCTGCGCCAAACTTATTACTTATTCCATAAACTACGTCTACGTTAGACTTTAGTATTTCGCTATAAAACAACTCTATTAGCTCCGGGGCTTCTTCAAGATCCGAATCAATTAAGAAAACATGCTCCCCCCGAGCCTGCTCCAATCCAATTAGAATAGCTTGATGGTGACCGAAGTTCCGACTCAATTCAATCAACTTCATATTTTTATAAGTAGGGAGTAATTGTATTATTTTATTTTTCGAATCATCCGTTGATCCGTCTTCGACAATAATCAGCTCGTAATTAATTGCAAGTTTTTTTGCGGCAGCATGAACTCGTTCAACAAAAGTACCAATTGTTAAAGATGATTGAAAACTAGTAGTGACAATGGACAATTTCATGGAGTAAATGTATCAATTTCTATTAACTTCGAATAATCTGACGCAACATTAAACACCATATCAATAATGCTTACATTGGGGATAAAATCCCCGTGTAGCTGTTCATAAGAAGACATATTTGAATAATCAACAAAAGCGACCTCAATACCGTTGATGGAGAAATCATCTACTTCTAAATATGAAGCGGCGCTCGGCCCGCTTACATATTTTGTCGCTGAGAGTGATTTGCAAATCGATAGAATACGCTCTGAACCTGTGCCAGCATGGGTGATTTCGCGAGAATCAAGAAACCTACAATTCAATCCCAAGATTTCGCGAGCAATAAACCTTGTGCAAGACTGATTAAAATCACTTAGAGTTTCCAACTGAAATTTGCTGTAAATTGTTTCTATAAAATCGACACCTGCTTGAAAATTATTTGCGTCTCGATATGAAGCCATGATTGAAGACTTGTGACTTTTCTTCCAGTCAGTATCCGGCAACTTCACATCACATATTCGACGGCTGCGGGAGTCTCCAACTGGGATACTGAGCCATTTTAAACCATCTGCTGTTTTTATCCTGTTCCTACTTCGCCAATCTCTAGAGGTAAATTGAACGTCGTCCAGAAATACGAAGACATCACATTTAGAAATTAAGCCGAAATATCCAGCCCACGGTATGTAATTAGATTGCGATATGGCGATCTTCATTTGTATATTGTATGAGAGCCTTGAATAACTTACTAAATTTTTGGCTAAACCATCGGCCTAATTTTCGAAAAATGACTAATCCAACCGTACAACACCACTCGGCGTCGTTAAATGCACCGCAACAATCCCCGACTCGCCCTCATTCTTTGACGGGTCAATAAACTCAATATCTGTGCCATTTAATCCAGCGAGAATCTCTGTCTTAAACCATGAGTCTGATAGTTGCTCAGTGTCAGCGATTGTAATCTTCTCAATTGCTGCAACTGCCTTTCCATCTTGTGATGGGTGATCAGCGGTTAACCATTGGATAAAGAACGGAAGTTCACGAGAGTCGGTAATCTCGTTAACTCCAATTTGCTTCCACTTAAGGTCGGTTCCGTCTGGTCGTGTGCGGTGACCTTCAGTTGCGGTGCGTCCAAACTTCTCTTCAACCTTTGAAATATCTTCAGTTGCAAAAACCCATGTAAGCCAGCCGCCACCTTCTTGTGCTTTCTTGCTCACAGCTTTACCCCAAGGAGTTTGCTCTGTTGCTGGGTGATCTAGTGGGCAGACAACTTCGATGTATTGACCG
>Ga0214917_10003454_pt1 | contig 18218 bp, 16 predicted proteins | sample LL_1208_BB_MetaG_FD_177983 | JGI IMG/M metagenome (GOLD analysis project Ga0214917, IMG submission 177983) | Freshwater microbial communities from Lake Lanier, Atlanta, Georgia, United States - LL_1208_BB | ecosystem: Environmental > Aquatic > Freshwater > Lake | place: USA: Georgia | collected...
CCCAGTTCATTGCTTCGTTGGCTCCACACTTCAACGGAAGCAAGAAAGAGGCAGCACACGCTGTTGAAATCGTCTTCGATTCAATCGTGCGCAACATCCACAAGGGCGAAGATGTCACCATCAACGACTTTGGAAAGTTCAAGAAAGTTGATCGTAAAGCTCGCAAGGGACGTAACCCTTTCACTGGCGAAACGATCCAGATTAAGGCGAGCAAGAAAGTTCGCTTCCTCCCAGCTAAGGCGCTCAAGGAAGTTGTTTCCGGCGCTCGCAAATTGGGACCTGCTCCAAAGCCAGTTATCGTTGCTAAGCCTGTAGCAAAGAAGGCAGCTAAGAAGGTAGCCAAGAAGGCTGCAAAGAAGGCTCCTAAGAAGGCTGCAAAGACGGCGAAGAAGGGCAAGAAGAGATAAATATCTTTTCAAATAAAGGCCACGCATCCACGCGTGGCCTTTATTTTTCTATCCTAGGCTTACGGCATGACTTCTAGTTCGAAGAATCAAGAGGTCCGTATCTCTTACGAACCTCCTTCGGGGTCGCCACTTGGAACTAATAGTTGGTTTAGATTTGGCGCATCAGTCCTTCGCCCTATTTTGAATCTCATCATCAAGAAAGATTGGCGAGGGAGCGAAAAGCTTCCAAAATCTGGAGCAGCAATCGTTGTCTGTAATCATCTCTCATATGTTGACCCGCTAACTTTTACTCATTTTCTCTACAACAATGGTCGAGCCCCACGTTATCTCGGTAAAGAGTCGGTCTTCAGAGTCCCCATTATTGGGAGGGTAATTAAAGGGGCTGGACAGATTCCTGTTTCTCGCGAATCAAAAGATGCTGTCAAAGGACTTGAACATGCCATCGCAGTATTGAAGGCCGGACATCTATTAGGTGTTTACCCTGAAGGAACGCTCACTCGCGATGAGAATTTATGGCCGATGAAGGCGAAGACAGGAGTTGCGCGACTTGCACTCATTACGGGCGCGCCGATTTATCCTTGTGCATCATGGGGTCCGGAGAAAGTTCTACCTCCCTACAGTAAGAAATTAAGGCTATTTCCGCGAACTAAAGTCTCAATCATTATGGGCGATCCGGTCGATCTATCAAAGTGGAAAGGTCGCGCCGAAGACCCGATAGCGATTGAAGAAGCTGCTGATCACATAATGGATCGCATCACGGAGTTACTTGAAATATTGCGAGGAGAAAAAGCTCCCCCCATTCGTTTTGACCCGAAGAAATCTGATCTGCCACGCATTGGTAATTACAAGAAAGCGCGACGTAAGGCTAAGGAATGAGAATTACCGTATTAGGTTCGGGGCAATGGGGAACAGCTATTGCCCAGATCCTTTGTGATGCTGGAAATGACGTTCTGATCTGGGGTCGCAATCAGACTGTGATTGATGAGATAAATCAGAGCCATAGAAACAGCGCTTCTCTTCCAGGTATCGAACTTCCCATGAATTTAGCTGCTACCAGCGATCTGGATCGAGCATTCACTCATGGGGAAATGATTGCATTGGCAGTGCCGGCTCAGTCGCTGCGAGAAAACCTATCAAACTGGAAAGCACGCTTTTCTCCAGAAATTCCAATTGTTTCAACGTTGAAAGGTATCGAAGTTTCCACGCAACTACGGATGACCGAAGTTATTCAAGAAGTTTTGGGTATTAGCGAAGACAAATTGGCAATCCTGACTGGCCCAAACTTGGCTCGCGAAGTTGTTTTGCGACAACCGGCTGGCGCAGTTGCAGCATCCACTTCTCAAGGCCTTGCTGATGTAACTGCGAAAGCTTTTAGCGCTCCCTATTTCCGGGTCTACACATCAACTGATGTGATTGGTTGTGAATTGGCAGGTGCAGCAAAGAATGTCATTGCACTTGCGGTAGGTATGTCAATCGGTATGGGATTTGGTGAGAATACTCAATCACTCGTCATTACCCGCGGGCTCAATGAATTAACAAGGCTTGGTATTGCGCGAGGTGCAATGCCCCTTACTTTCGTTGGTCTTGCAGGTGTTGGAGATTTGCTAGCGACATGTGGCTCTCCACTTTCTCGCAATAGATCTTTTGGTGAAGCCCTTGGGCGAAGCGGATCGATGGAGAAAGCTCGCGCCGAAGTACTTTCAACTGTGGAAGGTGTTGCCACCGCGCGTGCAGTTGTCGACCTTGCCCACCTTGTCGGGGTTGAAGCTCCGATTATGGAAGCGGTGCAAGATGTTGTAAGTAATACGATTACGCCTTATCAAGCGATCACGAGTTTGATGAAGATTCATACCGGAGCGGAGATTGATCACGCATGAGCAAGAAACGCGTTGCAATTATCTGTGGTGGGCGCAGCAGTGAACACTCCATTTCATGTATTTCTGCCAAAGGTGTTCTCGAAGCAATAGATCGAAACCTCTTTGACCCGATTCTGATCGGAATTACTCTGCAAGGTAAATGGGTAGAACTCAAAGGCGCCGAAGACTTTGCAACAGGAAGCGAAGGACTCCCTTGTGTTCCCGAGAGCGCACCCCAGATTGTTGCCGATATTCATGGAATTAAGAATGCGCAGGGAACTCCTATAGCAATTGATCTCGCATTTCCATTGTTACACGGTGCTTACGGAGAGGATGGAACTATCCAAGGTCTATTTGAAATGGCTGATATTCCATATGTCGGCTCCGGCGTACTTGCCTCATCGGTCGCTATGGATAAAACCTTCGCAAAGCCCGTCTATGCTGATTTTGGTCTTGCTGTCGCTGATGGAATAACTGTGCATCAACGCGATTGGTCAGCGCAACGTGAACTTGAAATAGTAAAGATAAAGGCTCTAGGCCTTCCAGTTTTCGTAAAGCCTGCACGAAGTGGGTCAAGTCGAGGCACAACGAAAGTAAAGAACGAGAATGAGATCATTTCGGCAATTGAAGAAGCGCATCGACATGATCCGCGCGCGATGGTGGAGGTTGCCATCAAAGGTCGCGAAATTGAATGTGCAGTTTTGGAAGTCAATGGCCGAGCTCAAGCTTCGGTACTGGGAGAGATTCGAGTACATGAACCTCATGAGTTTTATGATTTTGAGGCAAAGTATCTGGATGGTTCCACTTCATTTGATGTACCGGCAAATATCCCACCAGATATCGCTCGAAGTATTAGTGAAGCGGCGGTAACAGCCTTTGTAGCGCTGGGGTGTGAAGGTTTAGCGCGCGTAGATTTCTTTTTGACTGATGATAATCAAGTAATTATCAATGAGCTCAATACGATGCCTGGATTTACTTCAATGTCAGTCTTTCCCATGTTGTGGAAAGCCTCTGGAAAGAGCTATAGCGAGATAATTACCCAACTTTGTGAGAGCGCTCTGACGCGCTCAAAGAACGTTATTCGATAACTTAACTTTTAGTTAGACGCTCGTTAAAGAGATGTAACAGGACAGGTAAGCGTCCGCGTGATTCCCGGGATTGACTGGACCTTTGCCAAAACTGACTTACCAAGATCTTCCATACTTGCTGCTTCTGCGCGCATTATGACGTCATAGGGTCCTGTGACGCTCTCAGCAATAGTGACGCCGGCAATTGCGGTAACGGCTTTGGTGACGCTACTAGATTTCCCCACTTCAGTCTGAATCAAAATATATGCCTGTATCGACATCGTTCTTCCGTTTCGACGAGAGCTTGCTTAGGGCGTCATCTTTGAAGCCTATGCGAAGCTGCTTTGAGTTGTGTGACTAGACCTTAGCGCATTTAGGCTATTGCCCGAAAGGCTTGTTGGACCACCGAACTCTTGAGGAGAAATTGTGCGCGAAGAAGAAGTGCTGAAAAGAGTGCGCGCAATCTTCGATGCCTCGAATCTAGAGATCTCCACCAAGGTTTCTGGAGTTTCCAACGTCGTCGTAGGAAACGGCGATGACGGCGCGGTAGTAAATCTCAAAGACGGCATGACTGTTCTCGCAACAGATATGGCAGTTGAAAACATTCACTTTCGCCGCGAATGGAGTTCGCCTTCAGAAATTGGCCGGAAGATTACCGCGGCAAATCTTGCTGATATTTGTGCGATGGGTGGATGGCCTGAGTACCTCCTCGTTGCTGTCGCATTTCCAAAGAAGTATGTAGATGTACTTGAAGAAATAGCGCGAGGAATTACAGAGGAGGCTGCGAAAGTCGGAGCGCTTGTTATCGGTGGCGATCTTTCGCAAGGTAGAGAGTTAGTAATCTCAATAACTGCGATCGGTAGAACTTTTCGTGCAATTGAAAGATCAGGTGCGCAAGCCGGAGATACTGTAATGATTTCGCATTTACCGGGATGGTCGAAAGCGGGACTTACGTTACTTTCCCAGCGATTACCCCAAACTTCTGAATTATTTCTGCGTGCAATTAGCCAACATCGTGCACCTGAAGTTCCTTACGACAAATATCGCAAAGTCTTTCCCTTTATAAATTCAGCCACAGACTTAAGCGATGGATTGATTATCGACGCGGGCCACATTGCTCATGCAAGCAAAGTGGCAATTAATCTTGAATCATCATTGATTGAGAAATCTGAAACTTTTGAGGCCTTACAAGAATTGGCATCTGGATTTAACGGCAGAAAGTCTGATGCGCTGGAGTTTGTGCTGAGCGGAGGAGAAGATCATGTACTTCTCATTTCGACTTCACAACCAGAGAATTGCTTCGGATTCACTGAGATTGGCAAAGTTCAAACGGGAGAAGGCGTCTCAATAGATGGGAAAGAAATTACGGGTGAATCGGGTTACCAACATAATTGGTAACAAAAGTTATTAGCGCGCGACCTTTCCAGCCTTAAGGCAGGAGGTGCAGACATTTTGACGCTTGGTGTAGCCATTAACCAAGGTGCGGATGCGCTGAATATTTGGATTCCAACGGCGGCGGGTACGACGGTTTGAGTGCGAGACGTTATTGCCGAAGCTCGGTCCCTTGTTACAGATATCGCATACTGCTGCCACGTTCGTACTCCTTGATTGTTATGCCAACTTGCGGGCGCAAGATTAGCCGCAAAGGCGGTAGGAGCGCCAATTTGAACCCGATTCATGCGGGAGGAATTGAATGAAAGGCAAAATCGCGGTGCTATCCGAGAGAATGAAGCATGGCCACCTTGGAGTCACGACTGATCTCGATTGTCGGTGATAAGACTACAAAGGTCCTAAGCGAGCGCTTTGAGATAAACACAATTGGAGATCTCTTACGTCATTATCCTCGCCGATACGTAGTGCGCGGCGAGTTGACCGATATTGAGTCGTTAATCGAAGGTGAAGAAGTAACAATCTTTGCCAAAGTTGAGAGTACAAAAGTGCGACGTATACCCGGACGTAAAGGTGCCATCGTAGAAACCGTTGTTACTGATGGTCGAGCAAAACTCATTCTCACATTTTTTAATCAAGCCTGGCGCGAAAGAGATCTGCGAGAGGGTCGACAAGGTTTATTTGCTGGGAAAGTGGGAGTCTTCAAAGGTAAACGACAACTCGCGCATCCTGATTACTTGCTCATTCCTGAAAACGATTCTCTTGACCCATCGGCGGTCGATGCTGCGATAGGAGATTTTGCCGGTCGCTATCTTCCGGTCTATCCCGCAACAGCAAAAATGCCATCATGGAAGATCGCGCAATGCGTTCGATTAGCGCTCAACGCGCTCGAGGATATTCCCGATTACGTTCCAAAAGAACTTCTTGAGGAATTAAATTTCCCAGATTTTATGAGAGCGCTACGCGAGGTCCATGAACCAACAAGCGCAGAGAGTGCGGAGCGCGCTCGGCAACGCCTCACATTTGATGAAGCGCTGCTGATGCAACTATTTCTCGTACTCCGCAGGCTTGAAGTTCGTGCGGCAACCACAAAGATTCGCAAACCAAAGAGTGATGGTTTGCTAGCAGCTTTCGATAAGAGAATGCCCTTTGAGTTGACTGCAGGACAGAAACAAGTGTGGAGTGAAATCACCTCGGATTTATCTAGCTCACATCCCATGTATCGATTACTTCAAGGTGATGTGGGCTCAGGAAAGACAATTATTGCGCTTCGAGCGATGCTTGCGGTCGTTGATTCTGGTGGACAAGCAGCGCTTCTTGCGCCTACTGAAGTGCTTGCACAACAGCATTACAGAAATTTCCTTTCACTACTTGGAGACCTTGCAGAAGGTGGCATGTTGGGAGGAAATATCAGCGGCACTCAAATAGCTCTGCTAACTGGCTCCTTAAGCGTTGCAGAAAAAAGAGATGTGCACGGCGCAATTGCCACCGGGAATATTGGAATTGTTGTTGGAACACATGCGCTCCTCAGCGAGGGAGTTTCATTTAAGGATTTGGGATTGATCGTCGTTGATGAACAACATAGATTTGGAGTTGAACAGCGAGATGCTTTGCGCGAAAAAGCAACTCAACCTCCTCATGTATTGGTAATGACTGCCACTCCGATTCCTCGCACGGTGGCGATGACAATTTTCGGCGATCTTGATGTATCTGTTTTGAGGGAATTGCCGCTAGGAAGATCCCCCATTACTACCTATGTTGTTTCGGCACTAACAAAGCCTCAACATCTAGAACGAGCGTGGCAGCGGGTTCGTGAAGAAGTACAGAATGGCCACCAGGTTTACATTGTTGCACCGAGAATTTCTCCCAGCGACGACTCTGATCTGCAGCGCTTTGGTCTCACAAGCGAAGAGTTCGCTTTAGCGCGCGCATTATCTGATGACGATGATGAAATGCAAGATAAAGTACCGATGAACTCAGTTGAAGATCTATTTCCTGAATTATCAAATGGTGCTTTAGCCGGACTTCGAGTAGGGAAGTTGCATGGCCGTATGCTGGCGGAAGAAAAAGATAGCGTGATGCAAGCTTTTTCCAAGGGCGAAATTGATGTCCTCATCTCAACTACTGTTATTGAAGTTGGTGTCGACGTTCCAAATGCTTCGATGATGATCATTATGGATGCAGATCGATTTGGAGTTTCTCAACTTCACCAATTACGAGGACGTGTTGGTCGAGGTACAACTCCAGGTCTCTGCCTCTTGGTTACTAATACTCTGGATGAATCACCGTCGATGCAGAGGCTGACCGCAGTTGCAGCAACTACAGATGGCTTTGAGCTAAGCCGACTTGATTTAGAGCAGCGACGCGAAGGAGATGTCTTGGGAAGCGCACAATCTGGCGTTCGCTCTCATCTTCGGTTGTTACGAGTGATTCGAGATGAAGAATTAATTTCACAGGCGCGAGAGATCGCCGAGAGACTGGTGTCGAGAGACCAATCACTTGCCACTATGCCGCAGCTAAAAATCGAGGTTGATAAGTTACGTCAGGAAGAACGAGCTGCATACTTGGAGAAACGTTGATGCGAATCATTGCAGGACTTGGAAAAGGAAGAAATCTTTTTTCGCCGATTGGGGCGACGCGGCCTACCTCTGATCGTGCGCGCGAGGCGCTTTTCTCTACTCTGGAATCCGAGTTTGGTTCAATCAATGATCTTTCATTTCTAGATTTATATTGTGGATCTGGCGCAGTAGGCGCAGAAGCTCTCTCACGTGGCGCTGCCATTGTTTATGCGGTTGATAATGATGAGAAAGCCACCAATATCGCGCGTCAGAATTTTGCATTATTGGAGAATTTATCGGGTATTGGAACTACAACAGTTATTACGAGCTCAGTCGGAAAATTCTTGGATAAATCATCTGAACTTACTTTTGATGTTGTATTTCTTGATCCACCTTACGATTTACCCAATAATGAAATTGAAAAGACTCTTGCATCGTTGGTAAAGAATAATTTTCTTAAACGTTCATCGGTCATTGCAATTGAGCGAGATTCAAAATCGAAGCGATTAAACTGGCCGACAGGATTGAAGGAGTTGAAGGAACGAAAATATGGTGCGGCGACTATCTTTTACGCTGAGCCCATGGACAAGGATTAATCACAGCTCCTTCGGGCGTGTTAGCGTTGCCCTGTGAAAAAAGCTGTCTGCCCAGGATCATTCGATCCAATCACTAATGGCCATTTGGATGTAATCGAGCGCGCCAGTGGACTTTTTGATGAAGTGGTAATTGCAGTTCTTGTAAACAATGCGAAATCGGGCCTCTTCACAATCGAAGAGAGAATCTCAATGATTACTGATTCGGTACAACATTTGAAGAATGTAAAAGTTGATACATGGAGCGGATTACTCGTCGATTATTGCCGTGAAAACAATATTGCAGCCATCGTGAAGGGTTTACGTGCGGTAAGCGATTTCGATTATGAGCTACAGATGGCACAAATGAATCTTCAACTCAAAGGCGTCGATACCTTGCTTATGGCAACCAAGCCCGCTTATTCATTTCTCTCATCATCTCTGGTGCGGGAAATTGCGCGCTATGGCGGAGATGTCTCTAATCTAGTGCCTCCAAGAGTCCTCAAGGATCTGGCGAACAAGGCAAGTAGGAAGGCCTAACAATGGAAGCAATCGAGAAACTTCAGTCTGCTATCACGATGGTTAATGAAGCTCGTGCAGTTCCACTTTCAGCTTCATGCGTTGTTCATCGTGGTGAGTTATTGGGCATCTTGGAAGAAATCAATCAGGCGCTTCCTGTTGACTTGTCCAATGCTCAGAAACTTCTTGCAAATAGAGAAAACATTATCGAAGAAGGTCGTCAGAGCGCTGAACAACTTGTTGCACATGCTCGCGAAGAAGTTGCTCGTATGGTAGAGCAGACCGCCATTGTGGCTGCAGCGCGTGAAGAGTCAGCACGTCTCATAGATGAAGCTCACGCCAAAGTAGAAAAAGAGCGAGAAGAAGTTGATGCATATATCGACTCACGCCTTGCTACTTTAGAAGTTATTTTGAATAAAACTTTAGAAGCAGTCAATCGCGGTCGCGAAAGACTCGCTGGCGCGAGCGACAAAGATGTTCTCTCGCAACTTGCTGACTAAGTAGGGTCGAATGAATTCGAAGACTCAATCGCCTTTTCGCGTCAACTTACATGAATTACCTCGTCGCGCAGGCGAGATGCGAGAGTACGTCCTCAATTTTCCAGCACCTGACTCAATCGGAATTCCTCTATTAGAGATACCTAAAGGCGAGATCCTCAAAATTCGATTCCGAGCAGAATCTGTTGATGATGGAGTCCTAATAACTGGGTCTATTTCTTCACAAGCCAAAGGTGAATGCGGTCGCTGCCTTGACCCTTTAGATGTTGCGGTCAATCAGAACTTTCAAGAGTTGTTTCTTTATCAGAGTCGAACTTCAGATAATCCTGAAGAAGATGATGATCTTTTCGCATTGGATGGAGATATCGCAGATATTGAAATTCCTATCCGCGATGCAGTCATCCTTTCCATGCCTATTAATCCACTCTGCGCGGATGATTGTGAAGGGTTGTGTGCGGGTTGCGGTGAGAAATGGAGAGACCTTCCTGACGATCATTCTCACGAGGCAGTCGACCCGCGCTGGACTGGGCTAGCCGGCTGGAAGCCTGAATAGCGTCCAATTTGGCAAACCCTGCAGGGCTGGGGGATACTTACGCGCTCGCTGGCTGTAACCAATGCCAGCGACTATGCAGAAATAAAGGAGAACTACCGTGCCATTACCCAAGCGAAAGATGTCGCGCTCGCGCACACGTTCTCGTCGTAGCCAATGGAAAGCAACACCTGCATCCACGGCGAACTGCAGCCAATGCCAGCAACCAAAGTTGCAGCATGCTGCGTGCCCAACTTGCGGCACATATAACCGTCGTCAAGTTCTCGAGGTTTAATCCTGACACTGGCTTTAACCGAAAAGCTCGGAGTTTCGGTAAGTCCAGAGCTTCTCAATCTTGCGTTAACTCATAGATCTTTCGCCTACGAATTTGGTGGGCTTCCCACAAATGAGAGATTGGAATTTCTCGGCGATAGCGTATTAGGTCTCATCATCACCGAAGCGCTCTATGAAAGATTTCCAGATCTCGATGAATCGCGGTTGTCGCCGCTTCGCTCCGGAATAGTAAATATGCGCGCACTTGCCGCCATTGCGAGAGAACTTGAATTAGGCGCGGCGCTCAAGATTGGTAAAGGCGAAGAAGTTACTGGTGGGCGAGACAAAAACTCCATTCTGGCGGATGCATTTGAAGCACTTGTTGGCGCCATTTATCTGGACCATGGCTTTGCAAAAACTACAGATGTCGTCATGCGGTTAATGGCGAGCGCAATTGAAGGCGCCTTATCTCGAGGTGCTGGATTAGATGGCAAGACTGCGCTTCAAGAAATAGTTGCAGCAGCAGGATGGCTTCCTCCGGAATATCGCATTAGCGAATCAGGGCCTGACCACGATAAAGATTTTGTTGCTGTCGCTGTTGTCAACGGAGTTACCTATGAAGAAGGTCATGGGAAGAGTAAGCGCGAAGCAGAACAAGTAGCTGCGCGACTAGCATTTGAAGCTATTTCTCAATCCCAAGAAAATTAATTATTGAATGCCAGAACTGCCTGAAGTAGAAACAGTTCGTCGCGGTCTTGCACCGTGGATAGTTGGTAAAAAGATAAAACGAATTGATCTTGTTCATAAAGGTGGTAATCGCTCCTCTACTTACGCTCCCTTGAGTTCGGTTGAAGGGGCGAAGGTAAGGAATGTAGTTCGACGTGGAAAATTTCTCTGGTTTGAGCTCAATCGAGACTTAGCTCTTGTTGCGCACTTGGGAATGAGCGGCCAATTTATTATTCAGAAAAAAGATTTCCCAGATGAAAAACATCTACGAGTTCGTATTGATTGCGGTGATCGCAAGCACGAGATTAGATTTATTGATCAACGTACATTTGGCTGGGTTGCAATCGATAAAATTGTCTCTGAAGGTCAGGACTTAATCCCTCAATCATTTGCTCGTATTGCTCCCGATATTTTCGATGACAAATTTGATCGGACATCGGTTATCTCCAAGATTCGAAGGAAAAAGAGCGCAATTAAAAGAGTGCTCCTGGACCAATCGGTCATGAGTGGAGTCGGCAATATCTATGCAGATGAAGCGCTCTGGAAAGCAAAGATTCATCCTGAACGAATCGCGATGAACTTATCTGAGGATGAGGTTTCTCAACTTCTTGAAGCGGTCAGTCGGGTTATGAACGCAGCGCTCAAACAGGGCGGCACCAGCTTTGATGATCTCTACATCAACGTCAATGGCGAAAGTGGCTACTTCGACGTAGAACTTGAAGCTTATGGTCAGGAAGATCTGCCCTGTTCCAGATGCGGCACTGAGATTCGGCGGATTACTTTTGGGAACCGTTCGTCGCATTTCTGTCCAACATGTCAGCCGAAAAATCCACGCCGCCGCAAGGTTGAAGGGAAAAAAGTTAGGGTGAAGCGGGGTTCAAAACCGAGCGTGCGCAGGAGCACCCGATAGGTTCTACCCGTGTATTTGAAGAGCATGACTTTGAAGGGCTTCAAGTCCTTCGCATCTCCAACCACCCTTAAGTTCGAGCCTGGCATTACCTGCGTCGTCGGCCCAAATGGCTCAGGTAAGAGCAATGTGGTCGATGCTCTCTCGTGGGTCATGGGTGAACAAGGCGCCAAGAGTCTGCGCGGCGGAAAGATGGAAGATGTCATCTTCGCAGGAACGTCGGGACGAGCGCCGTTAGGTCGAGCTGAAGTCTCAGTAACGATTGATAACACTGATGGCGCGCTACCTATCGATTTCACCGAAGTCACTATTTCACGAACACTATTTAGAAATGGGCAGAGCGATTACCAGATTAATGGTGAATCAGCCCGACTTCTCGATATTCAAGAGTTGTTGAGTGATAGCGGTATTGGACGCGAAATGCATGTAATTGTCGGTCAAGGTCAACTTGATGCCATTCTTACTGCAAATCCAGAAGAACGCCGTGGTTTCATCGAAGAAGCAGCTGGAATCCTCAAGCACCGGAAACGTAAAGAGAAGGCGCTCCGTAAATTAGATTCCATGCAAGGCAATATGTCGCGCGTTCAGGATCTCACAAATGAATTACGTCGCCAACTACGACCTTTAGGAAAACAGGCTGAAGTTGCTCGTAAAGCTGCAGTCATTCAAGCTGATGTAAGGGATGCAAAGCTAAGAATTTTGGCCGATGACATTATTTCTTTTAAATCAACGCTTACCTCTGAAGTGGCCGATGAGACTGCGCTTCGAGAGAGGCGTTCTCAGGTGGAACAGGAACTTGATCAACTTCGCAATCGAGAAGTTGAGCTAGATCGCATTGCAGCGTTGGAAGGACCACAACTCAGCGCCGCGCAAGATAACTATTACAACTTAACAGGGCAACGCGAAAAACTTCGTGGCACTCAGAATCTCGCCTCTGAGCGCGCAAAGTTCCTAGCTGAAGAAGCTGATGAAGCTCGTGCATCAGGAAGAGATCCTGATGCTCTCGAGGCGGAAGCAAAAGTTCTCCGCAATGAGGAATCTGTCCTTCAAAATTCCGTTGATAAAGCTCGCAATGATCTCAATACCGCAATCTCACATGTTGTAGAGATCGAAGGGCGCCTCAAGTTGGAGGAAGATCGAGTTTCGGCCTCTCAGCGCGCGATCGCTGATTATCGTGAAGGAACTGCGCGCCAAGAAGGACATATTAAGAGCTTGCAATCACGGATTGATGGTTCACGTTCTGAAATTTCTCGTTTGGAAACGGCCTTATCCGATGCTCATGGCCGCGTTGATGAAGCAAAGCGCGACTTTGCAAAACTTGAAAGCGAGATCGCAGGCCTAGATGCTGGCGAACTGGGACTTGATGCTGAATTTGAGAAAGCTAAATCCGCTCTTGATCAATCCAAAGGCAATGTGGAGAAGTTAAATGCTGAGCTTGCTAAAGCAGAACGCGAAAAAAGCGCTGCCGAGGCAAAAGTAGACGCACTTCGACAGGCAACTCTTCATAAAGATGGAAGTGGTGCGCTGCTCACAAACACGCGCGGAATTGAAGTAAGAGGCAGCGTCGCATCTCTCATTTCAGTTGAACCGGGTTGGGAGAGCGCGGTATCAGCGGCTTTGGGATCGCTTGCTAACGCACTTGTTGTTCATGATGCCACGCATGCAATTTCTGCGCTCTCGTTCCTGAAATCAGAATCAGCTGGCAGTGCAGAACTGCTCTTTATTTCTGATGAAATGGCCACTACTGAAGCCACTTTCAATTCTCAATACACGGCATTAGCCTCAAAAGTATCTTCTTCAACATTGAACTCAATTCTGCCTAAGTTATTTGCTGGCTATGTTGCTGCTGAGTCACTATCTCAAGCAGAGGAGATAATTCGTTCCCATTCCAACCTCATTGCAGTAACTCGCGAGGGCGATCTCATCGGTCGTGGTCGAGCAAGTGGTGGTTCTGGCTCACGCTCCTCATTGATTGAAATTACTTCGATGATCGAAAAGAGTGAAGTCTCACTTCAGAAATTCAGCCATGATTGTGATCGAATTCGTTTTGAAATTTCTACTGCAGAAAATCGCCTGCGCAGCAATCAAACGACTTATGATCAGGCGCTCTCCAAGCTCAATGAATCAGATGCCGCAATGGCTGGCCTTGCCGAACAGATGGCAGCTGCGGGACAAAATGTAAGAAATGGTGCTGCAGAAGTTGAACGACTTGAAAAATCCATCGCAGAACTTCGCGATGGGTTACGCACGGATGAGAATGAATTGGCGATTGCAGAAGCTGAATTTGGGCGGAACGCAGAACCAGTAGAGCCAGACTTAACTCAACTCGAAAATCTTCGCGCTACAGTCTCAACGGCGCGAGCAGTAGAAGTTGAAGCTCGACTAGGGCTTCGCACCATGGAAGAACGGGTCGCTGCAATTTCACAACGCGCTAGCGATCTTGAGAACGCCGCCCGCACTGAACGCGAAGCTGCAAGCAAGAGCATTGCGCGACGAGAAGCGCGCGCTCGTGGAGCAATTACTGCTCAAGCAATCGCGGATGCCGCATACGAAGCGCTCATCCAAATTGAAAATTCAATTTCACGTGCGAATTCAGAACGTGAGCGTTTGGAGATTTCTCGTTCTAATCGTGATGGTGAGATTTTGGCGATTCGAGCTCAAGTGCGAGATCTCAGTATTGAACTAGATCAACTTACTTCGAGCGTACATCGTGATGAGATAGCACGAGCAGAACAGCGACTCCGTATTGAACAGCTCGAGCTCAAGGCGATGGAGGAGTTTGGGGTTGATAGCTTGACTCTTGTCAATGAATACGGCCCCGATAAAGATGTTCCAACTTTCACTGAAGATGAAGAAGGAAATCTCTCTCAAGGTGAATTTATTCCGTACGTCCGCGAGCAACAAGAAAAACGTCTTGCTACTGCAGAGCGATCACTCGCGCTTCTTGGAAAGATCAATCCGCTTGCGCTTGAAGAGTATTCCTCGCTAGAAGAGCGTTTGAAGTATTTAGCTGAACAACTCGAAGACCTTAAGAAGTCGAAGAAAGATTTACTCGATATCATCAAAGAGGTCGATGATCGCGTCCAAGAGATTTTCGAAGAGGCGTATCGAGATACAGCTCGAGAATTCGAGAAGATATTTGCTCGACTATTCCCAGGCGGTGAGGGTCGTTTAGTCCTCACCGATCCGAGCGATATGTTGAATTCGGGTGTAGATGTAGAAGCGCGCCCGCCTGGAAAACGCATTAAGAGACTCTCACTTCTCTCGGGTGGTGAGCGTTCACTCACCGCTGTCGCGCTATTAGTTGCGATATTTAAAGCTCGCCCCAGTCCTTTTTATGTCATGGATGAGGTTGAGGCTGCCCTCGATGACACAAATTTGGGGCGTTTATTGGGCGTCCTTGAAGAGCTTCGCCAAGCTTCCCAGTTAATCATCATCACTCACCAGAAACGGACAATGGAAATTGGTGATGCTTTGTATGGCGTCACAATGCGCGGCGATGGAGTATCTGAAGTTATTTCACAACGTCTTCGTGAAATTGAAACCGAACCAGTCTAAATATGGGTCTGTTCGGCTCTTTCTTCTCTAAATTCTCTCGAACCAAAGCATCCATTGAAGATCTCGATGAGTTTCGACGAGTACTCATTGAATCAGATTTAGGAGTTAATACCGCCGACGAAATTGTTGAGATGGTGCGCAGAGAGAAGAGTGAGGATTTGGAGAGCGCTGTAACTGCCCAAATAAAATCCTTCTTGTTCCAGGGAAATAGAGAAATTTCAATCAACTCTGGGACTCTTACCACAATCCTTATTGTTGGAGTAAATGGAACTGGAAAGACAACAAGCGCTGCAAAATTAGCACATCTATTTAAGTCTCAAGGTAAGGAAGTTTTATTAGTGGCAGCAGATACTTTTCGCGCTGCTGCGGTCGAACAACTAAAGACGTGGGGTGAACGAATTGGCGTTGATGTTGTAAGTGGCAAAGAAAACGCGGACCCTGCTGCTATCTGTTTTGACGGGGCATCACGAGCAACTGCAGAGAACTTTGATGTTTTAATTATTGACACCGCTGGACGTCTACATACCAAGAGCAATTTGATGGATGAATTAGGAAAAGTACGTCGAGTGGTCGAGAAAGTAACCCCCATCAATGAAGTGTTATTTGTTTTGGATGGCACCACCGGACAAAATGGAATTTCCCAAGCCAAAATCTTCTCCGAGAGCGTTGCGCTAACAGGGCTTATCGTGACTAAGGTTGATGGCTCCACAAAAGGCGGAATTGCCCTCGCAACCGAGCGAGCTCTTGCTATCCCACTGAAATTTGTGGGCACGGGGGAGGGGATTGGAGATATCCGCCCTTTTGACCCAGATTCGTATATTTCTGAACTCTTGAGCTGATTTTTAACACAGTCGTAACAGAGTCGGCCGAAGCGTCACCTGGATGAAACGCGCACTTGCGCCTTTGTGTAATAGATGGCGAGCATGATCTGCCAATTCTCAGCGCTGAGATCCCATATTCACGGAACGAAGAAATTCTCTTCGTTAGTTCGGAGATTCTAAATGACAGAGGTAGCTCTCAACGCTGGCGATACCGCATGGGTATTAGCTAGCTCTGCACTTGTGCTGCTCATGACACCTGGTTTGGCATTTTTCTACGGTGGCATGGTTCGAGCCAAGAGCGCACTCAACATGATGATGATGTCGATGATTACCATCGCCGTTGTAAGCGTGCTCTGGGTAATTTATGGTTTCAAATTGGCCTTCGGTTATGAAGGTAACTCACCTTGGTACGGGTCGTTTTCACTTTCTGGTTTAGGTGATGCGGTAAACGAACTCACAAATAATGGTGGTATTTATCCGATTCCACTTCTTGTCTTTGCAACTTTTCAATTGATGTTCGCGATTATTACTCCTGCACTTATCTCAGGCGCCATTGCAGATCGTGCAAAGTTTGTCTCGTGGACTCTTTTCGTAGCGCTATGGGTGACCTTAGTTTATTTCCCGGTCGCGCATTGGGTTTTTGCATTTGGAAATAAAGTTGGCGATACCGTGACTGGTGCAGGATTCTTGGCATCACGTGGCGTAGAAGATTTTGCTGGAGGAACAGCGGTTCACATCAATGCTGGCGCTGCAGGACTTGCCCTAGCAATAGTTCTTGGACGACGAATCGGGTGGCAGAAGAGTCCGATGAGACCACACTCACTACCTCTCGTTCTTTTGGGAGCAGGATTACTCTGGTTCGGCTGGTTTGGTTTTAATGCTGGTTCTGCACTCGGTGCAAATGCCACCGCAGGACTTGCATTTCTTAATACTCAAGTTGCAACTGCTGGTGCGCTTCTTGGTTGGGTACTCACGGAAAAGTTCCGCGATGGACATCCAACTTCGCTCGGTGCAGCATCTGGTGCGGTTGCAGGTTTGGTTGCGATTACCCCAGCATGCGCTTTCGTTGCGCCATGGGCCGCTGTCGTGATCGGATTCCTCGCTGGAGTTATCTGTGCTCTTGCAGTTGGCTTGAAATATAGATTTGGTTTCGATGACGCACTTGATGTTGTCGGCGTTCACTTAGTTGGTGGAATCGTCGGCAGCTTAGCGATTGGCTTCTTCGGCTCAAGCAAGGTGAACTCACTCGGACTCGACGGTCTTTTCTATGGCGGCGGAGCAACACTCCTTGGAAAGCAAGCGCTTGCGGTAGGACTTGTGATGGGTTATTCGTTTGTCGTGACGCTCATTATTGGTTTCTTTATCGAGAAGACCATTGGTTTCCGAGTAAAGACCGAGAACGAACTCGCTGGTGTTGATCTATCAGAACACGCGGAGAGCGCCTATGAAATGGGCGGCATTCTTAAAGGAGGTCGTTAAAAATGAAACTTATCACCGCAATTATCAAACCTGGCAAGCTCGATGATGTGAAGAGCGCTCTGCGCGCTGCAGGAGTCAAGGGCATGACAGTGTCTGAAGTTTCAGGTGTAGGTAGACAAGGTGGTCATGTTGAGGTTTATCGTGGCGCCGAATACCCCATCGATTTAATTCAGAAGATTCGTTTAGAAATTCTGGCTGAAAACAAAGATGTTGACTCCGTGATCGACATCATTGTGAAAAGCGCATCAACAGGTTCGATTGGAGATGGCAAGGTATGGACCACTCCGGTAGATCAAGTCGTGCGAGTCAGAACTGGCGAAAAGGGTGAAGCAGCTATCTAGCTAAATACTCTCGACTAAAAGTGGGTGGGTACTTTGGTGCCCGCCCACTTTTTCACATTTCCTCTAATTGGATAGGCTTGCGATTATGTTCGAAGGCCTCAGTAACAAGTTCAACGAAGTCTTCGGTTCACTCCGTAAGAAGGGTCGCATCTCCGAATCGGATATCGATTCGACCTGCGAGGAGTTACGAACTGCGCTTCTTGAAGCAGATGTCGCTCTTTCAGTTGTTGAGTCCTTTATCGAGAGAGTTCGAGAAAAATCCTTAAATGCTCTCGCGGAAATTCGCACGTCGACAAATCAGTCTCAAGAAATTTATGCAATTATCAATCAAGAACTGATTGCGATTTTAGGTGGCGCAGCGCGAAGAATTCGCTACGCAAAGAATCCTCCAACCATCATCATGCTTGCTGGTCTTCAAGGTTCAGGTAAGACTACTCTTGCCGGAAAGTTGGCGCGTTTTCTCAAGGAAGATGGAAACACACCTTTACTTGTAGCAGCAGATTTGCAGCGCCCCAATGCAGTTACTCAACTATCAGTTCTCGCAGATTCCATCAAAGTTCCAATCTATGCTCCGGAACCAGGAAATGGCGTTGGCGATCCAGTAATAGTTGCTCGGGATGCAATTCGATTTGCCACTGAGAAGCTCCACAACATTGTCATTATTGATACTGCGGGACGTCTTGGAGTTGATGCTGAGTTGATGAAACAAGCATCTGATA
>Ga0214917_10003455_pt1 | contig 18216 bp, 17 predicted proteins | sample LL_1208_BB_MetaG_FD_177983 | JGI IMG/M metagenome (GOLD analysis project Ga0214917, IMG submission 177983) | Freshwater microbial communities from Lake Lanier, Atlanta, Georgia, United States - LL_1208_BB | ecosystem: Environmental > Aquatic > Freshwater > Lake | place: USA: Georgia | collected...
CTTTAAATTTTTCATTCCATTCTTTATCGTTTTTTTTAGTATGATAATATTGACGTTGAAATTCATTATACTGGTCTTTATTCTTCTCACGATAATTCATAATTGCTTTTTTAACGGCAGGTGTATAATAAGTTTTACTCTCTTCCATAATTATATATATACTATATATAAATATTCTAATATCTTTAACTACTTTTTAAGATAATTTAAAAAATCTTTCTTTTAAAATTTTATCATTCGTTTTAGTATCAATAGACCACGAGTTTAAAAAATCATCATATCGCTCATCAATATCGCACTTACAATTCTTTTTTTTACCACATAATTGATAAGTAAAGAAGTAATCACAAAGAATACAATACCTACCGCAGTTCTCACTATTAACATCTTGAATTTGTCTATTAGAAAAGGCAAAAGGAGCAAAGGGTTTTAAAAAATCTCTAACTTGCTCTGGCGGACTAATACCAAAACTATCAAAGTAAATTGCTTTACCATTACGAAATATACGAGCAAAAACCCAGTGAGTTCCATTACCTTTATCGTGGTCTTCCATATTAATATAATAACTACCAACTGCTCGTTTTTGAGGTAATTTATCCTTACTAAATACACCTATAATAGGAAGTTTAAGTTCGTTTGCTATTTCTTCTATATCAAAATTAGTAATCATAATATATTATAGTCTTATTATTATATTTTAATAAGACAACGACCTATATTTTTTTTTGATTTAAAAGTTAAATCGTCAGGAACTAAACAACCTTTACCAGATATTTTTTTGAGTTTATTAATAGGTATATATAGGTGTTCCTTATCATCATTATACGGAGTGTATGAATTTGTATTATTAATATAATTATGTTTTTTAACAGCATCGTAGCCACCTATATCATCATAATTTTCTTGCGTCAATTCCCATTCATAAAATCCATCTAAAAAAGCAAATAAAAAAAAGTATCTTTTATTAGAAGTATCTTTACTCCATTCTTCAACTTTATTAAATCCTATCATAGTTGTAGGATAAGTATTAAATTCGTTATTTCTAGACTTCAATTCAACATAATAATTATCATTAACCCAGTCATAAACCTTCCAGTGAAAAAAATTTGATTTACTACCAGTTTTTTTAACACCTTTAAATCTTTCTAAAATATCATTATTATAGTGTTTTTCGTTTAATTCACCCATATAAACATAAGGGTAATTAGAAGGTTTAATAGTTTTTACAAAAGCGGACGATGGTGGTGTTGGAAATTTTTGTGTCATTCCTATATATACTAAATATTTAATAATTTTGAATTTTAAACGAATATCTAATATATTATTCCTAAATATTTCCGTTTTTTAAATATTTTTTAAATAGGCAACATACTACCTAAAACTTGACCTATGGTTGAACCTATAATACCACTACCGTGTTTTGATTTTATAGGATTATAAGATTGAATACTTCTATCAGGTATAAAGGGAGACATAGCAGGACTATTTGAATATTGATAAGGACTACCTAATTGAATTGGATTATCAATACCTTTTCCATACATTCCAGCAGGGTATATACCAGCACCAGCAGGCATAAAACTACCACCTTGTAATTTTCGCTTTGGTATATATTTTTTTGTTGCCCCACCTACTTTCTTTTTTGCGTATGAACTTGCTAAATCAATTGCGACAGGTGCTACTGCTTTACCTACTGATTTTACTACATCTAAAACACCTTCTCCCATAACTTTCTTTTTAGCATAAGAACTTGCTAAATCAATTGCGACAGGTGCTACTGCTTTACCTACTGATTTTACAACGTCAAATAATCCTTTACCAGAAATTTGATTTATTAAATCTTCTCCTTGTTTTAAAGCAACTCTAATACCTTTATTTTTACTAATAGCATTCATAACTTTTTTTGCGGTAGCAGGTAGTAATTTTAAAGCGTCTTTTGCTACATCAGTAACCATACTTGGTTTAATAGTAATTGCTCCACCTTTTTTTAAATTGCGTCTTTGTGATGCTGAAACTTTTAAAGGAATTAATCCACTACCTAATTTATTTTTTGCGAATGAACTTGCTAAATCAATTGCGACAGGTGCTACTGCCTTACCTATTGATTTTACTACATCTAAAACACCTTCACCACTAACAGGAGGAATTTGCCTAACCCTACCGCCTCTTTTTACAGGAGAAGGTGCTAAACTAATACGAGAACGAGCGTGAGGAACATTCATATCTTCCATTATTATATATAAATTATATATAATAATTTTTTTTAAAAAAAATTCTAAACCTACCTTATTATGCTATTAAATTATTAACAAAAAAATAAAACAAAATTTTTTAAAATTCGTTCTAATATTTTACTTCTTACATTACTCTTGCCCCAGTTCTTACATCTACGGTGATTTGACGTTCAAATTCAATAAAGACCATAAAGTCAATAGCGACAGGAGAGTTATTAACACCTGATACTTGAACTGCTTTTGAAACGCCATCTTCACTTGGAATTGAACGACTAGCATTACCATAATAGTATCTGTATAATCCTTCAAAATCTTCAAAACCGATAAGACCAGATGAAAGAGAGGTTGTTAGACCTCCGTTCAATTGATTAGAGCAAGAAAGTTGCTCTATAAAGGTTTCATAATCGTATTGAAGATTATTAATAAATAAGTTTTTACCACTAATTTGAATTTGGAAATTTGAAAGAGAAATAGGGTCAGGAGTTCCACCAGTAGTAGAGAATGGTGATAATAACGATGATGTTGTAACACCAGCAATAGGAGCAGTAGTAGCATAAGTAGAGGCAACGCCGTTTGATGCCTTTGGTAATAGTGGAATTACTAACACACCGCGTATATTTGGTATTCCGTTTGTCACTAGGAATGAAAAAGTAGAACCTGATGATACACCAGTAAAGGAGTATTGGAATAAATCATTATAAATAATTTTCTTTTGCGGTGTTAGTGATAAATATCTTTGCTCTGCTATTGGCGACATAGTGTAAGCAGGAGCATATAATCTAACTGATGTAACAGGAGCAGTAACAGTTGTGCTAAATTGACCTGATAAGAATTGTGTTTTAACAATTGAAAGACCGAACTTAACGCTTTCCGCAGAAGCAGGAGTAGTAGAAATAGGAGTAACTAAATCAGCAGAACCCTGTCCTAAATCCATAGATGAAACCATAAGAGGATTTGTTCCACCACCTCCAAGTATAATAGGAGTTGATGTTAGTGCTACACAACCAGTTTGAGATTGAAGAGTAGAAGAACCAGCAGAAAGAGCAGTTGTGGAAACCGTACCAGAAAAAACAGGATTAGCAAAACCACAAGTAAAATAAACTTGATTTGTATTTAAATAAATTCTCATAGTAGAACCTTTAAGTAGAGGGCACTTTTGAAAGAAGTCAGCAATATCTTTAAGACGAACAACTGCGTCAAAAACAATAGCACGAGTGGTTGATGCCTTTTGAACGTAAGATTGAAAGATTTGATTGTATGCTGATGATGAAGCAACCGAAGTTGTTGCTGTTCCTGATGAACCAGCAAGTAAAGATATTTGATTTGATGTTTGTGAATTTGCTAATGTAGGAACAACAGCAGAACCCAAGTTTGATAATGAGTAATTTAACCAACTCATTCTAGTCGCTAAACCACTATTGTATAATGAACGAATATTATCACTATCAAGTGAAGCACTAGTATTTAAATTAACAGGTAAAAGAGCACTAACACCAATCATAGGTGTAGTATTAACAAGGGCAGCGGTTGTATTAGCAGAAAGAGTAGCAGTAGAAGGAGCACCTCCGACAAAAACTATTGCGGAGATGTAAGTTCCAGCAGTAATACCTGGACCAATAACCATCATACCAACAGTCAAACTACCTGAAAGAGTTGTAATTGCCGTCACAGCAGTGGCAGCAGAAGCACAAACCAAAGAACCAGACCAGTATCCATAAGAAAAAATTTCAACATAAGGAGCAACTCTATTATTACAAAATCCTTGACCTGATGTATTCATAAAGTTTAAAAGAGAACTAGCAGTAGAATTATTGTTATATAACCACGAGCGTGATGTATCAGGACAGAAACCACAGACAGCACCAAAATTTTTAATATCATCACTACTCCAACTAGTTAAATTCTTAAAACTTGAAAATACATTCAAAAAAGGTGTTTGTTGAATGATACTTCCGTTATTAAACTCAACAGACATACTATGAAGTATTTGCCAGTATCCATTCTTCATACCCATCATATAGTCTAAACTATTTGAGGCAGTAATAGCAGTAGCACTACCTTCTGCTTGTAATACTAATGGAATTGCGAGGAATGCTTCACTCCAATTAATATAAGACCCACAATTACTTAAACTAGTTGTGTCTAAAACAATTTGACCTGAATACGAGGCGTTGTTATTATCATTAACATAAAGCCACTGCTTTTCAACAAATTCACTAGAAGTAACTTCCGCGTTAATACTCTCTTCAAAAACAAGACTATCCATTATATATTATACAAAATATATTTTTTTTGTATGATATTGCTAAATTAACGCACCTCAAAATTCCTAAAAGTTGCTCTAAACGTCAAAAGATATATATTTTTTTGGAACTTTTGGTTGAGATATTTTTAAATTACGTAATAAATCGCTTTTTCTTTGTATTTTTCCGTTGTCATAAATTTCAGGAACTAATCCAGAACCCATTATACGACTATGATTTTTTGCTACTTTGTGAGTTTTTGTAATGCCCTTACTTGTTTTTAAACCTGCTCCACTCGTAGTATTACCTAATTTGTGAATATACATAATATATATATATATATATATATACTTTTAAAAAAAAATTCATTACGATATTTAAATATACGAGTTCCTTACCTACCTACTATTTAAAGTATCAACTTCTCCTTCATCTGCTATAATTAACAATATTACTAAATTACTATCTTGTAGGGCAACAGGAAAATTTCTTTGGTCTAAAAAGGATATTTGAAACGAATTATATTGTCCAGGTTGTATATCAATAAAACTATATTGATTTGGAGCGATTGTAAATTGAGAACCGAAACTTGCCTGTGGTGAAAAACTATACAATAATGAGTTAGGAATAGCATAATTGTTGTTAAGTAAATTACAAGTTAAAACGTATGATGAAAGAGGTGAAACTTGTGGAACAGAAGAACTGCTAAAAGATTGAATTGTTGTATAACTTGGTGATTGAGAAGCACTCATAGAATAGAAAGTTCCAGTAATAGCACCTACTGACTGTGATACAGAAACTACCCAAGAGTTCCCTGAACCAGAAACAATATAAGTTCCTAGTGTTATACCTGTTCCACTAATAACCATACCTGCTAAAAGAGAAGGAGAACCAGTTGTAGTTAAAGTAGTGGAACTAATAGAAGTAATAGAAAAAGTTGTAGTAGAAGGTGAAATTGTAATAGTTGCTTGTGCTAAACTTGTTGTAGGAGTTGTTGTAGCATAACCAGTTTGACCTTGTGGATAATATCCTGCTTCGTAACCGATAATATTTCTAAAATTATTTGCTAAAACTCTAAACATAGGAGTAATAGGATTTGTAGGTCTGCTCCACAAAACAGGTGTAGTAGGTGATGATGTTGTAATACTACCAGTTGTATAAGTTCCTATTGTGTATGTTGATGCTGGATATAAGGTAAGAGAAATAGGAAAAGTATTAACAGAAATAGTATAAGTTGATGAATTAACTACAAGAGTAATAAAATAATAATAATTACCTTGTGCGTCTAATAAATAATGACCCTGTTGAACCATACAGAAGTGAAGAAAGTCATTAAGTTGTCCTATATCATAAAATCCATCAGGTATAGTAATTGTAATTTCACGTCCATCAACCCATACATAACTAAATTTATTATTTGATTGTGCTGAGGTAATATTGAATGTAGAATAATACATCTGTATAGACCCAAGAGCAAGTTTTTGACCTGCTTTAAAATCTACATTACCAGCAGGAAAGTCATATTTATATACAGAATTATTTGTTCCAGAAACTACGTTACTACTATTAACGATTAATGTTCTCATTATATATTATAGTTTATAAAATAATATTTGAAAATAATCTCTAAATAGATAGTTCAATAAGTAAATCCATACCATCTTTCTTTAATATTTTGCCTTGACCCATAAATTTCACTACTAGTTTCCTTAATTCCTTTAATAAAGCAACACTATTATTTCCTGCGAGATATTCTCCTTTTAAAAGAGTAAATCTTTCATTATCCGCTTTATCATCATCAGTAACAGTTCTTTTAAGTTTTAATGTATGAATAATACCAGCACCAGTAGCAATACGCTCAAATAATTGACGTTCTTCAATAGGAACTTGGTCGTATATACGATGACTTAATTTACCTGTTTCTAAAAGGTCTAATAAAAAATCTTTAAAAATATCACTAATAGGAGTTGGTTTAAATTGAGGAATTCGTCCTAAACTAGGAAATTTTACGTTTAAAATATCTCGTTCTTTTAGTTGAGGCATATTAACAACATACTTACCTAATTGCCTATAAGTTGGTTCAGGATTAAAGGCGACACCTTGACCTATTTTTTTAGTAATTATTCTTCCGTTTTTTGCTTTTTTTAAACCATAACCTTCCTTTGTTGTTCCAGTAAATTCACTAACGCTTTCTTGTGATGCTCCTGCTTCTAAACCTCTCGTTTTAATATAATCTTTTAATGAACTAAGAGTTGGTTTTCCACCTATTCTCTCATTATACCAGTTTCTAAAATCCTCACTTTGTCTATATAATCTATCTAAATATTTACTATCAACTAGTTCATTATTACCACTATTATAAATAATATATAGCGATGATGCTCCACTAGGAGTTCCACCACTAACCTTTTTTGCTATTGCTAATGATGGAACTTCTAATACAGGTAAATCTATTCTATTTTCTATATTTATATCAATTGATTTACCTTTAATACTACTTTCAGCAATATCTCTTCTAATTTCATCTAAACTATCTAGTTGTCTATTACTAATACTTGTAACAAATTCTTCTATTTGTGATATTGCTGTTGCCTGTGATATTCTATTACTTCTAATGTCTTCTATAAGCATAGATAATTGAGTTTGTGTAGGTAAATCAGCAGTAAGGGTTTGTAGCATATTTAAAGTTTCAAATTGTAATAGTTCTTGCTCTCCACTAATTTTTTCTAAATCTCGTTTAGATGGTATAGCGTCTTGTATTAATCTTAATCTTTCTAAAAGAGGTGCTACTATGTTTTGAGGTTGTTTATCTAAATAACTACCTAAAATATCAAACTGGTTTTTTGTAGGCATAATCGCCATAATATCATTAATATTATCGGTTAAAGCATTAAATTTGTTAGTAATAGAAGATAAATTCGTAGAAATTCCTTTGGACGCATTAAGTTCTTCCATAAACTTCCTTAAATATTCTATAAAAAAACTAGGTGATAAAAGTTTCAAATTAAATTTCTTCTTAATATCACGCTCTATTTGTGGAAAGGTTGTATTTAAAACAAACAATTCATCAGGATTTAATTGTGAGATTATATCACCTGCTTCTCTATAAACAAATAACTTTAATAAATTATCAAGGGCGGTTTTTTCTTGGAATGCTGTATCTGCTTGTAATTCAGCAGGACTTTTTGTTTGCTGTGGTAAAGGTTCATAAATTTCACCCTGTTGAAAATTTTTTCTTGCTTGTGATATATTAGCATCATTAGCAATTGCTATACGAAGCAATTCGTCTTGCGTCATAGCACCCTTAGAATAGTCGCTCGGTTTTCGTAAATTTCTAATCATTAAACTACCAGTTCCACTCATTCTACTTTATATAGTATTACAAGAATTTAATTAAAAAAAAATTATAAAAATACTTTCTAAATAGTATCCTATTTATAAATTGTTTTGTGTTTCTATATCATAGTAATCGCTAAATCCTTTTCTAAATCTATCTTCTGGTGTTGTTTCCAAATCTATCATAAGAAAATTTTGTTTATCAGCAGTTGCGTCCTTATACATCGCAGTTAAAGTTTCTTTTGTTAATCCTAAATCAAATTCACGAGCAATCATCGTAAGGTTTTTCATACTACTAATTTGTTTTACAATAAGATATGTCATATTATTTCTAATCATCTTCGGCACAGCATAATAGGATTGCGTAATATAGCATAAACTTGCGTTTTTTTTTCTTGCTCTTAAAAAGAATTGCTCCATAGGTTTCTGGTTCTTTTCACCTACCAAATCGTCCATAATAATTAATGTTTGTTGAGATTTATCTAATTTATCCAAATCAGGCAATCCATCTTTATCAATTTCCATAATTTTTAAACCCTTTTTACCAAGTTTCTCATCAATATAGTTATATAAAGGTTCATCTTTATTTTTCGTCACGATGTAGATATTTTCAAACGTATCAGGCATATTGTATATTAAGGACATTAGTGTTTGAGTTTTTCCGCTTCCAGAAGAACCGCATATTATCATACGGAATGGTAATTTGATATGATGTATTTCATAGTGCGGATTGTGTGTTTTTAGCAAAAATCTTTCAGGAATTTTTTTATACCAATCTACTAATTCTGCTTTTTTCGGCATTATATACTATAATAATATAAATTTTTAAAGTATATATATATTATAATATTATGAGCATTCAATCAATAGAAAATCCAGCACCTATTTATAATACAAGTATTTTTATACCTAAATTATGGAGCAATACTACAAAAAATACTACTAATATTATTACTACCACAGGAACTACTGATTTTATTGGAGATATATCGCTTTATACTGGAACAGCATTACCATCTAATAAATTTTTATGGTGTGATGGTGAGGATTTTGGAGAAAATATTTATCCTGAATTAGCAGTTATACTTAAAAATTATAAGAAATTATCTCCTACGCCTGGTGGTTCAAGTTTTAATAGTGGCAGTAGTAGTAATTCTTTTTCTTTTAATATATTAGGTAGTAGTACTTCTCCTCTAAGAACAGAAACTATTGCTTCTATTAATGGTGTATCTGGTTATAAGGGAGGGACTTGGACTATTACAACTTCTATTAATTATACAGTAACAGGTAGTTATGTTAAATCAACATCAGCATCAGGCAGTATTAGAATTATAGCAAATTTTCCTATAGGTTTTAAATTATATACAGGAACAGGAACTCTAATAAAAACTCTTCCTTTTACTACTACAACATCATCAGCAAATTTAACTAATGTAGGATTTAATGTTGTAAATAATGGTGGTGCTGGTTCTAGTATTTTTTATTCTGCTTCTCAATTTGTTTCAGGATACACAATAACTTGTGATTTGGCGTATGGTTCAACAGGCAATTATAATATTAAAGCAGAATATCTGGAAACCTTTACAGCAATTCCAACTAGTGCTGGTTTTACTTCACTCTCTTGTAGTTCTTCTACATCAATTAATACTAATACTTATACTAATTCTTTTTCTATTACTTCTGGAACAGGAACAATAACACCAATAACTACAATACCAAATACTCTACTTACTCCTTCTATAACTTATACTCCTGTTCTTCTTCCTTATACACCAGATTTTAGAAATAGAAATATTATCAATTATACTAGTTCTTGTTATACTACAAATACAGTTCCACAAGTTACTTATGACGCAACTTGTACTTCTGTTAGTGGTAATAGAACTATGACTTTAAGTCAATTAGAAACTCACGCACACGGATATAATATATCTCCTACCGTAAGTGCTGTTACTGGTGTTAATTCTAATACTGCTCCTAGAACTTTTAATGCTTTTGTTTCTCGTGCTAATTTATTAGATAGTGTTGGAACAACGTCTGGTGCTAATTTAACACAAGGAACAATATCAACAATACCATCATCACAAACAGATTTATATTCGCCGTTTGTTGTTGTTAATTATATTATTAGAGCATTATTGTAAAAGTATATTTTTTTAAAAATATATATATATATAATATTATGGCGGAACAATCAATAACAAATCCAGCACCCTTTATTAATACACCTATTTTTATTCCTGAGTATTGGGGTCAAACTGAATTATATACAACAACATCAACAATAAATAGTGATTTATCTTTAATAGGTCAAATTAAGATGGTAGCCAGAACAACCTTACCATCAATAAACTGGAAGTGGTGTGATGGAAGTCTTTTAGATAAAAACCTATATCCTGATTTGTATGATTTAATTGCTTATACATACGGAGGTTCTGGTAGTAATTTTAAACTTCCAGATTTTACAAGTAAAAGAAGTGCTATTGGGGCACAATCTACTAATGCTTTAACAATATCTATTGATGGAACTAATAAAACAACAAATTCAATTAGTAATATTGTTCCGTCTGTTAATACTATGGCGTCTCATAATCATAATTATACATTAAGATTATCAGATAATAGTACTACTGTAATAACAAGTATATCTAATAATTATACTAATAATGGTGATACTGTTCTATGGTTTAATACAGACCCCCTAACTTTTTTTGGTGTTACTCCTATTGGAGGAGGTATGAGTATAAGTAATAATGGTGGAAGCACAGAATATTTACCTCCGTTTTTTGTATGTAATTATATTATTAGAGTTAAGTAGTAGGGAGCGAAAATTTATAATATAAAAATATAGTATATAATGAACGAAGGTCAAAAATATCCTTTATTTAAAACAGATATTTTTATTCCTAGTTATTGGGTTTATCCTGTTGTAGCAACAGAAGGCGTTGCTAGTAATATTATAATTGGAGAAATTAGAATTTGGAACGGAATAATAACTAATATACCTTATGGTTGGTTAGTTTGTGATGGTTCTCTTATTAGTAAAACTCTATATCCTGAATTATTTGATGAACTTAATTATACCTATGGAGGTTCTGGTGATAATTTTAGTCTTCCACCACAATCTTCTATACCTATTGGTGCTGATGATACTGATTTTTTGAATATTTCTTATAGAAGTAGTAGTGTAAGTAGTGGTGGAACTAAAAACGTTCCATTATCAACTCATACACATACTCCTAGTCAAGCGTTTATTAATGGATTTTTTACTGATGTTTTCTCTAATGTAGCAGATAGAGGAGGAAATCAAAATCCTACTAATGTTACTGGTGGTAGTGCTACTAGGTTAGCAATTGCTGGTGGTAGTCTTAGTAACGTAGGTAGTGGAACAGAATTATTACCGCCTTTTATAGCAACTATTCTAATTATTAGAGCATACTATTAACCGAACTCCTTATAAATCCACCCTGTTATAATATATTTATCATCACTAATAGGCATTATTCCTGCGTGTGGATAAGTCCAAGATGCTGGAAATAAGCATAACTTACCTTTTTCTGGTTTAATTTTACCTCTATCATAAAAGTGAGTTTCACCACCTTCTTCAATAGTATTTAAATACCAGATATAAGTTAAAAATCTACTACTTCTATTTTCATAATTTATATGTCCGTCATTATGAAATATATAGTTTCCTACTCCTTTTTCGTATTTTTGTATTTGAAAACCTAAATCATTACAATTATTAATTGTTAATATAGGTATGTCTTTATTAATATGAATTAAATATAAATCAAGTGCTTTTGATAATTCATTAACTAACACTAAATCTAAATCTCTCCAATTATCAGGGTTCATAGATAGGTGAAAATCATAAGTTCTTTTTATATCTTTATTTAGACCTAAAAACGTAACACCTTCTTTTTTATTTGGTTCTTCCTCAAATCTTTTTATTATACCATCACACAGAGACGATGATAGTGAGTTTTTTATAGAAAAAATATAATTATCTGTTGTAATTGAATTATTCATAATATAATATATCATAATATTATAATATGAGTATATCAACGCCACCTACTTTTATTTTAGATATTTTTATACCTTATTATTGGAATATAGGTCAAACGGAAATTACACAAGATTATGCTGACGCTCATTATTTAAAATTTCCTGTGGGTCAAGGAACACAAAGCATACCTAACCTTACTGTATCTGGAACAACCACACTCGCTAATACATCAGTTTCTACTTTAACTGCTAGTGGAACTTCTAATTTAGGGGTTACTAATACAGATAATTTATCTATTAATAGTGGAACTGCTATTTACTCAATACAAGGGGGCACTATTTCTTCTGCTGGATATGAAACAACTCTTACTTTTCCTTATGCTCTTCCTTCTACTAATTATCAAATATTCGCTCAACCTTTAACTGCTACTGCTGGTAATTTTTATCAAATTACCTTTACAACAAAAACCTCTTCCTCAATTTTAATTAGAAAGCAAGTTATACAACCTCCTAGCACAACTATTATTACTACTGCCGATAGTACTGATTTAATGTGGTTTCTTTTTTCTTATAACTAGTAATATTTTTATAAAAGTATAATATAATATGAGTTTATCTCCACCACCTACATCAATTTTACCTATATTTATACCTCAATTTTGGAGAAATACAAGTGAAATTATTACGTTAGAATATGCTGATAATAATTATTTATCTTATCCAATAGCACAAGGAAACGAAAAAATACCTAATCTTCTTGTATCTGGAACTACTTCACTAGCAAATACATCAGTTTCTAATTTAACTGCTATATCTTCAATATTACAATTAGTAAATAGTGGTAATTTAAGGATAAATAATACTTCAACTATTTTAGCATATCAACAGGGACAACAAGCATTCTCAACTTCTTTTTCATTCACATTATCACCTGCCTTTCCATCTGCTAATTATGTTGTTATAACGAGTGTAACTAATCCTAATACTGGTAGATTTTTATCTGTTAATGTATCTAATAAATTAACAACTGGATTTACCTTAACAAAAAGAGCAATTCTTCCTGCTACTTCTGGATATGCTATTGCGACAGAAACTAATCAAACTATCCAGTGGTTTGCTATTTTATTATCTTAATATATAATTATGATAGAAAACGACTGGTGTCCTGATATTGAAAGCGTATTAGAAAATATACGACAAAATAGCGTTATACTATCACAAGAACATAAAAAACGATACTTTGAGTTAAAAGAATGTTTAAAGTATTACCGACTTCCTGTAATCGTAATTTCTGGCGTGAATTCAATTGTGAGCGTTGGACTTCAACCTTATATTCAACAAGGTTTAATTAGTGTAATTACTTGCTTATTAGCGTTAATATGTTCTATTATTGGTTCTATTGAACTCTATTTATCTATACAGAAGAGTATGGAAAGTGAATTAATATCACAAAGAGATTTTTATTTATTATCTGTTGATATATTTAAAACTTTAAGTTTAGCAAAAGAACATAGACCTATTCCAGCAAAAGAATATTTAGAGGTTAAATATAATGAGTATGTTAAATTAGTTGAGAGCAGTAATGCCGTAGCAAAAAAATTAGAAGATAAACTTTCTCCTATTATTGAAAATCGTTCTATTAAAACTAATAATAATAATACTGATATTATATAGTATGCCGAGTATAATAGATAATCCTGAATTGTATGAAAAAGTAAAGCGAATTGTGTATCAAGAATATCCAAAGCATTCTGCGTATCGTAGCGGTCAATTAGTTAAGCGATATAAAGAGATGGGTGGAACTTATAGTGGTAAAAAAGATAATAGTGGTTTAACAAGTTGGTTCAAAGAAAACTGGAAAGATATTGGTGGTTTAGATTATCCTGTTTATAGACCTACAAAGCGAGTAAATAAAAATACTCCTTTAACTCCTGATGAGATTGACCCTGAAAATCTATTACAACAAATACTTTTAAAACAGAAATACAAAGGTGATAAAAACCTACCTGCTTTTCAAGGAAAAGGTGTTCCTCTTGCTTTTGATGAATATAAAATTACACCTTATTCTTATCAACAAGCAAAAAAACTAGGAGTAAAAATTGCTCCAAGTAAAAATCCTAAAAAAAAAATTGATGTTTTTGATTGGAATAATCAATATATTTTAAGTATTGGAGCAAAAGGATATAAAGATTATCCTACGTATTTAGATGAAAAGGGTAAAGATTATGCTGATAATAGGCGTAGGTTATATAAAATTAGACACGAGCGAAATAGACACAAATTAGGAACTCCTGCTTATTATGCCGACCAATTACTCTGGTAATAATAATTTGAAAATATTATTATATATTGAATATATATAATAATGACTGCTTGGACTGATTACGTTAAAAAATTTGCGAAAGATAATAATATGACTTATGGATGTGCTTTAAGCGACCCTGCTTGTTCGTCTGGTTATAGAAATAAACAACCACCTAAACGCAAAAAACTATCACAAGGGGTTGAACGAGAATTAATGGGTTTTGAAGAAGACGATACAAAAAAATATAATAAACAACTTAAACATAGAAAACAAGTTGAGAAATTAAAATCTATTTTAGATAAAAAAGTTTTAGATAAAGAAGTTTCGTTTATGGCGAAAGAAGATATTAATAGATTTGTTCCAGTTCAAGATTTAGCAGGAAATATTATTAATATTCCTAAAAAAAAAAAGAGTGGTAGAAGAAAAAAAGGTGAAGAAAATATTACTATGACTATTAAGGAAGTTAAAAAAAGAGGGCGTCCAAAGAAATACGCTACGGCAGAAGAAGCAAGAAAAGCGAAGATTGCTAATACTATTGCTAGTGCTAAAAAACGAAAAGTAGCACAAGGTAAGGGTATAAAGGTTGGTGGTCTTGTTGGAAAAGCAATAACACCACAAGAAGCATACGCCCTTTATAGAGATTATTTGAATACTTTTAATAATAATCCTACACAGGAAACAATAAATTCATTAAAGACAAGGTGGGATAATGTTGATTTTGGAAATAGGGATATTAGTGAATGGAGAAACTCGTGGTCAGCACAGATAATAGGCGAACTATTTCAAAAATTATATGGTGATGAAGTAGGTGATATGGAGATGAATTTGGGAGGAACTCTACCTATACTACCTATAAACTCGTTTAGGATTGATGGTGATGATGATAGTGGTGCGAGTAGTGGAGAAAGCGAGGAGGGTGCTGGATTATTATCCAAAGTAGCACAAGGTAAGGGTATGATACGTGGAGGTACAATTCCAAAAAAACCACGAAAACGAAAAACACGAGAAGAAAAGCGTGAAGTACAGAAAGCGTATGACACAAGACGTTTAACTGACCCTCAAAGAAGGATAAAAAAACGAATAGATAATTTCGTAAGCAGTAGAATTAAAATAGAAAAAAAAAGAAGACAAGAAAACAATGAAACACCTATGACGGAAGATGAAGAAACCGAAATGAGAAAAAATATTCGTGAAAGAAGAACACGTGAATTACTCCCTACTAGTCCTAATCGTGAATTACTCACTATTAATCCTAATATTTTTGATGATGAGGGTGGTGATGAATTTCTTATACCTAATGAATTTCTTGGTGATATGGGCGAAGATGATTTGGAATTATTAGATGATTACAACGAAGGTGCTGGTATGCTACGTGGTGGTCGTCTTATTAAGACATTATCACCAAGAGATGCGTATGCTATTTTTAGAGATTATATGACCTTTTATAATGCTAGTCCTACTGACGTAAGAATAAATTTATTACAAGAAAGATTTGTTAGAGAATTTAGTGGTAGAACCCCTAGTGATTGGACTAATGACTGGACACGAAATATAATAGGAGCACTTTATACGAATTTATACAGAATAATGGACGGAGCAATTATACCCATCCCTCCTATAACTGCGTTTAGACCTATCCAATACAGTGAAGAATATGATGATAATACAAGTTACGAAAGCGAACTAACTGGTAATGGTATTTTTAATACTATTTATAATCTAGGTAATCTAGATACTATAAAAAAAGTTATTCAAGGGCGTAATGATTTCTCTCCAAAGGTTTATAAAATTATTAATCAATTTAGTAATAAAGTTATTACTGGTATTACTTTACATAGAACACCATTAAATAAATCTATAATGACTGCTTTACAAGTGGCTAGTGGTAATACTTTTAGTCAAAAATTAAGTAATACCCCTTATGATACACTATTTCACCTATTTATGTGTATTAATTTTCAAGGTAAATCCTTTGTTTTAGAAAAGAATGAAGTTATTAATGCTGAAAATAGTTGTAAAATATCTTCTGTAACCGAAAGTAAAACTATAACTAATATACCAACTGGATTAACCTTAAAACAAGCACTAGATAAGACACAGAAAAGTATGGGTAATAAATTTTTTACTTACTCAGCAAAGGATAATAATTGTCAGGATTTTATTGTTTCCTTTTTAACAGCAAATAATATTGGAAGTTCTAATGATATTGTATGGGTTAAACAAGATACAAAATCTCTATTTGAAGGAAACGATACATTAAGAAAGATTACTAATACTATTACTGATATTGGAGCGAGAGTTGATGTATTAAGACAAGGTGCTGGAATTATTGATTTTGAAGATATGAAGTGGGGTAGTTTTAGCAAACAATTAAAAGCGTATAATTCTCAACATAATAAAAAACTTGATTTACACAACTTTGCTATGATGATACTTGCTAATCCTGATAAGTTCAAAGACCGAACCAAGAAGAGAGCAAGGTTTTATATTAATGTTATTCTTAAAAAAGGTGGTATGATTGATGAAGAGAATGACCCTTTATTCCAAAATCCTTTACCTATTGTTGCTAATCCTCCGCCACCACCTCCTCCTCCACCTGAACCTGAACCAGTTAATATACCTACTCCTGTTGCTACTAAAAAGAATGATAAGATAAAGGATAAGATAAAGGGCGGAAAAATAAAATCTCCTAATAATAATATAGGTATGGCGAACTCTTGGATTAATCACGTTAAAAACTTTGCTAAAAAACATAATATTAAGTATAATGAGGCACTAAAACACCCTGATTGTAAATCAAGTTATAAAAAGGGTATGGGTATTCCTACACAAGACGATGAACTTATTGCTATAAAATACGACCAGCGTAATCTTGGTGCTAATGGTAAGGTAAATTTAAACTAATAGGAGGGTCTGTTGCCCCTGATAAAAGCAACTATATAATCGCTATACCATCGTATAAAAGACCTGATATTTGTTTAAATCAAACTTTAACAACACTAAAAAAAAATAATATACCATCAAATATTATTGATATTTTTGTTGCTAATAAGGAAGAAGAGCAAATATATAAGGATAAAATACCGAAGGAAGATTATAATAGTATTATTGTAGGAGTTAAAGGTTTAGTAAATCAACGTGAATTTATTACTAATTATTATAAGGAAGGAAAAGAGATTATACAACTTGATGATGATATTAGAAAAATTGATTTATCTAATTCTCCATTATTTAAAAGTAAATCATTAGATTATTTTTTTAAGTATGCTTTTGAGGTTTGTAAAAAGGAAGATGCTTATATTTGGGGCGTTTATCCTGCTAATAATCCTTACTTTATGAAAAATAGACAAGAATATACTACTGAACTAAATTATATAGTTGGTTGTTGTTTTGGTATTATTAATCGTAATAAAAAATCACTAAAACCTATAATATCAAATAATTATGATGGTAATAAGGAAGATGTTGAGAGAAGTATTTTATATTTTATTGAAGATGGTAAGGTTATAAGATTTAATAAGGTGTCGTTTGATACTAAATATTATAATAATACTGGTGGTATGGGAACTTTTGAAGAACGATTAAAACCTATGAAAGAAGCATCAATAGCGTTAGAAAAAAAATATGGTAATTATGGATATATATTTAAAAGACCTAGTGGTATGACGGAGTTTAGATTAAAAAAATTAAAGGGTAATACTATGGAAGGTGGTAAATTATCAGTTGAGGAATTAGATAGAGATAATCCTGATAATACAGAGGTATTTGTAGATAAGATTGTAATTACACCTAAAATAAAGCAATTACAAAAAAAAATAGAAGAACTTATTTCTAACGCAAACATACCTCCTGTATCAAGTGGCTTTTATCATAGTGGTTCTAAAAAGCGTGGTGAAATTATTGGAACAAAAGGTTATACTTTTAATTTAGGTGGTGGTAGAAGAAGATTTTTACCTGTTGGTGAGTTCTCAAAGAATAAGGAAAATCCTGAATTATTTAAAGCAATTGTAGAATATGCGAATGAAATATTACCTACTGGATTTGAGTATTCTGTTATTACTGTAAATAAAAATTTAAAAGCAAAGAA
>Ga0214917_10003456_pt1 | contig 18214 bp, 14 predicted proteins | sample LL_1208_BB_MetaG_FD_177983 | JGI IMG/M metagenome (GOLD analysis project Ga0214917, IMG submission 177983) | Freshwater microbial communities from Lake Lanier, Atlanta, Georgia, United States - LL_1208_BB | ecosystem: Environmental > Aquatic > Freshwater > Lake | place: USA: Georgia | collected...
CATTGCTCGCCGGATCTCCATCTAGGAGATGCCGGTAAAAGAACTTCTCCCCAGCCTTCCAGCCCAGCTTTCGGAAATGCACCACAAACGAGGCAAACCACATCCGCGCGTGATTATGGATATAACCCGTCTCCACCAGCTCCCGCACCGTTTCATCCATGCAAACCAACCCCGTTCGACCCTCCGCAATCTCAGCCGGCAATTCCTCCTCCGCTCCATTCCCCAGGAGAACCTTCGCCACCTCGCGATCTTCATAAATCCCGTCTCCCCACAACCCGTACAAGTGCCGCCAAAATTGTCGCCACCCCAGCTCCTGCCAAAACTTGATCGCATCGTAGCTTTTCCCGAATCGCTCCTGCACACTCTCCGCTACCTCCCGAATCCCCAACACTCCGTGCCGAATATAAAACGACAACCGAGAGACATTTCCCTTCAGCTTGTTTCGTGTGCCGGCATACGTCTGGACCTGAAACTTTTCCAGCGCCTCCAACCCCGCCGTCCTCCCTCCCACGTAGACCGACTCCCTCGCCTCTTCCATTTTCTCGCAGTACAACCCGACCATCGCCTTCACCAAACCACGGGCCTGTTCTTCTCGGGAACCCGTAAACTTCGACAGAATCATCTATTGACCTTACCACAACCCCTTCCAACTGCCCCCTCTCGCCTTTCACCTAGAATCCAATTTCTACGTGTAAGCGGCAATACCATACGTTGTGGGACGAGTAACCAAATAGGCGGGGTCAAATCTTTGGTGGCTAATCAAACCAGCGGTGGTTGTTTTTCTTGCCAAAAGAACGTGCGGCTGGAGGGAATCGAACCCTCGTTTAGATTCTTCAAGTAGTACCACCACAAGTCCTTCTTATATAACACTATTTTACTTGATTTACTCTATTTTTTTGTCTAAGTTTTGTCTAAGTAGATATGGCATCAATCTGGAAACCCAAAGGAACAAAGAACTGGTGCGCCAAGTTTCTGGCTCCAGACGGCAAGTATCGAAACAAAACCACTGGTACTCCGGACAAGGCAATAGCGATGAAGACCGCCCTTGAACTGGAACTTTTTACCAAACAATCCAACTACGCGGCCAAAGCCAGAAAGCTCGTTGATACCCTCGTTGAACTAGGGACTGGTAAGCCTGTCACCCGATACACCATCAAGAGTTGGCTGGATCAATGGCTCGAAAACAAAGCCCGTAGCCGAACCAAGTCCACTCACATGGCCTACACCACTACCGTATCGAGTTTTCTTCAGTTCCTCGATGCAGAGGCAGAGAAAAGAGATTTGGAATGGCTTCAACCCTCAACCATCAATGATTGGCTCAATAGTTTGATGAAGCAGGTGACCCCCAATACCGCAGGAAATCATCTCAAACGCCTTTCCCAAGCATTCTCGGAAGCCGTTAAGTTTCGTTATCTAAAAGAAAACCCCTGCTCCCCTATTTCTGCACCTACCGAGTCTCACAAGCCCGAAAAGGAAGTCTTCACTCAAGGACAAGTGGAGGCTCTTTTAAGGATCGCCGAAAAAGAATGGAAGGGAGTCATTCTTCTAGGCTTTTATTGCGGGTTGCGTCTTGGAGATGCTGCTTCACTCCGCTGGAAGGATGTCGACCTAAACACAAACTGGATTTCCATTACCCCAGAGAAAACTCGGCGATTGGAAAAGATGGTGAGAATCCCCATACACCCAGATCTACACGAATACTTGATGTCTCTTGATGGTTCGGATGACCCAGAGGCATTTGTCCACCCCATTCTCGCCGAAAAGAAAGTACCAGGAAAAAGTGGCCTCTCCCTTAGCTTTTCTAAGATTGTAACAAGATCAGGGATCAAAAGCCGACTTTTACGCCCCCAGAAGAGCACCGAGGCTCTTACCAGACGCCATAAGGTGCGTTCGCTGACATTCCACTCCTTACGCCACACAGCAACTAGTTGGCTGGCCAATGAGGGTGTTCCTGATGATGTTCGGATGAAATTAGTCGGTCATAGCGATAAGGCGGTTCACGCCAAATACTCACACCACGACGAGCGAGCCCTCAGAGAGGCGATTGGAAAGCTCCCTAAGTTAAACATTTCCTGACGCGTTAGTCTTTTTTGTTAATAACTACGCAGCTCTTTTATCTTTTTCTGCCCTCGTAATCTAAGACCTATTAGCTCTTATCCATCTTCTGCCCGACCTTTTCCGCAGTTATTTATGCCATTCGCTTGATGGCGCATATAGATGAAACAATATGAGTAAATGAATTCACAAAACGCAGCCATACATATTCACAAAAATGAAACTATAACTGAAACTCTGGGCACTCGCTGGAGGAGCGCTGAACAGATAGCCACGACCTATGGGCGAAGTCGCCCTTGGGTCTATGCCATCGCTGACCGCTTTAAAATCCGCTCAGTATCCCTCGGCGAACCCAATAAGACCGGCGCACGGCTGTTCGATAGTCAGCACCTTGAGGAGATAATCGAGGCACTGGCCGTGGCTCAAAAGGATCTGCCTCGCATTAATCCACGGAGCAAGAAATGAGCACCCCTGCCCTTCTTTGTAACACGGAACTCGAAAAAAGAATCCTCGCTCCCCACCTTGATGAGTATGTTCAGGACTACGAAGTTCGATACCCAAATCCGGATCCCACTAGCTTCTTCCATAAAGAGCATCAGGAAATCGCGAGGGCTATAATTTCGGTCAGGGAGTCGAGCCGCCCTTCTGCTGATCTAGTTGACAGTTGGATTGAGCGGAACACTCGGCCTCGTATATCAACTTCAAGACAGATACATGAAATCCGCATCAAGCAGACAACCCCAGACATGTACCAATCGGACATCGCTGAGTTACAGAATTTGGCAGCAGTCAGAGATGGCTACCATTCATTGAATGAGACCCTTACTGCTACGGATAACCGCACTAAAGCTAGCACTTTAGCCGAACAGCTAAACGAGATTGCCGAGAGAGTTCAATCCTATGAACCCAGAGGAAGAGGCTACCGGACATTGGGTGAACTACTTGAAAGAACTAGAAACCCGGAGGATGAATTATTTCTACACCGCTATATTTGCAGAGGGGGAGGTCTCCTATTAATTGGAACTACCGGACAAGGGAAAAGCTCTCTTATTAATCAGGGTGCCCAGTTTTGGGCGGCCGGAAACGATTTCATGGGCATAAGACCAGCAAAACCCTTAAAGATCCTTATCTTTAACGGAGAGAATGACGACGACGACACACAGGACTTCTGCGAGGGAATATCGCAGTTTGGATTTACGGAGCAACAACAAGGGGTGGTTAAGAGCAATGTCCATTATGCCGAAGCCCGCAGTCTCAGTGGTGATGGATTTGTTGCAGAGCTTAAGAGACTTCTGGCTCAAGGTCGTTATGACCTCGTCATTGTTGACCCAGCTTTTTCCTTCTTTGGCGGGGCTGCAGCCGATCAGGCAGAAGTAACAGGATTTCTGCGCAACAAAATCAATCCGCTTCTGGATAAGTTTCGGTGCGGGATAATCATTGTCGCCCACACGGCAAAACCCAAAACCGACTCTCAGACAACCGATGCAGCTTACATGGCCTTCGGGTCAGTCGAGTGGGCAAATTGGGCGCGGGCGATTCTTAATCTTGAAAGGATCAGCGATGGTGTTTTCAAGCTTCGTGCCTCTAAGCGTGGCGGCCGCTTAAATTGGATCGATGTATCAGGAAATTATACACTCGAGAGGGGATTGAAGTGGTCTCGGGGCAAGGGCCAGTTCATTTGGGAAGAGGCCGGCGATGGGGAAGTCCAGAAGGCGATTGAGAAAAGGCAGAAAAGAATGCCTTCGTGGCAGGAAGCTCTGGGGATTTTCCCTCAATCGCTCGGCGACAGAGACGGGAGACTTACGACCAAAGAAGTTAAGCAGGCCTTTACGAGAACTGGCTGGGATAAGGACACCTACAAAGAAGTCGTGGATGACCTGCTAGAAAGAGGTGAACTCATAGTACTCCGCACAGGTCGCAGTAATGGCATGGCTTACATGCGGGCGACTTTGCATGGAAATCAGACCAGCACCTCAAATACAGCTTCGGCAATTAAGTTGTCTTCGGCTTGCGCTGGACAACCTGAGACAACTAGTCGTGTGACCGAGTTGAGCCTTGGCTAGTAGTCGTCGTCTCCCCTTGTGGGGGACGACTACGGCAACTCGGGGATGGCTTATTGGCTTTCGGGAATTCAAAGGCCCAGGACAACTACCGGACATCACGGGTTTAATGGTATGACAACTCAAACTCAATCAGCCCGAAACGAAAGAAGAGGTTCGGATGTTTCTGACCGCCTTCTGGCCTTTACCGCAACCCTGCTCGGCTTGGCTGGATCTCTGCCCGAAGATCGGGCTGGTGGCCATCTAGCTGAGCAACTTCTCAGGTCGGCAACCTGTGCCTACTTTCGGCATGGGGAGGCTGAAGGTTCTCCTTCGGCCAAGGAGTTCTGTGACAAGTTCCGTGCCTGTCTAGCCGAACTTCGAATCGCCCGCCGTGCGTTACAGCTCTTGGAGCGGGCTGGGCTACCCTGCGATGGCCAAGCAGTCAGGACGGCACTAGAGGAGGTGGACATCTTAGTACGCATTTTCTTTAGTTCGATCCGGACACTGGAAACCAAAGCCGCCGCTTAACACCAAAACCAAAATAGCCCCTCGTCTGTGACTCGGGTGAGGGGCTTTTTATTAGTCCATCGCCCGCATGACCCCGGGGGGAGGGTGCTATATCGACAATTACTTATGAATACTCATCGGTCTCTTACCTCCGAAAACGGCCATATTTCCCGTCACTTCCGCAGTTGTTCCTTTTCGGAGTAAATCAAGTCAATGAAGTACATTCGCACGAGGATGGCTTCCGCGATTAGTTTTTCTATTCCGAGGAGGCAACACCGCAGTCCGGAAGTAAACAAGATTTGCGGGGATTCCAGATCGGTTTTTGCACCATCCTGATTGCTGTTTGACCGAGGCCACCCCCACCCACCCCGAGTTTTCAGCCTGCTGTTACCAGCGGATAGCGTATTAGAAATCATCTGGGTTCCCTACCCCCCCCCTAAAATTAATTCAGCGGGCCGCCAGTATTTGAATCCTATTCGCTACAGGAATCGGGTACTACGGGTTTTATTGGGGATTGGTGGCCGAATGCGACTTTTTACACCAACTTTGCGAAACTCCCCGCGATAATTACTTTTTTATAATCAAATGGTACTATGGGGCAATTCTACCAACATCGAAGTTTGGACCAACGATTTTTAGTCGCATAAATGCACGGGTATTATCTGCTTTCGAAGTGGTGTCTTTTACATTTACTTCTCTAAGCCCTGAACCCGAGTCGGTCACCTGACTCATTCCGTTAATAGCCAGAGTTCTGGCACCAGCTACGCTTTGGGCAATATCGACCCATTGCACAAGATCTGAAGAACATTGAACGACATAGGTAATATCGTTTCGGTATGCATCACACATAAAGTTATAAGTTAGATTAGCCCCGTCGTAACTGCCACGCGGGTTTTTTGTTTGAGCGTCGTTAGCAAAAGGATCGCCACCGAACGCACTCTCTTGAATAAGGGAGAGTCCATCACAATCTTCATCAAGTGCATACCAGTATATATTTTTCTCAGCAGAAGGATTCAGATAAATAGCTTTTTGAGATGAGGATAAGTGACTATTCGCCCATTCGAATGAGCTTTGTGAAAGTCGTTGGGCATAAGAAGACGGAATATTCAAGGTTGACCCCTCCTGAGTGGTGATCAAGTAAAGCCCACTTGGCATCGAATACTTTACTGTAAGGGTTTTGACAGATCCTGGTACCGGATCACCCCCAAGGTTAGTATTACTTACATTCATGCTTAGCGACTGATTTGTAATTAGTGATGATAAGGTTGACGCCACATTCACTGTTGAGCCATTGGCACCGTATGTTGCCTCGATAATTTCAAGTCCAGGGGGAATGTCTGGGTTATTAAATGTGAAGTCTTTCTGCGCCTGCCTACCATCAGCATCGGTAACTTTAATTTTTATGAGATAGTCAACCAGTGGTGGCGGGTTGCCAGATAGAACCCCATCAACGCTAAGCGCCATCCCGATTGGCAATGTCCCAGATGATACCGCCCAGTTATATGGCGCCCTACCGCCTGTAGCAGACAAGGCCAGACTGTAGTAATTCCCCGCGACACCATCTGGGAGGTGCTGTGGCGTATAGATAACTGGGTCAACGTTGCCACCACCAATCAGTTTGAGCAGATATGACTTTGCTGCTCCACCAAACGTCGAAAAACTTCCGCTGATGATAACCGAGCTTCCTATGCAGATGCTTTTTTTAACAGATCCACTAGCACCAAGTCCGGTCTTAAAAGTAGGATCAATTGTTCCGGTTGGGTTAAGTCGGCCAATTCGGAAGCAATAGGTATCCTGAACTGAAGTAAAGTCACCACCTATTACTACCCAACCGTTTTGGTCTAAAGACAATGAGTTAACCGTTCCATCCGGACCTTTTCCTGGGTCAAATGTAATGTCAACGGAACCATCTGCGTTGAGACGAGCGACTCTATTCCGAGTGAGACCACTAAATGTCGTGAAACTACCCCCAATTATACTTTTCCCGTCTGATTGAATTGCAATCACACGAACACCCCAACTTCCACTCCCCGTGTTGTAGGTTGCATCAAGCGTTCCATCTGTGTTTAAGAGAGCAACGCCACTTTTTGTGATGCCGTTAATTGTCGAGAAGTCTCCAGCAATTATTATTTTTCCGTTTCCTATTATCTTAATATCGTAGACTGAAGAGCTTGGTGTAGTCCTGAATGCAAGATCAAGTGACCCGTCTTGGTTAAGGCGCGCGAGATATTCCTGACTCATGCCATTGTAGCTGCCAAAGTCCCCACCAATTACAATTTTTCCGTCTGATTGAATAGTAATGACTCGGGCGTATGAGTCAGGACCAAGGCCAGGATTAAAGGATCCGTCCAAAGATCCATCCGCATTAAGCCGGGCAATGTATTTTGTTGATATTCCATGAATGTTCGAGAAGTAACCTGATATGATTACTTTATTGTCCGACTGCAAGGCTACCGAATAGATCGAACTATCAGCTCCGGTGCCCGTGGCAAATGCAGTATCCAACGTCCAATCCGAGTTAAGACGCGCGATCCTATTTTTACTTACTGAGTTAACTTGCGTAAATTCACCCACAATGACGATTTTTCCGTCGCTTTGCACTGCAAAGGCATTCACAGCTCCGTTTATAGATAAATTAGTTGATATATTAGGATCTAATGACCCCGGGCCATACCAAACATTTCCATCTGTGGCGCATGATGCAACTGACGAATAAGCCCCACTCCCATTATAGTTTACCCCGCGAGTTCGATAGTAATACGTCGTACTAGGCGTCAACCCTTGATCGAAATATGGGGAGGATGAGTTACCTACCTGAGTCCAAGTGCTTTGGTTTTCACTTCGCTCAATTTGATAGGAGCTGGCATAACTTGATCCAGAAAACGTCACGATAACCTGCGTGGAACTGGCCGGCTGAGCAGAGATAGTCGTAGGGGCCGTTGGGATATTGGCACCGTATGCTCCTAACAGCCTTGCAATGGATGGCGTCGTGACAGATTGAATCGCAGAAAACTCCCCTCCCACCAACATTCTACTGTCTGATAAGTAAGCAACTGTGGAAACCCTAGCATTTATGCCTGGATCCGGATTGAAGGTTGCATCGATATTTCCCTGCAATCCCGATGCTGGGTAGCCACTATATGAGCTTGTCACAATTTTTGCGATTCGCTTCCTCGAAGCACCGTTAACCATCTGGAAGTCACCTCCGATGTATATGTTTTGCGTACTTGAGTAATATTGGCTTGGGTTTGCAATTGTCCTGACGGCTCCATCAGTCCATACGTCGAAGAATTGATCTAGGTTAGAAGCGGACGAAAAGGAGTAAGACGAACTTAGTAGCGCGAGATTCCCACGAATATACCCATTGAATTCAGTGAATTCACCGCCCACAAGTAGCGATGTTCCACTAAATCCATTTTGGATTAATGATATACAATATACAGGTCCATTTGGGCCGGAGCTCATATAAAAGCTAGAGTCAAGATTCAGGTTATAATCCAGTTTGGCTATACGTTTACGTGTTTGACCATTGAAAGTCGTAAATGCCCCACCAAAATACAATCCCGAGCCCGAGAAATAAGAATATGAAGTTGACCCGGCAATTGAATAGACAGTCCCGTTGGCACCTGATGAATTAAGATAACTAGTATTCAGGCTTCCACTTGTCGACAGCAGGGCGACTCTCCCTCTGCCTGTTCCATTGTAAGAAGTGAAGTCACCGCCAATTATTATTCCAGAGGAGTAATAGGAGTACGATGTAGTGGCGATTGCGAATACTGTCCCATTAGCCCCAGAACCAGGGTTGAATGTCGTATCCAATGAGCCGTCACTGTTCAACCTTGCGATTCTGTTTCGTGCTGTTCCGTTAATGCTCGTAAATTCCCCGCCAACCAGAATTTTTCCATCTGTTTGGACAACCATAGCCCTAATTGGTCCATTGGCCCCCGTCCCAGTTCCGAAAGAAGACATAAGTTTTCCTGAAGAATCAAGTTTTGCTATCATACCCCGATTTGTCCCCCCGATTGAGGTGAAGTCACCTGCTATCAGGACGGCTCCCGATGAATCAGTTGTGAGCGCATATATTTTGCCTGGATTTAACCCAGCGAGGACTTCACCAGCTGAAAAGCTGGGGTCAATTGCGCCAGTTTGTGAAAATGCGTTAAAGCAAATCCCAAAGAAGTAAATAATTGCACATATTCTGAAAGTGGCCTTAATGCTTTTACTCATAATAACCACTAGTATTAAGTAAGCGTATATGTCGGTAATTTCCAGTAATTAAGAAGGAGCTCTAGAAGTTAGCATGTCCCTTTTGGGGTATTTTTACCTCCGTTCGCACTTACTAAATGGGGCGAAAGGACAGACGCCATAAGATAGGTCATCAGAGGTGCCGGTTGTTTCATGGGTTATGCCTGACCATTCTTCCTTCGAACCTCAAGCCTATTACGTCGGGCAAATGATTTTCAGGGCTATTCCTCAATTACGGACGCAAAGGGTCTAAGGGCATGGCCATGGAGCGCCCCCCAAAACAGATATGGGTTCAGCCCTACCTACCGGGCCTCGACCCAGACCAACCGGTGGAGCTTTCCGAACCAGAAAAGCCGGACGCAAATGATTTAAGGATATGAAAACCATCCTATTACTAACACTAGCCTTAATCCTCAACGTAACCGCCGGTGATCGGCCGCCTTGGGAGGCTATTGAACCCATGCGTAAGTATGGCGGAACCCAGCTGGTAAAAGTCAAAGAACGGGATGCCACCCTTGATGAAATCCAAGCCTATGGAGATCTGGCTCGCCGTGTTCCAGCGCACTTAATTTCTGAGGTGTCTTGCTACATGCCTGACTACCTAAAGGAGTTTTTCATTAACGGCAAAAAGATGCCCGGCGCACCATTCCCATCGGCTTACTGCTGGGATCGGTTTTATGCCGACGTTAATGCTGGCAAAAAAGTTCCCTTGCACATGCGTCACATCGACAACTACAACAAAGCCCAAGAAAAGTTCTTTAAGGACAATCCCGGGTCTCGGCCGGAGACAAACAAGTGATCGCCGTGAACTCTCCCAAGGTCGCTATTTATCTTCGAGTATCGACGGATGACCAGAACACAGATCTGCAAAGGTCTGAACTACTGACTCAAGCAAGCTTGAGAGGGTGGACACCTGTCATTTACGAAGATCATGGAATGTCAGGCGCGGACTTTGATCGCCCGGCCCTAAACCAGCTTCTGGCTGACGCCGATGCCGGAAGGTTAAAAGTAATTATGGCTTGGAAACTGGACAGAATCGGCCGCTCCACCCAGCACTTGGCCGGAATTATCAATCGGCTCCTTAGATCTGATGTCGGCCTCGTGGTTCCTTCTCAGGGTATTGACACTTCGGCCGGCAGTATGAATCCGGCCAGCAAACTTCAGTTAAATGTTCTGGCTGCAGTCGCAGAATTTGAACGGGACCTTATTCGTGAACGAACCAAAGCTGGACTAAGGGCAGCGAAAGCGCGAGGGGTCAGGCTTGGTCGGGAAACGGTGGTGACCGAAGCCCAGCGAGCCATAGCCCAAGAGATTCTTCAGCATAATCCGGATACTTCGGTGACCAGCCTGTCGAAGCGTTTGGGTCTGTCATTGGGGACGGCGAGCAGGCTAAAAGCTTTTATGTCGAGATCTCACTTTCTCATGTGACCCATTCTGATGCTTCTCAAGAGCATCACGGGAGATGTTTTCGAGGTGTTGGCAAACGAGATGGCTCACGGAAACCCTTTATTCCTTTGCAATTACAGTGTCGTACCCGCCAATTCGAGTAAGCCCCTCATGACTATTAATACCCGTATATCGAAGCGAGCTGTCTTCATAACGCCGGAAAGCAAACACAGCCTGATTCATGTGTTCAGTATTAAAGACTTTGAGTCGGACAAGCAGATGGAAGTCTTTTACGGTGAGTCCGGTCACCGACAAAAACAAATCAGGCTCAAGTTTAGTAATTACGTCCTGCAAGGTATTTTCACGAAAGTCCGTTAGGTACATGAAAGCCGGAATTCGCGTAGCGAACTTGATAAGCTTCTCCTGCACCATCTTGCGCTTGGATTTATACTCCCTCTCTTCCTCAGTGAGTTGCTTCTTTTCTTTGCTTGTTAAGCGCCCTTCTTTCCCTTTTTTCTTTAGAACCTTTACCACGTCGCTCTTATTGATGATGGTTTCGATAATATTATCGCCAAGCGACCTCCAGCCTTCGATTCGCTCTACGGCTGCCAATGCCTCAGGGTTTTCTAAGATGCGACGCAAGGTGTCATTGTCGACATTCACCAGCATGGCCGATTCCCACTTTCGGGCCAGTAGCGTGGCAGACGTTCCAATCATCGCCATGTCGAGAATACTACCAGCATCAATCTGCTCCATGTTTGCGCCGTTGTAAGCCAGCACAGGCAAAAAAGAAACAAGATCCTTAACTGCATTTTCAGGATTTGATTCACCTGGTGAAAGCCCAATCCCATATTCAGAGATCTGTCGCAAAGCCCGTGTAGGCGCAAAGTCGAAAACAAAGCAGACCGGTTTAAAGATTTCCTCCGCATTAGGGTTATCTCCATTTGGGTTTTTTATTGCCCAAGGCGACTGCACGCGGAATGCAGACTGAAAATAAGACTCCGGAGATTTCAGGTTTCTGAGCATCAGTAATGACGACCACTGCGATACAGTCACGCCAGTGGTCAACTTTCCGCATGAGAGAGTGATTGATTTTGTATCGAAACCACTACCGATTGCTTTGCGCACAGGCGGAAGTGCATCTAGCCCTATTCCTGCAGACGCACCAGCAGCCACAACTACTTCGTAATCATGCCAGAAGACATTATGTTTTTCGGCCAACAAGTTGGCCATCGCGTAACAAGCGGCGACATTAGGCAAAAACCAGAATGAGTGCTGCAGATATGGTAAAAGCCAGACATCTGAATATGGGAAAGGGGGCCGTGATCCTGTCTTTAGGTGCTCTAGAGCCTGGGGTGAATACCCTCCCCTTATAATGTCTAACCACTTTTGAACGTCCGTTTTATGCTTAAACTGAGCTTTCGCTCTCAAGCCAGAAGCCTCAAAGAAAGCGTTAAGATCAAACTCATCAAATTCGCCAGAACTTGCGATGGCAACAAGCTCATCAGGCATTTGGTAAGTTAACAGATGCAACTGAGGCAAGGCAGCGTAGGGATTCCACTTATCAGGATTCTTTTTCGCAAATTCCTCTTTCGCGCGCTGTTCATCGGAATAGGTCCAATTAAAGATCTGCTCCTCAATAAACTCGCCCGTTGCCAATGCCTTAAAAGGAGTGCCTGAAAGATATAAATACGCCTTTGTGGTTATTGGTAAAAACTCAGCTTCTTTTTCGGAAAGCATTCCAAGGTCTTCATTAACTTTTTCCAAATCTTTGGAGAATTTTAGTTCCTTCTTTGCCACGGCCTCTTCTTCACCCTCAAATAATTCCTTAGCCGACTCACGCCAAGCGCCGAAGTGATATTCATCAAAAACGACTAAATCCCATTTCACTTTATGCAGCCATTCATTCTTAGCCTTGATGTTTCCTGCGTCGTCGCGGCCCAACAAATCTTGGAATGAACCAAAATAGACAAGTGGCCTGCCAGCGGAAACTTTCGTTGGATCACTACCAGAGCTACGGGACTGGTATTGCCAGCCGGAAAAATCAACATGCGATTCAAGATCAGTTTGCCATGCGTCTTCCACGGCGGGCTTAAAAGTAACCACTAGCACCCGTTTAGCGCCAAGTTTCTTGGCTAGCTGGTATGTGGTGAACGTTTTGCCAAAACGCATTTTCGCATTCCACAAGAAACGCGGAACGGCGTGCATGTCTTCTTTCCAGATTGAATGGTAATAGGCATGAGTTTTCTCAACAGCGGCACTTTGCTCGGCCCGCATGGGAAAGTTTAGGTCACGTGTTCCCGCTATTTCTTGCCCAGCTCGTAACGACAGTAAAACAGCCCTAACGTCTTTTGCTGAACAGCGCATCCACTCCAGTTCTGTGTTTTGAAAGCCTTTTTTTATAAGCGCTGCTCGCACCTGACGATCTGTTACTACTGCCCCATCACGCCCCTCAGCTACCTCATCCAACTCAATTTTAAAATTTCGAATGTTGGCAGTTCTGAGCTGTTCGGCGACCCGCTTCTTTGCATCACGCGTTGTCTGGCCGACCTTGAGCAAGCCAGCGTGAGCTTTGTCATCAATTGAGTAGGCGTAGATACGTGGACGCGCCTCTGGTTTAGGCGGAAGGATTTCTTCGATAGTCTTAATCATCGTTACTTTCATTCCCCTCGTCTAAATCATCACTATGCTCAGCGACTTGGGATTCTATGAAGGCAATTTCGTCTTGGGTCAGGGAGTATCGCTTATAGAGCTTCGCATCACTCCATTCCTTATCTAAGGGCAGATCAGGCACGAACGAGTAAACATCGCGTGTCGCGTGCTGTGTTGCTTTACGAAGTGAGACCAAGAACCGAACAAATCTCGTACGAAGATATTTTGCGTAATTGCCTGCTGTCTCCTTATCCAAGAAGTGTCCCGCAACAAGGTAAGTCTCCGTACAAGCTGTGCCCGGCTCTGCTATGATAGGCTTACTAAGAAACTTGGTTTCAACTGCAGCGCTTGTCCCCTGAACAGCCGTCATCAGCACCTTCCACTCGTCAACCCAATCAGCATTGACTGTGACTTCCTTGCGCTCAATCCAACTGATTTTCTGCGAACCAAACAGTTTTACTGGTTTTTTTATTTTCTTTGAATCTTCTTTGCCATGAAAGAAGGTCCGAAAACCAAATGGCTTACCACTAGAAACGCGCTGATCGAGCGTTGCTTCTTTTTTGGCCTGAATTTTCTCTAAGATCGGGACTGCTTCATTGCGGCGGACAAGAATGTCGTATGTATTAAGGTAACGCTCCACAGCTGGGCCGGTCGGCTGCCCGTCCCAGATAGTTTGTACAGCACACGGCCCCTTTGAGTCGCGGTCCCACAGAAAATAGGAGATACCACCACGAATCTTCACTCCGGGAAAACCTTCATAGAGTTTTGGGTAGTCCACAATTTTTCGAAGGCGCTTATCTGAAAGCATTCGTTCTCGATATTTATCGAGACCTTTGCCGCCTGCCATCCATCGTGAAGGGGTGACAAAGACAGCATAACGTGGTTCAAGTGCCAGTGCCTGCTCCGCGAAGAGCTGGTAGATTGGCGCAGCGCTAGTGCCGTAGCCACCGTCTTCTAGTTGATACGGCGGGTTCCCAATGATGACGTCGAATTGCATATTCCCTCCATAAATTTCTTCGATCCAAACCTTAATGTCATCGGTGTGAATGAACGCATAGGCGTGAGTTTCAAGCCCTTCCGCCCGGTCGAAAACGAGTTTGCTCGCACCGCAATACTTACACTTTTCGCCATGCCAGGTGTGCTTAAGACGCTTGAACCATATATTACCATCTTCGCTAATGAATGATTTCGCAATTGAGTGCTTCCCATTTGCATACTTAGAGCAATAGAGGCTACGTCGAGAGAGCAAAGCAGTGATTTGCGTGATGCCGATTCCAAATACCTGATTGGTCAAAATATGGTTCACGCGCTTTTCAAGATTAGGCATCTCCTGTGCTAACCCCTTAGTGAGTCTTGTGGTGATTTCCCGCAGGAAAACACCGGATTTCGCGCATGGGTCTAGGAATTTTACCGACTTATCCGCCCAGATGCTTGACCCCTTGTTGTTCGCAGCCCAGGCCTCGGCCAACGTGTCCAGCATCCGGTTGGCAAAATCTGGCGGCGTGAACACTTCGTCGTTCGAAAGATTGGCAATACAAGTTAACACGTCAGGATTGCGCCCCCTCAGGGTGAACGATGCTTGAGCATTCATACAAGAGTTTTTGGAGCAAGCTCAGCCAGTTCTCGAATTGTCATCGACGGATAAGTTTTTGTAGGCGTAAACATTTCATGCTTCCCAAGTTGAGCAAAAAGCGAACCTTCTGCACTGAATTCTGAAGATTGAGCAAGGCTATCCAATCGGAAATCACGTCTCTGGTAGCGCCCCTTACCTAGATATCCCCACTCGGCGAATGTAATTGCTTGGTCTTTATGAGTGCGCATTTTCATGGCGTCACCGTGGACAAGATTTTGCGATAACACATAAAAGCCCGCCCTGTATACGTCATCCGATGGATCGAGTTTAAGGTACTCGGCAAAGATCCGAAGAAGGTTTGCACGACAATCTGAAATGTTATCCGAAAGTAGTTCAATCGCATAAAGACACATCAATGCAAAAAGAGCAAAGTGCTGTCGCTCAAACCCGGACTTGCCATACTTATGTTCCACAGAGATAAGTTTGCGCTTCAGAATTTGCACAAGAAAGTTGCCATCTCCACATGCTGGCTCCAAGAAGCGCGAATCGATACGCTCAGTCTCGCCCTTTACCAAGTCGAGCATGCCCTCAACCATCCACGCAGGAGTAAATACCTCTCCGTGGTCAGCAACCCGCTGCTTTGATTTTACTAACCCCATTAACCCTTATTTAGCTTAAACGATACCTGGGCGCACTGATGTGCATATATGCTATTTTTGCCCAACATGACCAGATAGTGACACTTCATTAACTACTAGTTTTATCGAATAAACAACCGCACCCAAGCCTTCAATTCCTCAATCTGCTTTGCGGGCCGGGGATGAATTGCCCCCCATCATTCAAAGGTGGTTCGGGCTTATATGACATCGCTTGCTGAACCGCCGAAGCGACCGCCTCACACCATTCATGCGATTTGCTACTCAGATACTCCGTCTCCCAAAAGCCTCCAGTGCAGATGTTCACGCTATAGGGTATTTCCCGCTTAAAGTTTGGAAAAATCAGTCCTATCCCCATGAAAAGACAAAATGCGACTCCTATCCAAACTCCAGCCACACCGGATAAAATTCCCAAGGCGATAAAGAGCCATCCCAGGCTTCGCATGGGTCCTCGAAAAATTGAATTCTCCTTGTTCGCACCATGAGTGACAGACCGGATCTCCGAAACCGCAAAAGCCTTGTTCCATGGCGGGCCAATGGTCACCAGATGTTCCGTCACCCTAACCTGACCATCATCAAAGAATACCTTGGGTCCTTTTTCCCCACCCCCTCCTCCTCCGCCAAACTCCAGCCTCGGCGGCTCCCAATCTCCTGGCCCGCCTGTGTCCACCTTGGCCTCGCCATCTTCGCAAAATGGGGTCCATAACCGATTGGGCATCTCTCCTAGAACCTTGACCGCTTTATCCCCATCGAAGCCATCAATCTTCACATAAAGATCCAATCGCTTGGTCTGCTCCACCACGGCCAGCTGTTTTTCCAAACTCGCCAGCATTTCAAAGAAGGGCTTAAGGATGGATAACGTCCAACCGTTCATGGCAGCCAATAGTTGCCCGCCTTCCGGGTACCAACGAAGAGTCTGGGTCTCTCTTTCCCAATCCACACACGCTGCCAAGTCGCCGCAGATCGAATCAACCCAAGCCACGATCTTTTCCGGATTTCCCTTAACACCGGGCGGACCAAAGGCTTCTTTTGTTACCCGCTCATCACCGAAACTGGATATGCGGTTAACTATGCCCTGCAGATTATTCAATTGCTTGCGATTCCAAGAAAAAACATCCCGGATTCCATGGGGATGCGGGGGTGTTTCTCTAGCTCCGGTTACGTTTTCCCAATCCTGCCGAATCACGGTGAAGCGAAGGGTCATCAGTCGGTACGCCAACATCCATTCCCAGTGGACGGGCTGATCGGTCATGAGTTTCTGACACTCCTCATCGATCTGCGGATACCTTGTGGGATCGGAAAGAATCGTGCGGAGTTTTTCTTTTCTGCCCCTTGGAGTTGCCGACCGAGTCGGCGAAGCCACACCGCGTCCACTACTCGCCCCACTCCCCCACTTAAACTTAGGAGATCGATAAGACATTCCACTTCCTGGAATGCCCACTGTGGTTCGCACCCCAGAGGGAGAAAGATTTAGGGAAAGCCCACGTCCACCCAACGAAAGCGAAGTGCCGGTCTTGGAGAGATTCAGCCGAAGACCGGGAAGAAGTCGTATCCCGCGATGAAATCGAAATGACATCTTTAAATTAAAACCTTAAAGCTCCCCCTAGGACAAATACAGGGTGAGGGTGACTTTATTTTACTCGTATGAAATGAATGACAAAACCTAATCTTTGTCTAAGTTTTGTCTAAGTATTATCAATAATAAGTTGCAAACTATTGATTATCAATGTGGTGCGGCTGGAGGGAATCGAACCCTCGTGTCTAGCTTGGAAGGCTAGCGTTCTACCATTGAACTACAGCCGCAAACCATCTGCGCCGTAGAAGATTTGAACTTCTAACCTCCTGATCCGTAGTCAGGTGCTCTATCCAGTTGAGCTAACAGCGCGTAATTCAAAATCCTACCTCAAGGCGCCTTTTCGGGCAATGCCGACGAACCCTCCCCCAATGCCTGCTTCAGATCCTCAATCCAATTCGATAATTTGGGATGATACGGATTTGCCCTCAAAATCCCCATCTTCTGCGCCCACGCACTCTCCCGCTCCCCGATCTTCTCCAAATCATCCGCACGCTCCCACATCATCTCCGGTCGCTTCAGAATTTTATAATCATCCGCCCCCAGAGTTTTCACCTCTTTCTCCACATCTTCATCCATCGCCGCGATTCGCAGATCCCAAAGCCGCATCAGGTCCCGGCTTTTCGCTTTTCGCAAATGGGGCCGCACCACCTGATTAAAAATGGGCCCCACCGCTGCCGACGACAATTTCGCCTCCTGCACACCCTCTAAAAAACCCTGAATCTGCCGGTCCCTCACCAAGGGGCTCTCCAGTACCGGCCGATCAAAATCATTGCCACTTTCTTTCTTCTGCTTTCGCCCCGCTAAACCCTTTTTCGCCACAGGCACTTTTGCCTCCGTCAAATCCCCCGGACTTTCCGCAACCTCTCGCGACTTAAAAAGATTTTCCCAATACACCCCCCACTCTCCCGCCTTGGGCGCCTCCTTCTCCCCTAGAGCTTCCCGGCACACCAAAGCGACATACTGCACGTGCAACTGCGCCGCCGTGCTGAAATCCAAGGAGGCAATCTTCTCCTTGTTTTCCAACCTCCACTGCTGGAATCGGGTCTCCCCGTCCTGGGCCCTTCCAAATTCCACATTCCGATAACTCTCCAGATACACTTGCCCAGCCTTGAACTTGTCAGACCCGGCCTCGTTGAGATCCCGCGCCGACTTCGCCAACAGATCCTGGGTTAATGTTTCGTTCTTCTGCTCGATCGCCTTCAACTCCTCCAGCGCCTTGGCCCGGTCTAACTTTGCCTCCTCCGCTCGGATCAGAGTTACTAGGAAAATCTGCGCCAGAATGACAAAGAGGGACATCTTCATACTATATTCAAACTGTCTGAAAGGGGTTCAGACGCGATATTTTTCCACGGGAACCCTTTTGACCCCACACCGCTTTTTTGCGAGTCTTTCCCTTTCACGGGCGGATACCGAAGTGGCCAAACGGGGCAGACTGTAAATCTGCTGGCTCACGCCTTCGCTGGTTCGAATCCAGCTCCGCCCAACTTCTTCCCGTCTTTTCCCCATCGCCCCCTCCCATCTC
>Ga0214917_10003457_pt1 | contig 18212 bp, 20 predicted proteins | sample LL_1208_BB_MetaG_FD_177983 | JGI IMG/M metagenome (GOLD analysis project Ga0214917, IMG submission 177983) | Freshwater microbial communities from Lake Lanier, Atlanta, Georgia, United States - LL_1208_BB | ecosystem: Environmental > Aquatic > Freshwater > Lake | place: USA: Georgia | collected...
TTCCTAACTCACTCAATGGCTTTAAAACCTTTGTTTCTATAATTGTATCATTACCTACCTTAACTAATTTTGTTGCCAAAATATTGGCATCTATTAACCCTGAAATGATATTATTAACCTTGTCAACCTTCCAATCTAATTGCTTTGCAATTTCTTCATTTGTAAGATTCTTATTATCAGTTAAAAGTTTAATCACTTTTGCTTCATCTTCATTCACATCTGCAAAACTATCTGCTAACCTAATCCTTTCTTTGATCTCATACTTGCTTGAATCTTCACCACAATTTGCAAACTCATTTATCAACCTTTCTTCTTCATCCATTGAAAATTGCTGAATCTCATTTTCAGTTAATGGATTGTCATCTATTCCTAAAAAAGTATTTATATCTGCATCAGTAAAACCAAACCCATTTTTTAACATCAATGATGCTTGTTGCTTGTTTATCTTGCCAGTTGAAAATTGTCTTACAATCCTCATTACATTTTGATATTGCCTACCTGATAAATTCTTTATAGCATCATTTGTTTCCATTTTAGCAGGTACTTCATTTTGTACTGCTACAACTCCATCACTTGTAACTTGACCTGATTGTAAAGGTTCTTTACCCATTAATTGCCTGATCTCATTTTGTGTTAAATTCTGTGCAATAATATTTTCGCTAAATTCAAACTTCAATGGTTCAATAGGAATCAGTTTAAATTCACCTGGTTCGCCCTTAAGATTTCTAAACTTTGTAAATATGCTTTCAATCTCATTAATTCTTTCTTCACAATAAACATTCTTAAAAATCTCGTATGCTTCCCTTATTTCACCCCTTCCACCTAATTGACCTTCAGTTTTAACACCCATTAATGAAGGTGATACAACCTGATGACAAATCATTATTTCTTGGCTAATAAGATTGTTTACATTATTAAAATCTTCTTTGGTTAATGTTGATGTTCCTAATGGCAATATTTCAGCAGCATTATCTTTGCTATTATTAAACATAATAACAACTCGCTTACCTGAATCACCTGTAAATTTATTTAATAAATCTCTTTCAACTTGTCCTTTATGTTCTTCATTTAAAGGATTACCATTGTTTAAATTAATTAAAGTAGTACCTGTAAAACTTTGATTTGCTAAACCTAATAAATGTCTTGAAACCTTTATATCTGATTCAATATAATTTAATCCTTGAAAATATGATGGCAAAGGATAGATTTCTGAAGATGGATTATATTCTTTGTAATAGAATATTTGACTTCCAACAGGATTATTTAAATTGAATGCTTGGTAACATCTTGCTTTCTCTCTAAAATCTGTCCAATCATTTTTAACATAGAATTCTTGCATATCCTTACTTACCCTAACCTTTGCAAACTCTATATGATAAACCTCACTTATTTGCTTTGCTCTGTTCCAAATAACTTGTAAATAATAACCTCTATAAAGTTCATCATCTTTAATGCATCTTTTTACAATCTGATTCCATGTTTCACCTTTGCTGTTTGCATTACCTGGTACCTCAAAACCCTTACCATAAATATAATTACACTTTGATTTTATAATGGCACCATGTTTTGGTGATTCGTTATAAAGTGAGAGTAAATAAGTTGGATAATTGTTATCCTTTCCAAACTCAACATAACCATCTTTCTTCTTCTCTTTGAAAATTGGTTGTTCTGCTTGGTCAAACTGCAATACTATATGCTTGTAATTATTGTCCATTGTAAACTTTAAAAGTGTTTATTTGGTCATTATATGTTGTAGGTTCAAAGTTAGTTGTTGGATGCAAATGCATATATCCAGTTTCTAATAAAGTATTAACAAATGTTGAACCATTATTTGCACCATAAATTTCATAAGTATAAAACCCTTCAACCTCATTTAAAAACTTGCTATTAACTACTAATGAAAATTGCTGATATCTATCTGTTGTGCTTGTATTAGTTAACCAAACTTCAACTTCATCTTGTGTTATTCTTGATGTAAATTTAAAATAAAATATTGAATAATTTATCGCACTATTTTCTAATGGTGTAACAATAATTGTTTCAGTATTTCCTTTGGTTAAATTTATCATATATAATCAAAAAAAGCACCTACTCAATAGGCAGGTGCTTCTCATTTATTATTTACTAATTACTATCCTGCTACTTCTAAATTTGCTGCAACTGATGAAGAAACTACAAGGAAATCATTTGATTCCATTGATGTCATAGTTAACATATAACCATTTCTATCACCTAATGCAGTTCCACTTCCTGATTCTGCAGTATCAACCATTAAACCAAAATCTTTACCAAACATTCTGTAAACTCCATCACCTTCTAAAGTAACAACAGTTACTCTATTCTTTGCTAATGTATTAACAAGATTTCTTGTTGTTGCATCTCTTAAGTTCATTGGAAATTGAACCTGATGTGTATAATAGATAGTTCCATTTTCTTGTGATGCAGTTAAAGCATTTGAAGAAGATGCAGTTGCTCTTGGCACTTCTATTTTATAGAATCTTTTACCACTTGCTTTTGTCATAGCAGTAACAGTTCCACTAACTTCTGTTACTCTTGAATTACCACTTGCATCATACAAGTTTGAATTTTCAATAACCCATATTGCTTGAATACCACCAATTGATTCTCTACAACTGATTGTATATCCTGAAGAAATTACACATGCCATATTATAAGTATTAAAAAGGTGGTGTTTATTGCACCACCCTTTGATTATTTAATTATTGTTTATTATTAGATTGCTGCTACAAACTTAACCCACTCTGAAGCAAAACCTGTCCCAACCCCTAATTTTAGAGCAACACGATACCTAATTTCGTTAAAATCCTGGCTATAAAACATGGTATATGACTGGTCTTCATCTACCAAATCAACTGCAATAGCCATGTTAGATAAACTTGCTGCATAAGCATCACCAGTTCCATTTAAACCATTTGTAGAAACTATTTCAACATTTGTACCTGGTAAAATAAAACTTGCTGCATTTACATCTTGTGGATTGTAAGCAAATAAATTCAATGCTCTGTAAGCAAGAATCAACAATCTGTACCAATCATTACCAACAAAGATTTTAACATCACCCTTAGCAAGTACTGCTACAGGAATTGCTTTGTAAATACCTTCAGTTGCTGCTACAACATTTGATGCAGTAATAGTTGTGATTGCACCAGTTGTTCCATTGTAACCACTAACATTTGCATTAACTGCTGCTGAAGAAACTAATTTTTGGAAACCATCAAACTTGTTTAAGTTCATACCACCACTTCCAGTTGTATCACCTTGCCAAATTGCTGTTTCTAATTGTGCTGCAATTCTCTTGTTTTTCTTGTCAAGATATGCTGCTTGGAAATCTGCATTCTGAAATTCAGTATAAGTAGAACCTGCTTTTAATGCTTCTTGTGTAAAGTATGCTTCTAAATCTTTAACACAAATTGCTTCTTCAATTTTTATTTTTCCTACTGTAATTGTTGATTGTGTGAAACTTGTTGTTCCACTTGCATTCCAACCACAAGCATCAGTTTGGAAATTTGCATCAGTATCCATTAAAGGAATCTGTGCTGCTGATTTAACACCTGGTATTACTATACCATTGTCTTTAATCAATTGTTGTGTCTTTGCATCAAATACTGCACTTGTTAATAAAGGTTTTACAAGTTGCTTAGTATATGCAGTTAATCCTGTTAAATTTAATGACATTTTATTATTTTTATTTTATTATGAAAAAAGTATATCGTAAGAAATCTTACTATTTGCTTTAAAATTTGATTCAGTTTTTACTGCAACATCAGGTGTTCCTGTTGGTGTTTCAGCTAAAGTTTTTGTTAGGTTTATTAACCCTTCAATAACTTGTGTTGCTTTGTTTAATTTACTTTCATAATCAGCAAATCTTGTTTCATAAGATGCAAACTTTGCTTCATAAGATGTAAACTTTTCATTAGTTGATGATTGGAAAGAATTAAAAACTTCTTCCATTTTCATCTTCTTCATATCTTCAACCATTGGTGCAGATGGTTTGATTTCTGTTATAGCACCATTATCACCTACTACAATAATAGTTCCATCTTCTAATTGATGTTCACCTACTGGTGCAGGTACACCTTGAATTGTTACTATTCCACCAACTCCTAATTCTGAAATTTCAACTTCAGTACCATCAACTAATTTTGCTTTTGTAGGCATAATCATTTCAGGTGCAGTTTCAGGTGCCATTGGTGCAACTGGATTTCCAACTAATTCTTGGAATGTGATTTTTAATTTTTCAATTATTTCTTTTGCTTCCATACTAATAAATGTTTAATTGTGAATATCGTTCCCTTTTAACTTAATGAATTAAGTAAAAGTTCTATTTCTTTTAATTTCTGTTGGTCTGAATCTAATGGTATTTCATAGTCAAACATTCCCTCAACACTAAATCCTTTCAACTCACCACTCTTTATTTGTTCCCAAACTTTAGGATTCTCAACATAAAAAGAACCAAACCATGAACCATCAGCAATTCCTTCAAACCCTTGCATTGGCATAATACCTCTGCTCTTATCAACTATAAATGATTCAAACATTGTGCAACCATCTACAACTTTATTTGCATCATGCATTAGATTAACATTACTTTGATAATGCTTCTTTGCAAATTTGATAGCAATTTGTTTTATAGTATCAGCAGAAAAAACAACATAATGCTCACCAAACTTTTCATTGTTTCTATATATTGGCAAATCTGCTTCCATTAAACATCCTGAAATGATATGTTCATCTTCATTTGTTATAGCAAATCCCATCTTAAACTTTTCACCTTTAGAACCTAATTCTTTAACCACATCTGCATTATTATCATAATGCTTTGTAATATCTAAACTTTTAATCTTTTCAATTTTTGCTTTATTGCTTCCAGTTGCATAAACTCTACTTTCAGGAATGCCCAAATCTTTTGCTACTGATAACATTCCTTCTTTATCTTGTCTTGCACTAATGATATAAACTACATCACCATTTGCAATTAATCTTTTAGCAAGTTCTTTACCACGATCTGTTGAAAGTGTGTCATCATAATCAATACTAATTTTAGTACCTGCAAACTTATCTATTTGCTCAAGTTTTTTTGATGCCCATGCAATGCCTTCATCACCACCCCATGCTAACCACATTAATCTTCCACAACCATCACCTAATGGCTTATCTGAATTTTGTCTGTGTCTTTCAAATGCTGACATTCTTGCAATTGTATCTCTACTAATTTTTTCACCTTTAGCAAGTTGATTTGCTCTGATTTTTCCTACTGGTGTACCACAATCACCCCAACCATATTTTTCTGCATAATTTAATGCTGCCTGAGCATTCTCACTTGCTTTTTTAGGATAATCATTATAACTATCTTCTGCAAAATGTTGTTCCCATATTGAATAGCAAATAGCAGTTGCTTGTTCTGTATCTTTACCTTCATTCACTACATAGGAAATACATCTTGGAATAAAATCAGTTTCATGCTCACCTTTAGATGGTTCAATAAATTCTTCTTTGAATGCAATAAAATCTTTCTTGATTGCAGGTGCATCCACTAATGCAACATAATTCACTTCTGCTTCATCAGTCATTGCATCATTAATCTTTAATTCATAAATTGGTAATTTCATAATTTTTATTTTTAATTAATTCTTGCTGCTCTATTTAATCTTCTTATTCTTTCTTGATTTCCACTAACATCACTTTCAACAACAAAACTTCTTACTGCTGCATTGCCCATTTGTTGAATCTGTGATTGATTTAAAGTAGTTGTTTGCAATTGTGCCTGAATGGGTGCTTTTGTACCACCATTATCACCACCACCACCACCACCACCAACATTACCACCAGTTCCACCACCACCACCTGCACCAATTCCTGCTAAACCTTTTGCAGTTGCAGCAATCATTGTTGCAATGCTTATTCCTGCATTTATTTTAGTTGATAAAATGTTTTTAGCTGCTAATGCTTGTGCAGCAAAAAAAGCAGGATTTGGCACACCTGGTCCAATAAAAGCAGGTATAGCATTTGCTTTTGCTCTTGTTTCTAAAACAGATTGATTTGCTGCTATAACAACCTTTGCAATACCTATTGCATTTTCTGCTATTAATGCTGCTTTTTGCAATCCTTTATTTTTTTCAGAAAACATTTTTATTATGCTAATGCCACCTGAAACTGCATCAAGATATGAATTCTCTAATTGAATTTTTGCATCAATTTCTGCTTTTTTTGCTGCTAATCTTTCTTCTGCATTCTTTTTTTCATTAGCAGTTTTTTCTTCATCTGCTTTCTTTGCTTCATCTGCTCTTCTTTGTTCTTCAGTTTTTATTAATTCAGTTTGAAGATTAGCATATCTTTCTGCAATATTTTTTTTGTTTATTTCATATTGTTCTTGAGTAATTAGTTTGTTATTTAATTTATCTATTTCAGCATCTATTTCTTTTTGTTCTTGTCCTGCAAGTTCCAGTTGTTTTTTAGTGAATCCATCTTTAATTGCAGATAATCTATTCTGTTCTATTAATTCATCTGTATGTTTATTCTGTGCTGCTAAATTTTCTAATCTTGCTTTTTCTTTTGCTTCTTCTTCTTTTTTTATTTTATCAGCATCAGCAGCAGTTTGTGTAGCTGCTTGTTTAGTATCATTTGCTGCTTTTGTATTTATTTCTTTTATTTGTAACTGATAACCTGCTTGTGAGTTTTTTAATTCTGTTAATTTATTTTCAGTTTCATTAATAGTTTTGTCTGCTTCTGTTGCAACTTCTTCAGGATTAAATACTAATTTTGCAATGCCACCATATAATGATTCTTCCAATCCAAAATCTTTACCTAATACTTTTCCAACTTCATCAATTGCTTTTAAAAGTAATGCTATTGGTGCAGTTGTAAATTCAAGAATGCCAACTAAAATATCTTTATTTCTTTTAGCAACATCAATCTGTGATTGACGCATTGCTTTTTGAGTGCTTAATTGTGCTTCAAGTTGTGTGATTGTTTGATTTGTAGCAGCAATCTTCATGTTCAAAATTTCCTTTTCACTCTTACCATTTAATTTTAAAATGTTTTCAGATTTGGTAATAGCATCTAAACTTTTTTCAGAAGCAATAACAGATTTCTTTTGTGTTTCTAATAATTTGGTTTGTTCAGCACTTACCCCACTAACTGCACCTTTAATATCATCCCAATAAACTGCAACTGCACCTAAAGCAACAAGAAGCAACCCTATTCCAGTGCTACCAATTGCTACTTTAATTGCATTAAATGCTTGTACTCCTTGTGCACCTAATGCTTTAAATGCATCCTTGCTTTCTAATACACTATTCAATCCCTGACTTAATGCCATTGCACCTTGCACTTTTACAAGTGTTTTTTCAAGGTCTTTTGATTCACTACCAAACAATGCTTGTGCGCCTTGTAATGCAGCAAATCCACCTGCAACACCTTGCAATGCATTAGCAAACCCTTTAAATTTTGCATCTGGATTAAATGCATCACTTAATGTTTTAGCATCACCAATCTTATCTTTAAATTCTGCAACCTTCTTTGCTGCTATAACTGCTTCTTTTGATGTTGCACCAAACTTATCACTCATTGCAATAAGTTCTTTTTGTGCATCTCTTAGTTGTTGCTTTATACTACCAACACTCTTTTCAGCATTGCCACCATCAATATTAACCTGACCACCTATTATAAAATCTGCCATATATTTTTATATTTTTATTAATCTAACATTCTTCTGATCTAAATAACCTGATTGAATAAAATTATTTTTATCACTATCTAAATAAATATAATCACTTTCAAAACTATTATCACTTAAAGCAATAAAGGTATAAACACCATAATTAGTTCCATTATATTCACCTAATGCTTTTGCATTGAATCCATATCTATCAGTACCATTTGCAGTTGTCCATGATGTTGTTGATTTTAATGTCCATGCTTTTTCACTTGGATATGCAGCATTGATAAAATCATTTAAAATATTTGCATCAGCAACTGTTGGCATTCGCCATCCATAATATCCTAATCCTCTTTCATCTTTCAAAGCAAATGGATTATAGAATAAACCATCATTATAATTATTAGCATCAAAATTTCTAAACGCATAAGCAGGTTCTAAATTATCAATTGCACTATCCCATTCTGCTTGTGTAGTAACTAATCTTATACTATCACCATTTAAGAAAGTTGTTTGTCTTAAATTCTCACTTGTCCATCTTTGTGTGCCTATCTGAACAGATGCAGGCACTTCCTGAAATCCTATATCATCATAAGTTGTGTAAATAACCCTTAACAAATCAACCTTGCATAACTCATTTGGTGTATAATCATATATTTTATTCAATCTATAAAGCACTTGGTCAATCCATATAAACTTACTGAAATCAAGATTGAATATATCAGTTTCAGTAAACTTCATTTTGCAAGTAACTAATCTTGAATCTTTATCTGTAATCTCTGCTAAATATGGTGAATAGAAAGCATTAAATAGATTGTTACCTAATGCACCATTTGTTAAAGCAAAATACAATTCATTTAAAGCACCAAAATTTATGTCTGAATTAGGTGCATCAGGATCATCAAAATGACCTGCATAAGGATATGTAGTATATGATGCAAGTGTAGAACCAGTTGTATTAACATTCCAACTTGTAACACCAGTAACATTTTTAATCTGCATAATCCTTAATACTGATGAAACATTATCTTCATTTTGTTGGTCACCTGCATTGTCATAAGTTCCATCCCATTTGAATATTGTTGAAACAACTTTATCTTCATCTTGATATCCAACTAATGGTGTTGCACCAAATATCACTTCACTTGTTTGAGTGTCTTTAACAAACTCTAAATTATTGTCAAACTTTACATCACCATAACCTTGATTGAATCTTTTCTTATACTTATCATTATAATAATCACTATCACTTTTATACTTCAATTCATAATATCTTGAATTGACTTCAGACATTGGTTTAATTCTTATTGGTTCACTTCTATCAACTTTGCTTGTCCAATCCAAATATGAAGCATTATCTAAATCATAGAATAAAGTATATGGTATAATCTTTAAATGCTTTGATGTAAATTTATCTTCAACAACCATTAAATTGAACATCTTCATAATAGATATAAAGAAATCCTTTTGAAATATGTTTGATGGCAAAATATCATTCATTATGACATTATCATTATATCCTAAAAGTATACTTCCTTCAGGATTTGATTTTGTTATAACAGTTGAATTAGATAATATTTGCATTATACTAAATCCACCATTAGTTCCACCACATACTAATGAGAATGTTAATGTTTCATAATAACTTATATCAGTAATAATTGAAAATTCAAATGAAGATGTTGACCTTGTTAATGTTTCTGAATATATATTTAAATTACTTTTAAAAACTCTAAAATATATATTCTCATTCATTGCTGAACCATTATAATATATCTTACCAGTTATATTTATTGACCTTGTATTACCATTTGTATATGTATAAACTCCACTTGCATAAGTGAAATCATTTAAAATATTGTTTTGGAATATAATGTTTCGTTTCTCTCCAACTGTTGCAAGAAATGTATAAGTTGTATTCCCAACTTTTATTATATCTAAATATTTATCATTTGACCTTCTTATAAAATCTTTGTCATTATTTGGAATAACCAATCTTCTGAAGAAATCTGTATCTATAAATTCAGATTCAAATGTATATCCTGAAGATGCAATAATCTTTGTTATATAATCCCTAACAAATAATGCAGGTCTTAATGCAGTATAATAATAGTCATGCTTATTTCCTGAAACCTTTCCATAATCAATTAATGGATAATAAAAACCACTTGTAATATTTCTTGATAATTGTAAATCAAATTCATCATAACCATAATTGACAAAATTACTTTTTATATAAACATCTACATATCCTGATGTATTAACAAGATGGTCAACTATATAAGTTCCATTGTTACCATTTGCACTATTTGTAATTGTAATTATATCATTTTCTTGTAAATCAAAGAATATCTTATATTCAAATCTTAATTTAGTTGCACTTACACTAATATTATTCATGTGCCAATTCTTCCCTTGTTGCCAACTTGCTTCCCACCAATCTTTATTATAAACATGGTCATAAATGCTAAAATCTAAATCTTCTAATCTCTTAGTTCCCATTGCTGAAACAAACCCACCTAATTCACCAAATAAACCTACTTCATATTCTATATTGTTTCCATCAATAACTATTTCCAATAATCTTAAAACTCCCTTCATTATCTGCAATCCATTGCTTTCAACTCTTACTTTTGCAGATTTACTTGCATTGAAATTATAACCCACATTAGGATTGCCATCAATAGTAAAATTTGAATTGCTAAATTCAAAGATATTACCTAACAACTGATTATTGTTAGCAGTACCAGGTAACACAATGGTCTTACTAAATGCAGTTGTTTTTGTATCAATGTTTGCAATGTCATCAATACTATATGTTATTTGATGGCTAAAATCTTGCAATACATCTAACTCCTTATTTTCTATAAATATTCTTATCATCTTCTGAATCCAAATCTTTGTTGGTTTAAATCAATATTGACTTCTAATACTTTTAATCCATTGAATATATGCTCACTATATTCATAGTTTGTTTCTTTTATTGTTACTGGGTACCAATAACCATCCTTTTCAAAATATATTAATGGACTTGTAATTAATTCAGACAACCATATATAATCAGCATCACTTGGATAATTCATGGTTAATTTGTAACTATAATCAATCTTACTGCCATAATTAACTTTTGATTCATTGTATTTAAAACCATTATAATAGTTTACTGGTTCACCTGAACCTGTTGGAAAAGTATATTCATTTTTTTGAAAAGTTTTCTTTTCTATATTTAATGATAATCTTTTAACTAAATCAAATTTTGCAGTATCATACATTCCATACTGATTTATGAAATGTATTTGTGAAGATTCAAATTTTTGATTGCAAACCATATCTACAAATATTTCACATATACCTGGATATGGATTTGAACCTGATCTAATTAATACCTTATAATATTTTACATTACTTGTTATTAAATTTGCCCATTGACCATTAATTGCAATTGGACTTATATTTAATTGAACATAAGGATTTGTTAATGCAACTGTAGTTCCTGATGTTGCTATTTGAGAATTATTTTCACCATAAGTGTAAACATTAATACTAATAGTTTCTTGTGTAGTATGCAAAGGAATAAATAAAAATTTATCTGTTAATCCTGCCTTTGCCCTTGTTCTATTAGTTACAAATTTATTATTCTTTTGATAAATCCCTTCACCATCTTGTTGCCTTTTAAATATGCTTGGTGTCCAATTGTATGCAGTTGTAGTGCCTGACATTTGATTTAATGATGTAACCCCACTAACATCCTCACCAACACTTAAAGTATAGTCAATTGAAATTCCACCACTTGTTGATGGATATGAATTAACAAGGGAATAACCACTTGCTAAATAATCTAATGTCATATAATTTCTAACAACCTGACTTGCATTGAAATAACCATAACCAGTTTCAGGATTAGGATAAGTTTTGCTTCTAATCACTAAATCATTATTTACATAAACATCAAATACAAACTTCATATCTGTAACTGCATGATTGCTACTTTCTGCTATTGTCCATAAATCATCTTGAACAGATGGCTTTACACCTGAATCAGGCATGAATAAATTATCTATACTCATTTTATTAAATTTATACTTATATCTTTTTTTAATGCTGCACCTAAATCCTTTTGCAAATCTTTAAATGTTTCTTCAAACCCATCTTTAAAAAAGTTAGTTGTTTTAATACCATACTTTTTTATATTATAGATTAATTGGTCTGTTTGTTTATCTAACAATGATTTCTTTGTTCCTTTGAATTGCAACCCTCTTTTTTCTGTTTTACTTGATGCCTGACTAATAACCCTAACTTTTGCTTTACCACTTGTAATTAAAGATTGAATAGATGCCCTACCTTCTTTTGACATACTTGTCAAACTTCTATATTGATATGGTGATTTAGGTGCATTCTTTGTTGATTTAACACCCTTGACACCCTTGTCAACAAACCTATAATAATCTTTGATGTATATTTTCAAACTCTGCATTCCATTCTCAATGTCAAGTTTTTGATACATTGTACTTGACATTTGCCCACTATTAACAACTTGTCTATCTTTTATATTCCTTTGAATATTAGATATTGCAATCAAGCCATATTGTTCTAATACACTATTGATAATATCTAATGGATTATAATTAGCAGAACCAGTTTGATTTGATGCCCAATCTAAATTAGCAACTTGTGATTGTGTAATACTTAATGCCATTATCTTTTATATTTAACCAATAACTTCTTTTCCTGCTCTGATTCCATTTCACTCTTAATCTTAATATATGTCAAATCATTTAAAAACTGAATGACAGGTAATTCCCATGTTTCATTCATACTTAAACCTTCAAATTCTGCAACCATTTTACAGTTGTAAATCCATCCAAATGATTTTTGAAATTCATAAGTTCTGTTTCCAGTAACTCCTTCTGAGTCGTTTGTGTCATCAAATAATCTTTTGAATCCACTATTGACCTGGTGAAAACTGCCCAAAAAAAAACACAACAATGATATGCTACATTGAAATCAAGTTCAAGCATATCTTCAGCAACTCTTTCATGATCCTTTTCTTTTAATCCTTTCCATGTTAACTTTAAAGGTGTAACCATTGATGCCATAATCTTGTGCAGATTCCCTACTATATCTTCAGAAAATGTTGCAAGTTCTACATAGGTGCCTGAATTGTTTGGCTTCTTTCTTAAATCATAGTTTATTTTATAAAAGCATCCATTGACATATACCATATTCTTTGGCTTGTCATTCTGCATATTTTTATTTAATACTTCAAATTGCTTATTAACAATCTCACACAATTTATTAAATCTCTTAATGTTCATCTTATTGATTTTGTCAATAGATAATCCAGTAAAAGATTGTACCAATAAACTGCTCTTTTCAAGTTCATCAATATCCATTAATGAAATCTTATACAATTCTTGAAACTTCTTAATAGTCATCCTCATACTAATAAATGTTTTTTTTTGTGGTTTGTTTTATTTAAATTTACATTAGCCAGTATTTGGTTAGATGTGTTTTAATTTGTTTAATCCTGATGTTTCCACATTGGGATTTTTAAATATACCTATATATACCCACATACTTGTTTTCTGTCCTGCACTTAACTGCCAATGCTAAAGCATTAACACAATCATCATGGAATCCTTGTGGTGCATTATACCTAACTCCAGTTGATGTATATTGATATTCAAATATTTCAAGTTCTTCTTTTATCAATCCATCAGGAAACCCAACCTCACCTTTGTGAATTGTTGATGCAAGTAGTTCCATTAGTTGTTGCTTACTTGAAGATGTATATTTAAACCCATCCATTTTGTTAAAATGCTTCTGCAAATCTTCAGTAATAGCATCACCTACACCTGTTGAATCAATCAACACTGGCTTACTTCTGTCAATCGTTAGTATTGTTTCCTTTGTCTGCTTCCAATCCTTCTGAAACCTATCAAAATGGCATACATCACCATTAATTGTTAATCCTATTATAACAGTATAGTCAAATGATTTGGCTAAATCTATACCATAAAAAGCAACTTGTTCTGTTGACAATGGCTTTGTACAAGCAGTAATAAATTTATTACCAAATGGATTTGCTGAATTCTCCATTGGATTAGCCATGTATTCCTGCTCAAATACTACTGATGGCAATTGTGTCCTTGCATCATCTATTTCATTTTTATCAATATATGGATTGTCATAAGTTGTAAACTTGAATGATTTCCAACCTTCTTCATTGCCCAATCCTTTCATATATAAGGAATAGAAATAGTTCTTGCCTTTAAATGTAGATAAGAATAATGCTTTCCCTTTGTAATCTGTTAATGTAGGTCTTATTGAATTTAGCCAACCATCTTCAAGATTGGGAATAAATGATGCTTCATCAACAACAATAAAGTGAAATTTTAAACTTCTTAGATTGTCTAATCTCTCACCAGTAAAGAATTGAATCTTGCCATTGTTAGGAAAATTAATTATTAGATCAGATTTGTTGTTTTCAAAGGGTACGACCTTAATTAGTTTTTCAAAGAAGGTCTTGGATAATAAATATGTAGGGGTAATGTAAGCAACATTGTTTCCTTTTAATGCTTCCTTTATTATCTCAACCTGGCTAAGTTCTGATTTGCCAAATCTTCTGCCACAAGCAACAACCCTGAATCTTGCATCTGAATCAATGATTGCTTTTTGGTTAATATGTGGCTTTGATAGTTCTATTCTCATGTTGGTTAAATCATACATTATAATATGATTCCTTTGTTAATGTGGTTTATTTTACACAAAATCATAGGTAAATGTGTATTATAATATGGTTTTGCCTTCAACAAATACTACTTCAACTCTACCAGTATTTTCAACTTGTTGTGTTTCTCTTGGTTTGCCCATTGCTCTTGTAATAATTGTTTCAAGATTATATAAACTACCTTTCTTAGCACCATTCAATATTGCTTTTGCAACTGTTCTTTCTAATGCAGTACAAGTAGGATTAACATCTATTTGCTTTATTTCATCTAAAGTTAATGCAATGATATTCAATATAGTATCATTGATTTGTGAAGATGTGTAACCAATGCCAGTTAATGTTGATACTAACTTTCTTGGTCTACCAAATGGATTCATTGTTTCACCCTTATCAGGTCTTGTCAATGTTCCACCATTTCTTGCAGGTACTTGTTTTGCCATAAACGATGTATTAACGATGCTTTTTTATATTTTTTAAATAATCTTTAAATTCTTTTTTATCCCCATAATAAATATGGCATTCCCTACATAGTGCCATTAGGTTATTGATGTTGTCTTTATTACTTCCACCCATACCTCTTGCATCTATATGATGAATATCAACTGCTTTTGCACCACATATTTCACAAGCAATAAAATCTGATATGTCATAGCCATAATGTTCAAAATAAATTTTTGTGTGCTTTTTCATATATCCAACAATCTAAAAACTTTACCATCATGATATTTATCCTCAATTCCTTCTTGATATAGTTCCTTTACTTGTTGTGGTTTTTTAAATATTACTTTTTTATTCCAACAGAAAGCATATATCAATGGTGCTTTTACTGAATCATAAGCATTTATTAATTTATCAATCATATCAAAATCATCTTTTTTAAATCTTTTATATCCTTTTACTTCTACTATATAATTTTTTTCATTCTTTTCTATAACAAAATCAGGTAATTTTTGAAGGGTTTTATTAAAGTTCCAAATGTTTTTTATGTGTTCTTCATTATCAAAACCCATCTTCTTATATTTCCAACCATTATTATTGCAGAAATTAATAAATATAACTTCAGCAAAATTATCAGTTATCCTTTGTTCAAATGTTCCATTAAATTCCATCCAGTTTAGATTTGAAATGATTGCATATTGATTCCATTTCTGCTATATAGTAACTATTGAAATCTTTATATCCTTTATTGTCTTGTTCAAAATTCCTGAAAAGTATACCTCTTAATCTTTGTGATGGTGTCTTTAGATTGTCTAAATCTGCCTTTAAGTTATCTAATAAGGAAACTTCATCTTTTATAAATGGTTCTTCTTTGATTCCTACATAACAAAATGCTTGATTAAGTTTAAATAGTTCTGTAAACTCATTAGGGCTTAATTCTTGGCTTCCAAATATTATTTTGATGGTTTTATCCTTTCTTGTAGAAAGTGCTTCTATTTGTCCTGAAATTAGTATCATAAATAAATTGATTTAGTTCCTGATTTATATGCTTTAATGTTTTCATTGTAAATAGATTCCATTTGATTGACTATTTCTTTTTTGTCAAATCCATACTCATTGCCTTCAGCATGGCTTCCAATATGTTCTGCTTTGCAGTTTCTTACATAGTATGTACATAATCCTGCTAACCATGTTCTTTGACAATATTCCAAATCAATCTGACCATAAGGATAAAATTGCTCATTAAACCTTCCTATTTTATCAATGGTTGTTTTTTTAATTAACCAGTTGCTGATTATAAAATCATTCATCAATGGTGGATTATCATCAGATAAATGTGATGCAACTATACCTGCATTAGGATATTGTAATAATGCCAATGCTTTTTTATGCAACCAATCTTTTGATTCTATTATGTCATTTGATAAAAATGCTACTGCATCATACATATCATAGTTTTCTAAACCTTTGTTCAATGCATAGACAATACCTTCTTGGTTGATAAAATTAGCAATATAGGAATGACCTGCATTTGCAAGATTCTGATAAATAATATCTAATGGTCTATTGCCATAAATTAGGCAGTTAACTAATATTCTCATTTATTTGGTTTTAAATATTTAGCAGGATTCCCTACATATTTAGAATAGGATTCCATCTTTAATGTCTTTGTAATTACTGCACCCATTCCTATCATACAATTATTTGGTACATTTAATTTCTGATGTATAACTGCATTTAATCCTATATTTGTCTTTGAACCTATTATACTATGACCACCAATTTTAGCACCACAAGATATGGTAACCCCATTTTCTATTATGCAATCATGTCCAATGTGAGAATGCTTCATTATGTAACAATCATTTCCAATATAGGTTGGGTGCAATCCACCACCATCAATGGAACAAAATCCAGTTATTATTGTTCCTGATTTTATTATCACTCCTTTATTATCTTCTTCATGTCCTTTCCATTCAGGATTGGCACCTATAATACAATAGGGACCTATTGTGACATTATCTTCAATAGTTACATTTGGATAAATAATTGATGTTGGATGTATATTAATCATTGATTTGTGTTTTATACCAGTTATAAACTATGTGTAACATTTCAGCAATACAAGCATTGCATCTGTCATTATAATGAAAATATGGATCATGTACTTTATAAGCATTGACTATTTCATTTCTAATCTCAGGTGTTAACCCAACAACACTATTTGTATTGATTAAAAAATCATAAAAATGCTTATGCATTGATAAGGTCTGCAAATGCTTTTCTTCTGATTTCGTTGACATCTTTGATGTTGTATTTTTCAACTGCCCATTGATAGATTTTTTCGCCATATATTTTTATTTGTTCAGGATTATTTATAAAGAAATTAATGTGCTTAAACCAATCTTTTTGGCTTTCAACCCATAATACTGGTGCATCTGTATCTAATGAATATGGTTCTACTTTGCTAACAATTGCAGGAATCTTTTTACTTGCTAATTCTAATAACTTTAAATTTGATTTGCTTCCATGCCAATCTGATTTTTCTAATGGCACTAATCCAATATCACCATACTCATAAAGTTGCATATAGTTGTTAGGCATTAGATAAGAAAGTTTCATATAAGGTAATGACTTATTGAATGTATATGAATTCACCATTCTATCCCATATCATTTTAGAATTTTCATCTGAATCATTATATCCACCAATAACCATTTTAATCTTGTCCTTGTGCATATTAACTTTTCTTATTGGAAACTTCAATATTTCTAAATCTTTTTCATGTGAAATAGAACCTGACCAAAATATTCTTATTCTTTCATCTTCTACTTTGTCAAGTTGATACTGGTGATTGCCATAAGGTAATGCATTTGGCAATACTAAAACATTTGGATTTATAGGTCTTACTTTATTGGCTAATCTTTCATTTGTGCAGGTAACTAAATCAGCACACTTCATATTGTTTATAAGAATAGGAATCAGTTGTTGAAATTCATTGTACATGATATGGTCAGGTGGCAAATCCCAATCATCATCAATATCCATTACTACTTTACAATTAAGCATCTCTTTTACCTTTGCCCAATCTTTTTCAAGTGTGCAGAATCTATTATAAAATACTATATCCCAACCTTCTGCAAGTAGTTCAGGTATAGGTTCATCAGTTACTATTCCTTTAACATCATTCATAAATCCTAAAGGTATTGTAACTCTATGCCATGCACATCCACTTGGTTGATAACCTAATCCTAATATTTTCATAAGTTAATTTAAAAAATCTTCACCTTTATAATCCTTATGTTTATCAATGCCATTTGCCCATGCAATTGAAATAGGGATTGTAATTATTAAAGTGATTATTAT
>Ga0214917_10003458_pt1 | contig 18212 bp, 9 predicted proteins | sample LL_1208_BB_MetaG_FD_177983 | JGI IMG/M metagenome (GOLD analysis project Ga0214917, IMG submission 177983) | Freshwater microbial communities from Lake Lanier, Atlanta, Georgia, United States - LL_1208_BB | ecosystem: Environmental > Aquatic > Freshwater > Lake | place: USA: Georgia | collected...
CAAAAAATAGCAAAACCCCGCTACGAGACCAGTTAATTATTACATTACTTTATAAATGTGGACTTAGAGTAGACGAATGTATTCAGCTAAAAATAGACAATATTTCATCTGACTCCACAATTAAAGTATTAGGTAAACGAAATAAAGAGCGTATTTTACCAATAAGCAAATCCACACTAAATTTAATCAAAACCTATATCAATACCGAACGTGCTATTCTGCAAAAAACACAGTCTCCATATCTCTTATTAAACACTAGAGGCCTAACCTTGAGCCGCCAAGGAATAAAATTCATGTTAAACAAAGACAAGATCATAACATTAACTCCCCATACTCTACGTCACAGTTTTGCCACCCACCTTATAGAAAAGGATGTATCAATTAGAGAAGTACAGGAATTATTAGGTCATCACTCCATTGTAACGACTCAAAAATACACTCAAATATGCACTTCAAAACGAAAATCTGTATACGAGAGCGCACATCCGCGAAGTCATTATGCAAGAAAAACAAAAAAAGCACCGATGTTAGGTACTGTGTATAAACAAAGAAAAAATAAGGTATAATATGGCAAACAGATTCCCCGAAATAAATTGGAGCATTATGAAAAAGGTTTGCTTTCTATTTTTAACAACCCTACTTCTAAGTGTTTCCACAGCTGCAACAACCAATACTCCTGGATTTATTACTTTTCAGGGAACAATGTCCACCGCTACAGGAGGTCTTGTAGAAGGTAATAGAGAAATTAATATTGCCATTACTGAAGGAAGGAATGGCCGAAAAACATATGAAAAATTAAATGTCAGCACCCTTTTTGTAAACGGAAGCTGTAGTGTGGTCATAGGTCCTCTCACAACAGGACAATTAGACATTCCCAACCCACATCTTCAAATTACATTAGATGGGCTATCTGCATCATTTCCTATTTTATCAACAGCATACTCCATTCACTCTAGGTTAGCAGATACTGTAAAAGCAGTAGACGCAAGCACCATCAGCGGGGTATTTACATCAACAGTAAATATCAATAACAACTTATTTGTCAGAAACAATGTATTAACCGTTGTAAGTGGTAATGTCGGTATTGGTACACGAACCCCGGCATATCCACTAGATATTGTTGGGGACGTCAATGCAACTGGATTTAAAGTAAACGGACGAGATATTGAAAGTGTGCTTTCATGGCAAAAAAATGGCAATAATATTTACTACACACAAGGAAGAGTAGGAATTGCAACAACAAATCCAAGCACACTATTAGATATTGCTGGGACGCTCAATGCAAGAGAATATCGGTTAAATGGTGTCGAATTATCCCGCGCTCTTGCAAATGAGTTCGCATGGAAACCAGCCATAAGGGAAGGCGATATTTTCTTTAATGATGGCAGACCAAATTCATCCGGTAGAATTGTTGGCAGTGTAGGTATCGGTACAAATGATCCACAAGCAAGGCTAGATGTTCGTGGAGAAATTAAAATAGGTGAAGCAGCCTTTGCACCAACATTAGGGGCAATGCAATATGTTAATGACGACTTTTTAGGCTACACACCAGACGGATGGGTATCTTTAATTGGATTACAAGGTCAAGGAAATGCCAATCAAATTACATTCTGGAGAAATGCAAGCAGTTTATCGGGATCTGACAATTTAGTATGGGACTTTACTAATCAACGTATGGGGATTGGAACAGCCAATCCAACAGCACAGCTCTCTGTAAGATCTGTTTCTGACAACCGAGCAATTGTAAATATCACAGATAGAAATAATAAAAGTGTGCTTTTTATTTCTTCCAAAAATATTGGAATCGGCACAACAACACCCAATGTAGCACTCAAAGTAAAAGGGATTGTTGACGCAGACAACTACTTTTTAAATGGAGTTCCAATCGCAGCTGCATTACGATCATCGTCACTATGGAACTTCCAAAACGATGGTCGAATTTTTTACAGCAATGGCAATGTTGGTATAGGAACCACACAACCCAGAAACTTACTTGAACTAGCATCTAGTCCATCAGTAAATCCGGTAATTACCTTTGACTTAAAAGATGTCAATTTATTTAGCATGGGTATTGATAGTAGAACACCTTCAGCATTTATACTTTCTCAGGGCGGGGATTTAACTAGACCAATATTTGTGTTTAAAGAAGAAAAAATTGGGGTTGGACTAAGCAATCCAAGTGCAAATCTTCAAGTAAGTGGTAACAGTGGCGTCCTTTTTACTGGGCAATTTGGCACAAATGATCAAGTGCAAGCATCTGGCCCAGGAACACGTTTAATGTGGATTCCATCTAAAGCAGCTTTTAGGGCAGGTCATGTTGTAAATACACAATGGGATCACCCAAATATTGGAAACTACTCTGTAGCTATGGGGTACAATGTCACGGCTAACGGAATCGCTTCAACGGTAGTAGGCGGATACGAAAACTGGGCCAGAGGAGATTATTCAAGCGTCGTTGGAGGCTTCCAAAACCGAGCATTAGGTGATTATTCTTTTGCAGCAGGATATAAAGCCTCAGCAAATCAGAGAGGTACTTTTGTATGGGCAGATTATTCTCCAACCGCTCCGGTTCAAACATTTAGCTCAGTAGAAAGAGATCAGTTTATTGTCCGAGCATCAAATGGTGTGGGGATTAATACCAACCAAACATCTGGCACGTCATTAACAGTATCCCGTAAAATACCCAATGAATATATTTTCCGAGCAATTGGAAATTCAAGTGCGCCAAATGCTCTGACTATTACGACATCTGGTAATGTGGGCATAGGAACCTCTCTACCAGGCACAGCCAAATTAGCAGTAATTGGTGGAAAGGTAGGTATAGGCACTACAAGTCCGATAGCACCCCTTTCTGTAAGTCCCAATTCAACCGATCAATTTGTTTTTGTGGCGTACAGAGAAGATGGCAACCCTGCCATGTTTATCAGAAGAGACGGTAGAATTGCAATTGGTCATGCCCTAGATTTTGCATTCCCTAACGATGTTACCGTTGCTGTTGCAGGAAGTTTTGGAGGCCCTACGTTTAAAAAAGTAGACCCACGAAATCCAAGTGCCTCAGTCATTATCGGTGGCAATGCAGGCTCTCCATGGTTAGTCCCCTCAAATAATAACAACAATACCTTTTTCAATAGAGGCAAAGTCGGTATCGGTACATCAACACCACAAAGTCTATTAGAGCTATCAAACGCAAATAATATCGACCCGGTTATGGCATTTAATGTAAATAACTCAAATTTTTTCAGCATGGGCGTCAGCAGAAATAAATTTACAATTCAACCCACAAGAGGTCTCACAAGTAACAATCCTAGATTTATCTTAGATGCAAACGGAGTAGGTATAGGGACAGGATATCGGACACCAAGCGCAACACTACATGTCAATGGAGATTCCATCTTATCAGGTAATGTGGCCATAGGAACCACAAATATCAGCACCATTTTTAATGTCAATGTAGGGGGCCGACTAAACACACAACAATTATTTATTGACGGAGTGCAGTACAACCCAGTCCCAACACCTTGGTTAACAGGATCAAGCTCTGAAATTTATTATAATGGAGGCAATGTAGGTATTGGGACAAGTACACCAAGATCTCGACTAGAAGTACTTGGTACAGTATCAGCGAATAATTTAGTTCATTCAGGATCATTTACACTGAATGGACGGCTGCAAACAACTGAACTTCATTTAAAAGATACAACTTCAACAACACCACAATTTGGTAAAGTCATCGTCGATGATGATGAACTTGTCTATGTAGACCCTAGTAATCGCAGAAAAGTACTATCATCTCCACTTCAACGCGACAGAAGTACTAGAAATTCAGGATACCTGGCCCATTGGTCAAGCGAGGCAGATATTGGAGTAACCAATATATTGTGGGATAGAACTAAAAAATCCTTGGATGTATCCGGAAATATTGATCTTACAACAAATTTTAGCGAACCAAACGGGATTAAAATCAATAGCATTCTCGCAATGGGTGTCCCTAAAGGCATGAGTTTAACCACTACTCTGAATCACAGTGGGGACTTAAGACAAGTAAAAAGCTACACAGGCGAAGATATTTCTTTAAATATCAATCAAAACTGGGGTAATTCAAATGAAATCGTAACTGTTAAGGGAATGAACCTTGAAATGACTCAAGAAGATTCAAGGCTTTTACTGAATCGGGCTCGGGTAGTTGGGCTTCATGTTAATGTGGCCAGTATTAACGTCAATACTGCACAGAGATCTTCAAAAGCCGCAGCAGTATTTTTAGGTGGTAACGTTGGTATTGGTACCGAAAGCCCAAGAGAAGCTCTTGAAGTAAACGGGACAGTATCAGCAAATTTCTTTAATCTAACAGGTGGATTATTTGTACCCGAATTATCAGTAAATACTAATGCATTGGTTGCATATAAAGACTCTCTAGCCCTAAAACCAAGAGTGGGCATTGGAACCACTCAACCAAGTACAGAATTAGAAGTCATTGGTACAACTTCTACCAATATCATGACCATTACAGGAGGGATTTCTGCAACAACATTAAATGTAAACAGTGGTGCCCTTTTTGTGAACAGTGCAGGTCAAGTAGGGATAGGAACAACTCAGCCAAATGGACAAATTGAAATCAAAAAAACACTAACATCGTCAACCAATGATCCATTTATTGGTGAGAAAATGAACATTTTAATAGATGGCGCTGGAACTGACCAAACATTTTCATTTAACCAAGACATTTATGGGCTAAAACTTGATTTTGCAAGCAATACAGGAAGCCAGATTGGAAGTGGTAAAAAAACAATTGGTGCCGACATAAATGCCAGCAATTTTGTAGTTGCCAACAACAATACACTTGTAGGATTGAATGTAGATGTAACCGGAACTAGCGGCAAACGATATGCAGGCATATTTAACGGCGGCCGAGTGGGTATCGGTGTGACCCAGCCACTCGCAGAACTTCATGTCAGTGGCAGTATTTTAGCTGATAACCTTTTCTTAAATGGAACACTCGAATCTGGCAGGGCCACTTTTAATAGACTTACAGTAAATACACTTGCACGATTTAATGGCGCTGTAACAATAAATGAATTAACTGTGCTAGGAAGATTAACAGCAAATACATTTGTACTTGAAACTGGACTAGAAGCACAAGACGCAACCTTTTCTACGATTAATGCAAAGTCAGCATCAATCAATACTCTTACAAAAACAAGAGATTTAACTGTTTCCCAAAAACTACTTGCTAATCAAGCTACATTTACAGGTGGGGTTGGTATTGCAACTACAGCACCAAGTAGTGGATTGGCAGTTAATGGGCTTTTACAAGCACGAAACTTATTAGGTACTGAATCGCTCTCCCTTACATCCGGGACAATGAATATTCTATCAGGAACATTGTTCTCTGCAGGTGGAAGAATAGGTATAGGGACAACACAACCTCAAAACTTACTGCATATTCGGACATCATCAGGTACAGAATTTGATCCAAGCAATATTCAAACCTGGAATGCCGTTCGAATTCAAAACGCTAATAATGCACTAAATACAGTGTCTAGTATCCTCTTTTTAGTTGACACAAATAACCCCTCTACCAATATTGGATCTGCCATTGGTGCAATTAGAACAACCGGGTCTCCCAATGAACATGGGTCGTCACTATTTTTTGTAACAGACCCAATTTCAGATGTCCCCACAACTCGAATGTTAATATCTTCAGAAGGAAATGTAGGGATTGGCACAACAAGTCCTCAATCTATGCTTCATGTGAATGGAAATGCACTATTTAATGAAATTGTCACAGTCAATACCTTAGCAACATCTCTTATTAGATCATCTGGAGAATTAGTTATAAGGCCCGCCGATACACTCGTTGTAGAAGGATTTGTAAGCGCAAATCAAGTTATTCAAGTCAATAATGGATTAAGCTTCAAGCATGCAACAAGACCCCCTTCTCCTCGTTCAGGATTTGGAACATTATATGTTGATGGCAGAAGCAATGACCTCTATTTCCTCAAACCCAGTGGAGCATCTGTCAATATTACACGCGGATTTACCGGGAAAGCGTATGGAATTCCTTTTTTCAACTCTCAAGGTCAATTAGATGATGATACAGAACTATATTGGAATAATACGACCAAAACTTTCAAAATTGGTACAGCAAATGTACTGACAATGGTCGACCACAGAGTGACTGTAGATAACTCAGTGAATCAAAGTCTTGCATCAGAAAAATTAACGATGACTTTTGGCAATCGAACAGCGGCAAGCTCATCAGTATTTAGAGGACTGCAAATTAATCTCTTAGGTCAAAATCCTACAGATCCTGATAATTTTGGAAGACTAGCACAAAATGAAACAGCAATAGGTCTTGACGTAGACCTCTCAACATTACGTGCAGAGCGAAGTACAGCTCAATCAACAGGAGGGTCGCTACAAGGGTTCAAATATGCAGCTTTATTTAGAGGTGGAAGTGTAGGGGTAGGTGTATCAGACCCGCTAGCATCTCTTCATGTCGTTGGTGACACTGCCGGTAGACCTGCCTTTAGAGTAGATTCGACACGTAGAGACTCCGTTCTTATTCCAAATGCTCTTGTAGTTAGCAGCAATGGTTTAGTGGGAATTGGCTTAGCCGATCCAACAGCAAAACTTCATATTAAAGCCAATAATGATCCCCTCATTTCTGACGCTGAAGAAGCCATTTTCAAGATCACCAAAACAGATAATTCACCAGCCTTTATTGTCAAAAATGATGGCAAAATTGGTATAGGTACAACAAATCCACTTTCCGATCTAACTGTGTCTGGAAACCTTTTTGCGACGACATCTTCCTTTAATGAAATTGTAGCCACAACGCTTAACATTGCTAATGGTGGCTTATACGTCAATGCAGCCGGTCAAGTTGGATTTGGAACAACTCAACCTCAGGGTCATCTTAGCTTTGCAAAAACAATTAGCCCAAGCACTATTCCTGTAAATGGGTTTACGTCACAAAAAATGTTACTCAATCTCAATGGAGGAACAGACTCTCTAACATTTAGATTAAACCGAGATATTACAGGAATGGATATTGCATTAGAATCCGAGGCAACAAGTCAGTTAGGATCAAATCGAACAGGTAGAGGTCTATCTTTAGATTTGACTAAAGTTGCTCTGGATAACACAAGTCGAGCAATTGGATTATTTGTAGACGTAACAGGCACAACCGGCACTAGATACGCAGCAATACTCAATGGAGGAAGAGTGGGTATTGGAGTCACCAATCCAACCGTTATGTTAGACGTTTCGGGTGACATTAAGGCAACAGACTTAGATTTAACCGGACGCCTTAGTGCAGGGCAAATCACAGCAAATACCCTAACAGTCTTAAACAATTCTCAATTTTTTGGATCTATCACAGCCAACAATTTAGTTGCGACTACAATTTCTGCAAATAATATTACATTAAGTGGATTATTTAGAATTTCAACAGCCTCTATTACTACTTTAAATGCCAATATCGCTACATTTAATCGATTAGGTATTCGCGTCAATGTCCCAAGACAACCCCTTGATGTATCAGGAAATGCAAGTATTAGTGGCGGTTTATTAGGGGTAGGTATTACTAATCCTACAGCCATTCTTCACATCAATACCACAACAGCGGCAAGTCCATTTAGAGTTCAAATCGATAATGGCGCAACAATCCCTCACGCATTTGTAGTGAGTGGGAATGGAAGAATTGGTATTGCAACAGCAAACCCCAGCGCAAAATTAAGTATCTCAAAAGCCAGCACTGATACTGATGATCTTCTTTTAATCGAAAAATCAGATACATCCCCACTAATGAAAATTACCAATTCAGGATTGACAGGGATTGGAGTCGCTTCACCATTGGCACAACTTCATATTAAATCCCCAGTGAATCAATCCCCACTTCGCATTGATAATTCAGCTAATCAACCACTATTTCATATAGGAAGTACAGGTAATATTGGTGTAGGGATTAGCTCACCCGCAGCAGCATTACATGTTAGCGGAAATATCCCCCTCATCGTCGGAAATGCCACCACACCGTATTCACTATTTGTGAATAACGCCGGTTCTGTAGGTATTGGAACATCCGATCTAACATACCGTTTTAATGTAAATGGCAAAATGCTCATGGGGTCCTTAGGAGCCATCACATTACCATCATGGGTAGACTTGAATTACAATACAGGATTAATTTCTGCAAAAGGCAACGACTACTCGATTATTGGTCTTGAAAGACGTCAAGGAAGTACTACAGACTATGACTCTGTAATCCAATGGGGATCAAGTACAGACGATAGTTTATTATTCAAAAATAATTCAAACCAAACCATCATGAAAATAGAAGGAAGCGGTAAAATCGGTATTAATACCTCTACACCAACTGCATCATTACAAGTAAGTGGAAATACGCCTTTACTCATTCAAAGTGCAACGCGTCCATTTGCATTGATTGTGTCAAGCAATGGAAATATTGGGATTAACACCAATCGTCCTTCGGTAGAGTTAGATGTGAACGGGACTATCCGAGCGAGAGGATTCAATGTCACTCATGAAAGCCTAAATGCCTCTACAGTAAATATTACAAATGCATTAACAATGACCAGAACAGTAACTCGAAATGTCCCAATTACAATGCAAGATATCCGTTTAAATTTAGGTGCAGATATTAATAACGAATTAGTTGGTTTAGACATTGTTTTAGATTCACTTCCAAATAGCGCACTAGGAAATGCAAGAGACTACTCACTATTTAATACTCAAGCCTATGGATTAAAAGTAGATATGACTGGTTTGCAAACACAAGACCCTACATTAGGGGGTGGCAATAATGGAAAAAAATATGCAGCCGCATTTTTAGGTGGTGCCGTAGGTATTGGCATTACAAACCCAGAAACAACATTACAAGTAGTCGGTCCGGCCAATGGTAATATCGCCCGATTTGGCAGCACATTAGCCGATTTAACAATTAAAGACGAAAATAATGGCAGTATGTTATTTAGCATGAGAAACCTTATCAGTGGAGACAATGCGTTTCAACAAACCCTTTTCTTATCAGGTGATAAAGTTGGAGTAGGTGTCGACCCACTAGGAGATGAAAATGCGGTAAAGTTTGTCGTAAATGGCGATATTAGAGTGGGTATGAAAACATCCCCATCAACTGCAGCTAGTGGAAACAGAATCTATTTCTCAGGAGGCCCCGACGTCCACTCAACAGACGATAATGACAATAATAGTCCATTATGGATGGGACGAAACAATGTGAGAGAAAACGAATCAGAGTTTCTAATTAATGCCGGTAATGGAGATGGACTAGATCGATTTATCGTTGGATACACAAAAAACTCAACATTTAGACCCGTCCTCCAAGTCGTTCCATCAGTAAATGCATCCAATACCTTATTTAGAAGTAGAGTAGGTATCAGTGATGGCTCCTCTACAACATTTAAACCGTCAACACAGCTGCATGTCATCGGATCAACAAGTGGTAGTGCAAGTAATGTATCAAGTCACTTGGTGGCCTTCGAAAACACAGGTGGAGAAGAAGCTGACACCCTTGTAATCTGGCATACAGGTTATGGCAATGCGGCCGCAGTCCCTACCGGATCAAACTTTATTACATTTGCAGATCAAACCCATATATTAGGGGAAATAGAAGGAAGTGGTGATAATGGCATCCGATTTAAAACCAATGGTGCGGACTATGCAGAATATTTACCAAAAATTAATTCATCTGAAACAATCCAAAAAGGTGACATCGTAGGTGTTCACAATGGAAAAGTCAGTTTACGCACCAGTGGGGCCTCTCAAGTATTAGTACGAAGTTCTGCTGCGAGTATTGCAGGTAACTGGCCTGGAGAAGAAAGGGAAAAAGACCATGAGTTAATTGCCTTCTTTGGTCAGGTTAAAGTCAAAGTAACAGGGCCTATTAATGCTGGAGATTATATTATCCCTTCAGGGCTAAATGATGGTGCCGGTATAGCCATTGCAAAAGATGCGATAACCCCAAAAGAATTTTCTCAAATTATCGGTCAAGCATGGCAAACTAACACCAATAAAGAGGCCAAGTTAGTACTAGCCGGTGTCGGATTTAATTTCTCTACTCCTAAAATAGGAAATTACTTAGATAAAATTACGACCCTCGAAACACGGGTAAAAACATTACAAGATCAACAAAGTAAAGTTGAAACCAAATTTAAATCAGACTTCGAGCGTCAATCTAAAGAAATTGAAGCCTTATTAAAAAAATTAGATAGGCCTTGAATCGCAGACAACTTTTACTACTAATTTGTGGTATTGATTGGCTAAATCATAAAATTACCAAGTCCAAAAAGCTAGAAGAATGGCTTTGGACTTGGTACAAACTAGAAGGATTTTATATTGTTGGGCAATGCCAGCATTCGGGTCATTGTTGTAAAAAAATAATGATTTATAAAAATGAAATTCCTATAAAAACCCAAACTGAGTTTATCAACTTTCAAAAAAGCACCCCTGATACACCATTTATTCCCCGATACAATCCCAGTAATTCAACAGTAATCGATTGTTTTGATTGCAAAAACTTAAGCCCTCAAAATACATGCAAAGACTATCAAAACCGACCTAAAGCATGTCGCAACTACCCCTACTCCAATATACTCAACGAAACTCCATTATTTCATGGATGCGGATACACAATACAAAATGCCCCAAAACCAAAATGGATTCATCAAAACCTAAGAAAAAAAATAGATCTTCTAGAAAAAAAAATCTGTAGTCCAAGTTAACAAGCGCTACTTTAACTACTTAGAAATCTTATGTATCATACTAGACTCTCAAGACATGGGGTCTAAATTATCGGAGGCTTAAGTAATGTATGTGAATCGCGCAGTAGAACTCAATTCGGATAATATGCATCGGTTTCAATGCTTTATTGTATTTGACCCAGCATCTTCCAGAATTAATGAAACAGATGTCCTAGTAAGAGGTCAAGATATCCTCGAAATGTATGAAAAAGTGGCATCAGAAATAGAAACTAACCAATCAATTCAAGCCATGACCCTTCGCAACAGACTCTCTAAAATTGGCCAAATGTTAGATTTACTTGTCACATGCGATAATTTGATTATCACTAAGTTTTTTGACCGAATTTGGAGACGGTACTCCTATGTCAGTAATATTAGCGAACTATTTTTAGACTATCCTACATTTATTAAGTATTTTCCTGAATTTGAAAAAGATAAAGAAGCCCTGCTTGCCCAACGTATTGATGGAAGCGAAGATGACGAAGATGGTGACGGCGGATCTGAAAGTGGGTCTTTAAGCGAAGAATAATATGGGACTCGCAATAGGAATTGTAGGATTACCCAATGTAGGCAAATCGACACTATTTAATGCCATCACCAATGCTGGCATAGCTGCAGAAAATTATCCATTTTGCACAATTGACCCAAATTCTGGCATTGTTGAAGTTCCAGATCACCGCCTTAAGGCACTATCTGACATTTCAAAATCTGAAAAATTAATCCCTGCAACCATCGAATTTACGGATATTGCGGGGTTAGTAAAAGGGGCATCACGAGGAGAAGGATTAGGTAATCAATTTTTAAGCCATATCCGACAATCAAATGCCATTGCGCACATTGTGCGATGTTTTGATGATCCAAATATTATCCATGTTGAAGGCCGAGTAAACCCATTAGAAGATATTGATATCATCAATCTTGAACTGATTATGGCCGACTTACAAAGCATTGAAAAAGCCATCGATACTCAACGAAAAAAGGCAAAAGGTACCAATAAAGAAGAAATTGACCGCTTAGCCGTATTTGAAAAGGTTCAAGCACACTTATCTCAATCCAAACCAGTCCGACAACTTGACTTATCTCCTACAGAACAAGAGTTACTCAAAAGCAATCCCTTAATTACCAATAAAAAAACAATTTATGTGGCCAATGTCTCAGAGTCTGAAGTCAGTACCGGCAACAGCTATAGCCAATTAGTACAGGAATTTGCCAAAAGCCAAGGCGATGAATTTACTCTGATTAGCGCAAAAATTGAAGAAGAAATTGCAAGTCTCCCTAAAGAAGATCAGCCATTATTTTTAGAGGAAATTGGACTTACTGAGTCGGGTCTCAATAAATTAGCAAAAGTTTGTTATTCGCTTTTAGGATTACAAACCTATTTAACATCAGGCCAAAAAGAAACCCGAGCTTGGACTATACCTATTGGATTTAAAGCGCCTCAAGCTGCCGGAGTAATCCATACCGATTTCGAAAAAGGATTTATCAGAGCAAATATTATTTCTTTTGACGAGTATATCGCTCACAATGGATGGAAAGGTGCAAAAGAAAAAGGAATACTCCGCCAAGAAGGGAAAGACTACATTATGAAAGATGGAGATGTTGTAGAATTTCTTTTCAATGTTTAGCCCAATAAAATTAGCCATATCCGGCTTCTATATCGGTGTTACCAGTTTACTACCTGTAACCACACCGCGCTCAGTCAAATCAGTGTCCGTATTGTTGCCTAAAATTGCTGACTCTTTTAGTCAGTTTTTGCGTACTCCTACCCGAGCCAAAAAACATATTTATTTTTTACTCCCCATAGGAATTGGCGCATTAATTGGGCTTAAACTCACAGCAGGCTTCATTGCCCATTGGCTTCTTCAATATCCACAGCCGATGTATTGGTTTTTAATTGGTCTTGTAACAGCATGTATCCCCGACCTCCTTCAAAAACCACGCCATATGCGCATGACCCCCACAAAATTTGTGGCATTTGTCACGCCTTTTTTAATCATCATGTCATTATATTTTGTAATGGAACCAACTCAATTTGGAACCATACAAGCCTTTTCAGGCACCAAGCTAATTATTTCAGGCATCCTTATTTCGGTAGCTGCCGCAATACCAGGAAGTAGCGCTACACCCCTCTTAATGCTTATAGGCACCTATTCGACACTTATCTCGTCCATTACCAGCTTAAACATTGCAGTAATCACCACAACAGCCATTGGCGCCTTTATTGGTAGCTTATTTGCCGCCAAATTAATCAGCTACTGGTCAAAACGAGCCCCAGCACATACTCAATATGCCATTATAGGCACTATAATTGGCTACACCATACCGCTTTATCCAGGGATATCACTTAGCATAGAAGGCTTAATTAACATTATCCCATTACTTATTGGCTATGGTGTAACCAGACAATTTTCCTACTTGGCCACCGGACCCACAAAATCAAATATTTGAGGATGAACTAAAATCTTTTTAGCCATTCGCTGAACATCTTCTTTGGTTAATTCAGACAAGTATTTTGCAGATTGCCCTAACGAATAAGCATGTCCTAATCCATAAAGTTCATCCGTAACATATAAAGACCCTCTGGACTCTAAAGATTCCACCTGATCTTTGTACGAATATCGCAATTGAGCCAATGCTTCATTAAATTCATGATCTGAAATGAGCTTATTTTGAAGATCTTTAATTTGATCCAAAATCACTTTTTTTACGTCTTCTTTCGACTGTCGATTAGTTAAAGCATAAATTAAATAATGCCCTGGCTCTATACCCGTTTGACCAGCAGCATGCACCATGTAGACATAGCCCTTATCACGAAGCAAACTATGTAATCGGCCTCCAGGATAATTAGCTCCGGACAACACAGTATCCATTAAATCCAAGGCAACAATTTCCTTCGGATCAGAATAATCAAGGCCATCATACCCAATCAAAACTCCAGCAACATCCTGAGGAATTGAAAACTCATGACTGGCCGATTCAGTGTGGGGTAATCGATTAAACTGTCCAAAAACATTTTGTTGAGAAACCTTTACCTTTGTAAAGGCTTTTTCAAGTTGTGATAGCACATACGCTTCATCAAATTGCCCTACAACACTAATCACGATATCCGCATTATCAAATAAATGTGCATAATACTGAGTCACATCATCCAAAGTTAATCGATTAACACTCTCATTTTCACCCAATACAGAGGCTCCATATGGATGTCCTTTATAAAACACTTGCTTAAAGCGATACATGGCATATCGCATCCAATCATCTTGTCGGCTTGCTATAGACTTCAACATTTGACGACGAGTTTCTTCAAGATCTTCGGCATCAAATTTGGCATGTAAAAAGGTTTCTAAAAATACTGGAAATAACTCGTTAAAATCGTCTGAAAGTGAGTCCAAATTATAATAAAGGGTATTATTTCCAATCGATGCAGATAAGTCTGCACCACGATCTTCAATTAAAGTACGGATTTGTTGTTTAGAGTATTTTTGAGAGCCTTTACCCAATAAATCCGACACCATATACCCAAGCCCTTGAGTTTCAGGTTTATCCTGACGTGACCCCCCTGTTACAAATATTTTGGCAAATACTTTTGGAAGGGCCGTATTTTGCTCTAAAATCACTCTGACACCGCTAGACAAGGTAACCATGCGAGGTCCAACACCAATCGATGCCAAGGGGTCACTAGTCACAGACTTCGTCGGTGGTAAGGCTACTTTTGGCGTCATCATGGTTACTACCATACGATCGGGCTGCAAAAATTGCGTCGCAACACGTTCAACATCCTCGGGTGTCACACTTTTAAAATGGCGCAAATAGTCATCAAAAAAAGAAGTGCTATGTCCATACATATAGCCCATCCCAAATCGGGATACTTTGTCATCGATTGTAGAAATCGAAAAAATATCTTCGGCCACTTTTTGCTTTTTAGCCCGTTCAACTAATTTTTTATCTAATTTCCCTCGCTTAACCTCATCTAAAATAGTAAATAATTCGGCTTGGGCTTTATCTTTTTTTGCCAAATCCAATTCAAGAGTCACTTCAAAGTACCCAGTTGATGTGGACGGCGTATATGACGATGCCCGAACAGAATACGCCAATTGGCCATCCTCAACCAATCGACGATGTAAAATCGAATCCTCTCCATTGGCCAATACAAACTCCAATAAATCCAATGGATACAAGTCCTTAGAAAATAAATCTACAGTTGGAAATCGAAAGCTCAAATAGGTCACCGTCGTATCACCAACACCCGTTAAATACCGTGTAGTAAATGGCAATGGTTCTGGCTGATACACCTGAAGCGGAGCTGAAACATGAGAGATTTTTCCGAAAGTAGAGTCCACTTGCGCCATCACCTTAGCCGAATCAAATGCGCCCCCGATAACCAAAATCATATTAGATGGTACATATTTGGCTTTGTAATAGTCTACCAAGGCCTCACGGCTAACCTCTTTAAAGTTATCCAAATACCCAATCACGGGATATCGTAATGGGCTTACCTTATAAAAATTATCGCTGCACAGCTGATAAAACTGTCGCCCAACATTGGCATCACTTCTCTCAATTTCACGGGTAATTACATCGCGTTCACGGTCAAATTCTTTAGGATCAAATTGGCAATAAAACATCCATTCATAAATAATATTGAGGGCCGTCGACAGTTCTTCGGGGACAGTATTTACAAAATAAGACGTATGATCCAGCGTAGTGTAAGCATTATAAGCCCCACCCAGCTTTGCAATCAGTTGTTTATACTCACTTTCAGGTCGTTTAGATGTCGTCCCTCCAGCCACTAAATGCTCTAGATAATGCGATAACCCACTACCCAAATAAGGGGCCTCATCAATAGATCCGGTTTTAACAAAAGTACGCACTGAGGCCAACGCCGAAGATGGGTCATTCACAAGTACCACAGTTAATCCATTATCTAGTCGTTTTGTATCCATCGTTAAACTCCATACCGTATTATAAAATAAAATGCCTATCGCTAAAAAATATAGTCCAAATCGTCTCATCATAAAACTCCTGTACGAGTAGAAATCATCTCATTTCAATGACGTTCAAGCAACCTTATGGCATAATCTAACCCTATGACACAAAAAGATAACCTATTTCAAACACCACAACCTCAATTTGAATTTAATCAAAACGTCGTCACCGTCTTTGATAATATGATTAATCGCAGCGTCCCCCACTACAGTGAATTTCAACATGAAATCGCTTGGCTAGTCGATGCATTAGCCTCACCTAATACATGTATTTATGACTTAGGCTGTTCTATCGGCACAACCTACCTCACCTTAGCACCGATACTCAAAAGTAAAAACCTCCAGTATATTGGCATTGATAATTCAGAAGCCATGCTCAAAAAAGCCATGGACATCCGCCCTCGTAATCCCCAACCCCAATGGCATAATAATGACCTTAATCACCCCATCGACTTTCAACCTGCCAGCATCATTATTTTAAATCTTGTCCTTCAATTTTTACGGCCAGAAAACCGATTACCATTACTCACACGCATCCATCAGTCTCTTTTACCAAATGGATATTTAATTCTTATCGAAAAAATCATTCCATCACCGGCACACTTCGACCTATTTACAACACGGTATCACCACTTTAAAAAATCCAATGGCTACACTGAAGACGAAATTACAAATAAGGCCAAGTCACTTCAAAATGTCCTCATTCCAGACTCTTTAACCACACATCAAAGTCAACTTAAGCAAGCGGGATTTAGTACCAATGACACCTTTTTTCAGTGGTATAATTTTGCAGGCATTCTCGCCAAAAAATAAGTCCTGTCATTCCTGAACAATAACATTTTTAAGATGCATAATATCTGTAGCCGTTTTAACCACAATGGCATCAAAACGACAGGCAATATCAAAATTACCCATACGCAATAAATAAAGTTGCGCTGACTTAATTAAGCGCTTTTGTTTAATATAAGTAATCGCTTCTAATGGATGTACCTGTGACCCTGGGGCATAATACTTCACTTCACAAAACACCAATGTCCCATCGGGGTCTTTAGCAACAATATCCAATTCCCCACCCTTCATAACCACATTACGCGCCACGACGTCATAGCCTTCTGACTGTAAATAAGCCACAGCCATATCCTCACCCAATTGACCAATGTGTCTAGACATTATGCCCCTCAAGCAATTCCAATTGCCTACTAATATCAAAAGTCATGCGATGCACATTACTACGACCATGCACATAAAGAGCGTTAAAATGGGCCTTTGTTCCATACCCTTTATGGGTAGCAAAACCATAGTGTGGAAATTTACGATCTAATGCCACCATAATCCTATCCCGAGTCACCTTAGCAATAATAGAGGCTGCCGAAATACATGGCACCAAGGCATCACCATCCACAATAGTCCGACATAAAATCCCCCCAAAATCTGGGGCCTTATTTCCATCAACCAAAATCTCACTCGGACTAATACGCAATGCCACCACGCTTCTTTTCATGGCCTCCATAGTAGCCTTTAAAATATTTACTCGATCAATAAATCGATGACTAAGCACTCCAATGCCAATATGTGCTTGAGAGGCCATCACCATCTCAAATAATTTCTCTCGTTTGGCAGCAGTTAAAACTTTAGAGTCTTTAAAGCAGTGTGAGTCTAAATCGGGTGACAACCATACCGCTGCGGCCACTACAGGGCCTGCTAACGCCCCTCGTCCGGCTTCATCAACGCCAACAATCAATTATCCCAAAACCTCTTTAAAAAACCGCTGCATATCCTTAAATGAGCGGGCATCAGCGGCCTTGTTATACTCTACCCCAGTTTGAGTGGGATACTCCTTAACAGGTAATTGCACAAAGCCATGAGCAGCATTGCCATAAATTGTTAATTGCCAATCACATCCAGCCGTTTGCATTTCGCGACGAAACACATCAAGCTGAGACCAAGACACAAACGGATCATTTGCCCCATGCATAATTAAAATAGACCCTTTGATATTTTTAGCATCATCCGGAGTCGGCGTATCCAAATCACCATAAAAACTAATCACACCTTTAACATCAGCACCACTCCTGGCCAATTCCAAAGCAACTGTACCTCCAAGTCCATACCCAATTGCCCCAATAAGATGCGGATCTGCCCATTTTTGCTTTGCTAATACAGACAATGCCGCCTGGCTACGCCGCCTCATCAAGCCCCTATCCGACTTTAATTGTTTGGCAAGCGCTGACGCCCGAGCAGTCGTTGTAGGGCGCTGACCACGGCCATACATATCTGCAACCAATACGGTGTACCCTAATCTCGCCAATTGTTCTGCACGCTTACGCTCATGCTTGGTAATACCCATATATTGTGGAAAAATTAAAATAGCTGCTCTAGGCACATCATCTCGATCATCAAATGCCATGAAGGCCTCAAAATACTGACCTTTATCACTGTAATAAACAGT
>Ga0214917_10003459_pt1 | contig 18211 bp, 18 predicted proteins | sample LL_1208_BB_MetaG_FD_177983 | JGI IMG/M metagenome (GOLD analysis project Ga0214917, IMG submission 177983) | Freshwater microbial communities from Lake Lanier, Atlanta, Georgia, United States - LL_1208_BB | ecosystem: Environmental > Aquatic > Freshwater > Lake | place: USA: Georgia | collected...
TTCCCATGCGTCAGCGGCTTTCTTAGCATCTCCGGCACTTGTTGCCTTTGCCGCAATTTTTTCATAATTATCGATAGCACCTTGAAGTTGAGCAACAACTTCTGCAGCACGTGCCTTTGCAGCAGGATCGGTTTTGCGCCAAATTTCAGCTTCGGCCGATTTAATTGCTTCTTCTACTTTGTTTACGCGAGCATCAAGAGCGGCACGCTTATCACGATTAGTCATTCCTATTTTTTCCCAAGAACGTGCGAGATCCCTAAATTTGTTCTTTGCGTCTTTAACATCTGTAAACGGTATAAGTGCTTCAATTTGAAGGATGAGCTCTTCACGTTTTATCAAATTTGCCGCCATCGTTACTTCGCGTTTTTCAAGGTCAGCATTTTTCGCTTGGAAGAATTGGTCCTGCGATTTCTTAAAGCGAGCCCAGAGCTTCGCGTCATCTGATGGCTTTCCGCGACCGGCTGCTTTCCATTGATCCATAAGTGACTTGAAAGCCTTTGCAGTTGCTACCCAATCTGTAGAAGTAGCTAATTTTTCCGCTTGTGCAACCAATGCCTTTTTAGCTTCTGTTACAACTGACGTTGTAGCTTCTAAATTCGCAAAGTGTGTTCGACGACGTTTATCGAATTTATTTCGTGAAGCTGAGAATCGCTTCCATAAATCAGTGTCCGTTTTCTTATCTAAACGCGGTGCAGATTTCCATTCGGCAAGAAGTTCTTTGAGTCGATCGCCAGTTGTTTTCCAACTTTCGGATAGCGCAAGTGATTCAGCTTCGGCGACAATCTTTTCCTTTTCGACTAAAACTTGAGCGCGTTTGGCCGCTTTTTCGGACTCTGCAGCAGCTTTCTTTGCTTCGTATGCACCGCGATGGCCTTCGATGAGAGGTTCTAGCTGATCAACTGATTGTGCAAGTGCATCAAGATCTCCGACAGCGTTAATTTCCTTTACCTGATCACGCAATTTCTTCACAGATGCAAGAGCGTCAGAGGGAACCATTGCTCCGCTTGTAATCCGCGCCGCAAGGAGTACAATTTCTGATGCAACTGCTTCAAATTTTCTTACAAAATATGCAAGGGCTTCTTCAGAGCTTTTTCCCGGGTATGAACCGACAGCTTTGTCGCCTTGTGAAGTTCTTACGAAAACCGTTCCGTCTGGTGCTACATATCCAAATTTTGATGGATCTCCAATTAATGCAGATGCTGCAGAAGTTGGAATTGAACTTGGTGTAGGTGTTACGTCGGACATGGTCTTCCCTTCAGCGCGTTAATCGATTTCGATTTTCGCTATTGGACCAACACTTCCAATCTCTCTTCTTGGATTTAATTCCGTTAAAAGAGGCGTAAGTCGAGTTGGTCAGGCGGCTTGATGAAGGTAAAAGGTACCCTGTACCTCTGTGCGTGGCGAAATTTCCCGCGTAACGAGCTCCATAAATAGGCGTACTCGAAGGGATATCACCGTGTTTATCACCTCTTTCGCGGCTCCGATGTTCGCCACAAATTGTTGGATTATCGCCAATGAACCTGGTGGTGAATGTGTAATTGTTGATCCTGGAATGCCTAATGTTTCTGACACTGTTGCGATGGTTTTACATGAGCATAAATTGAAGCCAGTTGCCGCCGTTATCACGCATGGTCATTTGGACCACACTTTTTCCATAGTTCCAATCGCCAATGGATACGAAATTCCGGCTTACATTCATAGCGAAGATCGACCTTTACTTTTACATCCAGAGCGCGCTCATGGCCCCGAATTTTTAGCGACATTAAGTGCAATGGACTTTGCTGAACCAAGTGATGTTAGAGAATTGCGCCATGGAGCGGACGTAGAAATGCTGGGGATGAATTTTCATGCCATTCACGCTCCCGGTCATACCCGAGGTTCACTCATGTTTACGGTTAATGATGAAGTTCTCATAAGTGGAGACGTCCTATTTGCAGGTGCGATTGGTCGAACTGATTTACCGACAGGTTCTCCAGAATCAATGCAAGAGACTTTAGTAAACAAAGTTCTAACACTGCCTGATCAACTTCGCGTTCTACCTGGGCATGGCCCAGATACAAGTATTGGTCGTGAAAGAAAAACTAATCCTTATCTGATTGACGCAGCCAAGAAATCAGGAAGACGATGAGTAAGCGAAATCAAATTCAAGCTCCGAAAGGAGTAAGTGAATACGTTCCTCCCCAATCAAGAAAATTTGAATCTGTGCGAGAAGCACTTTTGAAGCCGGCTCGTAATGCGGGCTATGAATTAATTGAATTGCCGGTTTTCGAAGATACAGAGTTATTTACTCGTGGTGTCGGAGAATCAACTGATGTAGTGTCAAAAGAAATGTACACATTTGAAGATCGTGGTGGCCGTTCTATAACTTTGCGCCCAGAAGGAACGGCTGGAGTTATGAGAGCAGTAATTGAGCACGCGTTAGATCGCGGTCAATTACCAACAAAGCTTTATTACAGTGGAGCTTTTTTTCGTGCAGAACGTCCACAAGCCGGGCGATATCGTCAATTTTATCAGGTTGGTATCGAAGCAATTGGTGTTCAAGATGCGGCACTTGACGCCGAAATAATTGCAATTGCAGATTCTGGATTTAAAGCAATCGGTCTAAAGAGATACCGATTAGAAATAACATCATTGGGAGATGCCCAATCTCGAGCCAAACATCGCGTAGATTTAATCTCTTTTATCGAAAAATTGGATTTGGATGACGCGACAAAAATACGGGCGTCTATAAATCCTCTTCGTCTTTTTGATGATAAACGTGAAGAAATCAAGAAGATGATGGAAAAGGCCCCGTTATTGCTTGATTACTTATCTGATGAATCGCGTAAAGATTTTGAAACCGTACAAAAACATCTGGAAGCTCTCGGTGTTGATTACACAGTAAATCCTCGAATGGTTCGCGGATTGGATTATTACACAGGAACAACATTTGAATTTGTACACGAATTACTTGGAGCGCAATCTGGCATCGGCGGCGGTGGACGATATGACGGACTAATGGCAGAACTTGGCGGTCAAGAACTCTCTGGAATTGGCTTTGGTCTAGGAATTGATCGTTGCGTGTTGGCTGCCGACGCGGAAGGAATTTCATTTGATCAAGAGTTCACTTCCGATCTTTTTATAATTCCACTCGGTGAAGAAAGTAAAATGGCTTCCTTAACTATTGCCCAAGAGTTGCGAAACGCTGGATTACGTGTGGAGATTTCTTTTGGCGATAGAGCCTTAAAAGGTTCAATGAAGGCAGCCGATAAGAGCGGCGCCGCCTTCGTAATCGTTCTAGGTGAAAGTGAAATTGCTAGCGGAAATGTGGAGCTCAAAGAGATGAGCACGGGTAAGACTTCTTCGGTTACTCTTGCCTCCTTGCAGAAACATCTTCATAGTGTTTTTGCCGAATAATTAAGAACAGAAAAAGAGGCATGTAGATGTTGCGCACACATGGAGCAGGAACGCTTCGAGCATCCCATGTCGGGCAAACGGTAACGCTTGCAGGTTGGGTTGCCAGGCGGCGCGATCACGGCGGTGTTGCCTTTATTGATTTCCGGGACTCAACGGGCTGGGTTCAAGTTGTTATTCGAGATGAAAAAATTGCTGGAGCTCTTCGCGCTGAATGGTGTTTGAAAATTACAGGTGAAGTGGTCGCACGACCTTCAGGAAATGAAAACTCTGTCGTTCCAACGGGTGCGATAGAAGTAATGGGGGATGACGTCGTTATTTTGAGCGAAGCAGCAGCATTGCCATTTCCCGTTGATAGTGGCGACGATGTTGAAATATCTGAAGAAGTTCGACTTAAGTATCGATACCTCGATTTACGCCGAGAAGCCCCTGCTGCAAATCTACGATTACGTTCCAAAGTTACATCAACGATACGTCGCGTAATGGAAGACGAATCCTTTTTAGAGATTGAAACTCCATATTTGACTCGTTCAACCCCCGAAGGAGCTCGCGATTTTTTAGTTCCGGTACGACTTCAACCGGGCAGCTGGTACGCCCTTCCACAGTCACCTCAGTTATTCAAGCAATTACTGATGGTTGCGGGAATGGAAAAGTATTACCAAATAGCACGGTGCTTTAGAGATGAAGATTTTAGAGCAGATCGCCAACCTGAATTCACACAACTAGATATTGAAATGTCTTTCATTGATCAAGAAGATATTTTAGCGGTTGCAGAAAAAATATTAGTAAAAGTATGGAAAGATGTTCTTGATTATCAAATAGCACTGCCAATACCAAGAATGACATATTTAGATGCAATGAGTCGATATGGTTCAGACAAGCCAGATTTACGATTTGAATTCGAACTCGTAGATTGCACTTCATTTTTTAAAGAAACTACATTTAGAGTTTTTCAAGCACCGTATGTCGGCGCAGTAGTAATGCCCGGCGGGGCGGATTCTCCACGTCGCGAACTTGATGCTTGGCAAGATTGGGCAAAAGCTAGAGGTGCAAAGGGTCTTGCTTATATTATTGTATCTGCTGATGGAACTTTGGGCGGACCTGTTGCTAAAAACCTCACTGAAAGTGAATCTGCAAATATCGCAACTCATGTTGGGGCAAAACCTGGGGATGCAATCTTCTTCGCAGCGGGTGAACGCACAGCATCTTTGAATTTGCTTGGAGCTGTACGTCTTGAAATCGGAAAGCGTTGCAATCTTATTGACAATACTCGTTGGGATTTTGTGTGGATTGTAGATGCCCCAATGTTTGAACCAACTGAAAATGATGGTTGGACTGCAGTGCACCACCCATTCACAGGTCCAAAACCAGAATTCGCACAAACCTTCGCAAAAGATCCTGCGAATGCACTTGCCTACGCGTACGACATTGTTCTCAACGGCACTGAACTCGGCGGTGGTTCGATTCGTATTCATGATCGCGCTATGCAAAAGGAAGTGTTCAAAGTTATAGGTTTAAGCGATGAAGAAGCTGCAAATAAATTTGGATTTTTACTAGAAGCTTTTAACTACGGCCCACCTCCACATGGAGGAATTGCATTGGGACTAGATAGATTGTGTGCACTTCTTTCACACTCTGATTCAATTCGTGAAGTGATTGCTTTCCCTAAGACTGCAAGTGGCGGAGATCCTCTCACTGGTGCACCTACTCCAATTACTCCCGCGCAACGTAAAGAGAGCGGAATTGACGGAGCGCCGAAAGAGGCCAGTAAGTAAGGCAATCAGGTAGGCTGGTGCTCTTCTTACGCATTAACTAAGTTTTTTAGAGGAGGAAGTTATGGGTCCAGGTGGAATTGCAACAATCATTGCGGCCTCTTCTCTTCTCGTAATCGCAATTGCAATTAGCTATGCAGTTATTCGGGTAGGTAGATTCATTGATGAAGCGAAAGCTTCGCTCAAAGCTGTTACAGATGAAACCACACCACTTATAGAAGAGGTTCACACAACTGTAACCCTCGTAAATGGACCGCTTCAAAGTTTTAATCGAATCACTAAAAACGTAGAAGATATTTCTGAAAAAGTTACCAATGCAACGTCGGGATTTTTAGATAAAAGTGGCCCAGCACTCAAAGTCGCAGGTGCACTCGTGTCTGCAACCAAATTGGGTAAAGGACGGGCAAAAAAGAAGAAGAAGGCAGAGTGATCTCCCCAAGTGGAATCCGCCGAAATCCGTTCGCGCTGGCTGCGCTTCTTCGAATCAGATAACCGCGAAGGTTTATTTCACACCGTTGTACCTTCAGCGTCGCTCATTGCTGATGATCCAAATCTTTTGTTGGTTAACGCAGGAATGGTTCCCTTCAAACCTTATTTTCTAGGCGAGGTTACGCCACCTTATAAGAGAGCAACTTCTGTACAAAAATGTGTTCGAACTTTAGACATTGATGAGGTTGGTAAAACCACTCGCCACGCATCTTTTTTTCAGATGTGTGGAAATTTTTCTTTTGGTGATTATTTTAAAGAAGGCGCGATCGCATTGGCTTGGGATTTACTTACCCGCCCAGTCGCTGATGGAGGATATGGTTTTCCAGAATCACGTTTATGGGTAACAGTTTTTCACGATGACGAAGAAGCCGTGCAAATCTGGAATAAGAAAATTGGATTGCCTCTAGAACGAATTCAGCGACGTGGCATGGAGGACAATTTTTGGTCGATGGGTGTTCCGGGGCCTTGTGGTCCATGTTCAGAAATTTATTACGACCGCGGTCCAGACTACGGAAATGAAGGCGGACCAATAGCGGATGAAAATCGCTACATGGAAGTGTGGAACTTGGTCTTCATGCAAAATGAACGCGGAGCTGGTTCCGGTAAAGATGATTTCCCAATTCTAGGAGAGCTACCAGCCAAGAGTATTGACACAGGATTAGGACTTGAGCGAATGGCTGCACTGTTACAAGGTGTGGAAAATATTTACGAGATTGATACGACTGCTCAAATTCTTAATCGTGCTTCGGAATTAACTGGCGTTAAATATGGAAAGAACGAAAAGTCCGACGTCGCACTCCGCGTGGTTGCAGATCATGCTCGAACCTCTGCAATGCTGATTGGAGATGGTGTTACACCAGGTAACGAGGGTCGTGGATATGTTTTACGTCGAATGATGCGACGAACAATTCGTAATATGCGTTTACTGGGCTCAGAAGATTCAATCATGAACGAATTAACAAAGGCTGCGATAGGAGCTATGTCTGCGCAGTATCCAGAATTGCAAATCGAAAGCGATCGAATTCTTGCAGTAACAACAGCCGAGGAAGATACATTCTTACAAACATTAAAGAGTGGTACATCGATTTTCGAAGTTGAAAGTGCGACAATTAAGAAGAGCAAGGGGAGCAAGATTTCTGGTGAAGCAGCATTTAAGTTACACGATACATACGGTTTTCCTTTTGATTTAACTCTGGAGATGGCTCGCGAAGAGGGCCTTGAAGTTGACGAAGATGGTTTCCGCAGATTAATGAAGGAACAACGCGATCGGGCGAAAGCAGATTCCAAAGCGAAAAAGAGTGGACATACTGACGTTAGCGTCTATCGATCAATTGCAGATTCACATGGTTTAACATCTTTTATCGGATACACGCATCAAGAGAGTGAATCGGTAATCAAGGCGTTAGTAAGTGATGGGGCATCAGTTCAGTCTGCACAAAGTGGGGATGAAATTGAAGTAATTTTAGATCGAACTCCTTTTTATGCCGAAGGAGGTGGTCAATTAGCAGATGGTGGCTTGATTACACTTTCAAATGGAGCAGTCATTGAAATCGATGACGTGCAAACACCAGTGCCTGGTATCAGCGTTCATAGAGGGAGAGTTCGTAGCGGAAACGTTGAAGCGGGGACCTCAGTACTCGCTCAGATTGATAAAGAAAGAAGAAATGCGATATCACGCGCACATACTGCAACACATATGGTGCACAAGGCATTTAGAGAAATACTAGGAGAAACTGCAACACAAGCAGGTTCGGAAAACTCGCCGGGACGTTTTAGATTTGATTTCCCTGCCACCGGAGCAGTTCCAGATTCTGTTCTCAATGATGTTGAATCTCGTGTTAATTCTTTGCTGTTAGATAATCTTGAAGTAAGCGCAGAAGTAATGAGTCAAGCCGATGCTAAAAAACTTGGAGCTATGGCTTTGTTTGGTGAAAAATATGGAGACCAAGTGCGCGTTGTCAGCGTAGGTGATTGGGCGCGTGAATTATGTGGAGGAACCCACGTATCCAGATCTGGTCAACTTGGGGTAGTTAAATTGCTCAGCGAATCATCCATTGGGGCTGGAGTTCGCCGCGTTGAAGCCCTCGTAGGTGCTGATGCATATAAATTCTTAGCGCGTGAACATGTCTTACTTAGTTCGCTTACCGAAATAATTAAGGGTGCTCGTATTGAAGAGTTACCTGAAAGAATTTCGGATCTGATCAACAAGGTTAAGGATATTGAAAAGGAGTTAGCCGCTTTAAGAACAGAATCAGCCTTAGCAAAGAGTTCTGAACTTTTAAATAACGTCAAAAAGATTGGTTCAGTTTCTCTTATTAGCGCTCAACTTCCTGATGGGATCAATAGCGAGAACCTACGCACCATCGCTTTAGATTTAAAGTCAAAAACTCCTTCGGCCGTTATTGTTTTAATTAGCGTGGTAGATGCCAAACCAATTTTGGTTGTCGCGACTAGTGATGAAGCTAAAGCTCAAGGCATAAAGGCAGGAGCATTAGTTAAGGTTGGATCAACCGTTCTTGGTGGAGGCGGCGGCGGAAAAGATGATTTCGCGCAAGGTGGCGGCATAGATGCTTCAAAAATTGCCGAAGCACTCGTGATGATCGAACAAACAATTTCTGGGAAATAGAATGCTTCGAGGGCGTCGAATGGCCTTTGATTACGGCGATGTCCGTATAGGTGTAGCAGTGTGCGATCCTGATGCAATTCTGGCATCTCCAGTAGTTACTCTTAAAAATAATGAAAATCAATTGTGGGTCGAAATTGATGAATTGGTTAAAGAATACGAACCGATACATCTATACGTTGGCGCACCTAAGCATTTGTCAGGACAATCGGGTGTTTCACTTCAAAAAGCTGAGGAATTTACGAAAAATCTCTTTCAACGCACAGGAATCGAATGCTCAATGATTGATGAGCGCCTCTCAACAGTTGGTGCTGCCCGTCAACTTAAAGAGTCAGGGATGAACTCTCGAGATAGCAAAACTGCGATAGATCAAGCAGCTGCGGTAGCTATCTTGGAGCATGCAATAGATTTAGAAAAACGAAAATAATAATGCATTTGTCACCGTTCGTTCGGGTATCGCTGGCTTTCGTGCTTGTACTAGTTTTCACCGCAGGAGCTCACGAAGTTCGCTCAAAAAGTTCCAACGTCTCTGATTTTCCTAATCGTAAAATCTCTTCTTCCGAAATTTTGGTCGACCTTGCCGTTGCAGAAGGGTCATCGGGGTCAACGATTGCCAAGCAACTCTTTAACGCCGGCGTCATAGAATCGCCTCAAAGTTTTTTTAATATTGCCATTACCGACCCTCGCTCCTCGCGAATCGCACCAGGTATACATCAACTAAATACGAAGATTTCTGCTAAGCAAGCACTTGATCAGTTACTGGATCCCGCTCGAATTCCAAATCTTATTAGAATATTCGAAGGCGCCTGGAACTTTGAAATATTTTCGATGCTCGAAAAAAATGGTTTCAAAAAAACTGATATCACCCAAGCGGCCGATGCTGTTGTTTTACCAAAGGGATTTTCTTCTTTGGAAGGTTTACTTTTTCCGGCTCAATATAGTTTTACTCAAGGTACATCGGCTAAACAAGCTCTTCAGTCAATGGTTTCCAGTTTCGATACGAAAACAAAATCTTTGCCACTTTCGTCAGATGAGAAATTTAATTCTCAACAGCTGGTCACAATCGCCTCAATTATTCAAGCCGAAGGCGACACAAAAGATTTTGCAAAAATTTCCAGAGTTATTCGAAATAGAATCAAAATTGGAATGCCGTTGCAAATGGATTCTACGGTTCACTACATAAAAAAAGTTCGTGGAAGTGTTTTTCTCAGTACGCAGTCAACTCTATTAAAATCTGAATACAACACATATCGCAGATATGGTTTGCCACCTGGCCCTATCGGAAACCCTGGACTTGATGCGTTAAGTGCAGCGATTAATCCAGCCAGCGGGGATTGGCTATATTTCATTACAGTAAGTCCAGGAGACACGAGATTCACTGCAGATATTTCAGAGTTTAATCAATGGAAGATTTTGTATACAAAGAACAGAAGGGCTGGTGCGTTTAATTGATTAATGCCGCGGTTCTCGGTTCACCGATTTCTCACTCATTATCGCCTCGTCTTCATAATGAGGCTTATAGATTTCTCAAAATAGATGGGGATTATTCCTCTTTTGATGTTGCAGCAGGAACACTAGAAGAATTCCTTTCAAAAAAGATTGTTGGCTGGAATGGTTTTTCATTAACGATGCCTCTTAAGGAAGAGGCAATAGCTATCGCGGACTGGGTTGATCCGCTCGTTTCTAGAATAGCGAGCGGCAACACACTTGTTAGACAAGACAATAGATGGAATCTATTTTCAACAGATGTTCAAGGATTTCGCAGTGCATGGAATCTTCATAATTCGGCTTCACCTTCGACCATCTTGATTCTTGGTTCTGGCGCCACTGCAAGGGCAGCTGTTGCCGCCTTTGATTCCGATCAAACAAAGATAAGCGTTATACATCGAAATTTCGGTCGAGAGGATGCGATGCGCGCTTCCGTAGAACATTCAATTGTAGACTTTAAGCCATGGGAATTCGTCGAAGATTTCTATTCCTTTGAATTGATTATCAATACAACTCCTAAATATGCACTAGATGAATTTGCTCCAAAAATTTTGCATCAACCAGCCGGTGTTTTTTTCGATGTTATTTATGATCCTTGGCCCACAAAGTTTGCACAAAACTGGACTCAAGTGGGCGGAGCCATCATCGGTGGATTAGAGCTATTAATCGCCCAAGGGATCGAGCAAATGAAACTTTTCACAGATATGGATCTACCCACAGACGCCTTGAGTGAGCACCTCAGAAGTTATTTCGCGCTTTAATCTTTTCGTGTGCGGTATTTGTCAGAAATTCTACTTGCCCTTTTTGCTCTGATTATTTCATATGAGGATTTAAAGAGATTCCGAATTAGCAACAAAGTATTGATTTCATTTCTCCTATTACTAAGTATTCAGGCAGCACTCTCGCACCAAATATTTTTGGAGTTCAAATCAGGTTTGTTATATTTCTTCGTTTTTTCTTTTTTATACCTGCTGATTTCTCTGACTTCACGAAAATCACGCCTAGGTTTTGGTGATGTAAAACTGATAGCAGTTATAGCCTTCGGCTACATAAACGTGGGCTTTCAATCAGCGTGTATTTTCATGGCAGCACTCTGGATCGCATTATTGATCCAATTATTCTTTGAAACTTTAGTACGCAGAAAATTTCCATCTCATATTGCGATGGCACCGAGCATTTTCTTTGCGGCGGGGCTATATTTGTACGCACCGATTGGACTTCATCTGTCACAATAGGCCAATGCGTTGGCTTACTGCTGGTGAATCCCATGGTCCCGCCCTCACCGCAATTGTGGAAGGGTTGCCTGCCCATATCAAAATATCCACTTCCGATATCGATAAAGATTTAGCGCGACGAAGATTAGGCGTTGGTCGAGGAGCAAGACAGAATTTCGAAGCTGACAAGATCACAATAAAAGGTGGAATTCGATTAGGTATTTCTCAGGGCGGACCAATAGCTATTGAAGTTGGAAATTCAGAGTGGCCCAAGTGGGAGAAAGTAATGTCTGCCGATCCGTTGGATGAATCTGAATTGCACGGCTTGGCACGTAATGCACCACTGACTCGTCCCCGTCCTGGACACGCAGATATGGTTGGAATGCAAAAGTATGATTTCACAGACGCACGTCCAATATTAGAACGAGCGAGTGCACGAGAAACTGCTGCGCGTGTTGCACTTGGCGCAATCGCTCGCGCATTTTTAGAACAGAGTGTAGGAATAAAGATTCTCAGTCACGTGATTTCCATTGGAAAAGTCCGAGTACCAGAAGACGCTGAACTTCCATCCGAAGGTGATCAAGAGAGAATTGATGCAAATCCAGTTCGATGCGCAGATGAAAAAACCAGTGAGTTAATAGTTCAGGAGATTGAAAAAGCTCACTCCGATGGCGACACACTTGGTGGAATATGTGAAGTATTGGTTTTCAATGCACCTCCAGGTCTTGGTTCACATGTTCATTGGGATCGAAGACTCGATGCACGTTTAGCTGGCGCCATGATGGGTATTCAAGCGATAAAAGGCGTTGAAATTGGTGATGGATTTTTAACAGCGACTCGGCGCGGATCTGTCGCACATGATGAAATTGAAAAGAATGCAGATGGCAAGATTGTTAGACGTTCAGATCGTGCCGGCGGTACTGAAGGCGGAATGACTAATGGTGAAATTCTGCGAATTAGTGTGGCAATGAAACCAATTTCTACTGTTCCTAAGGCACTCGACACAGTTGACGTTGCTACCGGCGAAGCAGCTAAAGCTATCAATCAACGTTCTGATGTTTGCGCGGTTCCGGCCGCCGGAGTTGTAGCCGAAGCAATGGCAGCACTTGTATTAGCACAAGCTGTATTAGAAAAATTTGGGGGAGATAGCGTCGCCGAAACCAAACGTAATTTCCTTTCATATATGGAAAATCTACGCTTTAAATAAGATGCCACCTCGCGTAATTTTGATTGGGCCTCCTGGTGCGGGCAAATCAAGCGTCGGCAAATCCCTTTCTCGTATATTAAAAGAAGATTTTGTTGATACTGACACAGTTATTGCAGAGCAAGAAAAACAAAGTATCAGCGAAATTTTTGTTGATAAAGGAGAGGCATACTTTCGAAAGATTGAATTAGAAGTTCTGCTTCATCAATTGGAAAACCATTCAGGAGTGCTTAGTTTGGGTGGGGGTGCACCGCTTTCTGAGATCGCACAAAGCGCCATTAAGTCCTGTGATTCTCCTGTCGTCTTCTTAGATGTTTCGCTAGCTGGTGCCGCCCCCCGAGTAGGTTTTAATAGAGATCGTCCACTCTTATTAGGTAATCCTCGTGCACAATGGCAAGAACTTATGAGTATCCGCCGTCCAATTTATGAATCACTTGCAGATCATCAAGTAATTACAGATAAGTTAACTCCCAACGAAGCCGCACAACAGATTGTTACACTTCTCGCATGAGCGTGATACGCGTTAGTTCTGAACATCAGTACGACGTTGTTATTGGTAACGCCTGGCTGGATGAATTAGCATCAGAAATTTCCAAATATTCACGCGTTGCTATCTTCTTTTCAGAAGCGCAGAAAGATTCAATTCCGAAAATATCTGCTGACGCCGATATTCATTTCTTTCCACTTCCTGATGGGGAATCAGCTAAGAACAGCCAAACCATCGCACAAATGTGGGATTGGATGGGATCCATCGGTTTCACTCGATCGGATCTCGTTGTGGCTATTGGCGGCGGAACCATAACTGATGTAACCGGATTTTTAAGTGCAACGTGGATGCGTGGAGTCGATTGGTTAGCGATTCCAACTACTTTGGCAGGTATGGTCGACGCTTCCGTTGGCGGAAAAACTGGAATCAATAGTGACTTTGGTAAAAATCTTATTGGAGCATTCCATTCACCTGTAAAGGTAATTATCGATGCACAATGGTTGAATACTCTTCCCATTCGAGATATAGCCGCCGGCTTGGCAGAAGTTATCAAAACGGGATTTATTGCAGATCCAAGCATCCTGGATTTACTTGAAGTTTTTGATTTAAAGCGTGATTGCAAAAATATCTCTTTGCTGAACCAATTAATTGAGAAGTCCGTCGCAGTAAAAGCTAAGGTAGTGAGTGCTGATTTCAAGGAAAGTTTCGAGCGAGAAATACTCAATTATGGACATACTCTTGGTCATGCAATCGAGCGACATTCAAAGTATGCACTGCGCCATGGAGAAGCGATTTCGATTGGCTTAATTTTTGCTGCGCACCTATCTGCTGCACATTGTGGACTTTCAATTTCAGCTGTTGAGCAGCATATAAAATTGCTTGAGAAAATTGGTTTACCAACCACCTATGACAAAAAGGCTTTCGATCAACTTTTTGCGCTTATGGGCGTTGACAAGAAATCACGTAGTAATAATCTACGTTTTGTAGGAATTTCAGAAATTGGCAAGACACATAGAATAGAAGGCCTAGGAATTGATGATCTCGCTACTATCTATGAGAAAATAGCGCGATGAAGGTACTGGTAATTAATGGACCGAATCTCTCGCGCTTGGATATCCGGGATTCATCGATTTATGGTGACTTAAGTTATCCGCAATTAGTAAATTTAATCGAATCTTCTGCATCGGCACATGGTTTCCAAGCCGATGTTCGTCAGAGCGATGACGAATCTCAAATTATTTCATGGTTACACGAAGCAGCCGATAATTCATACCCAGTGATAATTAATCCAGCTGCATTTACACATTATTCATACGCTATTCGCGACGCAGCAGAACTGGTCAAATCGCCGTTAATCGAAGTTCATTTATCAAATCCTCTAGCTCGTGAAGAATTTCGTCATACATCTGTTATTTCGGGAGTTGCTAACGGAACTATCGGAGGTTTTGGTCCCAATTCATACGCGCTTGCTATGAGTGCACTCAAGGCTCTTCTTTAGCAGGTATCCTTACTCCCTTGACTATCGGCACTCGATAGCCTGGCCAGCCGGCCTGATAGAAGAAAAGCGTGGTTATACAAGTGGCAACAACGAACGATCTTAAAAACGGGATGACATTGGACCTTGAAGGTCAGTTATGGAACGTTGTCGAATTTCAGCATGTAAAACCAGGTAAGGGCCCAGCTTTTGTTCGCACAAAGTTGAAATCGGTTTTAACTGGAAAAGTTGTCGACAAAACTTTCAATGCTGGCGTTAAGATCGAAGTTGCAATACTTGAAAAACGTGAAATGAATTTCTTGTACAAAGATGGTGAAGATTTTGTTTTTATGGACAATAAGACTTTCGACCAAACAAATATTTCATCTGAAGTAGTAGGTGACGCAGCTAATTACATGCTCGAGAATACTGAAGCGATTGTTGCTGTTCATGAAGGGAATCCTTTGTATATCGAACTTCCAGCATCGGTTGAACTTACAGTTACCTACACAGAACCAGGAATTCAAGGGGACAGATCTTCAGGCGGAACCAAGCCTGCAACAGTTGAAACTGGAATCGAAATTCAAGTTCCGTTATTTATTAAGCAAGATGAAAAAGTTTTGGTTGATACTCGAGACGGTTCGTATCAAGGTCGCGCTTAGACGTGTCGGCACGAAATAAGGCCCGTAAACAATCTTTGGATCTACTGTACGAATCAGATATTCGCGGTAAAGATTCAACTGATTTACTGACGCTTCGTGACGTGGTTGAAGAAGGTCCTGATGCTCGGCCGATCCGCGAATACACCAAAAATTTGATTTCTGGAGTCAATCAACACAAAAGAAAAATCGACGAGTTAATTTCAACGTATGCTCGTGGTTGGGATATGGATCGGCTACCAGCTGTTGACAGAAATATTTTACGCATTGGCATTTTCGAAATACTATGGCAAGAAGACGTCCCTGAAGCAGTTGCAATCGATGAAGCTTTAGCGCTTGCAAAGGAGCTCTCAACAGAGGAATCAGCGGGTTATATTCACGGTGTGTTGGGACGAATAGCATCTATTCGTGGAGATTTGCTCCTTTAGTATTAAATAGAATCCCAGAATCATCTAATTCCTGGAGAACCTGTTCCAACTTTCCTCTAGAAGAAATTGAAAGATAATCAAGATCGCTCGACCGAATGGACAGAATTTCACCGTTCCAGTCTTTTCGAAGATGAATTATTCCATCCGTAAAACGATTTACAAAAAATAACAACTCTGATTTTTTCTTAGTTGATACTTCACGTAATTTGCGCAGATCGATGATCACACGTACACGACTTGTCGTATCCGCGGAATTACTCTTATCGAGAAATAAGGAACTAGTAGGTATTTTATATATCGAGGCAATTAATTCGAGATTTTTTACCGATATTGACCGTGAACCTCGTTCGTATGAGCCCAAAACGACATCTTTTATTAAACCGCCGCTTTCCCTTTCAAAATCTTTAAGAGTCCATTTTTTGTTCATTCGAATTTGGCGTAGAGATTGGCCGAGTGATTGAGAGGATTCTTCATCGTGCACATGAGTATTCATATGCCACAAATCTAAGGTAAGCCCGAAACGCCGCAATTTTCTATCCACAGGTTTCGGACTTTTGGTGATACTCTTCGCCAGCATCCTTTAACGACCCATCCTGCGAGGTGGGGAAGGAGATTTACATGAGCGTTGCCCTGCCTTCAGCAGATATAGCGAGAGCTTTAACCCGCATTTCCCACGAAATTCTTGAACGAAATGGTGGTTCAAGCAATTTAGTTCTTTTAGGGATACCTACACGTGGCGCACATTTAGCCGAGCGAGTTGCTTCAATAATTCAAACAATTGAATCCAAATCTGTTCCGGTAGGTACTTTAGATATCACTCTTCATCGTGATGATCTTCGGTTGCGCCCTCCACGCGCGCTTATGCCAACCAGAATCCCACCTGCTGGTATCGAAGGTAAAGATGTAGTCCTTGTCGACGATGTTTTCTTTTCGGGTAGAACGATTCGAGCCGCACTTGATGCACTTGGAGAAGTAGGACGTCCACGTACAGTTCAGCTTGCAGTCTTGGTTGATCGTGGACATAGGGAACTTCCTATTCGCGCTGATTATGTGGGAAAAAATCTACCGACCTCCCTTGAACAATCCGTCAAGGTGCATTTGAGTGAAATTGATGGAATTGATGAAGTATTAGTGGGTAAAGCAGGGGAACTATGAAGCATTTACTCTCAATTAATGATCTGAACCAGAGCGAAGCAATCGCTATTTTGGATACTGCATCTGAATTAGCTCGAGTATCGGATGCCCCGATGAAAAAACTTCCAACGCTACGAGGCCGAACAATTGTTAATTTATTTGCTGAGGACTCCACTCGCACACGAATCTCCTTTGAAGCGGCCGCCAAACGTTTATCAGCGGATGTAATTAACTTCAGCGCCAAAGGTTCAAGTGTTAGCAAGGGCGAGTCTCTCAAAGATACTGCACAAACTCTGCAAGCAATGGGCGCCGATGCGGTAATCATCCGTCACTCTGCATCAGGAGCAGCACATCGCTTAGCTTCATCTCAGTGGATGTCTGGCACTGTAATTAATGCCGGTGATGGAACGCATGAACATCCGAGCCAAGCCCTTTTGGATTCTTACACTCTACGCAAACACCTCATGCATGGGGCAAAAAATCTCGAAGGATTGCACATAGCAATTGTCGGAGACATCCTGCACTCTCGAGTAGCTCGTTCAAATGTTCTGTTGCTTTCCAAATTAGGAGCAACAGTAACCCTTGTTGCTCCACCAACTTTGTTACCTGTCGGTATTGAAAGTTGGCCGGCCAAAGTTTGCTTTGATCTAGACGAAGTGGTTGCACATGTTGATGCAATCATGATGCTCAGGGTTCAAAGTGAGCGAATGAATGAATTATTTTTTCCAAATGCTCGCGAATATTCGCGTTATTTTGGTTTAAATACAGATCGAGTTAAGAGAATGAAAAAGGATTCAATAATTATGCATCCTGGTCCGATGAACAGAGGATTAGAAATTACGGCCGATGTTGCCGACAGTGCCCGCTCTGTAATCGTTGAACAAGTTAGCAACGGCGTAAGCGTGCGCATGGCAATTTTATTCACATTGTTAACTGGAGAAGGAATCGAAGCTGGAGCCCTAGCATGAATCACAAATATTTTATTTCTGGTGCAACCCTTGACGATGGCACACAGAAAGATTTACTGATCTCAGATGGCAAAATAACTGGATTTGAAAACCCTGCGAACAGTGGCGCAGAAGTAATTAATGCAGTGGGCAAAATTCTCCTTCCAGGTTTAGTTGATCTACATACTCATTTGCGCGAACCAGGTAAAGAAGATTCTGAAACAGTCCTATCCGCATCTCGGGCAGGCGCTAAAGGTGGATTTACTGCCTTATCTGCGATGCCAAATACTTCCCCCGTTGCCGATACAGCTGGCGTTGTTGAGCAGGTGTATCGGTTAGGAGTTGAAGCGGGTCTTTGCGATGTTTTCCCAATAGGGGCGGTAACTAAAAACTTAGATGGTGTTGAGTTATCTGAAATTGGCGCAATGGCTGATAGCGCTGCTTCGGTTCGAATCTTTAGTGATGATGGTCATTGTGTATCAAATCCTGCCGTTATGCGCCGAGCACTTGAGTATGTAAAGAAATTCAATGGAGTTATCGCCCAACACGCACAGGATCCAGAACTAACTGTTAACGCTCAGATGAATGAAGGTGTTGTTTCCTCCGTTTTAGGTTTGAAGGGTTGGCCGGCTGTAGCTGAAGAAGCAATTATTGCTAGAGATGTTTTATTGACAGACCATGTGCAATCTCGCTTGCATGTCTGCCACGTAACAACAGCGGGTGGTGTTGAAATTATTCGTTGGGCAAAGGCGCGTGGCATAAATGTCACAGCAGAAGTTACTCCGCACCATCTGTTGCTCACTGATGATTTAGCTAGCTCTTATGATCCAGTCTATAAAGTTAATCCTCCGCTTCGAACTAAAAAAGATGTTCACGCGTTACGCGAAGCCCTAGCAGAG
>Ga0214917_10003460_pt1 | contig 18209 bp, 10 predicted proteins | sample LL_1208_BB_MetaG_FD_177983 | JGI IMG/M metagenome (GOLD analysis project Ga0214917, IMG submission 177983) | Freshwater microbial communities from Lake Lanier, Atlanta, Georgia, United States - LL_1208_BB | ecosystem: Environmental > Aquatic > Freshwater > Lake | place: USA: Georgia | collected...
ACCCTGGTTGGTGCCGGCGAACGGGCAAACGGACGAACGGAATCGGATTGAACCCGATAGGATGTTCCTTTCGGCTGGCAATCGCGCCACCCTTTGAGGAACCAAATCACCATGCGGGTGGAACTCCACGGTCTGACCTTCGAAGTGCCCAGGGTGCTCTTTTACCTTTGGTCGCCGTGGCGTTGCCTGGAACTTGAACATCGCCTTTTCGAGGCGGTCCGCAAGGTTCCGGGGATTCGTCTCGAGGAAAACGGGGATGAGAAAAGGCTGGTCGCCGAAGACGAAAAGCAATGGAAAACCGCGCACCAAGCCCTGGTGCGGGTGCTGAAGGGCTGGCAGGAGGATCCCCCCCCGGGCGCGGAACGGCGTCAGTGGTGCTGGATCATGGAAGGTGATGTGAACGCCGCGGGATACGATGTCACCGGCCAACCGGCCTGCCTTTGGGTTCTAGTGAAAACCCTCGTGGAACGGGGCGGTCCACACGACAGTGAAAAGGGCGAGGAACTCGACCTGGAAGGTTTCGGGATCCAGTTGCCTGGCAGCGGCTGAGTCAGGGCCCTACCTGCCCGTCGATCTGCAGCGTGAGCGGGGTTTCCTGCCCGGAGGTTTTGATCCTCAGTTCGCGCTTGATCGCCCCCGACGCGGGTACTGTGATTTTGAATCCGAGCGTGTGAACGGAAGCCTCGTTGGCTGGCAGCGGGCCAGCCAATTCCACCCCGTCACCGGTTCCCTCGACAGCCTGAATGGCAAAAGGCTGCGTCCCCCTTACAACCACCCGGCGGGTGAGAATGTCACCGGCCCCGACTGAACCCAAGGATAATCCCGAAGGGGACATGCTCATTGCCGACTGCACGGTTCCCTCGACCAGGAGGCCGACAAGGGGCATGGCTGGGTCGTTGGTCTTGAGGTAGATGAGTTCCTTGAAGGCCCCGGGAGGTGCCGACGGTTTCAGCGTGGTCCGCACCTGATACCCGATGCGGCCGGGCTTGCGGTAGAGTTCCGAAAGTTTCGCCTCCACCGGGGCGTTGTTGACAACCACATCGCTGAAGGAAAGGTCCAGATTGCCGGCATATTCCACATCCACCGACTGGCTGGCGCCGGTTCCAGCGCTCACCACCCCGAACTGAATCTGCCCGGGGTTGAAAACAATGTCCGAGCGGCTGTTGGCCGACACGCGCAGTTCGGCCGAGGAGACAAATTCAGGGCCCACAGAAACGCGGACACCCACCGACTTGGGCCCTTGGAAACGGCTGGCGTCCATCCTCACATCGATGGTTGTCGATTCCTTGGGTTCGAGCACGCGCTTGGCCGCCGAGGCGCTGACGCAACCGCAACCGGGTTGGACGGCCGTGATTTCCATGCGCACGGCGTAGATGTTGGTGATGGGGAATTGATGAAGCAGCTGAGCTCCGCGCGGCACGGTGCCGAAGTCGTGGGCCAAACCGGCCGAGAGCATTTTCTCGGCCCAACCTTGGGAACGGGCCTCGCCAGCCATTCCCAAGATGACCAAAACCACCGGCAATGACATCCATCCGTTCGGAAACATCACGGTTTCGCTCCGGCCAATCCGTCAACTCATCTTCGATAACCGATCGGCGCTTTCCAAACCAAGCCCATTAGGCATCATTCACAACAATTACCATATGCTTCAATATTTCATTTGGAAAACCATCTGTCCGACAATAAGATTAAAATCAGAGTAAAATTAGTAAAATTATCAAACATGCATCGATTGATCCTTTCAACAATCGGAGCCTTTGGCAGTTTTCAAACCAGAATTTCAATGGAGCTAGCATCATGATGAGCGCCAAGCCCAAGGCACGCGTCATTTCGAAGGCCCTCGCACTCGAGCTTCTGGAACAGCGGGATGTTCCAGCGGCCTTCTTCGTAAGCCCCACCGGAAGCAATTCAAACCCCGGCACTTTTCAATCGCCCTTCGCCGGGATTCAGTTCGCCATCGAAGCCGCTTCGGCGGGTGACACCATCAATGTTCTTCCCGGCACCTACAACTGCGGCAAGGTGACCTGGCCGGATCAAGACACCGTCAGCCTGTACATCGACAAGGCGCTGACCATTCAGGGTGTGACGGCAACCGGCCAGCAAATCACCTCGGCGCTGGACACAAAGGCAACCATTGTCTGCCAAAGCCAGGGAACAAACTCCAAGGCCCTGATCGGCATCACAGGCAACAATGTGACATTCGCCGGCCTTGGATTCACGGTGGACACCACCAACGCGGACACCACCAACCCCGTGGATGGCAAAGGTCTTTTGATCTTCACCATCGGCGACGCGTTCACGCTTACCAACAGCAAGGTGGACCTGAACCGCACCAACATGCTCACGCAAAGCGTGCCGGGTACGGCCATCGCCTCTGTCGTGATTTACGATGCCGATCCGACCCTGAACTCCAACAAGCAGATCGTCGCCAGCACCATCCAGTCGTACTCGATCACGAACAACATTCTCGGCGGCATGATCAGCCCGCAAAACGGCGCGGGCTTCGCGGCACCACAATCGGGCCTTGTCATCTCGGGCAACACCATCACCAAGGGCCTGTACGGGGCCGTGTACCTTCAGGGCAACCTGAACGACCCCGGCAATCCGCTCTCGATGTACGATGTGGGACTGCCCCTGCTCAGCGGCAACACCATCAACACATCGGACCTTCCGCAGAACGACAGCACCCCGGCCATCGCCAATGCCGCGGTGATCGGAGCCGTTTTCACCCAACCCGCCAACGCGCCTGGCAAATCGTATGTCGAAGGAATCCTGAGCAACAACACCGTTTCAGACAGCGTTTATGTCATCACCGCCTCAGGTGCCACGCGCTATCAGGGCAACATCAACAACCCGCCCCCCCTCAGCACTTACGGATTCAATGTCCTCCCCGCCATCACATACATTTCAAGCGGGGTTGAGGAATTCATCACCGACAACCAGCCGAGTTCAGCCCCGGCACAATCGGGCGACACCGTTGTCGTCGCCATGCCCGACTTCACATCGGATACCCTGACCGGCGACGGACTCACCGTCCTTTTCAACTCGGTTTCCTCGAGCGGATTCACACTCAACCTTTCACCCTTCACGGCCCCCAGCCAATCGGTGCCGTTCACCAGGACCGTGACCATCAACCGTGGGGCATCGGTTTCCGCATCCACCAGCATCAATGTGGTTGGGAATGCCGCCAACAACATCATCACCGCCGACGGCGGAAACAGCACCATCACGGGTGGTCCGGGCAACGACACGCTCACGGGCGGCGCGGGCTTTGATACAGCCGCCTACAGCGGTTCCATTTCCGACTACCGCTTTTCCTACACTTCGGGCAGCGACACGCTGGTGGTCACCGACCTCCGCCCCGGCAGTCCCGACGGCACCGACACCCTTTCCGGGTTCGAAGCCCTGTCGTTTGCCGGTTCCACCACACTCACCATTGTGGCCCCCTCCGCGACCATCGCTTCGGGGATCGCCGCGGGAACAACCGGCGTGCTCATTCTGGGGAACCACGCCGCGGAACAGGTCACCATTGCTCGCGCGCTGGCCATCGTTGGCGCGCTGGACTCAAGCAGCGGATTGCCCGTCGCCGTGGGATCGTTCACCATCAACACCGGCGCCGGGCTTGTCGCCGGATCAGCCAACGCGCTGGCGCCCATCGTCAATGTTTCCACGGGAGCCTTGGCGCAGGATGGCGCGACCCTGACCGCGACGGGCGGATCCCTCATTCTGGCGTCTGGAACCTATCCGGAAACCTTGGTTCTCCAGCGGGACACGCGGCTTAGCTCAACCTCCGCCACGCTCAACGCCATCGATTTGGCTGGAGCCAAATTGACCGGGAATTCCAGTGGTGTTTCGGCCCCCTTGGTCACCGTTCGTCCCGGGAGCGTCATCGGGCAGGGGCTGTCTTTGTCCGCCAGCGGCGGGACTGTGAATGTTCTGGCCGGGGTTTATTCAGAGGATGTCAGCTTCAGCGGAAACGCCACCCTCGCAAGCCAGGGTGGGCAGGTGACCATCAAGGGCGCCACCGCCAACCCGTTGGTCATCAGTTCCTCTGGAGGCCCTGCGTCCCTCACCGTGAACGGCCAAGTCGCGTTGGCAACAACTCAATCAGCGACACCGACCGTGCTGCTTTCAGGCAACTCCACGCTGACAATCGGTAGTGCCAACGCCTTGACCGGCGCGGCCATTTCGGTCGGAACCAGCAGCACCCTCTCAGCGACTGCGGGAACCAACAGTTCCAACCCGATTTTCCTTTCCGGCGGAACCATCTCGTCGCCTCCGTCGGGAACAGCCATTTTCTCCGGGCCTGTCACCCTGGGCGCCACGAACACCACACTCAACGCCCCCGCCGGCGCCACGCTCATCATCCGTGGCACCGTTGACAACACCGCCGGCGGATCGTTCACCAAGCAGGGCGCCGGAACCATTGTGGTTGATTCCCAGGCTCCCGCGGCGTTCCTCTCCACCCCAGCGGTGACCAACGGCAACACCAACACCTCGCCGATCTCGTTCAACTTGGCATTCAAGAACATTGGTTCGGGAGCGCCGGACCCTGTCACCGGATTGGCGTTGTCCGACCTGGTTGTTTCGGGCGGAACCGCCTCGAACCTGCAAGGCTCGGGCTCAACCTACACCTTTGATGTGACCCCCTCCGGCCAGGGCAACATCATTGTCAGCCTCCCGGCGGCAGCCGTTCAAGACACCGCACTGTTCGACAATACCGCGTCCAACACAGTGATTGTGAACTTCGACACGGTCAGGCCGACGGTGGCGCCCGTGACCATCCCAGCCACCATCAACGCCCTGCTGGCGCAGACCACAACCGCCACAGTCGCCCTGGATTACACCGACACGGGATCCGGCATCGACGCGTCATCGTTTGTCGCAGGAAATATTTCCGTCGGCAACGGCGGCGCCACCGCCACGGTCACCAGCGTCGCCCATTCCGGCAACCGGGTCACCTACACGGTCTCGGCCCCTTCAGGCACCTGGGGATCCTCCGCCCAGGGAACCTATTCCATCACCATCGGCGGCACACCTGTTCGGGACCTGGCCGGAAACACCGTCGCACCCGCCTCGGTTGGCTCCTTCCTGGTCGATACAGTCGCCCCCTCCCCCACAGGCATCACTCCCACGGGGGCGACCAATGCGTCGCCCATTCTGGTCACCCTTTCCTTCAGCGAGGCTTTTGCCTCGAGTGACACCTCGAAAATCGCGGCCAGCGGCGCATCGCTTTCCGGCTTTTCCACCAACCCGGGCGCCGGAACCATCTCCTTTTCGGCAACCCCTTCGGCCGATGGACCGGTGACCATCGTCGTTTCCGCCGGTGCCGTCACCGATGGCGCGGGCAATGCCGCCACGGGCGGGTCGTTCTCGTTCGTTTCCGACAGGACGGCACCCACGGTTTCAGCGGTGAACGCCCCGGCCGTCAACGCCACCCAGGCCGCCGCCTCCACAACCACCGTATCAGTCACTTATGCCGATAGCCTTTCGGGCATCAATCCGGCGAGCATCACAACGGGGAACATCTCGGTCGGCAATGGCGCCACGGTGACCGGTGCCAGCCTGGCTGGAAATGTCGCCACCTACACCATCACCGCCCCGGCCGCCACCTGGGCCGCCTCAACCCAAGGGACATACCCGATCTCCCTGGGTGCAAGTCCGGCGCGCGACCTTGCCGGCAACGCCGTGGCGAGCCTGACCGGATCGCTTCTGGTTCAAACTTCCCGCCCCGCCGCGACTTTCACCTTCGCAACCTCGGGAACCGTCAGCAACGCCGTCGAGACCGTGACACTGTCCTTCACCAATCCTGTCACCGGCCTGACATTGTCGGATATCTCCACCTCCGGAAGCACGGGAAGCTTCAACCTGGCCAACCTTCTTGGCTCGGGAACCACCTACACCTTCGAGGCGACTCCCCTGACCCAGGGGACCACAACCCTGCAATTGTCCCTGCCTGCCGCTTCCGTGACCGACGCCGCCGGCAACACCAACCCGGCCTCGGCCAACGCGACGCAAAACTTCTCGCTCACCCGACCGTCGCCAACCCTGACAATCGCCGCCGCGACCAATGCCTCTACCATTCCCGTGACTGTCACTTTCGGTTCCGCCGTGAACCCGGCGGCATTTATCGCGTCGCCCTCGACATATTTGTCGCTGACCAATGCCAATTACTCGTTCAGTTCGCTCACGCCAACCACATCGTCCTCTAGCTTCACATTCAACCTCAGCACGACAGGGCAAAGCCCTGTTTCGGTGCAACTGCTGGCAGGTGGTTTCTCCGACGGATCACAGACCAACATCGCCAGCGGCACTGTGGCCACCATTTACGACACCGTGGCGCCAGTCGCCTCGGGAGTGACGGCGCCTAATGTTCTCGTGGCGCAAGCAGGCGGTGCCACCACCACCGTGACGGTCACCTACACCGACAACCTGGCAGGGATGAACCCCTCCACCTTTGGAACGGGAAACATCACCGTCAGCAATGGCGCCACCGTGACCGGTTTTTCCGCAAGTGGCAACACGGTCACTTACACCGTCGCCTCTCCTTCGGCCACCTGGAGCGCCAGCACGCAGGGTTCTTATTCCATCAGCCTTGGCGGATCACCCGCGCGTGACCTCGCCGGCAACGCCGTGGCAAGCTTGAGCGGCAGTTTCACGGTCGACACCATCGCTCCCGGGGCGACGCTCACCTTGGCGCCGGTGCCCGGCTTGGCGAGCAATTCCCCGTCCTTCACCGCCACGGTTGTCTTTTCGCAGGCGGTCGGGGCCTCGCTGACGCTGCCTCCAACCGTGTCCAACGCGGCCATCGGCGCCATCACGCCAAGCTCGCCCAATCCGTCCAACACCACCTTCACATTCACTCTCACGCCGCTCAACACGGGAACCGTCTCGGTTCAATTGCCGGCGGGCGCCGCGTTCGACGCCGCTGGCAACCCGTCCACGGCGTCGAACCTCGTGTCGTTCACATCCGACCTTGTCGCGCCCATCGGGCTGCTCTCGACATCGCCGGCGACCGTGAACATCGCTAATTCCGGATCTCCGGTGACTTTTTCCGTCACCTATTCGGACATCGGTTCGGGCTTGAACCCGACCACTCTTTCAACCTCGGGCACCAAGGTTACGGTGCCCGGCGGTGGAACACTCACGCCGACCGTCAGCGGGGTGAACGGAAACACGGTGACCTACAGCTTGGCGCTGGGTGCCAGCCCCACCCAGGGAACTTACTCGCTCAGCCTCGCCAACCCGGGAACCGTGGCTGACAACGCCGGCAACCTTGTGGCCCCCGCGACGCTTGCCAATTTCCTTGTGGACACCGTCGCCCCTGCAACCGCCGTCTCGTTCGACACGGGTGCCACGCCCACCAACATCAGTCCGCTTGCCGTGACCGTTGCCTTCAGTGAGGCTGTTTCGCAATTCGGCCCCTCCGGACTGACCATCACGGGGGCCACCCTCACCCCGGGCACTTTCGCGGCCAATCCCGACGGGAAAACCTTCACCTTCACCGTGACTCCCTCCTCAACCGAGTCCTCCATCACTGTCGAAGTGGGCGCCGGCGCCGCGGTTGATGCCGCCGGCAATCCGTCCACGGCCGGATCCGCAAGCAGGATTTACGACTCCGTCGCCCCGACCGCGGGGTCGGCGACAGCCAGCGTTCCTTACCTCAACAAGGCCAGCAATTTCGGCTCTTTCACGGTTTCCTTCCCTCTGAATGGCGGATTGGCCGGCATCAACCAGGCCAGCCTATCCAGCGCGCTTGGCGTGGTTCTCGCTTCCAATTCCCAACCCGCCGCCAACGCCTCATTCACCTCCTTTGCGGCTGGTGTGGCGACCTACACCATCACCCCGCTGACCGGATCGTTCCCTTCCGGCCCTGAAGGCACCTACCAGTTCAACCTTTCCGGTGTCACCGACCTGGCAGGAAACCTCATCACCCCATCAAGCGCGGGAACACTGATCGCCGACTTCACCTCGCCCACCTCGGTGATCACCTTCGCCGCCGCTTCCCCGACCAACCTGTCACCAGTGGGCGCGACCATCACCTTCAGCGAACCGGTTGTGGGTTTCGACCTTTCCAAGCTATCCCTCACGAACGCGACCGTGTCGCAACTGTCGCAGGTCGATTCCGTCACATACGGTTTCGTGGTCAATCCGACTGGTTCGGGCGCGCGGAATGTCACAGTCACGCTCGCCCTTCCGACAGGGGTGGTCGCCGACGCTCAGGCCAATCCCTCGGTCGCCGCCAGCGCCACTCTCCAGTTTGACTCGGTGCCTCCCGTTCCGACCGTCAGCTACAACGGTAGCGCGAACCCGACCGCCAATTCAGCGATACCTTTCCGCGTGAGTTTTTCGGAAGGCCTGCCCACCGGGGCCTTCACCGCCGGCGCCATCTCGGTGACCAACGGTTCGGTGCAATCGCTGACGGCAGTGAGCGCGTCGCTTTACGACATCATCGTGAATCCCCAAACTCAAGGTTCCGTGAGCGTCAGCGTTCCCGCCGGGGTTACCGCCGATGCCGCCGGCAACTCCAACACGGCTTCCAACAGCGTCACGGTGAACTTCGACAGCATCGCCCCAACGCTCACGATCAACGCCCCGGTGAACCAGGCGGGAACAGTCAGCGGGCCCAGGATCGTGATCACATTCACCACCAGCGAGGCAACAAGGATCGCCAACGCCTCGCTGCTCACCTTCGTCGGGGCCACCGTGGTCTCCCCGCTGGCCTCCGTGGGCGGAAGCCAAACCACCTACCAGGTGACCATCGCCTCCACCAAACCGGCGTTGCGCACCCAGATCACCATCAACGCGGCTGCCGGATTGTTCACCGATTTCGCCGGAAACATCACCGCGGCACAATCGAGGCAATTGACCTACCAGCCGCTGGGGTCGTCCAACCTCCTCTTCGGCGGAGACGCCGCCGGACACCTTATCGGACTGCAAAACCTGATGACTGTTGTTTCGGCCACCGGAACGCAAACCAACATTCCCGTGTTCCCCGGCTACAAGGGCGGCTTGTCCATTGCAACCGCCGATGTGACAGGTGACGGACTTTACGACTATATTGTCGCGCCGTCGTCCCCCTCGGCTTCCACTGTCCTGATCATCAATGGCGCCAATGGGGTTGTGGCAGGAACCTTCAACGCGTTCCCGTCGTACCGTGGCGGCATCAATGTCGCGGCAGCCGACATCAATGGCGACGGGGCCAACGAGATCATTGTCGGCACCTTGGGCGGCACCGTGGCCACGGTTGCCGCGTTCAATTCCACGGGAAGCAGCAGGCTAGTACAGTTCCAGCCATTTGGCGCCAATTTCCGCGCCGCGGTCAGGGTATCGACCATCGATACCTCGGGGGGTGGCCAAAGCGACATCGTGACTGCCGCCGGTTCCGGCGCCGTGCCCGTCGTGAGAACTTACCGGTACGGGAACAACCGGGTGTCGGTTGTCAGCAGCTTCTACGCCTTCAACACCTCTTACAGGGGCGGAGTGACTGTTTCCTCGGGAGATTTAAACGGGGATGGGCGGCAGGAGTTGATCGTTGGAACCGGCGGAGGCACCCAAGCCGAAGTCAGGGTTTACAACCTCTCGAACCCGGCCAACCCCGCCTTGGTCTCGCGAAAGACGGTATTCCCCGGCTTCACCGGGGCGGCGAATGTTGGCGTGGTGGATTATAAGGATTCCGGCAACCTCGCCATGGTCGTGGGCGCCGGCGCGGGAAGCACCCCGACTGTCAACATTCTCAACGGACGAAGCCTGGCCGTGATTGATGCCTTCTTCGCGTTTGAACGCAACTTCAGGGGTGGTGTATCGGTCGCTTGACCATCGTTGGGTATCTGACTGGGGAATCATAAGGCGCGCGGATGATTCTCCGCCAGCGGACCGCGCGCAAAAATGAATCCAAGGGCCCTGTCGGAAATCCGATGGGGCCCTTTTATTGGATGAGGCGGAAGGGGGTCATTTCCCCAGTCTCGAGAAAAATGTTAGAGCGAACTTCAGAAACATGGGTTGAAGAAAAAAGGCCAGGAATATTGGAGGCAATAGCGAGCCAAATTGGAGTGCCATACCAATCGAGCTGTCCGATTCCCAGGCGGAAGGAAACCGTTTTTTAGAGCGGCGATCTTGTTCTTGGGCACCCCCCACCCTGCCCTCCCCCACAAGGGGGGAGGCAAGGTGACACGAATCATGAAAGTTTTTTCGATCCACAGAAAGATGAACGGACAAAACGACCGGGAACGAACGCTTGCTTTTTCTTCAGCCGCGCGTTTCCGAAACCTTTTCCTCCCCCCTTGTGGGGGAGGGCAGGGTGGGGGGTAAGTCCGGCGGGTCGAGGCTATCTCAGGCCGTCCTAGGCGCCGCAGGCCCCATTCTTGAAAAGCCGGGCAGGATCAACCCAACCTTGCCGGTGTCCCCAGTGACTTTTGGACAACTTATTGGCAAATTCTGGTCGATCGAATGTGCCCACTACCTCTGAAACAGCGGTTAAGGCAGCGCACCTATTTGAAATTTGCTCTAAAATCGTGTGTCGATAAACGCACACCGTGACAGGAGACCCGCTCATGCCTCAACCGCGCAGGATTGACCGCCGGGTCTTGCTTCAGGCGGGGGCCTCAGGTTTTTTGGGACTGAGCCTTGCCGACTTGGGCAGGGGCGCCACCGCGGGTCGTGCCAAGTCGGTGATCCTGGTCAACCAGACCGGAGCGCCCAGCCATATCGACACCCTGGATCCCAAGCCGGAGGCGCCGGTTGAGATCAGGGGACCATTCAAAACCGTTCAAACCCGGATACCGGGAATTCACTTTGGCGAGCACCTTCCCTTGCTTGCCGCCCGGGCGGATCGCCTGGCCGTGGTGCGATCGTTCGCCCACAAGGACAACAACCACACCGCCGCGACCCACCACCTGATCACCGGGGCCATTCAACCCGGGGTTCGATTTGACAAGCCCCTCTCCCGGGACGACTGGCCATGCTACGGCGCAGGGGCATCCTATTTCGGGCTGGGGCGGGATGGGGTTCCCGCGGCGGTGACGCTCCCCACCTTCCTGGGGGAAGGCCCGCTTGTTTGGCCCGGCCAGCACGCAGGTTTCCTTGGGCCGAAATACGACCCTTGGCAGATCTCCTCAGACCCCAATCTTGTCGGCTTCAAGGTGGAAAACCTGAAATTTCCACAAGGCATCACGGTTGACACCCTTGCCGGCCGGCTCGAATTGCTCCGCTCGGTCGATGCCAGCCAGCGCGTGCTGGAACGGCTGCCCGAAACCGTCCGATTGGACGATCAGCAGAAAAGGGCCGCAAGCGTGTTGGCGGCCGGAGGAGTCGCGCGCGCCTTTGAAATCGACCGCGAACCCGAACGCGTGCGCGACGCCTACGGCAGGCACATGTTCGGCCAGTCGCTGCTTCTGGCCCGCCGATTGGTGGAATCAGGGGTGCGGGTGGTGCAGGCCAACATGGGACGGGTTCAAAACTGGGACAGCCACTCGAACAATTTCAACAGGCTGTCCAAGGATTTGCTGCCTCCGCTCGACCGGGCCGTTTCCGCATTGCTCGACGACCTGACTTCCACCGGGCTGATCGAAGATGTGCTGGTCGTGGTGATGGGGGAATTCGGGCGGACTCCCAAGGTGGATGCCAGCAATTCAGGACGGGACCACTGGGCGGCCTGTTTCAGCGGGTTGTTTTTCGGCGCCGGTGTGAAGGGCGGAAATGTGATCGGGCGGTCGGACAAGATCGCGGCCTATCCGCTGAGCACCCCCTATTCGTTGGATGATTTGGGGGCAACCGTTTACTCGATTCTGGGTATTGATCACGAAGCTGAAATGAGGGATCGGCAAAACCGACCGGCGCAACTGAACCGGGGCAAGCCGATTAAGTCACTGTGGAGTGTTTAGGCTGAAATCCTTGATCTTATCAATCTTCATTAGATCCTCATTACACATTCATTAAATTATAAAAATGTAAGGCTATCCTCGTGCTGAGGTGCCTTATGAAATTATTCCAGTCAGCAATTCTTGTTCTTGTCGCAGCTATCATCGCGGGCTGCGGTACGCCGCCCTTTCAGCCCATCAAGGGTGTGGTGACCCTCGACGGCAAGCCTCTTCCCTTTTGCAAGGTGGGCTTCTTTCCGGATGTCGCCGAGTTCAAGCCCGACCGTCATGGCTTCGCCTTTGGCATGACCAATGAAAAAGGCGAATACGAGGCCCAGCACCCCCAGGGCGACAAGGGAATTTACGCGGGAAAGTACAAGGTATTCTTCACCGCCTGGGTGGACCAGAAGGGTAAGCCTGTCCCTCCGGAGAGCAAGCCGAGCGAGGTGCCGGGTGGGGTGAAAAACCTGGTACCAGCCAAATACGGAACCCCTGAAACCACTCCCGAGACCGCAAGCGTCGGCAGTGGTGGCGGTTCATTCAACTTCGATTTGTCCTCAAAGTAATCAGCCAGGTTTATCCAAGCCACTTAAGGAGTTGATTCATGAACAAAAGGACTGGTTTCACCCTCATTGAGTTGCTGGTTGTGATTGCCATCATCGCCGTTCTGATCGGCTTGCTGGTGCCCGCGGTGCAAAAGGTCCGCGAGGCGGCCAACAGGATGAGCTGCACCAACAACCTCAAGCAGATCGGCTTGGCCCTGCACAGTTGCCATGATGCACAACAAAGTTTCCCGATGGGCGCCGAGTTCAATGTCGGCTCGATGTGGAGCGCCTTCATCCTGCCTTACATGGAGCAGGAATCGATTTACAAGGCACTCACATTTCAGGAAGACGGCCTTGCGAACCGCCAGTGGGCGGCAGGTTTGCCCGGCGTTGCCGGAAACCTGACCAGCACCAATCCTGACCTCCGCAACATCGGCGCTTGCGAGACCAAGCTCAACACCTTCAAATGCCCATCGTCCGATATTCCCGATGTAGTCGCCGATATTTCCGGCGACAACTGGATCGTGCAAAAACGGTTCCCAGCGAACTACCTAGGTTGCGTGACTGGCCTCATCAAGTCGGACCGGAATCGCCAAACCACCGCTCGTCCCTGGGGAGGTACTGGTGGTACTGAGGACACCTCCCAGTGGGACGGAATTTTCATCACGGCCTACGGTGGCAACCAGCGCATCACTTACAACGGCAAGGCCTATGACGGCATCGGCAACGGCATCTCGTTTGCCAGCATCATCGACGGCAGTTCCAACACCATCATGGTGGGCGAGGCCATCAGTTCCCGGGTCGACATTCCCATGGCCGGCCTTTCAAGTGAAAACAACGCCCCCAACCAAGGTCGAAAGGACCATTGGATCATCGGCAGCGACGACATTGACACCGGCAACCAGGGCGACATGTCTGAATGCCTGGGTTCCACCGCCGTTCGCATGAACTATCCACGGCAAACGCCGGGCAGCGCGCTGTTCGGGGAGTACGAGTTCAGCTTCGGTAGCAACCATAGCGGCGGAGCGAATTTCGTGTTCGCCGACGGGTCGGTAAAGTTCCTCAGGGAGTCCATCTCCGCGACAACCTATTCAGCCCTCGGCACCCGCGCCGGTGGCGAAGCGGTGAGCATCGACTGATTTTTCCCCGACATTGATTGCCGGACGCGGGTTTTTGGCCTGGCCGGCAATCACTATTTGATGAGCCAACTGTTTTCCTTTTTCCTTGAGGCGACTGGGGAACCTTTGCCGATAAGGCAAAGATGAATGGGCAAGCCAATCATTCCAACGATCTTCGCGGGATCAGGTTCGCCCTGCCTCGACAACTTCTGAAATCCGATCTTCCCGCACTGGTCAGCCGGGGCGTCCTGGCCATTGCCATGCTGCTCGCCATTTTGGGGGCCCGCCCTTATGCCGGTTCCTGGAATGACGGAAGTCGATTGGCGGCGGTCGAGTCGTTGCTCGACCGGGGTACCCTGGCCATCGATGATTCCATGTTCGTGAACCCGGCATTGAGTCCAGCCGGACACAATCCGTACTCCCCCGGCGACGCCGATCTCCAGGCGAGGGGAACTTCCGACAAGCTCAGCATCCGCGGACATTTTCACAGCGACAAGCCACCGGTGATTTCGGTCGTGATGGCCGCGATTTACGCACCCTTGAGATGGATCGGCTTGGCCCCTTCGCCTGACGCGAACCCCGAGCGCTTTATCTGGATCCTGACCGAAGCCACTTCCGTCGCGGCATTCGCCGTGACCTTGCTTTGCATGCGTGATCTGGGCCGGCTGATCGGTTTGGCGGGTTGGGCCCACACAGTCTGGTTCTCGGCCCTGGCCATGGGGACCTTCGCCCTGGCCTACACCCGGCATGTGAACAACCACATACTGCAGTTGGCTGTCGCCTCCGCGTGGTGCCTGCTGACCCTCCGCATGGCGGATGACAAAGAGCAAGGCTGGAAGTCGATCGCATTGGGGGCGATGCTCGGAACCGTTCTGGGATTCGGCTACAACCTAGATCTTGGTAGTGGTCCCCTGATGTTCGCCGCGGCCATGGCCCTACTGGTCGTTCGGCTCCGCAAGCTGCCGCCGGTGCTGGCCACCGCGCTGGCCGCTTCTCCATGGATTGTCGCCTGCCACCTCGCCAACTGGACGATCGGCGGGGTGACTGGCCCCCTCAATGCCGTGCCGGAATACCTCGCCTGGCCGGGTTCGCCGTTCAGCACGGGAAACATGACAGGCGTGATGCGACACACCCCCGGATCATTCCTGGTGTACGCCGCGTCGCTGCTTGGTGGAAAGCACGGAATCCTGACCCATAATCTGCCCCTGCTTCTGTGCCTTCCGGCCTTGGCGATGCTTTGCCGCCGTGGACCGTGGCGTTTGGAACTGGCGGCCTGCCTGGGCTGGTGCGGCGCCTCTTGGGCTCTTTATTCACTCATGTCGAACAACCACAGCGGTGGAAGCTGCTCGGTCCGCTGGTTTGTCCCGTTCCTGGCACCGGGATTTTTCCTGTTGGCAATCCACCTGAAGGAACATCCCCACCAGGTGACCGATTTGGCGGTCCTCGGAATCTGGGGCGTGGTGCTTGGGTTGATCATGTGGACAATTGGGCCATGGACTGTTCGGATGATCCCCGGCCTGTGGCCTGTGGTGGGTGCGGCCCTTGCAAGCTGGCTTGGCCTTGCCATTTGGCGTTCGCGCAAAAAAAAAGTGGAGCGGTTTTCTTGGGAACGCGGACTGGCGGCCTGACCGCCAGTCATGATTAGGCCGCAGCGCGTTTTGGCTCTTCCACGGGCTTGGGTGGCACCAACCCCAACGCGGACCTGAACAAGAACGAATAAAGCCGCGCCAGGTGCCTAAGGTAATTCATTTGTTCCTTCAGGCTCAGCTTGCTGGTGCCGTGCAGGCGATTGGCAAACCGAATGGGAACCTCAGACACCCGCTTGCAGCGGCATTTAACCAGCAGTTCGAGGCCGATCTTGTAGCCGATCGGATCGAGAACCGCGGCTGATTCGAAAGTGCTCCGGCTCAAGGCGAAAAACCCGGCCATGGGATCGGTGACGCTGGCCAGCGGCCAAGCCAGCAGCGTGGCCACCTTGGAATTCAGCCAGCGGTAAAAACCCCAGCCCTCCTCGGTTTCCCCACCCGTGACATACCGGCTGCCTATCACAAAGTCGGCGCCTCCGGCCAAGGCGGCCAGCATGGAAGGGATAGCGCTGGCGGGATGGGACATATCCGCATCCATCACCACCAGGTCGCGGCCCAAGGCGGCCCGCATGCCGTGGACCACCGCGGATGAAAGTCCACGCTCGTTCCGGCGCACAATCAGTCGAAGGGGATGGATCCGGGAAAGGCGGGCGCAGGTTTCCTCGGTGCCGTCGCAACTGTTGTCGTCAACGACAATCACTTCGAAACGCAAACCTGACGGGGCCAGGGCCTCGGTGATGGCATCGGCCAGATGGGGCAGGTTCTCCACCTCGCGGAAGGTGGGAACGATCACCGATAGGTCCATTCCTGGGAATCCCAAAACGCCAATAAGGTCGTTGCCCGGGAAGGCCCGGGGAATCGGAGGCGGGATAGTCCAGGATGTGGATCGCGGTCAAGCGCAGGTCAACGGCCTGGCTTGAGGTGCTTGGCAAAGAATTCCAGCACCAAAGGACGCAGGTCGCGCTGTTTGGGCTGCAGGTCGAAGGTGTGAGGCGCGCCGGGAATGATCACCAACTGGTGGGTGACACCGCCCTGTTTTAAGGAGGCGGCGAACCTTTCGGAATCGGCCACCTCCACCGTGGTGTCGGCCGTGCCATGGAGAATGAGCACCGGCGGATCCTTGGCGTCGATATGGGTGAGCGGACAAAACGCGCGGAAAGCCTCGGGCTTGTCGGCGAAGGTTGCTCCCACGATGGGCACGAGGCGCTCCAACCTCTTCTTGTCGTCGGCCATGGGACCGTACATGTCCACCACGCAGTTCACGCGCGTTGAAACGCCGGGATAAGGCGCGGCGGGATCGAGCGCCTTGTCGTCGCCAGTCAGGCCGACCATTGCCGCCAGGTGCCCGCCTGCGGACCCCCCGATGACACCGATGTTGTTCGGGTCAACATTCAGTTCCTTGGCATGGGCCCTGAGGTAGCGAACGGCCACCTTGCAGTCGTGCAGGTTGCCGGGCCAGGCAGGCGGACCATCTTTTTTCTGAAGCCGGTAGTTGATGCTCATGCCGACATAACCGGCATTGGCCAGCGTTGTGCCGATGTTGATCTCGCGCTTGGCCCCCTTGTCACCCCCGGTCCACCCGCCGCCATGAATGATGACCACGGCCGGTCGGCCCGGGCCGTCTTGGGTCGCGGGCAGATACAGGTCTGCCTTCTCCGCCCGGTCGGCACCGAGATAGGGGACATCCTTCCTGATGACGGGATCGGCCCCAAGGGCCATGGCAAGCGCAACGATCAGCATGATGAAGATCTCCGGAATCAGATTTTTTCTTCCACCACGGGATTGGTCAACTCGCCGATCTTCTCGATTTCGATGGTGACCGAGTCACCGGCCTTTAGGAAGACCGGAGGCTTGCGCGCCGCACCCACGCCATGGGGGGTGCCGGTGAGGATGACGGTGCCGGGAAGCAGCCTGGTGCTGGCACTCAGGAACGAAATGAGAGTGGGAACATCGAAGATCATGTCGTTGGTGTTCCAATCCTGCATCACCTGCCCGTTGAGGATGGTGCGGATGGCGAGCGCGTTGGGGTTGGGAATCTCGTCGGTGGTGACGATGCATGGCCCAAGCGGGCAGAAGGTGGCGAAGGTCTTGCCCCGGCACCATTGCCCACCACCACCGTTCATCTGCCAGTCGCGGGCGCTGACATCGTTGGCGCAGGTGTAACCCAGCACATGGCTGAGGGCGTCGGCCTTGCTGACATTGTGGCAGGCCTTGCCGATGATCACCGCCAGTTCGCACTCGTAATCGACCTCGTTGCTGCGCAAGGCGCGCGGCAGCACGATGGCATCGCCGGGGTTCTGCAAGGTTCCGGCGTTCTTCATGAAAAGGACCGGGTTCTCGGGCACCGGCTTGCCGCCTTCCTCGGCGTGCTTCCGGTAGTTCAGGCCGATGCACATGATGTCGCGAGGTTCCAATGGCGCCAGCAGCTTGGATACCTGAACGGTCTCGCCGGAATCCTTGTGCTGGCCGAAAAGTTCGCCTTCCAGGCGGGTGACCTTTCCAGACGGGTGCTGAATGCCGTGATGAATGGCGCCGTTGGCGCCCTGAAACCGAATGATCTTCATTTAGGGAAACTCCAAACGGGGGGAAGTGACTGTCTGGGCATAGCATAAAGGGATGGCAGCCGTTTGTTGACCCCCAATCCGGGGCAAGGTAAATTCGAATCCTTCCCTGCCTCCCGGTCCCTCCACCGGAGCTTTCCCCGTGATTGCCCTCCTTGCCTTCGCGTTGGCACAATCCCAGCCATCGGCGGATTTTCTCAAAACCTACTGCCTTACCTGCCATTCCGAAAAGGAACGCAAGGGGGAACTCTCGCTCGAACCGTTGCTTGAACTCGATGCCATGGGCAAGAACGCCAAGTTGTGGCGCAAAGTGGCCGAGGCGATCGACACGGCGGAAATGCCACCCAAGGAAGCCAGGCAACCGGCCAAGGAAAGCATCGCCTCCTTTCGCAAGTCCGTGGCGGAACGGCTCGACGCCCTGGCCCGGGCCCGCGCGGGGGACCCCGGCCAAGTGGTTCTTCGGCGCCTCAACAATGCCGAATACACCCACACCATTCGCGACCTCACGGGGGCGGCCCTCGACCCGGTGCGGGAGTTCCCC
>Ga0214917_10003461_pt1 | contig 18209 bp, 17 predicted proteins | sample LL_1208_BB_MetaG_FD_177983 | JGI IMG/M metagenome (GOLD analysis project Ga0214917, IMG submission 177983) | Freshwater microbial communities from Lake Lanier, Atlanta, Georgia, United States - LL_1208_BB | ecosystem: Environmental > Aquatic > Freshwater > Lake | place: USA: Georgia | collected...
AATTGATGCCCTCAGTACCACACTGACTATTCGGTTAAATCAGCAATCACTAGAAAGTGCTTCGTTGCATCTTACTGAGTATTCGAGGACATACGCGGCAGTTTTGGCCCCTCGAAATCTCGTTTCAATTAAAAAATTGGGTTTCCTCATCAAAAGCTTGCTCAGTTGGATATGTTCCATCGGATCAGACTCTTTATGCACTGTCCAGTCGCTGATGAAATGCGCGAAAATTGATTCGAGCGATCTGGGAAGTGTGTCCTTGTTCCTTGAAACTACCGATTTTAAGAGGAAACTTCGGGGGTTCGTTGATAGAACCGAAGAAGGATCTCTCTCGGGGGCAGTTTATACTTTACATACCCTCTTTCAGCGACTCCAACACTCGTCGGAATGGGATCGAATCTCTGTGCGTGTGAATGGTGCCTCCAGGGAACTTTGTTATGTCGTTATTGATTGTGTAAGTGCTCTTGCACGATTGGTAAAGCAGGCTCGAGCTGTCGTTCTTGCAGGTGGTACCATGAAGCCCCTCGATGAGTATCGTGCAATCGCGGAATCTGTTGGGGTACCTTTCACGTCGTACGTTGCATCTTTGACAGTGGGTCGAGACCGTTTGTTCGCCGGGGTTATCTCCAAGTCATCCGAGGGAACGGAACTGCTATTTACCCATCAACACCGATCAAGCCAACATAATTTAAACTCGTTGAGAGAAATTGTCTGCAACGTTTTCGAGTCAGCACCACGAGGAGGAGTCATTATGTTTGTGACATCCTATGAGTACGCCCAGGAAGTGAGCAATTTAATCTGCGACCCAGACGTTTCACGTAGTTTCACAGTCGTATGCGACAGAAGAGGTGCGAAGCCTAGCGATACTCTTCGTGGGTATCGGGAGCATATAGCCAAGGGTTCACCCGTTTTATTAATTTCAGTGATTAGTGGTACTTTGAGTGAGGGTATCGACTTCCGAGATGAACTTTGTCGTTGTGTTATGATCGTGGGTCTACCTTACCCGAATCAAAACGACCCGGTCCTCCTCGAGCGAATGAAATACTGCGATGCAAAGCATAGAGAGCATGCATCAAGTCCCGATGGGAATCGCTTTTATCACATATCGTGTATGCGCGCGGTGAACCAATCGATCGGGCGAGCAATTAGACATTCGCGTGATTGGGCCAGCGTACTTCTCATCGACGCAAGGTATAATCGTCCCGACATTAAGGGATTGCTGTCTGATTGGATTCGTGGTTCTGTAGTGAGCCAAAATATCGAATCGCTAACGTGCACACTCCGACCTTTTTTCACCGAAGCCGCACGTGTTCAAATATAGATAATAGATGTAGGGCTCTCTGTTTTGATTTATTGCGTCTTGATAGGCACCGCAGGTTGTGATGGCAACGGCGTGGCAAGCATTGAAAGAGAAGTTCCAGAATCAAGAGCGATGTGATAAACCCAGTTGTACCGAGGGGATCGGGGCCAAAAACAGCAAGGTCGTTTACCCTCCTGATCGGTCCCAGATCGGACGAGCAAACTGGAAATATGTTCATTCGCGTTCAGCTAACTTTCCAGAGATCCCGTCCGCTGTTGAGCGACAGCGCGAACTCGCATGGATTCACAGTTTCATATATACCTACCCCTGTGGTATTTGCGCAAGGGATTTCACAGCTATCTGCTCCCGTATACCACCAGCGTTATCGTCCCGAAAAGAATATGAGGACTGGTGGGTTGTAGTTCATAATGAGGTTAACAAGGATCTTTCCAAACCCGTTTTTCAAAAAATAGCATAGAGTTACATCTTTTGGTACGCTTAACGGTCACAATATATACGGATATCTAACTAAATTTATTCACTCTCTGTATGTTGGAGCTTTCATATTCTGCATAAAGCTGCCCACATGCGGCATCGATGTTCGTTCCGAATGAATTTCTGTATGAATTTGATATTGATTCCCGATCGAGAATTTTCTTGAAGCCTGATATATTTGACACCCGTCTCATTTTTTCCGGTACACTCCTAGCCTCGTTGTAGGGTAGCAGATTGATATGATATAGGTATCGGACGTCGTTTGGTCGCTGCCGTATTAGGTCCACAAGCGCTCGCGCGTGATCCACTGAGTCATTGACTCCTTCGAGTAGGAGATATGCAATCCATATACGATTATTTGTCAACCGAATCCGATGGTCTAGTTGCTCAAAGACTGCCTTGAAAGGATACACTCGCTCGATGGGCATCAATTCGATTCTCTGTTCAGGAAAAGGAGAGTGCAGACTGTATGTCAGATTAACACGAGGATGCACCTCCGTCAACTTCGCAATAGACGGGATGATTCCGATAGTAGAAACATTCACACGTGATGCGGAAACCCCGAGTTGTTCGGGGTTAATTATAGCAGATATTGCATCGAATACTTTTGGGTTACCGAGTGGTTCACCCATCCCCATGAAGCTCACTGATGTGGCGGCTTTCTTCAGGTGCAGTACCTGATCTGATATCTCGCTCGAGCTCAACTGTCTCTTAAACCCAACCTTCCCTGTGGCACAAAAAGCACAACCAAACGCACAGCCGACTTGCGACGAAATACACAGGGAGTGGTGATTTCTGAAAGCCAATGACACCGCTTCGACTTTCGCTCCATCGATGTTACAAGTAAAAAGCGACTTGGTCGCTGCGTCTCCTTCTTTCTCAGTTGTCAAATGAAGCGTGCTCGCCGATTCTCCGAATTTTTCAATCAACTTCGATCGCGTTTCGTTAGTCAGTTCGGTCATTCCATCGAATCTAGTCACTCCGCGTTTGTAAATCCACCGTAAGATCTGCTTAGCCACCCGAGGAGGCTCACCTCGGTCCGATATGAAATTGATGATTTGATTTATACGGTCTCCATACAATTTCGGAAGCATGGATCGGCAACTAATCATGTGATGAGCATAGAACAACTGAAGATAATTTGTCGTGAATGATCTATTCGACTAATATGTACTACAACTACTCACTGGAAATCATCAAAATCTGAAGGAGGGAGTTTACCACATTCACGCGCATCCCTTATCAAGTCCATAAGTTCAGCGCGCTCTCGCTCCTTCTTGACATAATGGAGCCACATTCGTTGGACAGCGTCATTCCAGACGATGACACACATTGACCCAACGTAGATGATGGAGCCTATCCCGAGGGTAACAAAACTTCTCCAAACAACGTTATAGACTTTCTGTCGCTGTATATAGAATGAACGCCAGTTGAAAACGTATCCCATTAATGAAGCTTGGATAGGAATGAAGTTTGAAATCTAACTCAGAACAAGAAAGTTGAAATGAATTACTAATTAATATGCCACTCGTGTCAATCTTCGTCGTTAGGTACCTTTTTACTCTCGGATGAGCGACTCCCAATCATCGAAACGGTCAGACACGATCCGAGGGTGACTCCACATAATACGAGCATGTGCGAATGGAACACATTCCCCACGTCACTCATGAATCGCGAAAACCACGACGGTTCGGTCGGTGCAGGGAAAAATTTAATTGTTTCAGGTTCGGGTGCTTTGCATGGAAATTCAGTCGCACAAATATTTGCCCATACGCGCTTTTGCACAGGTCCCATGCAAGAGAGGTCTTGGATGGGATAGCATGGTGTGTCAGCTGAATAGAATTTCTTAGCTTGAATCTTATAGCCACACTTTCCCATAAACGCTGACGGCCGCCATCCATGGGGAATCTGATCGTAATCGGCTTTGCATTTCTGTATACTTTGCCAGTCAAAAGCATTTGATTGTTCTCCTGAGCTGGATCCCTCGGTTGAAGTCATGGGACTCGGGGTCGATGAAAATTGGACCGGGTCAATTGCACCCACTCCACCACTCGCGTAGTTCGCGTGTGAGGACAAGATGGAACCCGCAAAATCTGCCATAAAAATCCTGAAATGGTAAAGTCAGCCAATTCACAAACTCCACCACCTTTTTAATATCTATCACGAATAGATCTATTAGGTCTCATTTTGCCACCAACTATATCGCGCTGATGGATTGCCTTGGTAATACGGGCAATATTACGAGCGTCATCGATTCCCGAATGAGGGCGACCCTGGAAAACCATTCCCAAAATTGTTAGCATCCTGTCAACGTTCTGCCATTTTTCCAGTCCATATGATCTCTGGAACCGACGACGGATATCGATCCAAGTGTGTGCCCAATCAGGGTAATCGATGTATTTACGCTTTGTCTCAGGGTATAGGAATTTTTGAAAGTCCCATGGGCCATCGGTGCACATCGTGAATTTGATTATGTTGTTGGATGTGAGAAAATCGTCAAAATCATCCAACACAATATCCAGTGTATCTGCGCTATCGACGTCGTATTGGCTAATACCAGTTAGATCTATGCAGAAATCAGACAAAATAGGATTTTCTGTTGGTTGAACGTATCTATGGAATTCGTATTCAACTTGAAGGGTTCGTGAGTTCATCACGATTGCTGGAAATTCAATTATTTCATTGGCAGCATGAGACCTGTCCTCCCAACAAGTGCATTCAAAATCTATAATGACGTAAAAATGATCGCTCATAATTGAAACTGAATGGAAATACATGTCCTGAATATAACGGATAATTTTGTCGCCTCACAAACTATTCTATGTACTTGCATACTTTCTCGAAACTTTAACCTGTTGGATGGCAGTGAGAGCCCATCCGATACCTTCATTTCCGTGATCACCTTTTAACCCGGCTCTTTCAAGAGCTTGGTCCTCGGTCAAGACGTTTAGGATTCCATTAATCACAGGAATCCCAGTATCCAAAGACACTCTCATCAGCCCATCGACCGCTGCTCCACTAATATATTCAAAATGCATCGTGGAGCCTTTGATCAGGCATCCAACAGGGATTATGACGTCGAATTGCCCGGATTTAGCCATCAACGAAGCTGCAAGCGGTAGTTCAAAGGCACCACCAACTTCTTCAACAACCACGTCGACAACATTCTGTTTTGCGAGTGTTGCAACAATTCCCTCGACGATTGCATCGACTACTGTTGGGTTCCATCGAGTCTTGATTACACCAACACGAAGTTTCCCGTTATCCACTGCGGGAGCCAGTACCAAACCCCGAATAGTCATGGAATTACCTGATCGAGAATGATCTAAATGTCACACGAATATGAGAAGCGAGATTGAAACTATCCTGTATATGAGTGGCTCCCTATAACTAAATATCCCAATCAGTGAGAACAATCGGTTTTCGCGCGCCTTTTCGGTCGAGTGAAGAACGCACACATTTGGAATAGTCTTCCCGAAGCTGAGCACATTCCCGTATGGCGTTCTGAGCCACAGATGAGGAACCTCGCGGTTCCGATTTCTCTTGAAGGCACGAGAAAAACCTATCAGCAGAATCCTGACAGCCATCACGAACAAGAGGGAAAAAGGGTGGTAATGACTCGGACGCGGTTACTGATGACATGCACGAACTAGGCGAGGATCGTGTGGACATAGAAAACTAATGAGAAATTGACGATGTTATACTTTTTTAATCAAACACCCCAATCTACCGCTTGTCAGATCAACTCGAAGGATGATTTCTTCCTCCTCGCGACCGATCCTTTGGACTTGGATCTCGAGAGGTTGATCCTTCTCGCGATTCTGCACGACCGTGGGAATAGAATCGTAGCATAATGCAGATCCCTCAATAGTAGTAGTTTGCAAATGCCCCAACCGAACGATTCTATCACCGACAAGTAGACCAGCCTCCTCTGCAGGTGACGCTGCTAGCACCTCCGTAACTTTTCCAAATGGTAACAAGGATTTTCTGTCACCGCGTTGAATTGAACCAGCTAGACGAGCGTTCTCGTGTAGAGTATGCAACAGTTCCGCAAGTTGATCTTCTTGTACGCGCAGATCATTGGTTAGTACAGCGAAACGATTACGTTTGCCTCGAACTTCATGAAGATCGACTCCGGGAAGAGGAAATCCATCATTATCAATAAGGGGTTTGTGTAAGCCGACCCCAAGGTACGCCGTTGAAGAAAGTGACGATCCCATATCTTCCATTTCCTTTTCAATAGCTTTCCTGCGTTCATCACAGTCCTTGATCAACAAGACCAACTGCTCACTGCTCATTTTTGGATCTTGCATACTTAGAAGACCGCGGACTGGAAAATTATTTTTCTGGCCATTCTTATACGTAATGGAACAAGAAGAGATACATGTGATAATATTAATATTCATTATTGGACTTGTAACGTGTATTCTACTCACCCGAGTAGAAGGGAGACTCCGTACAGGATCATGATTGTGCGTCTTCTATAGTCTCTTCCTTGGAAGGGGCCTCTTTCGCCATCTTCATTTTAGTAGATCCTCGGTCGATTTTCTTACTGGCTAAATTTCTACGAGGACAACAAGAAGTTCCATCGACCCACCCAATTCTCTGCCTGAGAGTCTTGTTGACGAATGGACCGGTTGCGATCAGTTTGTAGCCGATGTGATGTACGATAGACATCGACAAGAGTATAAAGAAGTATCCAACTTTGAATGAAGTTGGGAATACAACCGAATCGACCACACCGAACCATTTTCCACCGACTTTCTCATAATAGAAGAGGAAGTTATTGATGAAACTATCACTTGCGGCCAGCTGTTCAGCAGCTGTACAATTCGTTTTGAATGCACAAGTGAAGGTGCCAGGTGATGAGAATAACACAGCCAAAACCATCGTCATGAGACCTGCAGCGACGAGCATAAGCCTCCAATTTGTCCAAAGCGCTCTTCTGTGCAATGATCCATACGAGTATACCAAACCGACGTCCACATAAACCCACCCACTCCATATGAAGACCAATCCAGACTCAAAGTTATTCCCCCTGGCTTGCCAGTTATATAGTGGTTCGGTTGTGGTGAAAGGAACATACCAGGAAGAGTTGACCATGATTAAATCAGCGATGGCAAGGAACGATATGGCGACGAGAATTGTCCAAATTGCCGATACTACCATTTCTGGCCCCAATAAGGAACCTTCCGGAGTTGTTTCGGCCAATTTCTTTGCTGGTAGTGCGTGACAAATACTAAAGAGGATTAATGGAGTTGTAATGAGATCCAGATACAGATATGCTACCCCAGAGAGGTATGCACCGGCTTGGAACAGGAGCAGAGATTTTCCAAAGCAATAGAGTACACCAATAACGACCAGCGTACGGTACGATGCAAGTGATGTGCACAGGGAAGCTCGAGATTCCCTGATGAGTAGAGTAAGAGCAGAGAGGGACTCACTGCTTGTACTAAATGGTGCTGCGACAGATGCTTCCGATTTACCGTTAATAGCCAATCCTGCATGAGCTGCTCGTAATGCACCACTATCATTACCGCCATCTCCGCACATAGCGACGACTTTGTTTTCGTTTGAATAAAGGCGTACAATTTCGGCCTTCTGTGCTGGCGAGACACGACCAAATACTCTAGTTCGTTTGAGGTCAAGGCGACCATTAGCACGGAGAGCTGCATACGCCTCTCCTGTCACACAAAGTGTAACGTTGGTTTCCGTGTTTAGAAGATCATCTGAGAGAATGGTTTCTGTGTCGTTCACTCTCCACTCAATCATGCGTGTAGAGGGGTTGATGGTTCCAGTGATCATCCTATCAGACTCTAGAATGATTCCAACCTTCCTAGCAACGGCAGCTCCAGTATGAACACTGTCACCAGTGAGCATAACACATTCAATACCAGCGGCTCGAATTTCCCCAATGCATTGTTTTGAATCAGGCTTGCATTCGTTTCGGAATAAAATCAGACCAACAAACTGTAAACCGCGCTCAACATCACTTCTATGAAGTTTCGACACATAAGCTTCCGTCTTTCCTTCTTGAATCTCCTTGATTCCAACTCCCAAAACATAACAACCCTCCCGAGCGTGAACATCTTGGGTTCGAACCATTATATCGGTTATATTGCTACAACGCCCCTTGAGAGCTTCAAACGATCCCTTACAAATCACAAACTTCTTGCCGGTATGGATGTCTCCAACAACAACAGACATGGTCATAGTCTCATGACTGAAGGGGAACATTTTTTCAACTTTCCATTGATTTCCATTCGGATCAAACGGGGTTTGGATATCCTCTGCGAAGTTCCAACCTACCCTGGCCGCTGTCTCGACCATCTTGAGCTCGACCTGGTGACCAACCAACTGTCCGTTGCATTTCGATACAGTGTGAGCGAGAGCGAGAGCCATGGATAGTTCATCTGGCACTTCCTTAGATTTCGAACAATCAATCACCTTGTCAACTTGAGCAGATGGTACAACTCCATAGAAATCAAGCCCAGACTTGGTGATTGTTCCAGTCTTGTCCAGTAAGACCATATTCGTCTTTCCAGCAATTGTCAGTCTATGTACATCCCTTGCGAATACTTTGGGTTTGGAGTTTCCGTCACCCTTCTTGAGACGACTAGCTGATTTCATTTCCCCTGCCAACAACGCCACACTCATTAATGGATTTATCAATCCGACTATTGAATAGAGCGCCGTGAGCATAGAGCTCATGGACATTTCGAATCGAGCGTTGAGGGAGAAGAAATCTACCAGAGCAATAACAATCAAGATCCCAACAGAGTATTTGAGCTCAATAAATAAGGTGGACTTTAGTGGTGCCCCGAAAACAAGTCCTCGGATGAGTTGCCCGCGAATGGTGTTCGCCCCAACAGCAGTCACAACAGCGAGAGTACCATCAGTGACCTTGCCAGGTTTTTCTCCATCAGACGCTCCATTTGTTTGAAGTATACTAGTTCCAGCGAAAAGATAATATTTCTTGTTCTCGGCCTCATCCGGGGATCTGATCTGATCAGAGACCGGGCATGAGAATTTTTGAATGGGCATAGTTTCACCTGTTAGTGAGGACTCATCAATGATGGCATTACCACGAACCACAACACAGTCCGCCAGAATTTCTTGCGATGTTTCATCGGAGCTGGCGGAAATACAGATAAGATCGCCAACGGTAAGGTCCTCGCTATTTAATTGGATCCAACTCCCGTCTCTCTGGACCCATACGAGTCCGTGCATAGTTGCCATACCTCGAAGCATTTTTTTCTGCTTACGTTCCATGAAGATCTTGATTAATGCACTTGTTAGGACTAGAGTGAGGGTCAATAGACCCACAGTAATGTAATCCCAATAGAATGGGAGCCAACAGGCCGATATTTGGTAAATGTAAAAGAAGGATGATAGTTCATTGATTATCATCCTTGGTAAAGGAGGAATAGACATGACGACCTCATTCCGCCCAAACGAAACAATCCTCTCGAGAACAGCCTTCGAGGACAGACCACCTACTCTTCTTATCGCCTCGATCTCGGAACCGCGTGGTCCATGCTTGCCAAATACTTTGCCAGGAACGAACATTTTATCAGTATTGGACCAAGTAAACCGACGAAGCAGGAAATCCACTTTCCGGAATTCGTTTGTGCTGTTTGTCGATAACAGCTCGGTATGGGTGATAGCCATGTCTCCGCGGGGGTCGCTATTATCGATGATAACCTGAGTCATTTGGACGAATGACGCAGTTGCTAGATTCGCTGGATATAGGAAAAACGTTTGAAGGTTGTTCTGGAAAATCCTAGAAAGAACCATAATCAGAATCGAAGTCGCCCATGCCAAGATGAAGACACATGTGTAGGAATCCCAATCTACCGCACCGGAGGGAATGGACAAATCGAAAAGCCACATTCCGTCATAATGACCTATAACGGCGAGCAGCATCGCGATCTGCAGCCAAGCAACATACGCCCAAGCACTGTATTTCACCATTTGTCCGAAAATGCTGCGCTTGAACCCGGTTTGGGTAAGATTTTCATCTTCAAGGTGGGCAATACAACCTGGAGTCCGGGAATATGAGATCATCCTCATGATACCATGGACAATTCCCAGTAGGATTATAGCCCCTCCGATTGAGTAAGTCACCAAGTATCCTGGTGCGAGTAATCCAACCGAGACATAACCTCGAGGGGTTCCATCTGTCGAATTTCCAACTGTATATGTTTCGCCTACATTTGTAAGTCCTCGTCGTTCTTCCGGTGCCGATGATGCGACAGCGATCATCTGGAGTAGCAAACATGTTACAGAGTATCTGTGAGGTATCAATATTGACATTATAAAGAGTATTCTACAATATCATGTAAATGCATTCCGTGGTGTGCATGAAAAAAATGAGTAAGGCGAAGTCGATAGGCCACTACACACTAGGCTCGAAAATCGGATCGGGGACATTCGGATACGTGAGACTCGGTACACATACGCTAACCATGGCAACGGTAGCCGTTAAGATACTCGAGAAACGCAGAATATGCGACTCATCCGACATTGAGAGAGTTTCGAGGGAGATACATATTCTGAAGATGATTCGCCATCCACACGTTATACAACTGTATGAGATAATAGAAACGTCTAAGCAACTTTATCTCATTATGGAGCTCGCATCAGGTAAGTTTGACGAGTTTTCTGTCGGCTAGTGCATTTAGGCGGTGAACTTTTCGACTACATCGTTAAGAAGGAGCGACTCGAAGAAGCGGAGGCTTGCCGATACTTCCACCAACTACTATCGGGATTGGACGCTGTTCATTCTCGGGGGGTAGCTCATCGTGATCTGAAACCTGAGAACCTCCTTCTGGATTCCATGTGCAACATAAAGATCGTCGATTTCGGCTTATCTAACACGTACAAACCCGGTGATTTCCTAAAGACTGCTTGTGGTTCTCCAAGTTATGCCGCCCCTGAAATGATCAATGGTTTCAGCTATGACCCAAAATCAGCCGATTTATGGTCCGCGGGTGTTATTTTGTATGCGATGTTGGTAGGCCGACTACCATTCGAGGACAGCAACACATCTCAATTGTATCGCAAGATCACGAGTGGGCAATACCACATCCCGTCGCACGTTTCCGACCCCGCAAGATCGCTTATTAAGTCGCTGCTACAAGTAGAGCCCAGTCGCCGAATAACCATTGATGGCGTTCGTAGTTCGCGATGGTACCAAGGTCTGATATTCGTCGATCGTTTATGTGACAGACCTCGTGCGCTTCAATTCCTCTCAGGTGAGGGATGTGAAGTCCCGACATGTTCAAAGTGCAAGTCATGGACGAGCGAGATGGAATCGGGTATACCAATCGACGAGCAGGTTCTCGCAGCGATGACAAACTATGAGTTCCCCTTGGACTATGTCATAAAGTGCCTAAAACTCAACAAGCATAATCATGCAACTACGACGTATCATTTACTGGTCGAGAAACGTGCACGTGGGGAAGACAAACCAGAAGTGTCCAAGAAATCATTACCGGAGTTACCGAAACAACCGGCAGATATCCAGTCTATGACACCTGATCATTCGATACCCACGGTTTCATCCCTCAATTTCAGTGCTCTCCCTTTGTATCGTCAACATCATACACCTTCACCGAGTATGCAGTTATCGGTGACTTCACGAAATACTACTGTTCGCCCATCTACAGGAACCATGACGAGTTTCTCTGCACGCGTTCCTCCACCGAGGTATGCAACTGCGAGAACACCTTCACCTGGATTTTCCATTTCTTCTTTGAGTCACGGTCCTATTACCGTTCCTCGGCGATTGAGCCCTTCGCTGAATTTGACTGTGTCGTCACTCAGTCGGCACACAGCAAGCACGAAAGCAAAAGCACAACCTTCAAGACCACAGAAGCCCAACGTTGGGTTTGGATCCACCACAAATCGTTTCGGACCAGGCTCGGCTGAAACAAAGCGTATCCCTCCACCGTTCACCGTTTTCAGCCACCAAATGGCACCGAGAAGTTCGCGGGTTTCTGGTCAATCCAAAAACCATCAGAGGCCTCGATCCGCCTACTGTCCCACATCCTTCGGAAATCTTTCTGCGAGGGAGAATCTGATGATAGCGGGAAGGCCGGGAACTACACTAAGACCACGAGTATGGTAAATCGTTCATTAGATACTTGAATTAATTCCCTGGAAGATCATCGCGAAATTGCATCGTACGGTAATTTGAAGAAACCCTATCTTTTTCATGTGTAGTTGAACTCGCTTAATAGTCCGCAAAAGAGTCTGTTTATGTTTAGAAGTTGTAAGCTTTCGATAAGAAACGGCAACGGTGGATCTCGAATACTATCGGATGACGCGTCCACATCAGTCAAGAATTGATCACGATGTCCAACTTCGCCGAAATCTCCCAGAGCGGCTGATACAAGATTCTTAACATCTGGTGTAATGACCTGATGCATGATTCGAGCGATTGTATTCGCCACATATCCTGAAATTCTAAGGATATCCGTTAAACAAACGCCATACTTTCTGTAGCAAGATCCCATGCGTTCTTGAATGCATACCGCTGAGCGACAATGGATGGAACATCATCTAGGAGGACTCGAACCTGTTCTTATGTATACGTACTTCGATATACGACGATCGTCTCAAAACCGGTATTTGACTCGACTCTTAAATGAAACAATTCATGCATGAATCCGTTCGTAAAATTTTCAACACATGACTCAGGTGTTGTTACATTCACTTGTCCCGTTGCAACTGGGAGACTGTGTCACCAGAGCTCATCTAAATGATGTTGCGACGCCGAACAGGTCGACTCCTTGCGCATCCGCACTTCTGGGTAAACGAAACGCTTCGATCGTTGAAGTCATCTCGTCTTTTGAAATTCCTATGGATAATATGAATATCTCAAATTTCGTGAGGGACCGCTCAGATATGTACGCAAGTATGTAATTTCGCCCCCATCATGAAACTCATTCTCCAGTGGTGTTTCAGGATACAAGATTGGTCGGGTATCTCGTTGTGGATTTCGACGAGTCGATGGAAAGGATATTCACGCAAAATATACAGCCAATGACTACGTTTGTTTTGCTTCGCGCAAGGAGTACAGAATTGTTGTCTATCGAAGCGTTCGAGATTCAGGAGTCAACCAGGACCCCCGCGTCTCTTCGCATTCAGGTTTCCGACACCGAGATGGAGTGTGTTAATGCCAGCCAACAAGCTAGCTTCGGAAATGCAGGCTTGTCGTTGAATGGACCAATCCAAAGAATCCAAATATGCCGTGCGCAAATTGAATCAAAAATAAAACAACTTGTTGCTCAACTAGACTCAGCACCGAGTCCTCAATCCAAGTCTCAATGTGCTCGAGAAGCATTTCTCATCATGAGTATTCTACGCACCCTCAAATCATTCAGTGAAGATGCGAGTGACCTGAATCTGGAAGCTCTAACGACAGGATCTGTTCTCGCTCGCACATGTATGAGAGCCAATCAAATCAGTTCCTTCCTGGAGAGAAAACCCAGTTCGGTCAAATAGATTGTGCTTATACGCCTGCTTTTTCGTACCGTATTCACGCCTCCATGTTATCAGCTTTGAATTACTCTCTAAGGGGTACAACATCGTCGGGGATGACACTCTGAGGAAGGTCAACGGCGACCTCGTCCTTGCCGAAGAATCCATGAGGATACGTCCATGTGATTGGTTCATTGGGTTGAATACATCTTTTTGCCTTCAGTTGGATACCCCAGGACCGTAATATTACCTCGGTGTTCGGTCGAGATGAGTGATTAACCAAATACCACAAATCACCGCTTTGAATCGGGTCTTGATGCGAAAATGACCCGACATTGTAGTATAGTTTCTTCGTTCGGGGAACCAGGAGATAACAACAACTGGGATGACTTGGATCGACCAGGTCAAAAACATCCTGATCAGTAGTTACATTAGTCGACTTTACACGGGAACAAATTAATGCCTCCCCGTCTTTGAACTCTCGGGTTGAAACGAGCACTCGCCCCACATCGGCGTGGTAGCAAACGCGAAGGCCCATGCAGCTCAATTGCTCCTTGTGCTTATAGTCCAATTGATCAACTGGAAGAACTGACATACGAAACCGACTAAGGTTCGGAGTTTTGGGTGATTGGTTTCGCCCTCGGGAAGTCGTGCTCCGCGACGGCGTGCGGGAAACGATAGAGTCCCTTTCTCTCTTGCGAGTCCAAGTCATCCGACTATTCCCATCAGGTGTGACCCAAGTATTATTATCATCGAATGATAGGAATAAGCGGGTTTCAAGTAACATGAGCTCGACGCACATCGCCGAATGGCACCACCAGCTCCCGAGATGTGCCCCATCACAATCAGAGAGGGTCCCGTCCTTGTGACTCACAAGCTTGACTGGTTTACGTGTATGTTTCCCAATGAAGAGATCGATGAAAGCTGGCGACGGTGGAAAGTTTTCTGAAACTTCTGAACTCGCCCGAATATCCATGGTTTGGAAACAGGTATCCGCTCAAAAAATTTCATTCATCGAATTCCATGAGCAGTCTGGAACCGAAAAAGTCAAGCTCTTCTCAGTCGGCCACGAACCGCGTGAAAGATCTCAAAGCGAAACTATTGGGTAAGCAGGTTAAGTCGGAGATCAGCCCAACCGACACACCATCAATCACGCCGAAGTCGGACGCTTCGAACAAGCCAGTGGGTAATCACGGTATTCGTGTCATATCGGGATCAGGACAAACACAATCGGATCCATCATCTACTAACCGCGAACATTCTGTTAGTATGGGAATCACAGCGAAGCTTGAACTAGCTGAGGATCGAGCCCTCGCCTCGCTGGTGAGGTCAGTTATGCTCTATGTATTCGATGGGTCTACAACCTTAGATGCCGTTGAGAGAGCGCTGGAGACATATATTGCGAAGGATGTGGACTCCGCTTCTCTTGAAAGGGGTATGATTGAATCGGCAGTCGAGTCAATCTGTTCAGCTCGGAATAGTTTGGAGGAGTCGAACCGAGAATTGTCGAATCGATTTCCAGAGTTTCAGCATCTTGTGTCGAATGCCCACCTTAACAAAAAACGACGATTGGAATATAACGATAAGGCGTCGGATATATTAGCTGTTGTGTCTAAGGAGCAATCGCAAACGCGTTTGAGGGAAATGTCGGAGATTCTAGACACGCTCCGTCAATCGAACAGGAAACTCGCCCGTACTATTGAATACAGAAGGCGACAAATCGAGCCCCTTATGTATTGGGCAACGGTTCTCGAAACAGGTCACTTTTAGCTTCCAATCATTATTAGAATTAGATTCAAACAGTGTTACGACCGGTTCTATTCCGTCCTCTTCTCCCAAGTCATGGAGGCCGTCAGTCCTAATTCCTCTACCGGGCAAGAACTTCAACATGATAAGACCCCGCTCTACACCTTTATTCGGACAGTGGACGAGTCATTTGGCGTTCGAATAGAACGATTACATGAGTTGCCATCGTCAACGCGAATCAATTTGGGTGGTTTGTTCATATCATGTGCTCTTCCAGAGTATTGGGAGGCCAAGTCACGGATGATGAATAACGAAGATTATGGTAATTTGTTGATTGATTGGATAACACATGTGGTAGATGCAGTTCTTAGTGATGTGCTTGGTTGTACACCGGATGAAGCAGTAGCATTGAAACAAATTTTAACCATGCATGTCCCCCCGTTTCAAGAAACAACACCTGAGCGTCTCCCTCCGACAGAATCATTTGTCACAAACATTTCGTCAATGTCAAGTTGTAGTGACACTGATCGCGCATCTTTTGAAGAGTTCCTGACAACCAACGTCTGCCTTGCCCCTCTCCCGCCTGTCATATATCTTCGGGATCTAGTGGTGCTTCTCATCCTGCAAGCTTCAAAAGAGAATCGAGTCTATAACGCTCGAACCCGCGAGGTCTTGTTCCGAATATGTAAATCTATATCGCTGGATCCTATAGCGATCGTTATATGGGAAACGGCGATTGGGGAGATGCTGCACGGAACAGACAATATCTCAAACGGTCAAGCTCGGGTCTCTAACAACACAAAATGGACGAACCGTGCCAAGATAGGGGCAGCAACAGTTGGTGGTGCGGCCTTGTTGGCCATAACTGGCGGACTTGCGTTGCCTGCAATCTCAGCAGCAGTTGCCACTGTAGGAATCAGTTTGTCCTCAATCGGACTGGGAGCTGTGGGGTCTGTCCTTGTAGGTGGATCCGTCTTGTTAGGTTCACTTGGTGTAGCGGGAGGCATGATAGTATTTGGAGGGGTTGGTGCAGGTCTAGCGGGTTTCAAATTATCCAAGAGATGGGGAGAGTTGGACACAGATGATTTTCGATTCACTCGAATCGTACGGCGCAAAAAGAAAAAACAAATTGAGGAAGAGGAAACAATGTCTGATGCTCTTGAGATTGTTGTTTGTGTGAGCGGATATCTTCGAACACCTCGAGACTATCATGACCCATGGCGATGTGTGCGCAAATACAATGACGGTTTAGCGGACGCCTACTCACTACATTGGGAGCGAAAAAATTTGTTGTCTCTTGGAACTGTTTTGATTAAAATGGTTGCTAGTGAGGTTGCAGGTACTTTGACAAATATTTGGCTGAATGCGACATTAGGTGCAGTCGCAGCTCCGGTTACATTCCCTGTCATGGTTATAACGTCAATGGGAGATTTGGACAACTCTTGGCTGGTAGTACGGGACCGAGCATATCAGTGTGGGGAAGCGTTGGCATACTCAATCACGAATGAGGAACTGATAGGTTTGCGTCCTGTCACTTTGGTTGGGTATTCAATGGGTGCCTTGGCCATTTTTTCATGCCTCCAACAACTGGCTCTTAATGGGCATATTAATAGAGTCCAGAATGTCGTCCTTATGGGATCACCGATTCCTGCGACCTTTGCTTTTGAAAATCAGCGGATCCCTTGGAAACAAGCTCGGAGTGCCGTTAGTGGACGATTCATCAATTGCTATAATGGAAAAGACGCTTTGCTGGGTTTCCTTTGTCGATACGTTGAATGGGGGATCACTATAGCGGGCCTTAGTCCAGTAAACGAAGACGGAGTGGAGAACGTCGATGTTAGCAATATTGTTGCAGGACATTCTGATTATCCTGCAAAGAGTAAAGACATTCTTGAAGCAGTAGGATTCATTCAGTGATAGATCAATAGACTAAGGAGCTCGTTGTGAACCCTTTCTCTCTTAATGCGGATTAGTTTTATGTCAAAGCACATTGATCTTCATAAACTCGCACGAGAGGGTCGCACTGAGGAATTGGAAAAAGCTCTTAATCTCGGGGATATGACCAAGTCAGTTTCTCTAGTGAATGTTATTGACAAGCATAGACGGACACCGTTGCATTTGACAGCTTTTTTCGGTCACCAAGAGAGTGTCATGAAACTCATAGAATACAAAGCAAACGTTCATACCGGAGCCGTTGATGGGTTCACGGCACTTCATTTCGCGGCTCAGAATGGTCACTTAGAGGTGTGTAAAGTCCTCCTTTCCGCAAAGGCAAATATTGACCGAGCGACAGACCGTGGAGTACGGACGCCCTTACATTTGGCGGCATTCAAGGGGAAGACCGATCTCATTGAATACCTAATACGGCGGAAGGCAAATACGGAGAAGCGTAATAGTGATGGTAAGACTGCATTGGATCTGGTGTCCGATGAAAATACCAAGGCGAGACTCTTGGAAGTAATCGAACAGGTCGAGGGGCGTAAGAATCTCAAACGCAAACAAAGTGATGGAGACAGTCCCGAAAGTAAAGTACATAAATTAGATGAAAATAGGGATGAATAGTTGAATTGTTTTGTTAGTATGTGTGTTTATCCCGATCACTTTTTGTAGATGGACACGTTGTTGTATACTGCGGTTGTATTGGTCGGGGTATTGATCCGATTACTAGTCGGCTTTAGTCCGTACTCGGGTGAGAAGGATGGACCACGATTTGGAGACTTTGAAGCTCAACGACATTGGATGGAGATCACTGTTAATCTACCAACGAGTGAATGGTACTCGGGGTCTTCTCGGAACGATCTTTCATATTGGGGATTGGACTATCCACCACTCACAGCATATCATGAACTCGCTCTCGGATACTGGTCACGATGGTTTGAACCGTCATCTGTGGCTCTGTACACATCGCGGGGATACGAGACAGAAACCCACAGAAATTTCATGCGAATGACTGTGATTGTTTCGGAGTTGTTCACGTACTTTATTGGGGCCTATTTACTGTCGCGCTTGGTTCCGGTCAAGGCACGGTTCGGCACCTTTCTCCTTTTGATTCTGAATCCTGTTGCGATTTGGGTAGACCACGGCCATTTCCAATACAACACTGTAGCTGTGGGTTTGTTATTCATCGCCATTTGGGCAACCATATCGAACCGATACATTCTTGGCGCGATTGCTTACACTT
>Ga0214917_10003462_pt1 | contig 18206 bp, 15 predicted proteins | sample LL_1208_BB_MetaG_FD_177983 | JGI IMG/M metagenome (GOLD analysis project Ga0214917, IMG submission 177983) | Freshwater microbial communities from Lake Lanier, Atlanta, Georgia, United States - LL_1208_BB | ecosystem: Environmental > Aquatic > Freshwater > Lake | place: USA: Georgia | collected...
CTGCTCAAGATCGACAGACTGCAGACCTACGATTGCATCGGTGCTGATCTTAGAGATCTCCGCACTGGTCAACCCTCGGATACCGGCCGTGGAGAAGGCCTCAATCTGCGAGCTGTTGAGTTGTGCAATCTGATCGCTGGTGAACCCTTCAACCAGAGTGGAGGTCAGCAAGGTGATGATCTGCGTCTCTAGGCCCTTGATCGCATCAGTGCTGATCTTGGACAAATCAGTCGCGTCAAAGGCAAGATAGTTCGATGTTGTCAGACCAGCAACTTGGTCGCTGCTGAGTACCGAGATCTGATCAGTCGTCAATCCAAGCAACTGCGTCGATGTGAGCACGTCGATATCTCGCGACTCGAGGCTCTTTATGGCAGTGGTTGTTATCTTGGCAAGGTCTGCACTCTCAAGACCCACAATATTGTTGGTGGTGAACGCCTTCACCTGGTCCGAGGTCAGACCCACAATACCGGCAGTTGAAAAACCCCTCACCTGCGTCGAGGTCAATCCAGCAAACTGACTCGTTGTGAACCCCTTCACAACATCCGAGGCAAGCGCATCAATCACCGCCGTCGACAGACTCGTGAGCGCCGAGGTCGTGATCTGCGCAAGATCGTCACTACTGAAGGCTCCAATATTGGCTGCGTTCAGACCCAAAACCTGCGTGCTACTCAGCTTGCCGATCTGATCCGTGGTCAAACCCAGCAACTGCGTGGAGTTCAAAATCGACAAATCAGCCGACTCAAGACCGAGAATGGCATCAGTCGTGATCTTCTTGATCACGTCGCTGCTCAGACCCTGAATGCCAATGGTCGTAAACGCACCAATCTTCGCACTGGTGAGCTTGGCAATCTGATCGCTGGTGATGCCTTGCACCTGAGTCGAATTCAGCTGGAGAATGTCTTCCGACTGCAGACCTACGATTGCATCGGTGCTGATCTTAGAGATCTCCGCACTGGTCAACCCTCGGATACCGGCCGTGGAGAAGGCCTCAATCTGCGAGCTGTTGAGTTGTGCAATCTGATCGCTGGTGAACCCTTCAACCAGAGTGGAGGTCAGCAAGGTGATGATCTGCGTCTCTAGGCCCTTGATCGCATCAGTGCTGATCTTGGACAAATCAGTCGCGTCAAAGGCAAGATAGTTCGATGTTGTCAGACCAGCAACTTGGTCGCTGCTGAGTACCGAGATCTGATCAGTCGTCAATCCAAGCAACTGCGTCGATGTGAGCACGTCGATATCTCGCGACTCGAGGCTCTTTATGGCAGTGGTTGTTATCTTGGCAAGGTCTGCACTCTCAAGACCCACAATATTGCTGGTGGTGAACGCCTTCACCTGGTCCGAGGTCAGGCCGACGACGTTTGCCTCCGTCAAAGCCGCAACCAAGGTGCTGCTGAGCAGTTCGACCTGCGCAGTAGTCAAGTAACCTATTTGTTCCGAACCAAAGGTTTGAAATTCTGTAGAACTTAAGCTAGAGATGCCAGCCGTTCCCAATGTTGTGACGATATCTGATCGCACTGCGCTACTGTAATTTGCCATTGATCGCTCCTGCCGATTTCGCCGAAGTGCGCTGCAAAACGAGCAGACACACAGACCCTAGTCGGTATACGGAAAAAAATTGTAGAGAGTTTAGCCTGATGACGAGCTTTGAGCCTTTTCGGGACTAGTTATCAGGAGAGACTGTAGACCAGTCGAGTGTTTTCGATGGCACTACCTTGGTATAGAAATCGTACGGGCTGCTCTGAAGAACGGCAATTCCGATGTCCGCTTCTAGTCTATTGCGGCAATCCGAGCGCTTTGACCTCCTTCCAAGCAGAAAGAACTTCGGCAACGCCTGATGCGAGACTCCCGAGCAGCCTAGCATCTCCATTCATATTAATTTGCAGCAACATTTGTAGCCAGATCTGATACTGCTCCTTGAGACGCACGGCAACGTCCCCGCCTCTGTCGAGGTCAAGCGCTCCAATCAGCCCGTTGCTGATGATTTCAATGGCAGCGCTGGTCGATTTCCCTCGACCTTGAATATCCCCAGCCCCGATGGCGACGTCAACTTCTTTGATTCTCAAAAGTAGCTTTTCGTACAATAAAATGACCAGGCCAAGCGGATCGGCGACCATAACCGACGTGTTGTCCCCGACCCTCTTATAAGCCGTTGCAGCGCGCATCAGGCCGAAAGCCCTGCCAGCGCTGATCTCACGTTAGCACTCATCTGATTCATTTGTACAAGTTTAGCGTCGAGCGCAGCGTATTTCCTGACCAGACCCTGCCGGGTTCGCTCCACCCTAGCCTCCAGTTCAGATTGCCGCGACCTGAGCGAAGACATCGACAATTCAATGGTCTGAATGGTTTCCTGTATGCCACCACCAGAACCGCGGAATGCATTGAGCGCTGTGGTCACTTCAGCAGTGAACCCTTCCCGAATGGATGATCCAAGCCCCGTCGACAAGGTATTTCGGAGGGTACTGGCGTCTACTGTGACAGTACCGTCTCTTGCCATTTTAATACCAAGCATCGACCACGAAATCGGGCTTTCCTTCCCGCCAATCACGTTACCGCTCGAAGTCGTGTATGTACGAGATGAGGTCAAGGTAAGCCCACGCGAGTAACTTGACATCAGCGCACTCGATAGGCTGAGCACGCCAGCATTCGATGCCAAAGGCCCTGCTTTTTGATCTTCAGAACCTGGCCTTGTCAACACAGCCAGTCGCTTGAACAAATCGGTTAGGGCAGAGGCGAAAGTAGTAAGTTTTGACGAAATCTCCGAGGTGTTATCAGCAATGGTAATCGTCGCCGTGTCAACTTCACCCGCCGCAGGCTTCTTCATCAGCTCGAATTGGACGCCCGGTATGACGGAAGCGAAAGAGTTTGTTGCACTGCGCACAGTAATCGCGCTTCCTGTACCGCTATAAAGTTCCGCGTAGGCATCGTCGGCAACAGAATCAAACCCCACATCCGAAGTCACATCAATACCCAGGCTCAGGCTTGCCTGAGCAGCAACTTCAGCGCCAAGCTTTAGGCCGGAGCTTTCCCTAGCGGTCAAGGTGTCAGTATCAAGCGATACAGTGAAGTCAGCATCGGCGCCAGTCTCAGAACCGGAAAGTACGAGGACGTAGCCAAGGGCGGGATCCCCGGTGTTAATTATGCTAGCGCTAACCTTACCTGACAGCGCCGAATTGATTTCATTGCGTATATCTGTGAGCGACTTACCGCCTAGCGTGATCTCTACTGGGGAAAAGCTGTCAGCAACCCCGTCTCGATCATCATCGGCCAGCAAAGTTGAAGACGCCGGGATATCAATCGTGAGCGTTCCAAATTGAGTGAGGCCGTTAGCATCACTTGAAGAAAGCGCTTGTGAGGCAGACGCAAAGCCAGCCAGCGTGGTGCGTTGTGACTTCGCCAGTTCAACCGGACGAATTGGAATTGACGACGTTCCCGCGAGGCTCGAGTCAGTTATTGATACTTTCACCAAGCCTTCACTTGAGGAACCTGCTGTTCTGCCATTGAGCAGCGCCGGACTGTTTAGGGCGTTAGCTGCGTTGTAGGCAGCGTCAACCAAGCCTTTGACTTCCGACATCGACGATATAGAGACCTGGGTTGCACTGATACGCGATTGGATCGCCTGTAGAGGACGTTTCTCGATCGCCATCAAGCCAGACACGATACCGTTCACATCGATGACCGATCCTGAGGAACCAACAGCGCTTGTACTCATGGCGACCTTCTCGCTAACTCACATAGGTGATGTGACGGCTTGGAGCAAAAAAAAGTTTAGCAAGCGAAAACGCCCGGGCCCGATCTTCAGAGAAGACCGAGTCCGGGCGCTGAGGCCACAGACCTGGACGGAACCGCTGGCTACCTGAATCCCTTTAATTACGCTGAGTCTCGGGACAAACTCCCGACAATTCGTTGCAAGCCATTCATGAACCAGCCCAGAATCAACGACTTTACTGCTGACGCAACAAGCCCAGCACCACGTTAGGCATAGCATTGGCTTGAGCCAACATGGCCGTCGCAGCTTGTTGAAGGATCTGCACTCTCGTAAGATTTGCCGTTTCCTGACCGTAATCTGTGTCCTGAACACGGCTTAGCGCAGCATTCAAGTTCTCGGTGATGGCCGAGAGGTTAGCCACGTTGTGCTCGAGCCTGCCGTAAAAGGCACCGAAGTAGGAGCGGTGTGCATTGATTTGCAAAATTGCCTTATCGACTAATTCATTGAGCGATAGTTCATCTGCGGTGCCGCTTGCGAGTTCCGTCTTGGGCGCCGCGCCACGTAGATCCAAGATGCGAACTTCCTCCCTGGCCGCCTCAAGTTTATCAAACCTTTTTGCGGCCTCAACGGGATCTGGCGGCACTGCGCTGGCCTCTAAATCCTTAAGTTTCTGCTTAGCATCGGTCTTTGCCGTTTCGTAGTCTTTTTCAGACTTTGAAAAGACATCAAAGCCCCTCCCGGTTGGAATCGCCCCTCCAATACCCTCCTTGGTATTGGCCAGATAAGCAACCCTCACGTAAAGCGCGTTAAGTGCTCCAACTTCAATCGCACCACCGCCATAGCCGCCGTCCGGCACCTCGGCTTGGTTGGCAAAAATAGGGATAAGGTCAATCTGCATTTTGTCGTTCGTGCCCGCGCCCGTTAAAAACTCCCACGGACCATTTTGGCCTGCGGTAGGCGTCCCCTCAATCTTCATGCCGGTGTTGTATGTTGTCTGGCTTGAACCATCGCCCGAGACAGCAAAGCCGCCAAGCAGGTTGTTGCCATTGAAGGTTGTCCGGCCGGCAACATTCCCTAGTTCTTGCATCAACTGGAACATCTCTTGCACTAAGAAGTAGTATTGCTCCTTCGACATTGAGTCATTGGCGCCCTGGGTCGCAAGCTCCTTGATACGTTGCAACATGCTAGTTGCCTCTTGCAGAGCCCCTTCGGCCGTCTGCATCATAGAGATAGCATCGTTGACATTACGGTGCGCCGTACCTGAAATCTTGATCTGCGAACTGATCACACTAGCCACCGCCATCCCCGCAGCATCATCTTTCGCGCGATTAATTCGCAACCCGCTCGACAAGCGCTCTACCGACGTCGCCAAAGCACTCTGAGCCCCGCCCAGGTTGCGCTGGGCAATCATCGAGGCGATATTTGTGTTCAAGACTGATGAGGGATAGGACATTTTTGACCCCTAAAACATAGTTAAAAAACAATGACTTAAATAAAACCCGGCTCGCAGGACTAAACAAAACCCAAAAACTAACCGTTACCCTGTGCAGAGGGTATTCGCCCACGGAACAACCTTAACGGAGATTCATCATGGCATCAGTCCTTAACACCAACATGGCATCGATTTCTGCGCAGCGCTATCTCACGTCTGCACAAAACAAACTTCAGACTTCCTATGAACGCCTGTCGAGCGGATCGCGTATTAACCGCGCTCAGGACGACGCCGCTGGTAACGGTGTTTCCCAAAGGCTGATTTCCAGCATCAACTCCACGTCGATGGGCATTCGTAATGCGAACGACGCGATTGGTGTCCTTCAGACATCCGAAGGCGCGTTGACGGAGATCACCTCCATGTTCCAACGCATGAAAGAACTTTCTGTTCAAGGCGCCAACGATGCCTTGAACACGAGCCGACGCGCTTTTCTCGTGACCGAAATGAAGGGTTTGGCCGCCGAAGTTGGTGCGATTGCTGAACGCACGAAGTTCAACAATATTTCCCTCCTTGCCAGCACGGGTGGCGACACCAGTGGAACAGACGGAAACGGTGCCCTGCTGAAGTTCCAGACCGGCGCAGAAACGAGCGACCTGCAACAAGTGCAAACGCTGAATATCATTGCCGACGAAGAAATTAAATCGCTGCTGGGCGAACCTGCTGACATCAGCGAAGCAAAGCTTGCATCGAAGTTCACGACTGCCAACTTTGCTGAGGCCACGACTCCTACTGTTGATGAGATGCAAGAGCTTAATAAAAAAATCACTGCCGCAATTGATTCGGTTTCCACGATGCGCGCAACGATCGGCGCTCAGGTTAACCGCCTTAATTCCAACATCAACAACCTGACAGCGTTGTTCGAAAATTTGAACGCAGCAAACAGCCGAATCCTCGACACCGACTACGCTAACGAAACCGCCTCGTTGACGAAGACACAGATCCTTCAGCAGGCTGCGACTGCGATGCTGTCCCAAGCCAACGCCCAGCCCAACGTTGTGCTCGCGCTGTTGAAGTAAGAGGGGCTCTCTTAAACAATTTGTTTGGAGAAGACCATGAGTAACATCTCTTCCGTTCAGGCAGGAAGCGCAGGTCAAGCGAGCGCTCTCGCCAGCCGTCCGCCGGTCGTTTCTGCTCCAACGCAGCAGCGTCAGGGACCCGGCGGTTCGGCGGAGGTCGTTGCTGAGAAAATCAGTCATTCGCGCAGTGTCGCAGCGCCCTCGGTTCACGAGTCGGCTGCGGCCACCCGCGAATCGGTTGAGGCAGCAGCTGAGAAAATCCGCAGTTTTGCGTCCTCGATGAATCGCGATTTGGACATTCGGTTCGATACGAGTAACCGCTCGACGGTGATGATTGTGACTGACCCGCAGTCCAATGAAATAGTTCGGCAGATCCCCGCCCCCGAGGTTGTCGAACTCGCACGGACGATTGATTACTTGGCCAGCTTGCTTGTCAGTCAAAAAGCCTAGCGGACACAATTTCTCTGCTTTCGCTTCAACGCCTACGATGCTCCCCGCGAGTATCGTAGGCGTTTTTACGTGACCGATGACTTGGGTTGCGATATCCATGTCTTGTATACGGCCAGGTACAAAAAAATGATTAGCACTTTTCGAAGATTTTTCGTTTGCTGTGGAAAGCATGCCACCCCCCCCCACAAAAGTAGGGATGCTTGCAAGGGCCACAAACCTAGACTTGAGAGCTTCCATGTGCCCATTTACGGGCGTCTTTTTAATTTTGTTTAATCAAGGGCATCCGACTCGTTCATGCGCGCTTTCGTAGCGAACGCCTTATCTCAGATTCCCCTGGCCCAGATCGGAGCCCCATTGTTGGTGCTTCTGGTGTTGGGCTTGATGCTATTGCCTTTGCCGCCGCTGGCGCTCGATATTTTCTTTACGTTCAATATCGGGGCGTCGATGATCATCTTGCTCACGGCGCTTCAATTGAAGTCTTACCGAGACATGGTGGCCTTTCCTACGCTTTTGCTGATCACCACATTGCTGCGACTTTCGCTTAACGTGGCCTCTACTCGCGTGGTGCTGATGCAAGGCCATACTGGCCCAGACGCTGCGGGTAAGGTCATTGAGTCCTTCGCGCAGGTTCTTGTCGGAGGCAACTATGTTGTCGGAATCATCGTCTTTATCGTAGTAACAATTATCAACTTCGTGGTGATCACGAAGGGCGCAGGGCGCGTTGCTGAAGTGTCTGCCCGCTTTACCCTTGATGCCATGCCGGGTAAACAGATGGCCATCGATGCCGATCTCAATGCCGGGATGATTCGAGAGGACGAGGCGAGACGTCGGCGTGCGGATGTCGCTCAGGAGGCCGACTTTTACGGTTCGATGGACGGAGCCTCGAAGTTTGTTCGCGGTGATGCGATTGCCGGCATCATCATTTTGGTGATCAATTTGCTCGGTGGCGTCGCTGTCGGGATGTTGCAGTTTGATCTTCCCTTCATACGGGCCCTTGAGACCTATGCCACCTTGGCCGTTGGCGATGGCCTTGTTGCTCAAGTACCGGCGCTTATCGTTTCGACGGCAGCCGGTATCGTTGTAACCCGCGTGTCAACAGACGAAGACTTCGGGCAACAGGTTGCAAGTCAGTTAGGGGCCTCAGCCTCCCCCCTCTTCTTGGCGGCAGGCATCCTGGGCGTGTTAGGTCTGATTCCGGGTATGCCTCATTTTGCGTTTTTAAGCTTTGCCGTGGCTTTTGGCGGGATTGGCTTTGCCTTGTATCAGCGCGGCGTCAAGGAGCGCCAGGAGGCTGTGAGAGCGGAAGCAGTCGCAGCAATGCCAAGCGAGGAAGTGAAGTGGAGCGATGTGCCGGTTGTTGAGCCGCTGTCGCTTGAACTCGGCTACCGTTTGATTCGCTTGGTCGATGCGGGCGATCAGTCGGATCTCATCAAGCGAATTCGCGCCATCCGAAAGAAGTTCGTCGGCGAAGTCGGCTTTCTCATCCCCTCTGTTCATGTGCGCGACAATCTGCAACTGCCTCCCGAGAATTATCGTTTTATGATTTACGGCGCAGAGGTCGCTCGGGGGCAAATACTGCCAGATCGCTACCTTGCAATCGAGCCTGTCAGCGATCCGGCTCCCTTGGAAGGAGTGCGCGTACTTGACCCCACCTTCAAGATGCCTGCAATTTGGATTTTCCCCAGTCAGAAGGACAATGCATTACTCAGGGGCTACACGGTCGTTGAGCCTTCGGTAGTGATGGCGACCCATTTGGATCACGTCGTGCGTATGCACGCTCACGAGTTGCTTGGACGTCAAGAAGTCCAGGATCTGGTGGATCACTTTAAGACGCGATTCCCCAAGCTCGTCGAAGACTCAGTGCCCAAGGTGGTCTCCTTGCAGGTTGTCCAAAAGCTCTTACAACTCCTGCTTGAGGAAGGCGTCCCCGTGCGCGATTTTCGCATCGTGCTTGAGGTCGCAGCAGAGCAAGGGGGCAAGGATCCACAACCGCTTCAGCTGCTCGCACCGCTCCGATTTGCCCTGCGCCGAACCATCGTTCAGGAGGTGTTCGGTGAAGCTAGCGCGATGCGCGTTGCTGCGATTCACCCGGACTTCGAGCGTATTATCGAGCAAGCTGTCGGACAACTTCCGGTTGCGCCAGACGGATCAATTGAGCCCGGTCTCACAAGGTTTTTTGAAGAGGAAGTTGCAGGAGTCGTCGATGAGATGGAGACTCTTGGCCTACCCCCGGTCATTGTGGTGTCAGCACGAAATCGCCTCACCCTGTCTCGCATTGCACGCAAGATTCGCCCACAAGCGATCCTGCTGGGTATGAACGAAATGCCTACCGACGGTGATTTAGCCTTCCATAAGATCATTTGTAACCGAAACGGAAGTAGTCAGTGAGCACAAGTGCTGCTGGTCCGAGACGATTTGTGGCCGCAACGGCTACTGAAGCGCTCGCCATGGTTAAACAGGCCATTGGCCCGGATGCGATTTTGCTCTCTAACAGGGAAGTCGAAGATGGCATAGAAATCATCGCAATGGCGCAGGATCAGTTCAAGGAAATCGCACCGCGAGCCACCGCTCGAAGCCACGTGCAACAAGTTACCCGCCCGATCATGCGCTCTTTCGACAGCGATGCTGTCCCGGTGAGCGCTGCCGCAGACCGCGCGGCGCGCCCCGAAGCGCTACGTCCAATGTCAGACACAGCGATCCGTACAGCCAATCATAAAATCGTGATTGCCGACGTTGCAGATCGGCCGATGCGCAATCTGGATGGCTCGCCCGTTTTTTCGCCCGATATAGCTGCATCTCACTTCCGCTCCGAGACCGGGGCGAGCCTACAGCGCAATGCCCAGGCCCAAGGGCAAACGACCCATAATCTTTCGTCAGCAGGCTCGGCTACCAAGCCAGAAGCTTCCTCGATTGCGACCCAGGTACCAGAGCCCTTTGCCCAACCCAGTCCGGCACTTACCGAGCTAGCCGAAAAGCTGATGGGCCAGGTGAGTGAAGTCAAGCATTTGTTGCAGTCACACATCGCCGGCAACACATGGAACCACCTTAAAGGTGTGTCGCCCGGTCGCGCCGAAACACTCAAGAAATTGCTAGCGACCGGATTTTCACCTGCTCTCGCCACCTCCTTGCTCGAGGAAGTCGGCGAGATTGAGGAAGGTGCACCACTGATCCAGACCTTACGGAAACCCTTAGCGCAACGAATGAGGATAATCGACCCGGTTGGTTTGTTCGACGATGGTGGTGTTTTTGCATTCATTGGCCCAACCGGTGTTGGTAAAACAACAACCGTTGCGAAGATTGCGGCGCGCTGCGTGATGCGTTTTGGGCGCAAGGCGGTTTCCCTCCTCTCTACAGATACCTACCGCATTGGAGCGCTTGAACAATTGCGCGTGTTCGGCAAGATCCTGGGGTTGCCAGTCACCGCACTGCGCGATGCCGAGGATTTGTCGGCACGAATTCTTGAACTAGAGAAGTTCCATGTCGTCTTAATTGACACGGCCGGCATGGGGCAACGAGACGTCAAGATGGTCGAACAACTCAAGGTGCTTTCAGACGGGTACAAACAGGCGCAAAGGCTCTTGGTGATGTCAGCCACCACGAGCTTGCAGACCATGCAGGATGTGATTCAGGCCCACTCGTATGGCAAGGAAAATGGGATAAAGGCTGCGGTCATCACAAAGATCGACGAAGCAATGAGTCTTGCTCCCTCGGTTGACTGCTTGATTCGCCACGATTTGCCAATTCTTTTCATCGGAAATGGCCAACAAGTGCCCGAGGATTTGCATGTTGCAGACCCAAGCTACCTTGCCCATCGATCCTTGCAACCTCGTTCAGTTTCAAGCGATCTCGAACCCGGCGATGATATGGTTCCAGCAATGATTGCTGATAACATCTCAGAGTGGGCTCGCAAGCGGTAGGCAGACGCAAGCGTTCAACATCTAGATATTGAAGAACTCCAATGACGGACCATCAGGCTACTACTTCTACCCTTGGACAAACTGATCAGGCCGCCGGCCTTCGGCAGCTTTTCGGTGAAGGGTTTGCTCGTGTTTGGTGTCTTGTGAGCTCGCTCCCGGGTGACCCCACTGTGATGGTAGCGCTTGGCGTGGCTAACGCGTTACGTCGGGCAGGCCAGCGCGTGCTCCTTGTCGATGAAGTCCCTCTGACCAACAGGAGCCTCCTTGGGTCAACCCCGTTTCCTGTTCGCTATGATCTTGGTCAGGTTTTTGCTGGTTCGATTGATATTGAGAAGGTCATCAAACCGGTTGGCGAACGGCTCTGGTACTGTGTTGCCACGAAACTGCGCCGCGCTAAAGAAGATAAAAAGGCAAGACCTCCAACCCTCGCACAGCGTTTACAAACCGCTGGAATCGATATCGATGTGGTGATCGTAGCGAGCACAAACCCTCATCGAGGTACTCACCAGCTTTTTGCCGACGACATGGAGCACATCCTTATTTCCGGGACCGATGAGGAAGCAGTTGGCCGAAGCGTCCAAATGATTCACGAGCTCGCTGTACTTTTTGGCGGTGCTGCCATTCCGGTGCTGACGGTGGGCGGTGCATCAGCCGAACTCGGCCAGGATTCCTTCGATCTCTTGCAGCATCGGTCAATGGAGTTAATGGATCAACCACTTAATCATGTGGGTTGGGTTCGGGCAATGCAGTTCGCTGCTGCCGAAGGCGGTGAGGGCGAACTGTTAGTACCATCGAGCCTTTATAGAATCATGGCTGGCCGAATCTTTCCTGAGGGCGTGGTGCAGGAGGGCAATGCATTAAACGCTTCACACGCGGGCTGGGATGAAGCCGGTGCTAGCATAGACTTCAGCGACCAAAGTACAGCGGGCTCGAACCCCTGATACCCTGCTCCGTAATAGGATTCCCTTGACTACCACCCATTCGTGCCACAGCAAAAACACAACCACACAATGATACGCCCGCGCAGCTACGCTGGTGCTAACCAGCAAGATATCGAAGGGCAACTGAAGCAGTACGCGCCGATGGTACGGCGGATCGCCATGCAGGTTGCATCGAGACTTCCCAGGAACGTCTTGCTCGATGATCTGATTCAGGAAGGGATGCTCGGACTGCTCGATGCCATCAATCGCTATGAACCAAAGCCAGGGGCCAGTTTCGAGACTTACGCCAAAGCACGAATCCGCGGCTCGATTTACGACTCGCTTCGCGAAGAGGATGTGATTCCCCGCCATGTTCGCGATCGCCTAACGCAACTTGAGCGCGCAGCAGAGGAGCTTCGTCAGCAACTTGGAAGACCGCCGGAGGATAATGAGATCGCCGCTCATCTCGGGATGAGTATTGATGACTATTTTGCCGTGCTCGACTCCGCGATGTCGATCACTGTCGTTGACGATGAGTTACCAGATGTCATCGATGAGACCGCAGATCAAGCTAAAGCGCTTCAGCAAAAGCAACTTGCAGCGCGTATTGAAGGTCGACTCAAGGACTTGCCTGAACGGGAACGGCTCGTGTTAGCGTTACATTACCAGCAGGATTTGAGCTTTCGGGAAGTCGCCTACGTCATGGAACTCACACCAGGACGAATTTCACAACTCCATACACAAGCCTTGGTTCGATTAAGAGGAATGCTCGCCAAGGAGCAAGAGGAAAACCGTATCGATTAAGGCCCGTTCGCCTCAAAAACCGACGCAGTTCTCGGCAGAAGCGTTAAGATTCGAACAGCTTATACGCGCTTGGATAGTAGTACGCCGGGACTACCGGTAGTAAACTGACCGCTTTCTGAGTTATCGAACGCGCCATGTTCAAGCAACGACTTCAAGGCATTGAGGCGGTTGACGTTCACACGGATTAACTCCGCAGCGGCCATACGGTCGGAGGAAGCTCTTTCTAGCAGGTCTGCAATGCAACTGCCGCTTGTGCTTGCTATGCTTGTCAAGTTTGCTCTTAGGCCTGCTGGACCACCTGGGTAAGATTGAACTAGTTCCATGGCGTGCTGAAGCTTCGGAACGACTTCAGCAAGGCCTGCCCAGTTACGCTGATCGATAGCCTCTCGCTGCAAAGCAAGATTTGTTGCAAATATCTGAAGAATGTCAAGCGCGGAAGGCTCAGCCCTTGTTTCCGGGCTGCTAGCCACGCTTTAGGCCGCGTTGAGCCGACTGATCAACCAGTTGTTGAGCAATCGCTTTATAGTCGACCTGAAAACTGCCATCCTCAATACTTTTCTTGATAGCATCAAGTTTGGCTGTATCGAGTCTTTCCGAGTCCTTGGTTTTGTCAACACCAGCGAGCTTAGAAATCCTGGAGGCGTCTACTGAAAGCTGTGCAGAAGGTGCTGCAGAGGCAATCGCCGCAGTTTTCGCGAGCGCTTCCTGAACCACCTTAACCGTCGATTGGGCAATACTCGCCTGTGTGGCGGGATCGGTACCAGAACTGGTCCTTATCCCGTCGGCGGACAGACCCCTCAGACCTTCTTGAGTCGTTGTATTGCTTGACGGAATTTTCATCATAACCCCCATATACGACTAGACCAAAGCGAACTAATCAAGTTTCAGTTCCACCACACCCGGCCGAAGCACGGTAGCAGTAACAATCTGCCCACTCACCATCTTTACACGAATTGACTCGCCGACTGCGCCCTGTTGAGCAGCAACACCGTCGCCCGTCACGGTGAAATTCGTTCCTGCCATCTGCACACGAACCCGCTCACCTGTTCTTATAACGGCTGTTTGGCGCACGAAATTTAGGGTAAGAGTCTGTCCTTGCTGAATCCCCCTCACAAGGGTGCGACCAATGAGTTGGTCGGGCTCGACAGCTAGATCGTCTGGCACCTTGGTCCAGTCCGATTCTGCTTCAGCAAAGTCTGATTCCGAAAGAATGGCACCAGCCTGCATGGCTCTAGCCGCCACAAAATGCCGCTTTGTTGCCTCCACTTGGACGACCAACTGCCCTACCCAGCGCGGCGCGTCACATCTCAAACTAACAGGAAATCGACCGGTCGTTGTTGAACCGGTGCCCGGCATGGCACGCGGCAGCTTACAGGTTGGCCACTTTGGTAGCTTTTCAGGGAAGATCACGACAGTTTTTGTGTTTGAAAATCTTCCGAGCTCAGCAATCGCAGCTTCAATGGTGGGCAACCAAGCCTGATCAGCATCGCTCAAACCTGACCCACTTTTGGTTTGGACGCTGCCTGGAACTGGAAAAAGCAAGCACAAGGGCAGCAGCAGAAAAGCAATGCATCGCCAGGCCCTCCCCAAAAAGCATTTCCTTGCTCCAAGTGTGCGCAATGATGTCAGCCTAGCAAGGGGAGCAATTGGCCATCCGCAAGCATGACGAGCCCTCTGAAACGGTCACGCCGACGCAAAAATGGTGGCAATTCAAAGCGCACCCCAACACTCACCAAACCCAAATCCTTAACCAGGATCCGGTCAGGCACATCGCCGAGCAGCAGCTTGACTTCGGTACCCCGCGCGCTCTCATGCACGACATCCAAATATTGTGCCCATGAGGCAGCGACCCAGCAGTCGTCAAGCTTAAGCGGCATCACTCGCAGCAATCTTGAGGAGGCAGGCAAAACGAGTCGCAAGTGCAGCTGATTGGCGCTAATTTCAATCCGACCTGCACAGCGCGCCGCAATTCTCGCCATACGGTCGGATCGCACGGCTTGCTCAAAATGAATCGATAACAACAATGTTGAGGCGACAGACGATAATTCTAGACTGGCAACCTGCCCAAGTTGGATCAACTCTTCAACGATGCAATGTGCTAATTGCGGCTGCACCCTAACGGTCGCTTGACCCGACACCTTATATGTATTGGGTACGGTATCCGCGAAAGCGACCTGATCGAGCTCATCAATTGCCTCAACAAGCGAAGAAAACCCGTTTGCCCATGATCCGTTGACCGCTGCCTTGAGCGCCTTGGAAAACAAGGCATCAATTCTCCGTTTCTCGTAGCGATCGCCGAATACCGCTTCAAGAACGCTCGATTGAACCGGTCTTATCGACTGTGGTGCCGCTTTAGAATCTGACTGCTCTACGGCTTCGGTGATGTAGCGTTCGTCGGGGATCACGGCTACCAGAACATCAGCGTCGCTGGGGAATACCGTTGGCTCCCGATATTCAACGTCGTTTTCAGCAGTTAACGGCTCTGTCTGACCAAACGGATCGTTGGTCGTAATGTGTGGCGCGCTCGCTTCCATACGCGCCCGTTCGGAAACGCCGCCTGTCAACGATTCGGACTCGATCGGCGCTACCTCAGGTACGCAAGGTTCCGGTGGTTCAGCTACACTTCGAACGCCGTCTTGATTGCGAAGCGAATCATCGGTATCTTCCCCGTCAGGGTCAGGCTGCATCTCATGGAACATCAGCTGGGTACCAGAGCTGACCTCGGCCTTTGTCCCTCCCACTAAAACGTTGCTTGCGTCCGAATTTGGGGGAACAGCAGCCACGAGCAAACGCGCAGCGAGTTCATCAATCGCTGCAATCGTTCGCGCCGCCTGATCCATCACCTGTCGATCAGCGGGGGGTGTGCTTGCTGATCGAAGCAGATCTTGCGGGTGTTCAAAACGAAGACGCAACCGGTCCAGGGCATCCTGATGATCGCAGACAGCTTGACGCAACCTGATTGCGTCAAGCTGCTCCTGAACCAGTGCTGCGAAATCCCGGGCAGTTCGCCTGCCGTCGCCCTCGTCCATGGTGGGAATCGCTAACGCGAATTCGCTTGCGAATGCTGCCTCAAGTTCTAGGCCAATCGAAAGGAGAACGGAGGCGAAGTACGCCAATGATCCGACCAGCCGGTCCAGCCGCAATTCTGACGTGCCGGCACCATACTGGGCAAGTTCTTTGACCGCTTGCTCAGCATCGACAACAAACAAGTCATCCGAGCGATGATCCATAGCTCCTCTATTCCAGGTTCCGAAGATCTTTCACCAGACGCATTGGAACCTCAGTGATTGCCCCCTCCTGAATTCCTTTGATGAGAGCCTCACTGTGCTTGCGGAATCGTTGCGCATCTTCGTAAAGAATCTCCGTTCGCTCTTTCAACGTATCGGCGGCAGCGATCATCCTGCGCCCCTCATCTAGCGTACCCGAAACTCGCCTTTCGAAGGCAGCATCAGAGCGCCTAGCCCCGAGGCGCCTTACGTCGGAGGCCAACAGCTCAAGCTCTTGATTAAATTGCTCGAGATCATCAAGCACGGGTTCGTGAACTTCACCCGCAGCAACCTGGAGGGAAAGATTAATCGCCAAGGACTGCAACTCATCGACCCGTTTTCGGATTGTTTCCGCTTCAGCAAGCGGGTCCGATTGGCCTGAGTCTTCTCGAACCAATTGCAGGCTTTGAACCACCAGATCGGCGCGTCCCGCGAGCGACTCTGCAGCAGCCAGGACGGACTTCACGTGCTGCTCAAGTTGTATAGACTGTTTGTCGAGTAAAGCGACGCGCCTTTCCGCCATTGATCCCGAAGCGATCCAATAGCCCGAGGTAACTTCATCAGTTTCTATGTCCTCGACCGAAGACTCTGCAGCAATCGTCGCCAGACCCTGTGAGTTAAGGCTAGGCGTGCTTAGCGCAGCCGCCTGAGCAATTCTTGTAGCGATTGCACGTTCGGCCTGTTCAGAATCGACAGTATCGTTAATGGTGTGGGCTTCCTCAGCAACGGACTCCGGAGCAACGACTTCCACAACCGTGTTCGCCTGCTGCAACTCGTAGCCTGCGCGTTGCCTCAGTTTAAGCGCGGACCAAGCTAGGCCGAGTATCCCGAAACCAAGGCCCGCCCAGGTGAGAAGGGTCGCTACAACCAACAAACCACCATCAGCTTTGGCCCCGAGCAATAAGCGCTCAGCACTGTCAATTTTTGCGGACACCTGCTCCAGGCGCCCAATTGCCCTGGCACGCTGAGATTGAAAATCTTCTAATAGCCTGGCATCGGCGAGCAAACGATCGACGAAGTCCGCGGGCTCTTGCGGAAAGGCGCCGTATACATCGCGCCAGGCCGGCGGCGCGGCCTTTCGGCGCGTTTCTACCAAGGCGGCCGGTAAATTTTCTCCCAATCCCAAAGACGCGCTAGCGAGTTGGCCAAGGGATTGCTGACCGCCTCTGCTGCCACGTAGCGCTGCTGCTGCGTTCGCGTACTCCTCAAGAAGATTTGCAGTGCGCTTAATCGCCGAGTTATCGATGGGATCCGGCGCTTTGACACTCACGCGAAAGAGGTAGACGCGTTCCACTTGGGTGGCAGTCGCCGTCAAGCGTTCAAAGCCTTGCTTATGGGCAATGATTGCTGATAGTTCCTTTGTGGGAAGCGATAGGTCACCTACCCTGCCCACCAAGTTTTGAGCCTTGACCTTTTGTTCGACTTCCTGAACGCGTTCGGTCAACGAAACAATGTAGCCAGCGTCTAATACTCGCGGAAACTCAAGCGCTTTTCGAAGTTGCTGCACAGACGAGGCCAAATCCCCAAGTTCGACGCGTTGCTGGAAGCCTTGTTCTAAGTTTGCCCTAAACTCACGCTCAAATCGGCCCGACATTAGCACCAATACAATCATGGCAAGCGCGCACAGACTAGGCATGACCAGTAGTGTTTTCGTCGGGCTTAGATTGGTCATTGCCGACCACCTATTAACGAGACTCATCAACTGGAACCCCATTACGACTTAGAACAGTGACCTGCCCCAATCGACCATATGCGACGGGTCCGCGAACGTCATCTGCTAGGAACCCGAGCCGTGTAAGACCTTCCGCATCCTTCAAAACAATCAACCAGTCTCTGCTACGACTAGCACCTCGGTCAAAAGATAAGAAGACTTCGTTGGGACTGACGACCCAGACCAGAAGTCCTTCCACCAACGCATAGGCCTGGACGACACCCCGACCCTGCCAATTCACTAGCGAGGGTTGCCTGATGACGCGATCAACATCACCAAGTTTCAAAGCATTCTGGGTCGGTCCTATCGTTGCTAGCAGGAAACGCTCATGGCCAAGTTCGACAGCCAGCACTAGCCGCCTTTCTCAGGGGTTGATGCCGAACTTTGATCGCCTGGGAACTGATTTGCATCAGCTATCGACTTGTTGTTCACACCTTCGACGACGGCCCTCGAATCGCCCTCTCGTTCAGCATCAATGTCGAGCAGATGATCCACATCCGTCCCAGAATCTACCCGACTCGACGCAACGATGCGCTCTGCTTCGACCCCAGCACTTCCATCTTGCCTCATCATTGGACCGACTTCCGGCGGCGTGCTCTCTTGCGTCATTGCGCTATTGTTGTCCTCAGCAGATAATACCGACACCGATGCGTCTACAGATTCGTTGTGAGATTGGGTTGCCGTCGCTTCGGCCCCAGCCAACGTTTGCATGGGCTGCATCGTTACAACATCTGCGCCGGCTGCACGATCCAGATCGGCATCGATCTGGCGCTCTGGTTGCTGATCTTGAGTTGTCTCGTTTTGGTTTGCTTCATCGCTTTCACTGGAAAGCGCAACGCGCGCTGCAAGTTCAGCAAGCGACATCCCTGCAGCAGCGGCAGCGCCAGCCCCAAGGGCAGCAGCGCTGGCAGATCCTTTAGCCTCGGT
>Ga0214917_10003463_pt1 | contig 18202 bp, 15 predicted proteins | sample LL_1208_BB_MetaG_FD_177983 | JGI IMG/M metagenome (GOLD analysis project Ga0214917, IMG submission 177983) | Freshwater microbial communities from Lake Lanier, Atlanta, Georgia, United States - LL_1208_BB | ecosystem: Environmental > Aquatic > Freshwater > Lake | place: USA: Georgia | collected...
TTAGGCAGTGGTAATTCCTGCTGTGGCTGTGCCTGCAATTGTTCCAGGATTCTTCAAGCGAATCGGAATGTAAATAAATTCAACCGCCTTCATTGGTTCAATTGCTATATCAACATACAACTCATTGCGAGCAATACGATCTGCTGTGTTATTGGTTTCATCGCAGACTACAATGTAATCGTAGATACCACGCTTGGCCACTAGATCGTTCATCAAACTTTCAATCAACTGTTTGATTTGATCGCGAGTGATTTTATCATTTGGCTCGAACAGGAATTGATTGCCTACTCCAGACAGTACTGTACGTAGGTAATTTACCAGACGAGCAACATTGATACGATCCAATGAACTGCTAGCACCACTGATCACTGCACTACGTGTTTTCTGACCATAAGCAACAATACCAACACCATTGATCAATGTGATTGGGTTGATTCTTGTTTCATAGAGTGCATCACGCAGATTGTTGTTAATACCAGTGATTACAAAACTACCACTGTTGGCATCAACATAACCTAGTGCCAGTGCGTTGTCAACTAACCCACGACGTGTACCAGCTGGTGCAAACCACTGATAGCTGACATTGTCGCTGTATAGGAAAGTACGCAACATCATATGGCTAGCAGGTACAGCAATTTCATTACCACTTAAGTCTGTGGTCAATGCGCTAGGATAGTATACACCAAGATATGGAGTAGCAGTGGTCAATGAATTACTAAATGTGTTAATTTCATTGATTGTGCTACGCAGATGGATCGGACTATCACCAATAACAAAGCCTGTGTTAGCACGATCATTGTTTAGTGCAATCAAGTTAGGAATCAACTCATGATAGCCAGGAGCTGCCAACAAGCTATAAGCATAACCTTCTTCACGTAGATCAAGGTTACCATCAACTGCGGCTCTCATGGCTTCAACTATTTGATTGCGCTGTGCTTTGTGCCCTAACAATGGGTATTGTGTTACACTATCATAACCAATTTGGCTGACCCAAGCATTGTTACCACCACTGGTCGCACTTGGCAGTGTAGCTGAAGGAAAAGCTGTGGCATTAAAATAATTATACACAAACTTCTTAACAGTGTATCCGCTGCGACGTGTGTTAAACAACAGTGTACCACGTGGATACAATCTGTAGTCGGGCACATCCGGATCAACGTTGTCATTGATTAAAAGACTTTGAATACTGGCAATTGTCCCAGTGATTGGATTGACATTGGCTGTGGTGCTCCAACGAGCATCGGCAAATATAATACCGTTTTGTGTGGTACGATCGCTGTTGTCTATTAGATTCCAGGTCTGCGTGGCTTTGTCAAAACGATAAAGCCTGGGATAGTTTTCTAGATCACTGGTATCTAACCATAGATCGCCACTTTCTAGTACAGTGTTATCGCTTTGGTATTCTGGGCGGCTAGCACTGACAATCACACCCAATGGATCTGACACTGTCAGATTGTAACCGCGAGCGTCTGAACTAACATTCTTATAGCCACGCCATCCGGCAGTGTCGCTGATCATAATATCAACTTCAGTGGGATCATTGTAGTACCAGAGCCTGCCATCTGCAGGTACAGTATATGGTTCACTGCCGCTATAGGTATAGACACTGGGTATCCAGTTACTGAGATTGATGCTGCCAGTTACTAAATTTGGAGTTACACCGACTACACCACTGGTCTGAGTCGATATACCATTGACCAGCGTGTAAACTGGTGGGGAAAATCCTGCGGCAGTAATAGGAGTACCAATGGTGTTGGTCAATGTGATTATACCACCAGATCTGTGACTGATAGTAATCGCTCCGCTGGTTTCAACTAGTGCTGTAACATTGGGTACACCGGCTGCTTGAATAGCTGCAACAAATGCTGCTGCTGTGGTGCCAAGTATGGTACATGTGGCACTGACCGTCGGAGTAGAGGATCCAGGAACACTGGCCACAATAGTAAATGTGTCATTGGTTACAAACGTTGGTGCAGTGACCGAACCTGTTACCTTGGTTTGACCACTGACACGCTGTGTGTAGAGCTTAAAACTTACTTTACCATCGTTATTGACATTATATTTGACGAAAGTAGTACCAGCAGTGATATTTAGACCACCGCCCACAGGATCTAACCCGTACAATGCTTCATAACCATTGGCATAAACTTTGGTAGTTTGCATGTTCCATAGACCGGTTGTGGCATTATAACGTTTGTAGACAAAGTTAATGCCGCCGCCCTGTACACTGGTTTTAATCCAGACACTTTTACTGGGTCTTGGCGCAGTGTCTGTGCGGCGCCAGGCCGGTTGTTGAGCAAATGATCCATAGCTGACCGCAGCACGACTGTAGCTACCAGCCGCCAGACCCAAATTGGCCAACAATGTACTGCTGCCGGCAATTGTAAGATTTCCTGCACCGCTGTTACTACCAGTGGTAATTCTAATTTCAAGACGTTGGGTCACTGTATTGACATTGGCAATGACATTGGCTGCGTTGACTGTATTGACCAAACTGGCCAAACCTGCCATGCTGGTAATACTAGACACCGGGCTAACTGTTGTACCATTGATAGTAATTGAGTCACTGCTGGTCATTGTAAAGCTGCCAAAGACCGCAGCATTACTCTTGGTTGTAGTTACCACAGGAATATCATCGGCCCAGGCACTGCTGCCCAGATGTTGCCAACTGTTGTTGCTGGATTTAAAGAAAACATAGTTGTTGTCGTCGTGCACTACCACAGCATAATCGCCCTTGGCACCAATGTTGGTGTTGGGAACAGGGGGACTACCAGTGGTATCTGTCACCAAATCAATTACAATAGGAGTTTTTGACACAAATGGCACGCCGGGGATAGCAACGCTGTCATCAAATTCAAAGATGCCGTACCGAGTATTGCTGGTATCAAGCCAATTGGTACCATTGGGACTGAGTCCTTTTGGACGACTTTGTGTACCTACTAGATCATCGAGATCAATGTCGGCACGCACAATCCAGGCACGATTGCCCAGACCCAGCGCACTGTATGCGGCCATTAGTCCGTATTCATTTAATTCATCACCATGCAAGGGCACGTCATTGGCACTGCGACGGAAAACGGGTACACCAAAAGTAGCTGCCAGTTCACGTTGACTGGTGATACCATAAATCTTACCTGCATTGGTTTTGGTAGTACCTGGTGCAATAAGACCATTGACTAATTTGTTTTCCGCTGTGGCCACAATCAGTAAAGGTACTGTGCCTACAGCGGTAGATAAATATTGACTTTCGTCAATTATACTAACTTCAATTCCCGGTGATACTAGTGCCATGTTGTTTTCCTTATAAATAACCAAACACTGCTGTTCAAGTATTTATTTGACATAGCGAAATCTTATGGGTTACTAGGACCTTTGCCAGGTCCTTTGACAATAAATACACTATATGGAACGTAAACACTGTCCTATTTGTCTCAGACACCCAGTGGCCATTAACTATTACAAGAATGGCCGGGTACACTATAGAACTGCCTGTACATCGTGCATACACCAACGGCGTCATTTACAGCCAATGGTTCCCAGCTGGATCAAATCAGGCTACAAACTAAGCACACGTTGTGATCGCTGTGGATTTAAATTCAAAACTCGAGAACAAAGCAATGTCTACTATATAGACGGCAATGTCAACAATGCCAATTGGGTAAATCTTAAAACTATCTGTCTAAATTGCCAACAAGAAGTTGGCGATAGCAGATGGCGCCCTAGTGCTCTGAAACCAGACTTTTAATTTGTGCATATAGGTCGTTGATCGTGCCGTTGTTGTTAATGACCAGATCAAATTTAGTATTGACCCAACTGTATTCGCTGGCATGTATACCAGGCCAAAGACTTTTCATTGACTGTAAACAGCATTGAGCATCTTTGTACCAGGGCGGCTTTGTCCCGCGCTCAACACAGACCAACTTGCCACCCTGTTTGCGTATGGCATCAACTTCATTGGAAAATCTAACATCGCTGAACACAATATTATCTCGACTCTGACGCAGCTTGTTTTCGAGACTGGCCACCCAAATTTCATCGTGAAAATAATTTCTCATTAGATCAGTACCCCAGTGTTGTAAGACCCACCGCGGTGTTAGATCAGCAATACCAAGACGATCGGCCCACCAGATGTCTATCTGTTCGCGCCATTCTCTACTAGATCTAGTACGTCCTTCCAACATCATGCGATCCCAGCCAAACACTGCTGCAACTGCATCTTTTAGAGTACTGGCAAAACTTTCACGACGAAACTCATGATAGTTGACAAGATAGTCAGCTACAGTGTCTTTGCCGGATCCGATTAAACCAGAAATTCCAATGACTTTACGCATTGTCAGGATTTTAGACTATTCCAATGCCAAAGTCAACTAGTTTAGACTCCGTACTTGTTTCGTTTTTTCGAGGCCACTGGACTGTTTTTATTAGTTTTTTTGTCTTCTAGACTACGATGATCTTTTACTATGGGTTCGACATCACTGTTTACTGCCTTAAAAGCATGATGCATAATTTCGTGATCTTTTTCTGAGTAGGGCACTGTGATATTGTTATTGTGAAACCAGGTTCTATCGTCGATGTCCAATGGTTTGCCGGAACCATCTGCCATGGCAGCGGCCATGCCTACTCGATAAAAGTTATAATTGCTGCCGGCATCATAGCTGTCATTGTAAGCATGAACACGATGCATGGCTCGACTTTGGCTTTTCTGCAATTTGCCTTTGGAACCTTCGATTATAATTTCATTGATTTTCATAGTTATCCGGTTACCCATGTCAAAGGAGCAGCACCGTCTACATAATTTTTTAGATCTTCTTCTAGTTTCTGCATTTCTTCTTTGGCTTCTGAGATCAATGCCGTGCCGTTTAAGCTAGTGCCACCTTGTGGTCCGGCCAAAGTAGCAAATTTACTACGAGCTTCGCCTAAGATCTGTTTGGCCATGGCGTAGGCATAATCCTGTATCCAAGGATATGCGTAGATATCATTAAGAATCATCTGATCTGGTTTGTAGTTATAACACCACAACATGACTACTTCGGCGGGTTCGTCGGTGCTGGGGCTGCTGATCTGTGTTCTGCGTAAATCAAAATCAGTGACACTGGTGCTTTGTAGTGTGTTAGTGGCCACCACTGTAACTGTGTTAGTACTGGTATTGACAGTTTGAATCTGATAGTTGCCATTGTATCCGCCAACAAAACAGTTGGTGATTGCCAGACTGGCACCGGCTCTTACTGTCCAAACATCTTGTGTAACTATGCTAATAGTACTGCCCACTGCGGTACCATTGGCACTTAGATTGGCCAGTCTTACATAATTGCGTCCGGTTTCGGGAATCTTACGCACCAAAGTTAATTTTTTGGTCACACTGTTCCATATAAAATTAATGTGCCCACCGAACATTTTCATTGCTTGCTCTTGATACTGCACAAACAATTCATAGTTGGCCAGACCTCCCACCCTACCGGCCACTAGCATATAGGTATTCAAGTAACCGCTGGCAAAAGGTTCAAATTGACTGGCAGTGGTACCAGTGACCGAACCAATACCGCGCCGAAAGATTTGGCGCACTTGTATTATTTCCTGCGGCAAAATATATTCTTGTGTTTCGGGCAACAGTTCAAGAAACGCATAGCTTTCTTCCACACTGGCACTGCTTTTTTGTCGATACTTGATCAATGCTTGTTTGATTGACAAATCATAGTGCTCTTGATCTAGTTCAACATCTACTATGCCATCGGCCAACCTTAGTCTTATGTAATCAACAATATCCCTGCGTTTACTGCTATTGGTATCCAGACTGGTGCCATCAAAGGCAATAGGACCAGGGCCCCCCAGACTTTCAGTAGCTATGCTATTACGGTTGTTTAAGCCGGTTTTGATTGTGACCATAAGATAATTCCCAGATAAGGTATTTATCTGGGACTAGCATACTATGTCACTTTGACCAACAAAGTATCTTCATTGATGCGCCCGTTTAGTTTGATTTCAACTGCTCGTATGTCTTTGAGAAAAGAGCGCAATGCTACTTTACCGGCTTTGAGCAGTTCTTTTAGCTGTTCCTCAGGACGTCGTAGAGTTTTGGCCACACTTTTGGTCTGATCATAGCCAACAATGCCTGTGCCTTTGACAGTCAGTTGACTGGCAGCTTCGGCCACATAGCAGCCCAGCTTACGAGTTTTTGTATTGTAAGTCCAAAGTGTTTGAGCACCAATGATATCAACCGGATTAACACTGACAATCTTGAGTCCCTTGTCATCTGGTGCATACTTGAGACGAGCCACTACTTTTTCTTTGGCCGGTGCCTTGCGTACTCGAGCCTTTTTGACCGCTTTTTTAACTTTGCGGTACTCGTCGATTCCAGCCAAAAGATCAGCAAGAAAGGCAAACAGACGTTTGTAATCACCAGCCCGATAATGACGATATGACTCCACCAACTGTGCATCTTGCCGATCCTGTGCTGACATAAGTTCTTGGGTGCGACGATTGAATACATCTTCGTATTTACCCAATTGGCTCTGTGGCACACGATGTAGAGTTAAAAAATCATAAATCTTAAATTCAACTTTTTCTTTGGCCAGAATTTGGTCATAGATGCCTTCGATCTCGCCGATCAACTCACTGGTTTTGTCATCTAGACGATCTTGAATCGTGACCTTGCGCTCTAGTAGCTGCACAGGACCGGTCACAATTTCCTTGCCATAGTCCCCGCCTTTGGCCGCTAGATTCAGGCTGTAATTGACTTGATCATTGATGTATTGTATATGTCGATCCTTTAGAGGCATACCACGGCGGTGCGCCATGATCAAACTACAAGGTGTCATCAGCACATAACGATCGGCAATGCGTTCAAAACGCTCCAGAACCTTCTGATCTAGTGTGCTATTTCGTGTGAGCCAATCACTCAAGTGGCGTCTAGTCTGCTTGACTGAATAGTGATAATTATAGTAGTGAAAACTCTTGCGTAGATGATGATCAAAGGTTGCATCATCAAATTCTAGTGCTTGTTGAGTGTCCCATTGGGGCTCCGGCCCAGTGGCTTTTTCATCGGCCGCCAGCAAACGAGCACCGGGCTCTTTGCGTTTGGGTACTTTGATGCCTTTGATCTTGGCCATAAGTGCTCCTAAATTGACAATAATGCTAGTGTAACATATTGATCCAGACTTGTCACTGATTCCGCGAACTTGTGGTGTAATTCCAACAAATGCTGACTCGGGCGTCCAGTACGCATAAAGTTGACATTTTCTTTGCTGATTTCTCTGGATATGTTGTCGCAATGACGCAACATTCGTTTTAGATCTCGCTTGACAGCCCAACTGTTGATTTGAGCTATTCTCTTGTCTAAATCTCTATAGGTTTGCAGAGCCTGTTCGTACATGATTTTAGTATACGGGTAGACTCAGTGGCTGTCAAGTTGAACCATAAATAATAAATTAGGAGAACTATCATAGGCCGTTTATCTCTCTGGAAAGATGGAAAACACAGTGCGGATTATCGATTTTTTGATCGTCGCATATCCGAAATGTTTACCATTTCGGGCACCGGTATCTTGGTGCACAAGTATCTGGGTCCCATATCCAATGACAACAGCGGCGACTATACTCAGCCATCCAATGTCACACAAAGTGAACTAAACATACAAGATCTGCTGTTCTTAGAAAATCGTGACAGAAAGTACGAGGAAAATGTCTACAAAATGCGAGGTATTTATCAAGTCACCGACAACGCATTTGATCTAACACAGTTTGGTTTGTTCCTACAAACTGGCACACTGTTTATGGTGTTTCATATCAATGACATGATTGAAATTCTAGGACGCAGAATTATGAATGGCGACGTGCTCGAATTACAACATCTAATTGATTATGATACCTTGGATCCAGACTTGCCCACAACACTAAAACGATTCTTTGTGGTCAGCGACTGCACTCGTGCAGCCGAGGGTTATAGCCCCACCTGGTGGCCACACCTATGGCGCTGCAAGATCAATCCCTTGGTAGACAGTCAAGAGTACAAAGACATACTCAAAACTATCACAGTCAGCGACACCGACAGTCGTCCCATACGCGATATTCTAAGTAACTACGAACGTTACACAGAAATCAATGATGCCATCATTGACCAGTCTGAGGCCGAGTTACCCGAATCGGGCTATGATACCAGTGCCATCTATCATCGTAGTCGCGATGACAAGACCCCAGACTTTGCTGTAAATGGATGGCTTTCTGGTGACGGTCTAGCGCCCAACGACTTGCCTGTGATTTCGGGTACCAGTTTTCCGGCCAATCCCACAGTGGGCACCTACTCATTGAGACTGGATTATACACCCAATAGGTTATTCAGATGGGATGGCAATCGCTGGATGAAAATTGAAGATAATGTGCGTACCAATATTACCAATGGTGCTGCTGACAATCTCACACAACGTAACAGTTTTATAAACAACATTAACACCTACACTGATGTACGCGGCAACGTGCAATTGAGCAAACAAAGTCTGCATCAGGTACTAAAACCAAAAATTGACAATCCATGAGTTCATATTTTTACACAGGTCAAATACGCAGGTTTTTGCAGCAATTTATAAGATTGCTCAGTAATTTTGAAATCAACATAGGACGCGATCGCCAAGGTATCAGCAGTCTACTGCGTGTGCCAATCTACTATGGTGACAGCAGTCGTCAGGTGGCCAGTATTTTGACTCGCAACAGCGAAAACAATTTGCCTAGTGTGCCAGCCATGGCAGTCTATATCAATGCTTTACGTTATGATCGCCCTAGAATACAAGAGCCGCAATTTATAAGCAAAATGCAGATACGCGAGCGTGCTTTTGACCCTGTGACGCAACAATATACCAGTTATCAAGGAGATTTGCTGACAGTAGAACGATTGATGCCAGTGCCATTTCTGTTGACATTAAAAGTTGACATATGGACCACCAACACCGATCAAAAATTACAATTATTAGAGCAAATTGGTGTACTGTTCAATCCCAGTCTTGAATTGCAAAGCACTGACAGCTATGTGGACTGGACCAGTTTGAGCTATGTTGAACTGACTGACATAGCCTGGACCAGCCGCAGTGTGCCCATTGGTACCGAAGATCCCATTGATGTGGCCACCTTGACTTTTGATTTACCAATTTGGTTAAGTGCGCCGGCCAAAGTCAAACGTATGGGAGTCATACAGGAAGTCGTTGCCGACATCTATCAAAGCAACGGCACCATTGACTACGAAACTAACTCATTTAATATTCAGGCCAGTCTACACATTGGGCGTCGTATCTATACTCCAATCAACTTGAATGTGGTATTGTTGAGCAGTCTTGTCGGCGGAACACTGACCTACACTCTAAAACTCTACTACAGCGACAATCAACTGGAATTCAGTGACGACACAGTGTCGGGACTGACATCGGGCAATTGGTCTGTGGCCATACGCAGTTTTGGCGAACTCAGCAATGCACCGCCAAACATTGATCTGTTGTCCAATGGCATTAGCCGTGTTAGACTAGAAAACGATGGTATCACTGTGGTTGGTACAGTGGCCTACCATCCAACTGATAACAGTCTATTACTGTTTACACCATTGGTTGACACCATGCCAACCAATACACTGACTCCTGTGACAGCTATAATTGATCCTTTGAATGTGCGCCCGGACAGTAACTTACTGTCGCCTGGTCCGGGCGCTAGATATTTGATCGTAAACCCCATTGGGTCATATGCCAATGACGACGGTAATCTCAGCACAGCCGATGGCCCCCCTTTGTGGTTCAGGTCAGGTTATCCCGAGTTAGTGGCCAATGCCAATGACATCATTGAGTTTAACGGAAATAGTTGGATTGTGGCCTTTGACAGCATAACTAGTAATAATGTAGAGTTTGTGACTAATCTTACAACCAGTCAACAGTATCGATGGAAAAATGATCAATGGACTCGAAGCATAGAAGGCCGTTACGGCGTAGGGGCCTGGAGTTTAGAAATATAGCACAGGGCGTGGGCGCACTGATCTATGCCAAAAACACCGGTCGTTACTTGTTTTTGCTTAGACAAGGTAGTTCATGGGCCATGACATGGGCTTTGCCTGGTGGCAAAATTGATCCCGGCGAAACTGTGGTCACCGGACTGGCCAGAGAAATTGAAGAGGAATTGGGCGGTCGTATACGTGACCCCAAATTGATTCCCATAGAAAAGTACACCAGTACCGATGAGCGTTTTGTTTATCATACTTTTTTTGTCAGTGTGGATGACGAATTTATTCCTGTATTAAATGATGAACATCTGGGCTATGCTTGGTTGCCATTGTCGGCAACACCTCGTCCATTGCACCCTGGTATACAACGTACCTTGATCTGTGAACCTGTCAGGCAAAAGATTCTAGTGGCCGAGTCAGTCAGTTAGGTTGTTCGGGCCAAGACACTTGATAGGGAAATCCCGGCTGATCGGGCAAGTCACGTAATTGCATTCTATATTGGGCCCAGAGCAGGGCAATCGAATCTGGAATATCTCTGCCCTGTGTCCAATCCGATGCCTGAAGACGACGGTTGCGTTCTTCACGCACACGTTCACTGGCCAGTTCAGGATCAAGTTGACTGATCTGCCAAGTCTGATGCCAGCGTCCCTGTTGCAATTGAGGAAAACTAAAGTTTAGAGTTTGTGTCAAATGATCAATGTCTGGTATGTCGTGTTCAACCACACTTTGCATATTATAGAGACTCAATAATTCTAAACTGGGGTCACTGGGAAAACTGGTGTGAGGATGATCATTTCTAAGCATATCTAAGGTATAAGGATATGCTACCACTTGATTATTTTTAACAAGACAAAACAACATGACTTGACTCCTAGGTAGGTACATACAGGGTATATTGATAGACGGTCTGATTGTCGCCCATCATATACAACTTTTGCCCGTCGGGTCTAATGTCTAGACTATAGGCATTACGATTGTCGTGACTGGGAGAATATTGATCCCAGGTTCGTATCCAACTGACTGTGACCACTGTCCAATTTAGTGCACAACTGTACTCTATCAGATAGGGACGATTATTATTAGTTAGAGCCAAAAATAATTTCTTACCATCACTGCGCCATATCAAATCGCGTGTAAAACTACTGCCTATGCTAAAACCACCAGTGGGCAATGTATATGTATCTTCAAGCACAGCGGTGGCCACATTATATACAGTGGTTAGATTATAGACTCTAATTCTAAAATTAGAAGTCAACACAAACATTCTACTGCCGTCGGTGCTGAATGCCAGCGCTTCGCCACCAATGGTTGTGTTGCGTCTTATATAGGTCATGCCAGACACTGTATAGGCACTGGCAGCATTGAATTCGTAGACCGAAGAGTCATTGATTGCATAAAATTTAGTACCATCATTGTTTAGACAAAATCCATTGGTATTAAGTGCTGTACTATATAAATAAGAACCAGTGACACTGCTGGAGCTGGTACCAATTTGCCAAGCTGTGTTAATTGTGTATTCTCTAAATCCCATTGATGTGTTGGTAATACCGAACAGTTTGGTGCCCGACGGATGCAAACGCATCTTCCATGTGCTGCTGAATCTAAAATATCCTGTGCCCTGACTGATACTGGGTCTAGTAGATCCAATAAGGGTATAGTCGGCATTGAGTGTGGTCAAAGACAATACACTGGATGTGTTGACAAACAATCTTCTAGCAGTGGGCATGCTGATACCATTGACCAGAGCGCCGCTGTTTGGTATTGTTGGTGTTAGATTATAGTAGGATGTGCTGTAGCCCGATGCATTAAAACCAAATGCAACTGGAGTTGTACGATCATAGACATAATTATTGTTAGATTGTACCAGCTCAAAATATTTTGTTCCTGATGGTGCAAAAGCCAGATCTTTGTAGCCCCCGGTGGTCTTGGCCCAACCAATTTGTGTGCCAGGAGTCGAGGAGAAATTGCTCTTGGTACTTAATATATAGGGCGTAGACAGATTTCTTCTGACCAGTTCTCTATAGGCCAAATAATGATAGATATAACCGCCATTGTTTCCAAATGCAAAAGTTCTGGCACTGGACAAAAAATCAAAGGCCAAATAGGCAGCAGTAGATACCAGCCATGGTGTACTGCATCTATATGTATATGTGTAAGTGGTAGAACCTTCGTTGCTGCTGTAAAAATATTGTCCATCTCGACTGAATCCCAAGGCCAATGAATATCTGGTGCCAGAATGATAAAATGTTCCGCTTCCCGCCGAAAATTTTCCAATGGTTGATGCATTATAGGGACTGCCAAAAAAAAGTTTATTTAGATAGCCATTTTGATGTAAATGAAATAGATATTCGCCGCCATCACTGACATACATGCCTGAGGTTGTATAGCTACTATCAGGATAACCCAAAACACTGACAGTGCGTCTGTTGGCTGTACTGGCACTGAGCACATCCCAGGGCGTGGTCAATATCCACTCTTGAAACGAGCTGCCGGTACTGAATGTAAAAATTCTGTCATATTCAATTTGTATACTTTTGATTGTATATGAGGACATAAATTTATAGCCATAACTGATGCCCACAGTCAATTGATAGGGGTTGGTCAGGTAAATCATGCTGATTCTACCTTTGGAAGTGCCATAGACATACAAATAATAGCCATAATTACCTATGTCAAAACTGTTGATTCCGCTGTCTATGCCACTGGGCACCACATATCTATTGCCACTGTTGGCAGCAGAACTCAACTGCCAGGGCTGCGATAGATTGAATTGATATATGGTTGCATTGTTTCGCAACAGATACATATAGTGTCCGTCGTCGCTGAATCGTATTTCGGTCAGACCCGATCCTATGTCCGGGGTGTAGGTATAGATCAAGGCAGCATTCCATAAGACCCATGGACTGGTACATTGAAATTGTCTTATGCTACTGTACAAACTAATATAAAAGTAAACACCGTCGCTGCTGAAACTTACTGCTCTGGCTAGCTCAGTGGTGACTGCCAGTCTGGCAAAAGTTGATTGGCCTACAAATGTAGCAGTGTCTAATTCCCAATTGGAACTCATTTCCAATTGATAGACATAGCCGGCCGATTTGCCAACAAAGTACAAATATCTTCCATCTGCACTTAGACTAATTCCGGTCAATTGGGTTTCATTGTAGCTGGTTCCCGCTCCTACAAAAAGTTCTTTGCCTGAATAGCTGGCAGTGGACAGGTCATTGGGATTCGCTATGTTGAATTGATATATTCTGTTCCTGGTGGTATTGGTTGTGTACAAACGTGTGCCATCGCTGTTGACAAAGCTATTTTGTATGGTTCCCGACGTGTCCGACGAATTAAATGAACTGACACTGCCTATTTCGCCAATTCTGTGTGCTGCCGACAGTGCCAGCAGTTTGTTATCGCCATTGGTAAAACTCACATAGAGTCGCAGTCCGTCGTCACTGATGTTGGTACCAGACAATGTGGCTGTCGACGAGTAAGCACTGGTTGTATCAAAGGCGATTCTATCCCAGGTGTCTCTACCATCCCAAAACAAACTGTCAACTTCGCCGGGGCTGGTAGCTGTATAGGTTAGTATGGCAGAACTCCGATAACTATTGGTCGATGCAAATATAAACTTGGTGTCGTCGGGGCTTATCTTTAACCCATTTAGCTCACTGATCTGTGCCGGATTAAAAGGCGCTGCGGAAAGGTCCCTGGATCTTACCAAAGACACAGTACTTAGATCAAACCCTGTGCTGAGACTGTATTGATAGATTTCATTTACAGAGCCTGCTGCGTTTTTTCTGGTAATGTACATTTTAGTGCCGTTGCTGCCAAAGGCTATCCCATAACCTCCAGTGAATCCTGTGTTAAATGACTGTCCTGTTGTGGCAGTGGCCAATGCATAACCTGTGGACAATAGTATTTCCTGGACCACAGTTGTACTACTACCAGTGATTTGACACACTAAAAAAAGCTGTGTGCCGTTGGTGTTCCAGGTATGCGATTGTAGATTACTTCTGTTGATTCCGGTGAAGTCCAACTTGGGCCACAGTGTGGCCCCATCCCAGTTTACGTTTTGTAGACTCCAGGCAGTGGTGTTGGCAGCTGGTATATTGGGTGGTGTCCAGCTGGCAAGACCGGCTGCGGCCAATAGATATGTGGTCAACATCAGGCCGCACTTCCTACATAGGCTCCATACAATAAACTGCTGACTTTCCAAAATACGATAACATCACTGGCAGTCAAGGTAGGCGCATTATTACCTATGCTGGTCACCCATACTGCACTGGCAGGCCAAGTAACTGGGTAATTGCTACCAAAAGTCAATAGTAGCACAATACTGGTGCCATCAGTTAATGTTTCGGTAAATGTGGTGCTGCCCGATAATATCTTGCTTTGTACCATGCCATTACCGGGATCCAAGGTGGTACCAGTCAATGTATAGGTCTGATGTTTGATTTGTCCTGTATAATAGCCATTGTTGATATTCTTGTTGGTCAATGTCTGTATTGAATCTGCTGTGACAACATTTCCGCCAACACTGATTAGACCGCCGGAAATTGTTATGCCAGTGCCAGCGGTGAAATGTGCTCTGACTTCACTGGCTATGGGCCCTTGGTAGGTAATTACACCAGTTTGATTATCGTAGCTGAGACTGCCATCCCCGCCCAAATCGCTGACCGATATAGCAGCCAAGCTGGTCAAAGGGCCAAATGTCAAGGTCCAGGCATTGCCGTCCCATAGCCAAGACCGACCATCCAGTGTGTAGATGTCATTCGTGGAAGGTGATGAAGGAAAATCTAAACTCATGTTAATATTTAGTTGCTAAAAGTAACTGTACCGGTACCGCCATAGACTGCATAGGTCCTAAATCCGCTGTCTAGACCAATTTGCCCGGCACTGACACCCCCACTAAATGATGCAGTATAGACTGCAGGTATTCTAAGTAGTGCAATGCCACTTCCGCCGTTGCCGCCGGAATTGTTTGTGTCAGTTGATATTCTATTGGCTCCGCCACCGCCGCCGCCACCGGTATTGCCGCCACCATTTAGACCACTTCTGCTGTCATTGAGGCTGATACCGCCGTCGGCACCACCCCCGGACCCGCCATAACGTCTAAAGTTAGTGCTATTATAACTGCCTGCACCTCCCCCGGCATAGGTGCCTCCAGTGATAGAAGCGACTCGACCGGGACCACCGTCCATGGCGCACACTGCGTAGACATTACTGCTATTTAATGAAACATTTGGTGCGTTGCCCCCGGCTCCGCCACCACCGCCGCCACCGGTGTTGGAAAATCCAGAAATAGGCCAAGTTGCTCCATTGCCACCTTGACTGCCAGTACCACCTGTGCCTGGGGTAGTTCCTCCGCCGCCACCTCCGCATCCGCCGTTGGCTCCCGTGGGAGCACTGAGCCAACCTCCGCGTCCACCGCCTATTGCAGTGTGTGTGTCAAATACTGTATTACTGCCATTGGTTCCGGCTCCAGTTGAACCTGATCCTCCGCCACCTACGCTGACAGTGTAAGCAACAGCTATTGATTTAGTAACAGTTGCAGTAATGAATCCTCCACCACCTCCGCCACCTCCCCAGTAGTTGTTTGAAGTTGACCCTCCGCTGCCGGCACCGCCGCCGGCAATTAATTCATATGTCATTGAAAAATTAGATGGAGCGGCTGTGGTTGTTGTTGTAGTTGTGGTCGTTGTTGTTGTGGTCGTCGTCGTTGTTGTGGTCGTCGTTGTTGTGGGCGATATCAGTGACAACTCGGGCAAGTTGAAACTTCTCTTAATGGTAGAGTTAACACGAGGCACAAGTTACCCGTAACTGCTTAGACTGCCTATGACTGTCCAGGCACCACTGATTCGCCAAAGATTAAAACTGACCAGCTGTCGTTTATTGGCCGAACCACTGGGTGTGCTACCACCAATCCAATTGATGGTCTGAGCTGCTCCATCTATTTGCACAGCAGTGGGCGTATAGGCTGTGACGCCTTGCACTAGGAAAAGTGAAAAAGATACTACATTGTTGTCTGCGGTGGGCACATTGGTGAAATTTGCGGTAAAATTGCTGGCGATACTGGTGTGTGTCCAAAGACCTCCGGTTTGATAGTTGTGTGCCACCACACCCGTGCTATTAGTCAATACAGTGAATGGTTCTATGGCCAATGACACACCGGGACCGGTGGCCCCGGTAGCACCAGCAGGACCAAGGTCGCTGACATTGATTTGGCCTACCATTGATCCATGATATTGACAGATATAATATAAGGTCGAAGGTGCATTATAAGGCACAACAAAAGTAATTAGACCATTGTCTGTACCATTGTTGACAATGCCACTGCTATAGGCATTACCGGTGCCGGTGGTTTGACTGGTTTTAATCCAAAATGGATGTCCCGATGCGCTGACTGTGAAATAGTAGGTAAAACCTCTGAGTAAATTTAAACTGGGATTACTAACGCTGTTTATAATATAGGAACTGGCTCCATTGTTAGTCACTGCAAAACTAGCACCCCCTGTGGCTCCGGTGGCACCTGTTGCTCCAGTCTGGCCTAGACCAGTGGCTCCTTGAAGACCCGTAGGACCAGTTGCGCCAGTAGCACCAGACGATCCTTCTAGACCAGTGGCACCAGTAATTCCTGTTGATCCGGTTGCGCCTACATTACCTTCTATACCCGTTGCACCTGTGGCGCCTGCGCCTGTTGCACCTGGTACGCCAGTGGCTCCTGTGGCACCGCCAGGACTTCCTGCCAGGCCACTGGCACCAGTTGCTCCGGTGGCACCTGCGCCTGTTGCACCAGTCTGCCCAGTGGCTCCTGTGGCACCCGTGGCTCCCCCGGGATTACCCCGCAGACCAGTTGCGCCAGTGGCACCAGTTTGACCAGTGGCACCGCCGGGTGTACCTGTGGCTCCTATAGGTCCGCTTGCACCTGTAGCACCACGACCCCCAGTACCAATTTCAATCCATTGAGCACTGTTGCCGTCGTTGATGTAGATATATTGTTTGCCGGTGTCCGAGTCGACCCAGACATTGACACGGTCTGCCAATGGATTTAGTGTAGGCGGTGTAGCTTGAACAAACAGTTGCCCACCAGTGCTGGCGCTGATAGCTTCACTTCTGGTCCAGGTGTCGTTGGTAGAGTTGTAAACATAACTAATGCCATTTACTGTTACTGCTTGACCATTGGTGGGATTGGCCGGAAAACTCATATGTTATTTATTGATTGATTTTGATGACGACGATACCGGAGCCGCCTTGACCACCGTTGCCTGCATATCCTGCTACATTATCTGGATATGTTCCGCCTCCACCTCCCCCACCAGTGTTTACTGTTCCATTTGATCCAGCAACTGCCGCTCCAGACCCACCATTTCCGCCACCACCATTTCCACCAGCACCTCTGGTAGAAGGATAATAGGTACTATTACCTCCCCCTCCTCCCCCTGCGTAATAGGTTGAAACACCAGTTATTGAAGATGTGCCACCAACTCCGCCTGCTCCGTTTTGACTTCCTGAACCAGCACCTCCGACACCACCTCCACCTCCACCTCCACCAGTTGGATACGGAGGTGATGACTGATTATTACCTCCGTTATATCCTTCGGCTGGTGTATATCCTCCAGCATTTCCTGCTGCACCGGGCTTCCCAGAGCCACTATGTCCACCGCCCCCGCCCGATCCACCGGATGTGGCATTAGTTTCCGAGCCTCCGGGGCTTATGCCACCACCGCCACCTCCACCTGTAGCAGATATAGTATGAAAACTAGAATTTGAGCCACTTGCTCCTACACCGCTAGTTCCTCCAGTTCCTCCGCTTCCTACAGTGATTGTATATGCTGTGTCTGCCGTGACAGCAAAATTTGATCCTGTTCTAAATCCACCGGCACCACCACCTCCTCCAGAACGACCACCCCCCCCCCCCCCCCCCACCACAAGGTAGTCAACAGAAGTCACACCCGCGGGACATCGCCACGTTGTCGTGCCCGTAAACACAAAGACGGTTTGGCTAGCGACGGTGTACTTGAGGATGACGATACCGGAGCCGCCTGAAGCAGCACCACCGCCACCACCTCCACGATTTGTTACCCCAGGTTGTGCAGCAGTTGTAGGAAAAGGATAATAAAACAGTCCATTCCCTCCTCCATCGGTACCTTGACCTCCGTTAGGATTGCCACCGCCACCGCCGCCACCGCCGTATGCAACTCCTGTAATGGAGCTTGTAACTCCAGCACCACCATTACCACCT
>Ga0214917_10003464_pt1 | contig 18200 bp, 15 predicted proteins | sample LL_1208_BB_MetaG_FD_177983 | JGI IMG/M metagenome (GOLD analysis project Ga0214917, IMG submission 177983) | Freshwater microbial communities from Lake Lanier, Atlanta, Georgia, United States - LL_1208_BB | ecosystem: Environmental > Aquatic > Freshwater > Lake | place: USA: Georgia | collected...
GGCCAGCTGGTCGGCACATTTTTGGAATCGACGGATCAAACGGGCGGGCCGTCAGGCGAAGACGGCGTCCACCGGCTTCCCCTTGCCGTCTTCGGTGGCGTAGAAAGGCCGCCCCTCGATCTCGTAGACGGTCTTCGGGCTGATGCCCATCGCCGTGAAGAGGGTGGCGTGAAGATCGGTGATCGTCACCGGATTCTCAACCGCCACACAGGGCCGCTCGTCGGCAGTCTTGCCATAGACGAGCCCCCGCTGCATCCCGCCGCCGAACATCACGACGGTCGAGCCGCCGGTGAAGTGCCGGTGCTGCCCGTAGTGGTTGGGCTTCTGCAGGAAGTCCTTGGGCGAGCTGGCTTGGTCGCCGGCTTCGGCACCGCCCGGCCTGCCCTCGATGATCATGTCGCGGCTGAACTCGCTCGCGATCACCACGAGCGTGCGGTCGAGCAGGCCGCGGGATTCCAGATCGCGAATCAGCGTCGCGATCGGGCGGTCGATCTCCTTGTGAAGCTTGGCCACCGTGTCGTGGCCGTTGTCGTGGGTGTCCCAGTGCACGAACGGGATGTATTCCGTGGTCACCTCCACGTAGCGGGCGCCGTTCTCCACCAGACGGCGGGCCAGCAGGCAGCCGCGGCCGAAGCGGCCGGTGTCGTACTGCTCCTGCACCTCGTTCGGCTCGAGCGTGATGTCGAAGGCCTCCCGCTCCTTCGCCCCCAGCAGCCGGTGGGCGTTCTCCAGGCTCCGCAGCATCGACTCCTGGTGGTAGTCGCTCGTGAACTCGGCTGCGGGGGAGGCCTTGAGCAACTTTTTGTAGCTGGCGTACCGGCTGCCGAACCGGCCCGGCTCCATTCCCTTCGGTGGCCGCACCGCGAGCGCCGCCTGCTCGGGGTAGGGCAGGTTCATCGGGCCGAACTCGCTGCCGAAGAATCCGGCCGTCGTGAAGGCCTTGATCTCCTCGTTTTCGCCGATCCCTTCGAGCCGCTGGCCGATGTTGACGAACGCGGGCATGACCGGATTTCGCGGCCCGAGCACGCGGCTCATCCACGCGCCGATGTGCGGGCAGGCCACCGTCTGCGGCGGCACGTAGCCCGTGTGCCAATGGTATTGGTGCCGCGAGTGGAGGATCGCGCCCAGGTCGGCCTGCACGTGCGACCGGATGAGCGTGGCCCGGTCGAGCACCTGCGCGATCTCGGGGAGCCCATCCACGATCCGGCAGCCGTCGAGGGCCGTGGGGATCGACGGGAACGTGCTGATCACGTCGGCCACGGCGAGGCCCGGCTCGAACGGCTTGTATTTCTTGGGATCGAACGTGTCGGGGGCCGCCATGCCGCCGGCCATCCAGAGCACGATCATGGCATCGGCCTTCGGGGCGGGATGGACGATCGACTCGCCGCTCGCGCGGGCCCGCGGCTCGGGCAGGGCGAGGGTCGTGGTCGCGGCGGCGGCGAGGCTCTTGAGATAGTCGCGGCGGGTCAGCATCGGCCTTCTCCTGAGGCGTCGCCGGGACGGCAGAAGTCTCGTCGCGGTGGGCCGCGGCGGCCCAATGCTCCTCGAGCTTCCGCCGATCCCGGCTTCGTCAACGTATAAGTTGAAATTCCGGCAGCATCACCAGTGCCCAGAGGCAGTCGGCGATGGTTTCCTTGGACGGTGTGTCGGTGAGGATGTCGCGGGCGGCGGCGGCCTCGCCGGGGGTCGGCGGTCGGGAGAGGGCCGCGTCGAACATCCACCTGGAAATAGTATCGGCCGCCGGGCCTTTGGCCGCGAGGATCCGGCCGCCCCCCTTCGAAAACTCGTCATACAGGCCCTGCTCGTTGGCGAGCTGGATCGCCTCGAGCGTCGTGAGATCGACCGGGCGGCTCGTCACCACCTGGTCGCGATTGGGCCGGCCGAGGGCTGCCATGAGCGGCGTGCTCTTCACCAGCGCCGCCCGCACCATCGGCAGCGGACCGGTGGCCGTGCCCTCGACGAGCCGCTGGGCGAACAGGCCGTCGCTGGCAGCCCACGTGCCCTGGTTCGCGGCGGCGGCGGCGGCCTGCCAGTCGGTCGGCTGCTTGTCCTTCGCATACCGGCCGTTGCCGTCGGGGAGCGCTGCCGTCCACTGCCAGGAGTCGTCACTTGCAACGACCTCGTCGGCGCCGTTCGCGAGCCGGGCCCGGAGCTCCACCCGCACGCCCGCCAGCCCGCCGGCGTCGGTGACCACGACGACGAATTCGTTGTCGCCGGCCCGCAGCTCGTTCGTGGCCAGCGCCATCACCGGCGCCTGCCAGTCGGTGGCCGTAGCCAGCTTCTTGCCGTTCAGGAAGACAGTCGCCTCGTTGTCGGCCGCCACGACCACGGCCGCGGCCGCGGCCGGAGCCGGGAGCTTGAACGATTTTTTGAATGCGAGCGTCGCGGCCTGCGTGGGCGTGGCCTCCGGGTTCGACCAAATCCACTTCGCGGCGGGCGGCTTCACCTCCGGCGCACCGGGCTCGGGCAAGAACCGCTGCACGTTGGCCTCCGACCGCGTCGGCGCCGCACCCGTGAGCTGCCAAACGGCATCGCTGAATTGCTCGGCCGTCATCCGCCGCGGCAGCGGACCCTTGAACACGTAGTCGGTTCCCTGTGGCTGGCCTGCGACGGCAGGCGTGGCCGCCCCGTACGCCTCCGAGGTGCAGATGGTCTCGAGCACATGCTTGATGTCCCAGCCGTGCGTCACGAGATCGCCGGCCAGCATGTCGAGCAGGTCCTCGCTCCAGGGCTTCGTGCGGAGGCTGTCCACCGGATGCACGAGGCCGCGGCCCATCAGCCGGTGCCAGAGTCGGTTGACGAGGTTTCGCGAGAGCCAGCCGTTCTCGGGCTTCGTCATGATCGCCGCCAACTGTTCCAGCCGCTGCTTGGGCGGTGCGGCGGGGTCGACCTGGCCGAGATCTGAAAATAGCCACGCCGGTGTCGCCGTAACGCCCGTGGCCTTGTCGCAGCGGTGCAGCTCCAGCGGCTTGGACGAATAGATCGCAGCGAGGTCGTAGGTCTCCTTCAGCTTCCAGCGGTCCACGAAGCTGTCGTGGCAGCTCGCGCACTTCAGATTGATGCCCAGGAACGTCTGGCCGACGTTCTGGGCGAACTGGATCGGCACCGTCTGGCTGGCGTTCACCACGCCCCGCCACACGATGCCGTCGATGAACCCCCGCGACTCATCGGTCGGGGCGATCAATTCCCGCACGAACCGGTCGAAGGGCAGGTTGTCGCGGAGCGAGCGGTGCAGCCAGGTGGTGATCTGCCGCCGGCCGCCGGTGATGAATCCCGTGCCCGTGTAGTCGTTGCGCAACAGGTCGTTCCAGAACGTGAGCCAGTGCTCCGCATAGGCCACGCGATCGCCGAGCAGCTCCCGCACGAGCACGGCCCGCTTGTCGGGATTCGAGTCGGCCACGAAGGCCTCGACCCGGGCCGGATCGGGCAGGAGGCCGACGAGGTCGAGGCTCACGCGGCGAATGAACGTGCGGTCGTCGGCCCGCGCGGGCCGGGCGATGCCCTGTTCCTTCCAGTAGGCATCGACGATCCGATCGGCCGGGTTCACGCGGCCGTCCTGAGGCGGCGGCAGTTCGATCTCCCGAAGTTTCAGCGGCGGCTCCCAGCTCGTCCCCTTGAAGGCGAAGCCCGGCTCCCAGGCCGCCTTCTCGTCGATCCATCGCTTCAGTGTGGCGATCGCCTCGGCAGGCAGCGGCGCGCCCTCGCTCGGCATCCGATAGTCGGGGTCGTCACTCGTGATCCGGGCGATGATCTCGCTCTCATCGGCCTTGCCCTCGACGAAACCCGGCGTGCCGGAGTCGCCGCCGGCGAGCAGGTCTTCGCGGGTATTCATCGAGAAGCCCCCCTGCCGGGCGTCGCCCGTGTGGCACTGGCCGCAGTGCACCCGCAGGAGCGGCACGACGTCATGGGCGAAGTCGACGGCGACAACCGAACCGCTACGGGCAACAAAGACGACCGCAAAGATCGCCGTGATGAGCCGGGGGTATGACGACGCCGGAACGGCAGAAGTCTCGTCGCGGTGGGCCGCGGCGGCCCAATGCTCCTCGAGCTTCCGCCGATTCCGGCTCCTCCGACTGAAACTACTGCTTGCGGTACCGCGCATCGTTCTTGTTTCCGCGGGAGAGCGTGTAGGCGACGAGATCGAGCACCTCGGACTCGTTGAGCTGATCGAGGAGGCCCTTGGGCATCAGCGACTCGGTCGAGGGCAGGATCTCCTCGATGTCGGACCGGGGAACCTGGACGAACTTCGTCGCGTTTTCGGGATCGGTCACGATCGTGATCTGGTCGGGGGTCTCCGTCACGATCCGTCCCGTATGCACCTTGCCATCGACCGTCTGCACGACGCTCGCCTTGTATTGATCGGAGACGACCTTGCTCGGATGCACGATTGCCTCGACCACGTCCTTCACCTGAAACCGGCCAGCGGCCTGGGTGAGGTCGGGCCCGGTCGCGCCGCCGTCGTCGCCAAAGCGGTGGCAGACCACGCACCGGGCCGCGGCGAACGTCCGTTTGCCGTGCTCGAAGTCGCGGCCCGTTGACAACCCCTTGTCGGCCGCGGCCATCACCTCCTCGAACGTCCACGGCTTGCCCGGTCCCTCGGGCTTGGGCAGCGGCGGCGGCGTGTAGGCCTTTCTGATGCCGAGTGTTTCGAGGGCCAGCTTCTCGTTGTCGGTCATGCCCGCCAGGCTCTCGTTTTCCATGTTCTGGAGAAACTTGCGGAAGCTGGCCCCTCCCGCCCACTCGCGGGCTCGGCCGAACCACTCGTAATAGGCCTTGCGATCGGCCACCGTCCAGGCGTCCTTGTCCGTGACCGTGCGGAGCGCGTAGGCGTAGTGGATCTGGAGCAGGTCGGAACGCTTCTCCAGCGAGGCCTTCAACGAACTGCCGTAGCCCTTGTTGCGGTCGATGAGCCGCCGCAGGTCGTCTTCGTTCGGGGCCAAGTTCGTGGTACTGGCCGACGAGGTCGGCGCCGCCAGCATGCCCGCGAGCTTCGCCACGATGCCCGGTGCCCGCACGGCGACCAGCAGGCTCGACAGTTCGCGGTCGAGGTCAAACGAGCCCGAGGGGAAGAGCGGCGCGAATCGGGATGCGATCCGCGTCTTCACCTCGGCTGCCGGCTCGCCAAGCCGCACCAGCGCCAGTTCGTGGGCACGGGCGAGATCGATTTTTCCCGCCACGTCGAGAGCCTGCGGATCGATGCGGTCGAGCGCCGTGAGCACCGCGGCCTGCGCCTCCGGCTCCGCCTGCCGGGTCACGCCGATCGCGGCCGCGATCGTGCCACGGGGCTCGGAGATGGCGAGCGCCTTGTCCTGCCAGAGCTCGAGTGGCTGATGCTCGAGCGCCACTCGGGCGGCATAGCGAATGAAACGGTCAGGGCTCGAGAGATGCGGCAGGGCTTTGGCGACCGCCGCGGCCGGGTCCGAAACACGCTGGTGAAGGGCCTCGAGCTCATGCCGCAGCTTCCGCTCGGCGGCTCCGGCCGTGTCGCGGGCATCGGCAGGGGTCGTCGGCTCCTGGCCGGTGTAGGTCACGCGGTAGAGCTCGCTCTGGCCGCCGCGGCCGCCGACGGTGAAGTACACGGCTCCGTCCGCGCCGACGGTCATGTCGGTGAGCGGCAGCGGGGTGCGGGAGACGAACTCTTCCTTCGTCGCCTTGTAGGTCGATCCATTTGGCTCGAGGTGGATCGCATACATCGTGCCGAACGTCCAGTCGCAGATGTAGAGCGCCTTTTGATATTTGGCGGGGAACTTCGTGCCGTAGCCGAAGGCCACGCCCACCGGCGAGCCAGGGCCGATGTCGGCGAGGGCCGGCAGGCTGTCGGGGAACGTCGCCGGCCACTTGCCGGTGCCCGATCGCCAGCCGAGCTCACTGCCGCTCGTCGCGTGGTTCACCCTCGTCGGGCGATACCAGGGCGTGCCGAAGTCCCACTCCATGTCGGCGTCGTAGACGAACAGCTCGCCGTCGGCGTTGAAGGCCATGTCGTAGGGATTGCGGTAGCCGCCGCTCCACACCTCCCAGGCCTTGCCGTCGCGGTCGGTGCTCACGACGTAGCCGCCGGGCGCGAGGATGCCGGCGGCATGGCCGTTGCCATCCCACATCCGCGTGATGATCTGGTCTTCGTCCCAGTTGGCCGGCAGGCGGCTGGTGCCGTCGGCCGGCAGCTCGACCCGGCGCTGATTCTTGCGGATGCCTGCAAGAGTCTGCGGCGGCGTCACGTCCTTGATGGCGAAGGGCACCTTCGTGTGGTTGCCGCAGATCACGAACAGCCGCGTGCCGTCGGGGGAGAGATGCACGGCGTGGGGGCCGTGCTCGCCACTGCCGGCAAGCGCCCGGACTTTCTCGACCGTGTCGAGCGTGTCGTCGCCGTTGGCATCGGTCACGCGGTAAAGGCCACTGCCCGGACCGCCATTGCAGACGACGTACAGCGAGTCGAACGCCCAGAGCAGGCCCTGGGCGGCCGTGATCGCCGCGGGAATCTTCTCGACGACGGTCGGCTTCGAGCCGTCGAGCGGCGCGGGCGTGATCCGCACGAGGCCCCGGCCCCCCTGGTCGCTGGCGATCAGCCGGCCCTTCGGATCGGTGGCGAGACAAACCCACGAGCCGAGCTGATCCTTGGGCACGGCAAACAGCCGCTCCACGGCGAACCCGGCCGGCACGTGAAAGGCCGGCGGGGCCCCGGGCTTCGTCGCAGCCTCGGCGCCGGCCACCGGCATCGGCTCGGCATTCTGCTCCCAGCGAGTCTGAGGGGCGGGCTGGGCCGCGGGCTGCGGGGCGGGTGCGTCGGCCGCGGTCGCGTCAGTCACCACCGGGAACAGGCACGCGACACAGGAAAGCGTCAGGAGCGGGCGGTGCATGGCGGGGCTCTGCGGGGAGGCGGGAAATCAACCCCTGTATCATATTGTCCCGCTTCCGATCACCCAACCTCGGCTCCACCGGAACACCACCGGACCGTTCATGAATTCCCTGGCATCCGAGGCGTGGCGGTGGTGGGTCGTGCTCTGGCCGCACGTGCTCGCCGGATCGATTCTCGCCATCAACGTGGTGGCTTCCGCGCATGCCATCCTCGTCAAGCGCGACACGCGGAGCACGATCGGCTGGGTGGGCCTGATCTGGCTATCGCCCGTCTTCGGAGCGATCGCCTATGCCGTGCTCGGCGTGAACCGCATCCGCTCACGGGCCACGCAGCTCCGAGCCGGCCAGACCCGCATCGTTCACGAGATGGAGGGGGCGATCCCCGACACGCCGCGACTCGAAGCGGCGATCGGACCGGCCGGCGGGCCGCTGCGTTCGCTGGCCACGCTCGTGGGCGAGGTGACCGACCGGCCGCTCGTGGACGGCAACCAGATCGAGCCGCTCGCCGGCGGCGACGAGGCCTACCCGCGGATGCTCGACGCGATCGCCACCGCCCGCCGCAGCGTGGCAATCGCCTCCTACATCTTCGACAACGATCCCACGGGAAAGATCTTCGCCGAGGCGCTCGCCGCCGCCGTCCGGCGAGGCATCGAGGTGCGGGTGCTCATCGACGGGATCGGCGCCTCCTACACGGTGCCCTCGGTCGTGAGCGTGCTCTCCGCCATGGGCGTGCGGGTTGAGACGTTCCTGCCCACGAGCGTGCCGATCTATTTCCCCTACGCCAACCTCCGCAACCATCGCAAGATCATGGTCGTGGACGGTGAACTGGGCTTCACCGGCGGCCTCAACATCCGCGACGGCTGCTGGCTCGAGCACCAGCCCGCGCATCCTGTGCGCGACACGCATTTTTCACTCAGGGGCCCGATCGTCGCGCAGCTGCTCGAGGTGTTCAGCGAAGACTGGGCCTTCGCCACCGAGGAAACGCTCGCCGGCCCGGCCTGGGAGCCGAGCCTCGCGGCGGCCGGCACGATGCTCGCCCGCGGCATCCGCTACGGACCCGACGACCCCGACATCGGCCGGATCAAGCTCGTGCTCGTGGGGGCGCTCGCGGCCGCCCAAAAATCGGTCCGCATCATGACGCCCTATTTCCTGCCCGACGACGCCGTCTGCCAGGCGCTCGACGTGGCTGCGATGCGGGGGGTGCAGGTGGATATCGTGCTGCCGGAGGAGAACAACCTGGCGCTCGTGAGCTGGGCATCGTCGGCGCTGCTCTGGCAGGTGCTCGGCAAGGGCTGCAACGTGTGGATGTCGCCGCCCCCGTTCGAGCACACGAAGCTGATGGTGGTCGACGCCGCCTGGGCCCTCTTCGGCAGCGGCAACTGGGACGACCGCAGCATGCGGCTCAACTTCGAGTTCAACGTCGAGACCTACGACCGCGATCTCGCCGCGCGGCTCGACCGCCGGATTGCCGACGTGATCGCCCGCTCCCGCAGGAAGACGCTCGCCGAGGTCGACGCCCGCAGCCTGCCGATCCGGCTCCGCGACGGGATCGCCCGATTGTTCAGCCCGTATTTGTGAGCCGTTCGTTGCCAGCCCGCGGGGCGATGGCATACAACGGCGGCCTATGAGCACGACGTTTGCCGAGGCGGGGTCCGCCGACACGATCGATCAGTTGCGGGCGGTGGGGCGAGAGTTTCATTCCCGCCGGTGGTCGCTCGGCACGAGCAGCAACTACAGCGTGGTGGTGTCCCGCGATCCGCTCGAGCTGATCATCACCGTGAGCGGCAAGGACAAGTCGGCCCTCGGCCGCGACGATTTCGTGCGGGTCGATGCCGCCGGGAAGCCGGTGGACGGTTCGGGCCGGAAGTCGTCGGCCGAGACGCTCCTGCACTGCCTGATCGCGGGCATGGTGCCGGGAGTCGGGGCCGTGCTGCACACCCACTCCACCTGGGGCACGATCCTCTCCGGCGCCGACCTGCCGCGGGGCAGCCTGCGGATCGAGGGCTACGAGATGCTCAAAGGGCTCGAGGGCATCACCACCCACGACACGTTCGTGGAGGTGCCGATCTTCGCCAACACGCAGGACATGACGGAACTGGCCCAACGGATCCGGCATCGGTTCGCGGCGGTCGACTGGTCGGCCTCCCGCCCGCCGTGCCATGGCTTCCTGCTCTCGCGGCACGGCCTCTACACCTGGGGCCGCGACCTCGCCGAAGCTCGCCGGCACATCGAGATCCACGAGTTCCTGTTCGAGGTGGTGGGCCGCACGCGGGCCCTGCCCGGCCTTGCCAGTCCGCCGCCCCAGCCACGTCAGACGGTCCAGCAGCAGCAACAGCAGCAGCAGCAGCAATAACAAACAGCTTCTCACGCATTCTCACGCACGTTCCGTCATCCTCTTTCCCTGAGGCATCCGCCATGGCGATCGTCACCATCCCCGCCGAGTCGCGCCGCATCACCGATCCCGCCGAGATCACGGCGTTTCTCGCGTCGAACACCATCCACTATGAACGCTGGCCGCTCGAAGACCGGGTCGATCCGGCCGCCCCGGCGGAGCAGATCCTCGCGGCCTACGCGCCGGAGATCGACGAGCTCAAGCGGCGGGGCGGCTTCGTCACGGCCGACGTGATCGACGTCTATCCCGACACGCCCAACCTCGACGTGATGCTGGCGAAGTTCGCCAAGGAGCACACCCATACCGAAGACGAGGTGCGGTTCATCCTGCAGGGCAGGGGCGTGTTCCACATCAATCCGGGCGTGCCGGGCAGGCCCGTGTTCGGGATCGAGGTCTGGGCCGGCGACCTGATCAGCGTGCCGCTCGACACGCGGCACTGGTTCGATCTGTGCAACGACCGCCGCATCCGCGCGATCCGGCTCTTCCAGGACACGAGCGGCTGGACGCCCCACTACCTTCCCGATGGCGTGCACGAGGGCTACGAGCCCCTCTGCCTCGGGCCGGCGTGGGTGGCGGGCGCCGGAAAGGCCGGATCGTGATCGTGTTCGACGGCCGGGGCATCCTGCTCGATGTCGAAGGCACGACGTCGTCGATCTCGTTCGTCTACGACGTGCTGTTCGAGCACGCGAAGACGCAGGTCGCCGACTTCCTGATCGGGCACCGCGACGATCCGCTCGTGCAGGCGGCGGCCCACGGCCTCGCCGCCACGGCGGGACTGCCGGCCGAGTCGTGTGCCGACGAATCGGGGCTCGCGCGGGTGGCGCTCGCCGCGATCGACCTCATGAACCGTGACGTCAAAGACACGTCGCTCAAGGCCCTCCAGGGGATGATCTGGCGGAGCGGCTTCGAGTCGGGGGAGATCGTGTCGCACGTGTTCGACGACGTGCCGCCGGCGCTCTCCCAGTGGGCCGACTCGGGACTCGACGTGCGGATCTACTCGTCGGGCTCGATCGAGGCCCAGCAGCTCTTCTTCCGGCACACGTCGGCCGGCGATCTCACCCGACACCTTCGCGGCCATTACGACACCACCACCGGCCCCAAGCGGGAGCCGGCCAGCTACGCGGCGATCGCGGCCGACATGGGGCTCGATCCGCGGCAGATCCTGTTCATCAGCGACGTCGGTGCCGAGCTGGATGCGGCCCGCGCGGCGGGAATGGGCACGGCGCTGGCCGTGCGGCCCGGGAACCGTGAGGCAGGAGGCATCTACGAACACGAGGCGGTGACGTCGTTCGCCGAGATCGAGACATGACCGCCCCGGCCGGCCGGACCGCGGCCCGCTGCGGCAGTGGCGGTTCGACCCATCCGCAGCTCGACGCGGCGCTCCGCGAGGCTACGCGGCAGGCGCTGGTCGGCCTCGACGGTCGGGCCGCCGACCTGGGAGTCGTGTTCGTGTCGTCGGCCCACGGCACCGGGATCCGTGCCGCGTTCGAGTCGCTCGCCGATGTCGTGCCGGCCCGCACGCTCATCGGCGGCACTGCCGAAGGCGTGCTCACGGACGGCGTGGAGCACGAGTCGGGGCCGGCGGTCGCCGTCTGGCTCGCGTCATTGCCCGGCGGCGTCATCCGGCCCGTGTCGCTCGAATACACCCAGACGCCCGACGGCGGCATGTTCGCGGGCTGGCCGGCCGGGCTCGACGGCGGCTGGCCGGCAGGCGCGTCACTGCTGCTGCTCGCCGATCCATTCTCGTTTCCGGTCGATGCATTCCTGCGGCGGATGGAGGAAGAGCATCCCGGCGTGCCGGTGATCGGCGGTATGGCCAGCGGCGGATCGCGGCCCGGCGCCAACACGCTCGTCGTGGGCGAGCGGACCTACGACTCGGGCGCCGTGGGCGCGGTGATCGGCGGCGGGGCCCGAATGCGGCCGGTCGTGTCGCAGGGCTGCCGACCGATCGGGCGGCCGCTGGTGATCACGCGGGCCGAGTCGAACATGCTTCTCGAACTGGGAGGGCGGCCGGCACTGGAGCGACTGCGGGAAATCTACGGCGATCTCTCGGACTCCGACCGCGAACTGGTGCGGGCCTCTCTCCATGTGGGCCGGGCGGCCACCGAGTATCGCGACTCGTTCGGCCGCGGCGACTTCCTCGTGCGGAACGTGGTCGGCGCGGATCCCGAGTCGGGCGTGATCGCCGTCGGCGACACGCTGCGAACGGGCCAGACCGTGCAGTTTCACGTGCGGGACGCGACGAGCGCCCACGACGACCTGCGGGATCTGCTCATCGCCGAACGCGATGCGGGTGCCACTCCGGCCGGCGCGCTCGTCTTCACCTGCAACGGCCGCGGCAGCCGGCTCTTCGCAGAGCCCCACCACGACGCCGCCTGCGTGCAGGAGTGCGTCGGACCGCTGCCTACGGCCGGGTTTTTCGCGCAGGGCGAGATCGGCCCGATCGGCCGCCACAACTGCCTCCACGGCTTCACGGCGTCGATCGCCCTCTTCGAGTAGGACGGGCTTTTGCCCTTTCGCCGGGCGGCGGGCTTCTCTACCGTGCGGCTCACCAGGGCGAAGCCATCGGAGACAAGACCGCATGATGCGATCGTTGGTGGCGGCCGGCCTCTGCACGGCCGGCCTCGTCGGCTGTGCCCACAACAAGGCGAATCAATATTCCTACGCGCCCCCGCTGGCGCCTCCCGTGTACCCACAGCCGCAGATGACCCAGCCGGTGGGCATGGCCGCACCCGCAGGCGGGCTGCCTCCCGGGACGGTGATCGCGCCCGCTACCATGATGCCCGGCGCCGTCATGCCCGCGCCACAGGCGGGCGCGGCCGCCGTACCGACCGCCGGCGTCGATCCCTGCTGCCAGCAGATGGGAGGTACGATCGTGGGCCAGCCGGTCGTCTACGAAGAAGGCCAGACGCCGCCCTGCCCGCCGATGTAGGAGCCTCAGGTGACGGAGCGAGTCGGCGATCGTTTATCCCACAGGCCCCGGCGCGTCGCGATCGAGCGAGTGAGCCCCGACGTCGATGCGGGACGATTCGCGGCCAAACGGCTCCGCGGCGACCGGGTGATCGTCGAGGCCGACATCATCTGCGACGGCCACGAGGAGCTCGACTGCCGTCTGCTGTGGCGACATGGCGATGCGGGCCAGTGGAACGACACACCGATGGCCTGCCTCGGCAACGATCGCTGGCAAGCGTCGTTCACCGCCGACGAACTCGGCGCCTGGCAGTTCGTCGTGACGGGCCGCGTCGATACGTTCGGCACCTGGCTTCGCGATCTGGGCCGCCGAGCGGAGGCGGGAGACGATCTGGCCGTGGATCTCGCCGCCGGGGCACAGCTCGTGTCGGCCACCGCCCATCGAGCGCCCGCCGCCATCGCCGGCGAGATCGAACGGCTCGCCCAGCGGCTGAAGGGGGCCGATGGCCTCCAGGCGGCCCGCGACCCGCGGCTCCGGGAACTGATGACGACCTTCGCCGATCGTCGCGACGAGACGCGGCTGGAGCCGGTGCGAACGGTCTGGGTCGATCGTGGCCGGGCCGGCACGAGCGCCTGGTACGAGGTGTTTCCGCGGTCGTGGGGGGCGGTGCCGGGCGAACACGGCACGCTCGCCGACCTCGCCGACCGGCTGGACTACGTCCGCGATCTCGGGTTCGACGTGCTGTACCTCACGCCGATCCATCCGATCGGCGTCTCGCATCGCAAGGGCCGCAACAACTCGCTCGTGGCGACCGCCACCGACGTCGGCAGCCCGTGGGCGATCGGGGCTGCGGAAGGGGGCCACACCGCCATCCATCCGCAGCTCGGCACGTTCACCGATTTCGAACGGCTCCGCAGCCGGGCCGAGTCGCTGGGCATGGAGCTGGCGCTCGATCTCGCGATCCAGTGCGCCCCGGATCATCCCTGGATCCGCGAGCATCCCGAGTGGTTTCGGCACCGGGCCGATGGCACGATCCAATACGCAGAGAACCCGCCCAAGAAGTACCAGGACATCGTCCCCTTCGACTTCCAGTGCGAGCAGTGGCGGATGCTCTGGGAGGCGATCGCGGGCGTGGTGCGGTTCTGGGTGGAGAAGGGGGTGCGAATCTTCCGCGTCGACAATCCCCACACCAAGCCGTTCGCCTTCTGGGAGTGGCTGATCGCCGACATCCACCGCACCCATCCGGGCGTGCTCTTCCTCTCCGAGGCGTTCACCCGGCCGAAGACGATGTATCGCCTGGCGAAGCTCGGCTTCACGCAGTCCTACACCTACTTCACCTGGCGGACGGAGAAGCGGGAGACGGCGGAGTATCTCGTGGAGGTGACGACGCCCCCGATCTCCGATTTCTTCCGGCCGAACTTCTGGCCCAACACGCCCGACATCCTCCACGAGACGCTGCAGGAAGGGGGCCGACCGATGTTCCTGGTGCGGCTGGCACTCGCCGCGCTCTCCGTCGGCAACTGGGGCATCTACGGCCCCGCCATGGAGCTGCTCGAGGCGACGCCCCGCGAGCCGGGCAGCGAGGAGTATCTCGACTCGGAAAAATACGAAATCAAGCGGTGGAACCTCGACGCCCCGGAAAGCCTCGCCCCGTTCATCCGCCAGCTCAACACGATCCGCCGCGAGGAGGTGGCCCTGGCCCGCAACCGTCGCCCGATCCCGCAGCCCATCGACGACCCGCACCTGTTGGCCTGGACGCGGTTCGATGCGGCCAGCGGCAGCCGCGTGCTCGTGGTCGTGAGTCTGGAGCCGGCCGAATCGCGCAGTGGTCAGCTCACACTCGAGCCAGGCGATGTCGGCCTGGAGGGCGTCGAGGCCGTGATCGCCCACGACCTGCTCACGGGCTCGACGCATGCCTGGGATCTCACGGCCGTCACGATCGAGTGCACGCCCGACGAGCCCGTCCGTGTCTTCAGGCTCGTGCCGGCATGACCGACCCCGTGGCTCCGGCCGTGCTCGACGCGATCGCGGCCTGGCTGCCACAGGCCCGCTGGTGTGCCGACAAGGATCGGCTCGCCCGTGGGCTTCGGGTGGCCGATGCGATCCTGCTGCCGGGCATCGGGGTGTTGTTGCTTGTCGACGTCGTGGATGGGCGGTCACCGTACGTCGTGCCGGCTGCGGCGAACGGTGCCGATGTGGCTGTCACTCCGGCGTTTGCTCGCTGGATGCTCGACACCGTCTTGGCGGGGGCGGGCGTCGCGGGGGCAGCGGGTCGGGTGGTGGGCCGAGTCGTCGGGGCGGTGGCGAGCGCCCCGGCCGGTGTGCCCGACGTGTCGCTGATGGGAGCCGATGCGTCGAACACGTCGTGTCGTGTGCGGATTGGCGAGGCGGCGTATGCAACGAAACTCATTCGGCGGTGCCGGGCGGGTATTCAGCCGGAGGTCGAGGTGGGGGCGTTCCTGGCGGAGCAGACGTCGTGGCGGGATACGCCGCGGCTGCTCGGGCACATCGACTACCTGCCTGCCGACGGTGGGCCGGCCACCACGCTTGCCACAGTGCATGCGTTTGCACCGGGCTGCGCCGGGGCGTGGGATGTATTGCTCGCGCTCGTGCGTGACGGTGGGCTCGACGGCCCGCATGGGCCGCGGGCGCTGGCGATCGTCGATGCGGTCGCCAGGGTCACCGCCGAGATGCACGCGGCGCTTGCCGCGCGGGCCGACGTGCCGGCCTTCGCACCGGAGGTGCCCACGGCCGCCGCGCGTCGTAGCTTCGCGGAGGGGCTCGCTTCACATGCCGACGAGGCGTGCCGGCAGATCGCGGCCTACGCGGCAGACGCCGACACGCCACTGGCTGGGCGGCTGCGGGCGGTGGCAGGTCAGGCTGCGGAGCTTCGTGGCCGGCTCGGCGTGGTGGCCACGATCGACGCTGCCGCCACCTGGATTCGGGTGCACGGCGACTACCACCTCGGGCAGGTGCTGCTCGATGGCCGCGACCGGCCGCTCGTGATCGACTTCGAGGGGGAGCCGGGCCGGTCGCTCGAGGAGCGACGTGCCAAGACGACCGCCTGCAAGGACGTGGCGGGCATGTGCCGCTCGTTCGACTACCTGCTGCGGTGCGCGGCCCGCGACGGTGGCCCCGCCTATCGGGCCGAGGACTGTGTCCGACTCCAGCGGCGGTTCGTCGAGGGCTACGTCCGGCGCGTGGCAGGGCAGGGCTGGTGGCCGGCGCGGGGGGGTGATGCCGAGGCGTTGCTCGCGGCGTCGATGCTCGACAAGGCGCTCTATGAACTCAACTACGAGATCCGCAACCGGCCCGATTGGATCGAAGTGCCGCTCGCCGCGGTCGAGGCGCTGCTCTCCCCGCCGGCGTGAAACCCTTCGAACGGACGGAGCCGCCGGCCCTCGTACCGCTCCACGATCCGGCGGGCCTCGGCGACGATGCGATCCCGCACGTCTTCCGGCTCCACCACTTCCGCGAAGCTGCCGAGGGCCAAGAGCTGCGGGATCAGCTCCTCGTCCCAGGCCCGCTCGATGTCGAGCATCACGCCTCCATTCGCGAGCTTGCGCATCTTCTGCCGTGGATGAAACGGCTTCTCACACGCCCAGCGGGCCCGCTCGGCATCGATGCGGATGCGGAACCGCCGCGGCTGGGCCGCCGAGCGGTAGATCGTGATGCTGTCGGCGAGCAGGTCTGCAACCGGCACGTCGCGGCGGTCGAACCGGCGGGAGGTCACCTTCGCGTCGCCCACGCGGTCGAGCTTGAAGAACCGGATGCCGCCGTCGCCCGAGCGGCCGCGGCGGCCCGACTGCGGCGGGCGGTAGCCGGCGATGTAGATCGCGCCCTCGTAGATCACGAGCGCCTCCGGCCGGATCGTCGCCCGCTGTGGCCGCGAGTCGGCGAGGCTCGTGTAGCGGATCTCGAGTTCCAGCGACCGGCGGATCGCGCGGTTCACCGCGTTGAGCGTCTTCGAGCGATACTTGGCCAAGGGGGGCTTCGGATGCACGACGAGCCCTTCCTTGTGGGCGGCCGCGTATTCGAGCAGCTGCGGCGTGGCCACTCGCTCGAGCTTATCGAGCAATTGCCCGATGCCCCGCCAGTAGACCGTGCCCGCCAGCGGAGCGAGCAGGTCGCGGGCGGCGGCGAGCGAGAGCAGCTCGGGCATCGTGACCGCGGGCGCGGCCAGCTCCTCGACACCGCGGCCGGGCTCGATCGACCAGGCGTGGCAGGCCGTGCCCCGCGGCGACCGTTTTCGTGACTGCTTCACGGCGTAGCCGAACTTCTCGAGAAAATCGATGTCGCGGCGGATGTTCTTGTCGGACATCTCGTCGATCACGCCCCGCGACTGGAGCCGGTCCTTCAGCTCAGCCGTGGTGAGCGGCTGCCGGGCCCCGAACAAAATGTCGATGAGGTGAAAGACGCGGAGCAGCTGTTCGTGGCGACTGAGTGAATCCATGGCTGGCGAAGTGGCTGGCGAACGATGGGAGACGGGTGAAAATCGCCCTGAAAATCCTACCTTCCGAAAAATCGGCCGCCCGCGGACCAAGGATGTCCGGGCCTGGGCGTAGTCTCCGAGCCTTCCAGGCCAATTATCACCAGCACGGGAATCCCTCATGGCCCACCGCGTCACCGTCGTCAACCTGCCGCTCCGACTCATACCGGCCGGCGGCGACTCGCCCCGCTACCGCCCCCTGGCCATAGGCCTGGCGCGGATCAGGCGTTCGACGACGGGCGGACCGTGGCGGGTGCAGGTGTCGCTCGACGGCAGCCTCAGGCCGGTGTGGCATGACAAGCCGGCGGAGTTCGGTGCCGCCGAGGGCCGGTGCCGCGTCGCGATCGCCCTGCTCGCGCCGGAAGACCTTCAAGGCCGCGAGCTGGATCGCGATCAACGCCGACCGGGCCGCCGCGGCGGGCTGGCCCGGTTTCGGGGCCGCGACATCTACGGCTGGTGTCTCATGTATCAGCCGCCGGGCCTGCGCGGCGTGGCAACGGTCGATGCCCACGAGTCGTGCGACGAGCTGCCTGCCTACTACGAGCTGCCGCTCGAGCTGCTCGACCGGATGGAGTTCCTCGCGCGGCGGGGCATCCGGTCGCGGGCCCTCGCGCTGCTCGCGGAGCCCGACGACACCTGAGCGGCGTCACGCCGAAACCCCCCCGCGGAAGCCCGTGACGAAACGGGGACGCAGTTGCTTCCTCTCTCCCACGGGGGTCTGACGCGTTCATCAAGTCATAAGAGGTCGATGAACTCTTCCCGCGTCAAACCCATGTCGTCGATCAGACCGTGTAGGGTTCCGCGTTTCAGCGTCCGCCCTTTGTGCACCGGCACGACGATCGTGGTGCACCCCTGCTCGGTCGTCCGCACATACACCGCGTGGCTTCCCTTTTGACGGTCGAATACGAAACCGATCCTCTCCGCCACGGTGATCAACTCCCGGGCCGTCACGGCCGGAAGCCGTGTCATATGGCGACCTCGACCGGCTTGATGAGCAAGTCCTCGATGGGTATCGGTTCTCCCCTCGCGGCAAGGCTCTCGAGATACGCCTCAATCGCCTCCCGTACGTTGCAGACTGCTTCATCGACGGTTTCGCCCTCGGAGTGGCAGCCCTTGAGTGCCGGACAGAAAGCGTGAAACCCGCCTTCGGCCTCGCGTTCGAGAACGACTGTGAAGTGATGCTTCGTCATGGTCGCCTTTCGCCGGGCAAAGGGTTTTTTTCACATCCTTCGCGCTCAAAGTATATCGACCGGGTCAGCCGCGAGCTGCTCCTGGAGCGCGAGCCAGTTCTCCTCGGCGGCCGTCAGCTTCGACGACACCTCGGTGAGCTCGGCGTGTAGCTTCACGGCCTCCTCCACGTCGGTCGCGGCGAGGAGCGCCGCGTTGACCCGCTTCTTGTCGGCGTCGAGCCGGGCGATCGACCGCTCGAGGTTGCCGATCTCCCGCCGCAGATCGCGGTCCGACCGGCCGGGCGTCGGCTTCTCCTTGGCAGAGGCCCCGGGCCGGGCCGGCTTCTTGGCCGACTCCACCCGCCCCGAGGCCGCTTCCTCGGCGTC
>Ga0214917_10003465_pt1 | contig 18193 bp, 18 predicted proteins | sample LL_1208_BB_MetaG_FD_177983 | JGI IMG/M metagenome (GOLD analysis project Ga0214917, IMG submission 177983) | Freshwater microbial communities from Lake Lanier, Atlanta, Georgia, United States - LL_1208_BB | ecosystem: Environmental > Aquatic > Freshwater > Lake | place: USA: Georgia | collected...
GAATCCAGAACGGCGAGCTCCTGAAATTGGCGGAAGCCAAGTTCGATCTTTTTTTGACTTGCGATCAGGGCATCCGTTACCAACAGAACTTGAAGGGCAGGAAAATTGCGATACTTCAGCTCTCGAGCAACGATTGGATTCTTCTGGAAAAACGAGCGTCCGAGGTTTTGGCCGCCATTGCATCCATCCAAACCGGCCAGTATCAGGAACTGACTTTGGAAGATTGAGAGTTAGGGAAGATGAAGATGAAGTGAGCATGGAGAATCAAAGGGACAAGCTAGGTAGGGCCCGATCTCCGAGCGGGCCGTCCTTCGATGCGGGCCGCCGGGACGTCGGCCCCTACCAAGCCGTCCATTGACGGGGGAGTGGCGGGAGATAAATTAGAGGTATGGTCATTGAAGTGCCTGACAAGGCTGCAGAGGGCATCGGGCTTTCGCCGGAATTGGCGAGGCTGGAGATGGCTTTGGGCCTTTTTCGCGATGAAAAGGCCAGCCTGGAGCAAGCCGCCAAGCTGTCGGGCCTGAGCCTTCCCCTGTTCATGAAGGAACTGGGCAAGCGGCAGATTCCCCTGCATTACGACGTTCAGGATTTCGAACAGGACCTCAAGACCCTCCATAAACTTCGGCCCGCGTGATTGTGGTCAGCGACACTTCCGGACTCTCCGTGCTGATCACGGTGGGCCGGGAGGATCTTCTGCCAAAACTGTTCCAAAAAGTCATCATCCCCGAAGCGGTGCGCCGTGAGCTGGGGTCCTATCATCCGAAATTGCCCGAATGGCTGGAGTGCCGGGAGGTGGCGAAGGGAAAAGAGAAGTCACCTGGGCATCTGGGCGAAGGCGAGTGGGAGGCGATCCTGTTGGCGGAGCAGACGCGAGCCGACCTGCTGTTGATGGATGAAAAGCCCGGAAGGCGAATCGCGGAAGGCCGCGGCCTCCAGGTGATCGGGGTTCTGGGAGTGTTGGTGCAGGCCAAGCGACAGGGATTGATTCCGGAGCTGAAGCCGCTCCTGCAGGAAGTTGTCTCGGCGGCCGGATTTTTTCTGAGCCCCGCCTTGATGCAGGTGGCTTTAAGTTCTGTAAATGAAAAGCAGTAAAACAAACTTAAATTTTGCGAAAAAACAAACGTGAACGACGTCCACAGCCGGAAGATGGGAGATGGGGGGCTTCAATTGGGGCGGGTGAAAAGCGGGAAGTGGAATGGTTGTGAATTTGAAACTCGAAAAGCGGAAAAAACTCTGCGGCCTCGGCGTCTCAGCGGTGAAAAAGGTTTACCGCAGAGGCGCAGAGCCTCCTTCGCTAAAGCTACGAAGGCCGAGGGACGCTGAGGGGTTTCTTGGTATTGGAATGGGGTCGAATTGACGGAATCGGGTTGGGAGATAAGTTAAGGTTGTGACGAAGATAGCAAAAGCGGAGGTTGCGGAGTCGTTGCTGGGGCCGTTGTTGGCCGAGAGAACCCGTCTGCGCCAATCGCTCGCGCTGCTGGAAAAGGCCCTGGGTAAAGGGGTCCGCGAGAGCAGCTATGCGGCTTCGGGCAGGGAGGACTTTGCGAAGTACGACGGATGGCTGGAGGCCCAGGGGCTGTCCGCCGGACTGAAGGAAACGGAGAGAAAGATCGCCGAGGTGAAGCTGTGAGCGTCGCGGAAGTGGAAAAGGCTTTGGCTTCCATGCCGGTCAAGCAGAAGCGGGAGGTGGCGGAATGGCTCTTGAGCCAAATTGAGGACCAGATTCCCGCCGATTTCTTCATCGGTTTACGCCAGGCGAAGGAAGGAAAGACGGTGCTGATGGAGGAAGCCCTAAATAATCCACCCCCTGCGTGAAGCGGGTTTTTCAGGCTACCGAGATTTTTTGGAAAAAGTTTTACGCACTATCGCCCGGTCAAAAGGAGTTGGTCCGCAGCGCATGGTTGAAATTCAGGGTGAATCCCTTCGATCCTTCCTTGGGAACCCACAAAATCAGAACCCTATCGGCTAAGGCCGGCTTTCCGGTCTACTCGGTGGTATTGGAAAAGGATTTAAGAGCTCTATTTTATATCGAAGGGGAGAAGGTGGTTACCTTTGAAATTGGCACCCATGAAGTCTACCGATAACGAAATGTTGGGTTCCTTCATCTTAATTCCCCCGCGTAAGCGGAATGCCAACCCCCGCGGGACGCGGAGCCCAGAATGGGCGGGGGAAGGTTTGAGGGGGCCAATCTTCATCTAACAGCCATGAGCGACGTCCACAGCCGGAAGTTGGGAGATGGGGGATCGCAGATAGGAAGTAAAGGGGTTAAGGGATTCAGGGGTTAAGTGATGGAGGTAAGCAATCAGCCGTGAGTGATGTGATTATTTCAGTCGAGAATCTGGGAAAGAAGTATGTCCTTAGCCATCAGGGGGAGCGCGGCGGTTACAGCCGGTTTTCGGAGAAGTTAGAGGGGTGGATTAAGAAACCTTTCGCCGCGCTGGCGGGAGGTGCAAGGCGGGAGGTGGAAGGTAGCCTGCCCCCTACCTCCTTCCACCTTCCACAACCCTCGCACGAAGAATTCTGGGCGCTGAAAGACGTTAACTTTGAAGTGAAGCGTGGCGAGGTGGTGGGGATCATTGGCCGGAACGGGGCAGGGAAGAGCACGCTGTTGAAGATCCTGTCCAGAATTACGGAGCCGACGGAGGGGAGGGTGACGTTGAGGGGAAGGGTCGCATCCCTGTTGGAAGTCGGGACGGGGTTTCACCCGGAGCTGACGGGGAGGGAGAATATCTATTTAAACGGGGCGATTTTGGGGATGACGAAGGCGGAGATTAAAAAGAAGTTTGATGAGATCGTGGCCTTTGCGGAGGTGGAGCGGTTTTTGGACACGCCGGTCAAGCGGTACAGCAGCGGAATGTATGTAAGGCTGGCCTTTGCGGTGGCGGCGCATTTGGAGCCTGAAATCCTGGTGGTGGACGAGGTGCTGGCGGTGGGGGATGCAGAGTTCCAGAAAAAGTGCCTAGGGAAGATGAAGGATGTGGCCACGGGTGGACGGACAATTTTATTTGTAAGTCATAATATGCTGACGATAAGCAAGCTGTGCAATAGTGCTATTTTGCTTAAAAATGGTAAAATTAACTCAATAGGTCCGACAGAAAAAATAATCAAAAATTATAATTCAAATAACGACCAAAAAAGTTTCTCAACAAAATGCACTTATGATAAACCGCAAATAGTTTCGGTAAGAATTCATAAAAATACGAGCACCATAGATAATGAAGTAAAAATCGAGGTAAGCTATTGGCTCCCACAAAGAACAGAAGGGGTTAAAGTTGGTATAGGATTAAATACAGTAGAGGGACAACGAATTTTTGATGCTTGCCCTGAAGATCTTGGATTAACAAGCCCAAATACACAAGGATTCAACAAAGCAACTATAACCATAAAAGAAAATCAACTAGCCGCAAAAACTTTTTTAATTTCAACCGGAATATGGAAAAATGAAAAATCATTAGACCATGTACAAGAACTATTTTTTAGCCCAAACGCTGCCAATATAAAAAGGTACAAACACGAAAAAAACTACGACGGATATGTCATTTTAGAATGCAAGTGGAAATTATAAGTAAAATCAAGAGAAAATCTATAATAACCATTCGGTTATGGGCATTTCTTTTCAATTATTATATTTTCAAAACATTCCAAAAAATTAAAATATTAGGATATCCAAAAAAACACAAAGAAAAACAATTAATAAAAGTTGCTATATTGATCGATGAATTCTTCGGTGCATGGGAAACAGCTTTTGGTGGATACGGATTTCTTGCGAGAAATATAATATGTAAGCACTTGCCAGACAAAAAAGAATCAATTGATATTGAAGTAATTTTGCATGGAAATTCTGTAGATGGGCCCCCCATGGAAAAAAAAATCGATAATATAAAAGTTTACAAACCAAGTAATAATGTCAAAATCTTAAAAAAATGGTTAGAGCAGAAAAACTATGATATTTTTTTATCAATAGAATTAACTCATCTTGATGTAATTCAGCATATTCCAGACCCAAGAAAACACGTTTTATGGGTCCAGGATCCTCGTCCAAAAAGTGAGTGGATAGAAATTAAAACTGTCTCCATGTTTCCAGAGAATTGTTATTATAATCAAAAAATATATGATTATGTAAAAATACATCAAAAAAATATAACCTTTATAAGCCAAGGAAAGTTTTTAAATCCACTTGCCAGAAAACTATATAAATTAAAAGAAAATATCAAAATACAATATATTCCAAATCCTCTTCCAGCAAAAAGACAGTCAAGTAAATGTAGTAAAAAGAATAATTCCGTAATCTTTCTTGGCAGAATTGAGTCTGTCAAAAGAGGGTGGATTTTCTGCGAAATCGCAAAACAAATGCCAGATGTTAAATTTTATGTGATTGGTTCAACATTTCGAGAAAAGGAGAAAAATAAACAGGTCTTAAGTAAATATATTGATGAAAACGGAATTTCAAAAATATCGAATTTATATTTTCTTGGTCATCTTGAAGGAATAAAAAAACTTAACTTTATAAAACAAGCAAAAGTTCTTGTAAATACTTCAATACATGAGGCATTGCCGATTTCATTTCTTGAGGCTTTATCGGAGGGGACACTCATTGTAAGTTGCAGAAATCCAGAGAACCTTACAAAAAAATATGGAGTTTATGTCGGAAAAGTTTTAGGTAATGGATTTGCATCAACTGATAAGTTTGTTCGCGCAATTAGGTTTATCTTAAAAAACGAACGTTGGCGTAAAGCTACTGCTTATAAAGCGAAAAAGTATATTCTAAATAATCATTCAATGAAAACTTTTAAAAAAGAAATTAAACAAGTGTTCAATGAAATTATCAAAAAAACAAGTTATAAATGAAAATTGCTTTTTCTTCTTACTCATGTTTAAACGATGTAAGCGGTGTAAATATCTGGCTACTAAGAATAACTAAATATCTAATAAAATACAGATTCAAAGTATTCGTATTGTTATTAAAAATGAGTAATGAAAAACAGAAAACAGATCTATTTTCTCAACTAAAAAAAACCGGTGCGAATGTAAAAGAAGTAATAAGACAAGATTCCTTTGAGAAAAACGAAACTAATATTATTAAATTCTTGCTTCGGAATAAGCCAAACATCTTTCTACCGCAATGCCTAAACGAAGCTTATAGCGCAGCTTCAATTTGTGGAAAATTAGGATTACCATGGATAATGGTTGTGCACTCAGATGATAAACAATACTTTTCGCAACTTAAAAAATACGAACCAGAAAACAATAATGGCAAAATCATAACTGTTTCAAAGTATTTGTCGAAGAAAATTCTTAAAAGCAAACTTGGGACAAATATTGATGTCATTCCCTGTGGTTCAGAAAAAAGTAAACAAAAAACAAAATGGAATAAACACAAGTTTAAAATTCTTTTTTTAGGTCGACTAAAGGAAGAACAAAAACGTATAAGTCTCGTTCTACAAACATTTATAAAGGCAGTTCAATCAAATAAAAAAATATTTTGCTCATTTATTGGTGAAGGCCCGGAAAAAGAACATCTTGGAGATTTAATAAAAAAATTTGGTGCTACAGAAAATATTTTTCTTAAATGCTCTCAAACCCGAGCTCAAATTAAAAAAGAACTTCTTAAAACTCAATCGATAATTCTAATGTCAGACTATGAGGGTTTGCCAGTCTCTTTACTCGAAGGCATGTCTCGCGGTGTTGTGCCTTGCGCAAAAAAAATACCTAGTGGTATTCCGGAATTAATAATACATAATAAAACTGGATTAATTCTTAATAAAGATCCAAAAAAAGCTGGTGTACAAATTGCTGCGCTTTCGAAAAATCAAAAAAAATGGCAGCAACTTTCAATCAATACAAAAAATAAATTTTGTACTGAGTTTGAAGAAGGCAAGTTATTTAAAAAATATATTAAAATCTTAAAAAAACTTGCACGTAGCGAAAATATAACAGCAAACAAAATTCCTATTTCATACGAAGTGATAAAAGTATTACGAGGTTTTAAGGCAATTGTTTTTTGGCGGCTCTATCGGCTTTTTAAGAAAGTATATTATTACTATCGGAAGCTATATTCAATTCGTCAAAACAAATAATGTTATATGCTTGTTTGCAAATTAAGAATCTTACTTATAGGAATATACAATCCTTATTATATTGCTTATTAAAGAAACAGAAAACTCTTTGTAAAATAAGATGAAAAAAAAAATTATTTATTCTTTTACATTCCGTTCTCGCTTTTTATTTAGTTTGCTTGGGAATAGAGGTTTTTTCTCAAAGAAATGTGATCCCTTCAAAAAAAAGTTCTCATTGAAAATAGTCACAATGGTGGGTTCATCACAAGTTTCTTTACTTCAACAATGCTTTCTTACAATGTTTCGCTGCTGGGAAAAAATACCCGATAAAATTATTGTGGTCTCTGATGGTTCCGTTAATGAGACTGACATGCGAAAATATTTTCAATTTTTTCCAGCGGGTACTGAGTACCGGCAACCGCAGGATTACCTGGTTCCTTTTCACGGTACCCCCCTGGGCGAATATGCAACCCAGCATCCTTTTGGCTTGAAATTGGCCATCCTGCTGAAAGAAAACGAAAACGGCAGAACCCTCTGGTGTGATAGTGATATCCTTTTCTTCGGTGACTTATCGCAACCCATACAGAATCTGCCGTCGGGACCGATTTGTGTGGCGGGAGTGGATTGGATCCACGGCTACGAACCTCAATTACGGGATTTTCTGGGAGGGCAATGGATGCCAGAGATGCCGGTCAATGCCGGATTTATCCTTTTTGAAGCCGTCCCTTTTGAGATGGGCCAAATTCAGGCCGGATTGGATTTCTCAAGAAAGAGCTGGGATTGGGCGACTGAGCAAACCTTGGTGGCTTATTTTCATGCAAAAATGGGGGGTCGCTACTGGTTACCGGAGGAGATGGTGATCACCGGGGAGGACTCGCAGGAGTTGCGGGGGGATCCATGGCGGCGGAAATGGCGGGGAAGGCACTATATCAAGCCTTACCGCCAACTGTTCTGGAGAGATGTTTTCTTTTTAGTAAAAAAGCAGTCTTTTAGAAAAGGGACATAAATAATATTTAAATATTATAAGTAAAGGTCAAAAAAAAAATAAAAATCTGCGCAATCATTCCCTCGTATAATCGTGGTGCAATTCTTGTGGCAACGTTGCAGAGGCTGGCGAAGTGCGATCCCCAGCCGGATGAGTTGATCGTGGTGGAGCAGTCGTCATAAATGAACGACGGATTTGGGGACTGCTTAAGCGGCAAGAAATGAATGTCAAAGATAAATGCGATCTATTAATCTGCCCAACAAACCTAATGCGACACAAAAACAAGATCAAAATAGCGCGAGTTTATTTCTAAGTTTAAAAAAATGAAAATTTTTTCAGAAACTTTTTGGATAGCTCTAAGCGGTATTTTAAGAAACGGCTTTATAAATGACGCATGGATGTATCGGATCTGGCGTTGGCTGGGAAAAGCCAGATTGGGAAAAACCTTCTGGATTCAGGTCAAGGCCCAGCGAAAGTTATTTTGGCTCGCGGGGGAGCACGGAAAAAACGACGCCTTAATAAATTTAAAAACACTAATAAACCCGCCGCTGGAAACAGCGCTGGCCCTGGTTCCAAACGAAAAAAACTCAGAATTTATCGACGTGGGAGCCAATATTGGACAGAGCCTGCTCTTGGCAAAAGGCCAAAGAAATATCCGCATCATAAGCTACGAGCCAAGTGAAGCTTGTTGTAAAATGCTGCGGCAGATTATTTGTAAAAACGCATTTCAAAATGTGCAGTTGCGTGAGTCGGCCCTTGGGCGGAAAGCCGGAAATTTAAAACTATTCACAGAAAGCGATACTGACTGCAACGCCTCGGTTGTGCCAGGATTCAGAAGAAATACAGCCCAAATCAGGAGTGTGCGTGTATCCACACTTGACGAGGAGCTTCGTGCGAAAATCATAATCAATCCCAAATTAATTAAAATTGATGTCGAGGGGGGTGAATTAGATGTTTTGACGGGCGGTTTGACCACTATCAAGAAGCACCGGCCTATCCTTTGCATCGAAACACTTTTTACCAAAAATCCCGCCCACAAAAAACGCCAACAAATTATGACGAAGGTTCTACACAGGTATGAATACACCATTTTTCATTTTCAGGCTTCTCAAGGCCTTGTCCCCGTGAAAACGATGGACGGGGATCCGGATTACCAGAACAACGACTACCTTTGTTTTCCGACCGAAAGCGCTCGTCTGTATTTTGATAATTCAACAAAAGGCTTAAATTAAAATCGATCTGATCATCCCGTCTTTTGAAAGGGGCAGGTCATTAGCCTTAACCCTTTTGTCTGTTAGGCGAATGAGCCCTAGACCTGAAAAAATCTGGGTCCTCGACCAATCGAAATCCATCGATCCAGAAATCCTCAGTATTTGCGGAGGATCAGGTGAGTTTATTTGTCTCTTTTGTTTTTCAATTCCAGGGGCCCAGTACGCGCGAAACTGGGCGGCAAAGGAAAGCTCCGCCGACATCCTCCTTTTTCTGGATGATGATGTGGATCCGGAGCCAAGACTGGTAGAAGCCCACTTGGAAAATTACCGGGACCCCACAATCCATGCGGTGGCAGGGTTTTACTTGGAGCCGGGGGAGAGCGAGACGAGCCAGCCCAAAGACGGCATATGGTGGCGGCCGCTTACCCAGCTGGAGAGGTATCCGGCCTCTTACTCAAAACGCGTGGATTCCCCCCTATGGCCGAGCTGCAACGGGTCGATCCGACGGGAGGTGTTCCTGAAGCTGGGCGGGTTCGATGAGAATTACCGCTACACGCTGTTGGACGACACCGACCTTGCGGTGAGGATGCAGAAGGCCGGCTACCGGTGTGTGCATGATCCCAAGGCCCGGTTATTCCACCGAAAGGAGCCCACCGGCGGAAACCGGCCGGTAAAACCCGGGGACCGGGTGATCGCCAACCGGGAGAAGTGGTATACGTGGTTCTACTTCTTCTGGATGAATTACGGCCTTTTGGGGCTAGGCGAGATTCTTCTACGGATGCGAACCAATGTTTTTCGACGCCCTTATCTGATGAATCCGAAATTACTTTTGATCGCGGTGGCTGAGATGGGCGCAGGGCTGGCCATGGCGGTAGGGGTGATGTTCAAGGGGAGGAAGCTGATGGGGAAAGGATAACGGATATCGGATATGGGATATTGGATATGGGGGCCAGGATTAAGATTAAGATGAAGATGAAGAGAGGCTATGGGCTCAAGGAAGGGGGTTAGCTGTTTAGGCGTTAGTCATGAAGGGAAGCGTGGAAGGTAAGTTTAAATTGAAGTTGGCAGAGCAGAACGAAGAGCAGGGGTGAGTAAAAAAATTTTGGTGTTGGAGCCGTATCTGGATCTGCTGGGGGGATCGGAGCGGATGGCGTTTGAGGTGGCGAAGGGGCTGGCGAAGGAGGGGTGGGAGATTCATGTGGGCTATGAGCGGGAGGGCGTGTGGAAGGAGCGTTACCAGGCCTTTGCCAAGGGGTTTCATCCGATCCGGTTACCCGTGCTCACCTTTCGGCATCCATGGGAGCTGATCGGGACGGTATGGCGACTGAGAGGTCTGATGAGAAGGCTGGGGATTCGGGTTATCCTTACCTCCCACAACGGGCATTTGCTGACGGCGGCGCTGCTGGAGCGGTTCGGCGGGGTGCGGAGCTGTTTTCACCTGGGGCTGATGGGAGCCGTGGCCAATACGGTGAGCGGACGATGGGCGGTGCGGCAGATTTCCGCGGGGGTGGCACCCTCCGAACAGACGGCGGAGAGCTGGCGGGAGATTGGCTGGCCCAAAGAAACGATGCACGTGGTGCCGAACTGGATTGATTGGGAAAAATACTCGAAACTACCAGCTAAAAAGGAGGCGCGGACAGAACTAGGGATATGGGATATGGGATATGGGATATCGGATGAAAAGCGGAAAGCGGAAAGCGGCCGCAGCCCCAGAACGCAGGGGCTGGGCGCCGGCAAAGCCGGCGAAAATGGGAAGAATCTAAAAGTGGTGGGGTATGTGGGGAGGTTGGTGCAGGAGAAGGGGATCGAAGTGTTGTTGGAGGCCTGGAAAGGGGTGGAGGAAAAGATTCCGGAAGCTGTTCTGCTGATTGCCGGAAGCGGTACTCCTGAATATGAGAAGGAGCTTAAAAAGAGGGCCGGAGCGCGGGTGCGGTTTCTAGGGCCGGTGGCGGACCCGCGGCCGGTGTATGTGGTAAGTGATCTGGTGGTGGTGCCTTCGCTGTGGGAGGAGCCGTTTGGCCTGATTCCCCTAGAGGCGGTGGCGTGTGGAACCCTGCCGCTGGTGAGTGACCGGGGGTTTTTGCCGGGCCTGGTAGCGGGGGTGGGGGAGGATCTGATCCATCCGGCCGGGGATACGGTCGCCCTGGGCCGGCAGATTGTCAGCTGGCTGGGCTGCTCCCGAACGGAGGTGATCGCCCAGGTACGGAAAGCCCTGGCGCAGAAGTTCAGCGGGGAGAGAGGCCTGGCCGAATATAGGGCTTTGCTGGAAGCGGCGGTGGGGGCGTGAAAAAAGTCCTGATCCTTTCGGGGGTGCACCCTTGCCACAACCCGCGGGTGGTAAAGGAGGCGGATGCGCTCTCCGAGGCGGGGATGGAGGTGGAAGTGCTGGGGATGAGCTTTTTGCCGCATCTGGTCGAGGAGGACAGGGAGCTGGTCCGGGGAAAAAAGTGGAAGTACACAGCAGTGCCGGGCCCGCTGGATCCGGGAATGGGAAGAAAAAATTTCCGTTACCGTCTGACCCGGAGGCTGGCAAACGTGTTGGCGGAGAAGGCAGGAGTGCAGAGTTCAGCCCAGCTAGGAGGATGGAGGCAGGATTTACTGGGGGAGGCGTTGGCAAGAAGAGCAGATCTGACGGTCGCGCACTCCGCCGCAACCTTGTGGGTGGCACGGGAGCTGATGAGGGGGGGGAGGAAAGTGGCAGTGGACTTTGAAGACTGGTTTTCAAGGGAGCATGAGAATGCGCCATGGCACGCTAACAAGGTGGTTGCTTCGTTGGAAAAAGAGGTGTTGGCGGGGGCAAGCCATGCGACCTGCACGAGCGGGGCGATGGCAGAGGCGATCGCGCAGGCTTACGGAAGGAGGCCCGAGGTAGTTTACAACGCCTTTCCATTGGCGGAAGCGCCGGAGCCGGCGCCCGAGCCGGGGCCGGAGGGGCCGAAGGTATTGTGGATCTCCCAGGCGCTCGGGCCGGGACGGGGGCTGGAGCTACTGGCGGAGGCGCTGGGGCGGTGCGAGCCGAAGTTCACGGTGACCTTGGTGGGCAATCCCCAGGGAAACTATGCAGAAACCTTGTTCGGCCGGATTCCCTTGGCATGGAGAGGAAGGGTAAAATTGCAAAAGCAGTTGAAGGACCGGGAGGTATTAAAATTTATCGCTAAACATCACGTGGGCTTGGCCCTGGAACAAAAAAACACAGTGAACCATGATGTAACTGTTAGCAACAAAATCCTGCAGTACCTTCTGTGTGGATTGGCAGTGGCGGCCACGGATACGGCTGGGCAGAGGGAAATCGCGGCGCAGGCGGGGGCGGTGCAACTTTGCGGAGTCGAGGATCCTGCCGGATTAGCGAAGATACTCAACGGCTGGGCGGCGGACCCTGCGGTTTTGCTGAGGGCTCGAGCCGAAGCCCGTAAAGTGGCGGTAGAAAAGTATTGCTGGGAAAAAGAAGGGGCCCAGATGACAAAGTTGATTGAAAGAAGTCTTTAAATCTATTTTTCTCCTGCCCGGAAATAGGAGATGGCGCTGGTGGGCGCTCCGACGGGCTATTTTCTGGCATTTTTGGAAAAGGGTTGTGCGAAAACCCTTGATGGTTTGTTTAGTCAATGGAATGAAAATAAAAGCTTATCCCGACTGTGTGGAATCCTCCCTAGCCTTTTATGTACGGTGGCCGGATCGGCCGGAGATTGAATGGCTACGAAGGTTTCTCCGGCCCGGAGAGGTGGTCGTCGACGTTGGTGCCAATATCGGAGTCTGGTCCCTGCTCTTGGCAGACGTGGTAGGACCGGAAAACATCATGGCTTTGGAGGCCGGCCGGGTCGCCGCTGCACGCTTGAGGGAAAACTTTTCCCTTAACGGCATGGCGGCGAGCCAGGTTCTCGAGGCGGCCGCCGGGAGTAAGGAAGGGGAGGTCGAATTCCCTGACGATGATTCACCGGAAACCGGAGCCACCGTGCTGCAGGCAAGCGGGGACGGCCCCAAACGGAAGGTCCGGCAAGTCACCCTGCACGGAGTGTTGGCGAAAGTCCGCCCCACCATCGGCTTGATAAAAATCGATGTGGAGGGAGCCGAGCCCGAGGTCCTGCAGGGGGCGGTGGAAATCCTGAGGCAGCGGCGTCCGCGGGTGGTGCTGTTTGAAAGTTTTGGGGGGGAACATCTGGACAAGTGCCTGAAAAATTTGAAGGAGTGCGGTTATTCCACGACCCCCGGCCCAACGGTGCCCACCCCCTGTTCCTCGCCCCAAAACCACTTCGCCTTTCCGGAAAAACAATGAAAAGCATTCTCTACTCCACGGTGGCGATTCACCGCCATGCGCAGGAGATGGCTAAGGCCTTGCTTGAGAAAGACCGTCTCGGGTTGTGGCACACGGGGTGGGTGCATGCCCCTCGGCAGTCCGGCCTGGGAGTGGCTTGGGAGGCGGCCTCGGCCGTGGTGCCTTCTCTGCGGCAGGTGACCGCACGCCGCACGCTGATCGATTTCGAGGGGAGGCAGGTTCCCTTGCAGATGCGCTGGAAAACGGAGATGGCACGAATCGCCCTGGAAAACCTGCCTGGCGGGCGGCGCGCCGGGCACCTGCTCTGGGAGTGGCACGAGCATCAACTGGCCCGGGAGGCGGCGAATCTTCTCCGGCGCGGCAAGTTCACCCGATACCTGGGCCTAGAGCATGGCGCCCTGGAAGCCCTGCGGGTATGCAAGCGCTTGGGGATACCCTCCTGCCTGGTCTTCACCAGTCCGCATCACTCTTTTCTGGAAACGTGGTCCAAAATTGCCGATCCCGGATGGCGTCCGGGTGGCCACCTGGGCCGTGACGGGGATCAGCTGATGCGGCGCTGCCATTTGCGGGTGGAGGAGGAAATCGCGTTGGCCGACCTGATTCGCACCAATTCCGACCTGACCAGCCGCTCGCTGATTGCGGCCGGGGTGGATGCGAAAAAAGTGGAGAGTGTGCCCCTCGGAGCCGATCTCCGCGGGATGGGTCCCTTCCGCCCGATGCGGCCGGATGCCAAGCTACGTTTCATGGTGAGTGGGCAGGTGAGTCTGCGCAAAGGAAGCCTGATCCTGCTGGAGGCGTGGAAAAAGCTGAAGCCCCGGCAGGCGGAGATTCATTTTTACGGGGGCGTGCACTTGCCCAAGGAGAAGCTGGGCCAACTTCCCGAAGGCGTCTTCCTGCACGGCAACGCCGACCCCGAGCAGGTCCGGGAGGCTTACGCCCAAAGCCAAGTGCTGGTTTTTCCCACGCTTTGTGACGGCTTTGGCATGGTGGTGCCGGAGGCGATGGTGCAAGGATGCGCCGTGCTGACCACACGCAACGCGGGTGCCGCGGACTGGATTGAGGAGGGAAAAAACGGGTGGGTGGTTGAGGCGGGATCCGTGGAGGCAATGGTGGCAGGCCTTGAAAAGGTGCTGGCTTCCCGAAAAGGTCTGGATGAGATGAGGAGCCAGGCCCAGAAGACGGCCCGCCAGAACAGCTGGGACAGGTTCCGGGAGGACCTGCGGGCGACCTTCAGAAGGCACCGATTCCTGAACTGAGAGATGGCTAAAAAGCTTCTCGTCGTTTCGCCTCGTTTTGTCCCCGTGGAGAGCCCGGAACAGCAGAGGGCGAGAGCCATGCTGCCTTACCTGCGGGATCACGGCTGGGAGCCCACGATGGTATGTGTTGAGGATCCCTCCGAAACAAGAAACAGGGATGAGAGATTGGCCTTCAATATCCCGGCCGGGACGGAGATTCTGCGGATCCGGTGTCCCAGAGCCTGGCCTGGATTTGGATCCCTGGGGCTTCGTTCGTATGGCTCCTTGCGAAAGGCGGGAGAGCATTGGATCGGCGAAAACCGGCCTGACCTTGTCTATCTGACCACGACGGAATTTGACCTTTTTCGCCTGGGCCCAGCCTGGCGGAGAAAAACCGGGGTGCCCTATGTGTTGGACTACCAGGATCCGTGGGTGACGGATTATTATGAGCGACCGGGGGCCCCGAGGCCGCCGGGGGGAAGATGGAAATATGGATGCAGCCAATGGAGGGGGAGGCGCTTTGAGCCCGGCTGCGTTGGGGAAGCGTCCGGAGTGAGTTGTGTTTCCCAAGCCTATGGGGATGACCTGCGGGCCCGTTATCCCTCCTTGCCACGAATTCCGATCCGGGAGATTCCTTTTGGGGTTTCAGAAGTCGACTGGCAGCTGGCTTCCCGGCTTGGGAAAGTGCCTTGGGAGGGGCGGATCCAGGATAGCCAAGTGTGGCTGAATCTGGGTCGATTGGCGCCCTCGATGGGGTTGGCTTTGGAAGCCTTTTTCTACTCCCTTTCCCACAGACCCCCGCCTCCGGGCACGGTGATTCTTTTTCTGGGCACGAGTTATGTGGTGGGGCAGGTCAGCGAGCTGGACCCGGTGAAAATGGCTGCAAGGATCTGCCCGCAGGTTGCGGTGCAGGCTTGGCCAGGGCGTTTGCCAATATTGGACGCCTTTCGCACGCTTCAGAGGGCCGGGCGGCTTCTTTTTTTTGGATCCAATGACCCGGGGTACACCCCCTCGCGTCTCTATCCCTATCTTTTGGCCGAAAAGCCCTTGCTGGCCATTTTGCATGCAGAGAGCCCGGCTTTTTCGAAGATGTTGGGCAGCGGGGCGCCGGGCTTGGTGGGGTTTCGGAAAGGGGAGACTGCACCGGCACTTGGGAAAAGAGTCGCTGAGGCGAGGTGGAATCTGCCTGTCCAAGCGAAAGACCGGATCTACAATGCGGAAAAGATGACTAAGGATCTTTGTGAGATGTTTGACCAAATTGTTGGATCGATGGGGGGGGGATGGGAAATTAGATTTCGATGAAGACTAAAAAGCCTTCCCTGCGGATGGTTCCATGAACAAAAGCCAACCGCCAAGCCTGCCAACGATCGCGGGCATTGGGCTGCCGTTGGACCGATCGAAGTTGCTGCGCTGGTTCCAGGTGGGAGCCGCGGTCTACGCCGCCTATTTCTACTTCACCGTCAAGGTGCAGACGGTGGAGGTTTTTCTGGCGACGGGCCTGTTGGCGTTCCTTTGCCTTCTGCCGTCGTACCTGTGGTGTGCGGGCAAGGCCCACGGGCTCCCGGTCATGCCGGTTTTTGCGCTGGGGATGTTTCCCGCCTACATCCTGCCGATCCAGACGGACAGCCAGGTGCTGGTCGGGTATGACGCGGAACTGCAGCTGAAAGCGTTGCTGAGCGCGTGCGGCCTGATCGCGGTGATGACGGCAATCTGGCACCAGCTGTGCAACCGGGCGTTCAGCGGTCCGCCCCGTTGCCGCGTGATGGATCTGTCCAAGGCGACTTGGCTGCTGGTCACCTTCATGGTTCTGAGCCTGCTCTTCCAGGTGGCGGGCCTGCTGTTTTTCAAATACGGGGGTGGGGCTTTCGCGATGGCGCGGGGCTACACGGGGAACGGGGCCACGCTGGCGCTCTTTGCGTTTTCGTTCCAACTGGGGCAGGGGAAGCTCTCCCCTCTGATGAGAATTTTCCTGTTCGCCATTGTGGGGGCGCAAATTGTGGTGGATTCGGTTTCCTTCATCTTGGCGGGCACGTTGGTCAAGCTGGGGATTCTCTTGGCCGGGTACACGCTGGGCAGCCAGAAGATCCCGTGGAAATCGGCTCTTGCGGCGCTTTCGGTCCTGGTGGTTCTGCACGCGGGCAAGGCGGACATGCGGCAGGCCTATTGGAAGGAGGGTTCGGGGAGCGTTTCTTTTGGCGTGATGGACTATCCGGGTATTCTGGCGGAGTGGGTGCAGGCGGGGTTCCAGACCCTGGCGACCGGACGGACGCGGGAAGATCAGGATCAGGCCGCCGCGGCGGAACGGGCGGCGATGGTGCCGGTCTTTCTGAGGGTGCTGTCGCTGACGCCGGAAAAGGTGCCCTTTTTGGAGGGGGAAACCTACCGGACGATCCCGTCCCTGCTGGTGCCCCGGGTTCTGAACGAAAAAAAAGGTGTTGCCCACATCGGCAACTGGATTCTGGCCTACGTCTACGGGTATCTCCAGGTGGAGGAGCTCGGCAAAACCTCGATTGCCTTTGATTTGATGATTGAGGCGTATGCGAACTATGGTTTTCCGGGGATCCTCGGGTTGGGGGTGGTGTTGGGGCTGTTTTTTGGCTGGGTGGGAGGTCTGAGCCAGGGAGTGCCGCTGCTCTCCTTCCGGTTCCTGCTGGCGGTGGCGGTGTTGTCGGGAACGCTGGCCTCGAACAACACGGGCGGGGTTTTTGTCACCACGATTTGGCAGAGCTTTTTGGCGCTGGCCACCTTTAGCCTCTTGTTGATGAGAACGGTGCCGAATCCGTTGTACGTGAGGGCAGGGGCGGGGCGGAAGATGGAAGCACAAAGTGAACGTGACCCTACTTCGCTCAAAGCCTCGCCGACTCGGGAGGAGCTTCGTAGGGTTGAAAGCGAGGCTGCGCAGGTGCGGCATGAGAGGCCGAAGAGATTTGTCTATGGCAAAAAAACAACCAACTGAGCTGAGGCTGCCAATTGGCCTGCGCGTTTTGCGCAGGCTCGCATTTCCCAAAAAGCTTGGAATTTTGGGGAAACTCTACAGCAAGTTTTTGGCGGGGATTGGGGTAGCCTGGGTAAGAAGTAACGCGGGGCCGGTCTGGAAACTGGATCTCAGAAACTCTACGCACCGGTGGATTGTTTTTGGAGATTATGAAGGCCCCGGCTTTATTTCATGGGCAAAAAAGTGGGTGCAGGAAGATTCCGTGGTCGTGGACTCGGGGGCCAATATTGGGCAGGTGCTTCTTTACTTGGCCCCAAAAATAAAAACCGGAAAATACATGGCGTTCGAACCGTTTCCACCGGCAAGGGAGTGGCTGAACGAATGCCTCCAAAGGTATCCGGAATGGCTGGTAAAAGTGGAGGATTATGGACTTGGAAAAAAGGTGGGCACCGCCTCCCTTGCTGGGCAGTGGGGCGGGGATGCGGCTGTGGGAAGCCATACCGAGCTTCAGCCGGGCGGGGGTGAGATTCGCATGACAACCTTAGACCAATACGCCGAAGAGAACTCTTTGAATAAAATCCGGCTCTGGAAATTGGATATGGAAGGCGGAGAGGAAGCGGCTTTGCAAGGAGCTCGTGCCTTGCTCAAGAAACAGGCTATCGAGGCGCTGATTCTCGAGACTGATCCTGAGCGTTTTAACTCGGTTGCAAAAATGTTGGAGACTTTTGGCTACTTTGCGGCGTCTTGGAAAGGAAAAGAATTATTGGGTCAACGGGTTGAGTCATTTGGAAACATCCTTTTCTTGCCGAAAAGACAATAGTTGAGCCCCAAGATCAAACTGGCGATCGTGTGCACGCATCCGATCCAGTATTTTTCGCCCTGGTTTCGGTTTCTGGCGGAGCAAGCTCCGCGATTAGGATTAGGATTAAGATTAGGTAACGCCGAAGAAACAAAAAACAGCTTTGAAGTGTTTTATGCGCACAAGCAGACGGCGAAGGGGCAGGCGGAGGCGGGGTTTGGGGTGGAGTTTGAGTGGGATGTGCCGGTGCTGGAGGGATACCCCTATCGGTTTTTAAAGAACGTCAGCAAAAGACCGGGTTTGGAGTGGTTCGGGGGTTGTGACTGCCCCGAAATCGGAGAGATCTTGGTGCGGGAAGGCTTTACGCACGTCCTGCTGATCGGCTGGCACAAAAAGGTCTTCTGGCAAGCATTCTGGGCGGCGAAAAAGGCGGGGATAAAGGTCTTCAGCCGGGGAGATTCTCAGTTGGGGATGACGAACTCGCCGCTCAAACGAGCGGTGAAGTATCTGCCCTACCGGTTTCTGCTTCCGAGGTTTGATGCGCATTTGTTTGTCGGCCAACGGAACTTTTCGTACCTACGACACTATGGAGTACCGAAAGAACGCTTATTTTTCAGTCCACATTTCGTCGATAATTATTGGTGGCAAGAACGTTCGCAAAGTTCCGGGAAGATAGGAGATGGGAGATGGAAGATGGGGGGC